>OBLK01000245.1_pt1 | contig 15506 bp, 20 predicted proteins | sample 1518871 | NCBI WGS metagenome assembly OBLK01 (sample SAMEA2464837, study PRJEB22497) | soil metagenome | biome: Grassland; feature: Farmland; material: Clay | place: Australia | collected 2013-02-01 | depth 0.8 m
ATCATGATTTTTGGAAACATAACACATAATAACATAATAAACTGATTGAAATGCTTAAACGGAGAGAATGGGACAGGACCGTTATAAAGGTAATCTTTGTCATGGTCAGGGTACTTCTTCTCGTTGCAATAGTTATCGAGATCTATTTCACGGGGCAGCTCCTTTATCAGAAGATACCTGAGGGGGCTTCAGCAGTGACCCAGGATCTGGCAAACCTTGTGTCTGGAAGCCTGCTCGCACTCGCCATCATGGACATCTATCTTTCCGTTGGGGTCTATTCAAGGGGCGACATAAAGAACCTGGTGTACATCATCGACGCTGCGGTCTTCTTCGTGGTAAGGGACATCGTCATTCAACTTTTCAACGGTGAAAGCATTCCTCAGTATAACGTATACATTTACAGGGTGGGAATTCTCGGGGCAGTGGTTCTCGCACTGGTTGCAGCACGATTTGTGGCAATCCTGTCTTCTGAAAAGGCAATGCAGGTTAACAGGGATGAACTTTCGTAGCTTACCTTCAGCATCGTTCTCATCTCCAGTGTCCCTTTCCAATAAAAAAAGCTATGACAAAAACAACGACACCGGATATTACCACCAAGGGTCCTGCCGGAACGCCTGAAAAGTATGAAATAACGACTCCAATCACCGCGCTGAACCCGCCGAAAAATGCACTGAAAAGGGCATAATTCCTCAGATTTCTGCTTATGTTCCTCGCAGCAGCCGCAGGCACTATTACGACCGCTCCCACGAGAATAGTCCCAACCTCCTTTATGCCGATTGCCACAACCGTCGCTACAAGGATAAGGTAGATGAGATTTATTCTCTCCACTTTCACACCCATCGAGAGGGCCATTTCCTTTGAAATCATGGACATGGCCATATCTCTGTAGATCAACCTGGTTACGAGCACGGTGAAAAATGCTATAACGCCTGTAATGGCAGTATCCAGGGGTGTAATCGTACTGATATCACCGAAAAGGGCATGCAGAAGCTCCGTCTCAGGGGTTATCAGCAGTCCCACCGCGAGTGCCAGGACGAACAGCACGCCTATGATGGTTTCAATAGGAAGGACTGTGGACTTTTGGAGGTACCAGGTAGCAATCATAACTGCTACAAGAAAGCTGAATGCTCCAATAAACGGGTTGAAATTCAGAAGCAGGCCTATGGCAAGACCAGGGAGGGCAACATGCGACAGGGCATCTCCAACGAGGGCCATTCTTTTTGAGATCATGATGGATCCAAGGTACCCTGCGGTAGGGCCTACGAAAATACCGACGATGATAGGCAGAAGCAATGCGTATTGCAAGGTGTCAGTCACCCTCCCCCTCTGATATACCCGCCATAAGCTTTATGAGATCATGATGGGGGATTGTTCTGGTTTTCCCAAAATAAAACTGCTTCCGGTTAATGGCAAGCAGGAAGTCTGAATAATGGGAAATCACATGAAGATTGTGAGAGATGAGGAGAATTGTGGTCCCGTGCCTTTCCTTCATGGCAAGTATTCTTTCATAAATCGGCTCTTCGGCACCTATGTCTACTAGTGATGTCGGCTCATCAAATAGAAGAATGTCAGGGTTATCTGCGATTGCCCAGCCAAGCAGAACTCTCTGAAGCTCACCTCCTGATAGCTCAGAAAGGCTCTCCTTTAACATCCCCTGATTGAGCCCGACAGATTCCATGCACTCTTTGTGATCTGATATGCTCTTCAGACCCAGAAACTCTTCGACCGATACAGGCAGGTCTGTGGAAACAAGTGTCTGCGGAACGTATCCGATCCTCGCCCGCCCTGACCATTCGACCGTTCCAGTGTAAGGTATCAAGTTCATGAGAACTCTGAATAGCGTTGTTTTTCCCGCTCCGTTTGGGCCCACAATGGCTAGTGTTGTGCCTCTTTCAACGCTAAAGTTAATGTCTTCCAGAATTGGTCTTCCTCTCTCTTCAACGTAAAGGTTTGAAACTCTAAGGATCAACCCCCCACTTCTGTACTCCCTTTCACTCACAATGATCACTATTCATATCCAGAGAGAATTTTTGCCCTTGTCGGGGACGCCTCAGGCCATAAATCAGTCCCTGCAATTCTTTTTCGGTTATTATCGACAGGGTCAAGATAACAATGATGCCGAACTATTGAGAGACCATTATGCCAAGGGTCCTGCATTTCAGGGAAGGAAAATGTTTAACAGAACCACAACGATAATCGCAAGTGCGGAAAGAAAGTTTAGAGGAAGCGCAGGGATATTTTACTACAACAGTTGCACTAGTAACATCGCAGAAAGGCTCTGACATAAACGTGATGTCGGCAGAGTGGTCGCTCAGAGTGTCGTTGGAACCTTTCCTTATGTCTGTGTTTGTAGGCTATGAAAGGGCTACTTATGACAAGATAAGTGATTCAGGGGAATTCGGCCTGAGTTATTGCTCAGACGAACAGGCACACCTTGCACACATCGCGGGCAATTTTTCCTTCAGGGAGCACGACAAGTTCAAGCTGGCGGACTTCCGGACATTCCAGTCCAGGCACATCAGGCCTCCTCTTATCGACGGCGCAATTTCTAAGTTTGAGTGCGAAGTCATAGATGAATTCAAGGTAGGGGACCACGCAGCTTTCATTGGCAAGGTAAGGGCAGCTTATTTCGACGAAGCCAGGAAGCCTCTTGTTTTCCACAATGGTAAATTCTGGAAATCCGGGGCAAGGATTCCCAAGGGAAGCTGACCCCAGTCATATTTTCTGCAATTCACACAATAATTATCCATACCCTTAGAGGTATGGCGCCTGACTTTAATCACCTCATGGAAGTACAAAGGTGAGGTGGAAAGATGAAAGTTATTGTTGTTTACGACTCGATGTACGGTAATACGAGAAAGATTGCCGAATCAATCTCGAGTGCGTTTGATGGAACAGAGTGTATAAAAACGCTTCATGTTGAAAAGGCAACACCAGAGGATCTGAAAGGCTTTAGTCTCATTATCATTGGCTCTCCGACCCATGGTGGGAGGCCAACGCCAGCTGTACATAAATTCATGGATAACCTGCCGGGCGCAGTCAAGAACGATGTCCATTTCGCATCCTTTGACACCAGATTCTCGGTTAAGGAACAGGGAGCTGGACTCAGATTCCTAATGAGATTGATCGGATACGCTGCAGAGAAAATTGACAGGAAAATGTCAGAAAAGGGGTACAAACCAGTGGTAAAGCCTGAAGCGTTTATAGTTGTTGATAAGGAAGGCCCTCTCAGGGAAGGAGAGGAAGAAAGAGCCAGAAACTGGGGAAAAATAATAGAGGGTAAGATTGCACTACACAAAGGGGAAAATGTGACGGAACAGACACCACTCCATGGGTAGGTTGCCAACCCGTTTAAGGAGAAACATTTTTCACCGTCGATTTATAGAAAAAATCTGCCATGCCACCGGATACGGGACTTTTGGAAAAAAGAGAAGGGTCAATGAACACCGAAATCTGATTAATGGGGCTGACCGGGTACGTCATTCAGGGTTCATTCCCGGAGGTGATGCCTGTTGCAGCCTGATCTGCACAACGTTAATCACATTTTTGAAGAAGGGTACAGAAGAGGGTTCAGGAAATCCGACCTGAACGAGCTCATTGAAGAATACCGGCTTGAGTACAGGGATGAGCCAAAAACTCTGCTGCAACTTCTTCTGGGGGTGGTATCCTGATCATAAGGGATTTCAACGATCAGGTTGCATACCACAGAGAAAGGGCCTTAACAGCCGTCTCCAATGACTTCAGGAACGCGACTAGCGAGTTGTGGACCTACATCAAGCTGAGCGGGAAGGCTACCCACGAGGAGCTGATGTATGTCACCACTGAAGAGAAGTCTCAGGAATATCTGAAAAAGGTGGTGAAATCATACCAGGGCTCCTGGCCTATTTACAATTCTAACGTGAAGGGCTTGATCCAGGAGGTGCGTGGATGAGCGATATCACAGGCAGTCTGCTACACAGGGGCTCCTCAATCACTCCGGTTGAGATCGAGCCGGGGAAAATAAAATTATCCGATCTCGAACAGAGGAACATTATAATTGGCCGGCCTGGCACAGGGAAGACCACAACCTTGAAGGAAATCATCGGGGAGTTCCTGAACAGGGGGAACTCACCATCCGAGCTTCTTTACCTCACATACAGCAGGGCAATGGCCTCAGACGCGAGAGAGAAAATCGGGCTGAAAAGGCACCAGGCAGGGACCATACATTCTATTTTTTCCATAAAGCTGGGCTGGAGGCACTCAAAGAACCCGAACAAATCCGCGTTTCTTTCTGACAAAGATATGAGCGATTTCGCAGAGGAATACGGGATCAGGAAAAAATTCAAGGCAAGGCCCAGGGAAGAGCACGGAAACACTCATCAAGGAGCTCAACGTCCTCGTAAGAAGATGGACAGACTACTTTAATCATGCGACAAGGCAGTACGAGAGCCTCCAAAACTTTGTCCGCTGGAAGGTCTCAAAATTTTACTGCGACTTGCACAAGATTCCACGAGTCTCTAAAAGAAAGGAGTACGTAGGTATTGCGGCTACCTCCGGTTTAATAAGAATGGCAAGTAGGAGATCCTATCCATACACCGCATGGTGAAGCACACCGGAAAGGCGTATTCGGAAAAATCGACCGTACGGTTTGGCACGCCGAGGAATACATATAATCAACCAATGTAAGTTTGGTACTGGAAATTGCTGGTTTATCCAGTTAGCTACCAACGCAGTTAGTGGGGTGATCTACTGGCTGAAGTTGTTGGGATGCGAACCTGCAAGCCGTAGCGAGAGCGAACACGATGTAGCACCGAGAGGTGTAGGAGGGAAGGCCGAAGATGTCGAACCGGCCTGAAGGCTATCATCGCATGGGAAGAGAACCAGAGGGCCATGCGGCTTCCCCGGTGTTTCAGTGGCGGCGGGCAGCGAAGGCCATGTGGGATAACTCGGGAGAACACACGGCGTCCTACCGTATTCATGGGGAGAGAATAGAGAGCTCTAATGCGAGCCAATATTCGGGATACGAGCAGGTAGCCGGACCTATAACCCAAAAGGGAAATGGAGGCAATGCGCCGTGTGTAGTCGGAGTGGTTCATAGTACTTATGACAGTGGGGACAGCATAACCTCACCAGAGGGAAGGGACCATACTCGGAACACGATCGTTCACAACCCGGGAGAGACCCATTCCCGAAAGGGTAGGAGGTCATAGCATGCTCGAAGGGTTGCAGGACGGTCTCTACCGGAGGGCTAAGGAAAACAAGGATGCTAGATTCAACACGCTCCATGACAAGATATACAGAATGGACGTGCTGCAAGAGGCATGGAGACTGGTATGGGAAAACAGGGGATCGGAAGGTGTAGACAACCAGACGCTTGATGACATAAGAGAAGAAGGGATAGAACAACTGCTTGAACAGATACAGCATGAACTCAAAACAGGCACCTACAGGGCATCATGTGTCAGGAGGGTATTCATCCCGAAATCAAGCGGAAAACTCAGGCCGCTCGGTATACCAACAGTCAAGGATCGCATAGTGCAGCAGGCAGTTAAGTTGATCATTGAGCCCATATTCGAAGCAGATTTCTTGGAATTCAGCTACGGATACAGGCCAAACAGATCGGCAAAAGACGCCTCTCTAGAAATATACAAGTGGCTCAACTACGGTCTCACCAACATAGTAGACGTCGATATAGAAGGCTTCTTCGACCACATAGATCATGAGCTTCTCCTCAAATTCGTGAAGGAAAGGGTCACGGACGGATACATACTTTCACTCATAAAACAGTGGCTCAAGGCGGGCATAGTATACGGAAAATCTGTGACAAATCCAACGGAAGGCACGCCTCAGGGGGTGTCATTTCTCCGTTGATTGCAAACACATATCTCAACAAGCTTGACCACGCATGGGCTGAGATGAACATGGACAGCAATACAGGGCACAATGCGCACCTGATCAGATACGCGGATGATATTCTGGTGTTGACAGACGATGCACGCTCCTTCACCTTCAGTGGAAAGAATCACGCAAGGAACGTCATGAAGATCCTCTGGATGCTCGTAGGGAAGCTGAAGCTCAAATTGAGTGAAAGCAAATCCCGTATAACAACCGCAGAGGAAGGTTTTGATTTCCTTGGGTTCCACTTCCTCAGGAGGTACTGGGAGAGATACGGAAAATGTGTATCCAGATTCTTCCCGTCGAAGAAATCTGAACTTAATTACAAGGCAAAGGTGAGTGAGATCACATCAAGACGACACGCGCACACAAAGAGCGAGGATGACGTAATCAGGGAATTGGACCAGCTCACAATAGGCTGGACAAACTACTATAACCACAGCCATGCATCGGAAACGTACGCAAAGCTCTGGAATTTCCTCTGCTGGAGACTAACGCAGTTCATCAGGTACAGGCACAAGCGCCGTAGCCTCGCTGTGGATTACGTCAGGCTGCGATCCTATGGCCTCATGCCCCCATACGGAAGAATAAGGCATAATTATACCGTGTGCCCACGGTGAAGTTCCCCGGATAGCCGGATTCGGGAAAACTGACAGTCCGGTTAGAGGCGGAAGGGTCAGGAGAAATCCTGATCTTTACCCCACGGGAACTGGAAATGGAGTCAGAGGATAACCGCAATGACTGGTTGTCATGGTATTGTTAGGAAACTCTGTGACCACTGCACTTGCTCTATACTCGACTGACCGCACACATAACTGACCTATTACGGTTGTAACCCCATATGAAACCCAACGTTGTTGTGTCACTTCCGCCATATAGTGACCCAGTGTCAGAACGAGGCTGAAATTGGCCTCCTGTAGACATCCAAATAGTTACAGTGTATGTAAACGACTCGTATGTTGACTGGCTTGGTTGGAAGTTGAATTGATCCGAACTTGATTGCATTCCGAAAATATAAGCGTTCTTAAAAGTCGGGATAAAGCCCCACTTAAGGTAAGTGGATCCAATCAAATTGTAACCATATCCAGTAGCGGAGGTCCACTGACCTGCATCTTGATTGAATATCCAAGAGTTATAATAGATCGTATCCACAGACCCTGCACTTACGACACCAAACGGGCTTATCAAAGGTACGTCGTAATAGGTTGCCACCGCAGAAATAGCTGCCCAAACAAGATCTGCAACTATCAGGGAGAGGGCACTCGAATTACCATGCTCCTGCATATCAACATTTGTCACATGAATCTTTAGCCCTTGTGGTTTGTTGCTTGGATTGTTTCCTAAAGTGTCCCCCGTCCATTTGTAAGCTTGGTTTATTTGGTTTACTCCGAAGGATGTTTGTATAGGCTGTATCGTAGTAGCTGCTTCTAAAGCAAAATTATTGTCTTCCCACTCATAATCCGAAGGTACTCTTGCGCTAAGCATAAACTTCGCTATCAGGTTCCCAGAGCTGTCGTATATCGGAGTTTTGCCAGTAGTAAACTTGTATTGACCAATTGTAGGATCAATAGTATAGGTCGCATTTCCCGGAATTTTGATGGGCGCAAAAACAAGTGTGATGTAATTTGCACCACTTGCCATAATAACGGACCCGGCAACAAAATTTGACTCCGCCCCGAGCCACGATAGAAACAACCCATTAGACCCGATCATGTAACTACCATGTGATATAGCGTAAGTTTTGCTTTGGTGTTTTCCGTTGAAATCAAATTGACCAGAGCTATTAAACCTCTTGACTGCAATAGTATTTGAAGCAGGCATCTTTATATGTTCTACGACAATAAATGTGCTATTATGTGGTTCCTTGTTTGTTATTATAAGACTCTGCTCTAAGTCTGCCATGGTGACAGAGTTCACTGTTCCGATCTTTGCAGTGGAGTAATTAGCACTTCTATAGATGTAGGTATGACCCTTCGGACCTTTTATTTGGGGATGCCCCAAGTTCATGGGTAGCAAATGTTTTCCTCCGGCGACCATCTGATATACGGACCAAGATTGCTTGACATGCGATGTTCCTAGGCTAAATGAATTTTGGGACGATGTAAACGTTAGAGTCGCAGGACCTTCTGGATAGCCGTGCGTGGTGGCATCAACGGCTAAAAATGTCAACCCACCTGTCACCATAATTACGGGCACAGCTAATGCAAGAAATTTTTTTTGTGTTCCCTATCATTTCTTTCAATACACCACGCAATAACTTTATAGAAATCTTTTTCTATACCATCACTTAGTATTAAAACTCTCCACAAAACTTAACTTCGATAGTTTATTAACTTGATTTGGGTACGTTTATGCGTGCAAAAAGAAAGAATAGCGTGAAAATATTGATAGCTATAATTCTTGCCGTTGCGGTGATAGCCCTATCAAATATTATAACGGCGCCACCAAACCTGCACCCCTCGAAAGTTTCCATATCTACTCCTTTGAATCAAGTGAATGTCTCCAAATATAGTATATTCATGGATCCCATGGGCAGTAATACTACCTTTCAGATTGGTGGGCCTCATGCTTCCTCTAGTTATATTGCTTGGATAAATGGCCCTACAAATTACGTAGGGTCAGGAAATAATTTTGGTGTGCAAGTCTATTTGATGCAAACCTCACAAAATGTTACATCCTTATTCACAGGCAGCTCAATAAATGTTATCCATGCAAGGTATATTCCTAATCGAGGCAATACGGTAACTTCCTATTCCGAAACTGCATACCCTGGTAGTGTGGGAGATTCCGGCATAACGATCTCCTTTAACGATCTAAGCAACGTTAACACCACGTCAACAGCAACTGTTAATATAACATTAGTTGAAGAGTCGATAATTGGCCCCTTTCATATATGGGGGCAGCAAAAGAATATTTCTTTGTCTTTAGAATTCAATATGACAAGGTAGGGATAACATTACTTGCAAATACCCACCTTAAGGTCTTTTTATCTTCTCCGGGCTCTTCACGCTTCTCATGCCCCGGATCTGAAACGATGAATGTTGCATCCTGTGCCGGTCCTCGCTTCACCTAGATGCCCTTTGCTTCCAACTGCCTCTGGAGCTCGTTCCATATGACACGATCCTTTCCCGTTTCCGATAATCTCTCCCTGAAGTACAATATTGTGCGTGCATCCGGCTTCTCAGTGGTAAAATCAAGGAAATTCATGAAAGATATTCTGTCGTGAATCTCCTTCTCGGCCTTTTCGTCAGTGAGGTTGTACAGGTTCTGCAGATACAGCACCTTGACCATTGTTATGATGGGAATATTCGGCCTTACTCCATTCTCTGTTTCATTGTGATACAGATCCTTGAGGAGTGGAGGGAATCTGGACCAGTCAATTGATTCCTTGGCGAATTCCAGGTGATCATTGGCAAATATTGCTTGTACTTCCCCCTTAGAGCTGTGTAATGAGGGTCACTCATACAGTAACATGGCTGATTCATGAATAAAGATGACTGTTACTGGACCTGTTAATCTTGGGATGTTTTTGGAAATTCTCACGAGTCTCAAGCCATAGCAGACTTACAATTTTTCGTTGCGAGATGTTATCCATATTTTTGACAATGCCCCCTTTAAAACAATGTTACCTACAGAGCAGCAGTCAAGGCAAGCCTGAAAGGGTTATCCCAGCCAGTTTCAACTACTCTTTACTTTTTCTTCATTAACATTTTAGATGGATAGTTACGGTTTGAACTGTATTTGACTGAAACTCTAACGTTATTGATATGCCCGCACTAAACTAATGACCTGACTTTCTCCTATCTTTTATACACTAGGTTCCTGATCTCCTCCTGTTTCTTTGACAGTTCAACATTTGCACCCCACTCCATGCCGGATTCAGAATCTTTCAGCTCGACCCTGTACCCATGGCTAAGGATGTCAAGTGCATCCGATCCGGAGATTCCTGTCTTTTCTATCCTGTACTGCAGTGTCGCAAGGATGGCGTACGAGAGATAGCAGATCTTTATGTGCGCATTCACGTGGGAGAGCATCCAGAACCTCACTGGCCTTAGGGACAGTATGCCCTTCATCTGTTTGAACGCCCTCTCCACCACATTCTTGGCATAGTATTTTTTCACAACATCCGCATCTTCCATGCCTGTGTTGTGATATATGAGCGAATATCCCAACAGGGACGCGATTTCCTCATCCTCAGAGTGATCGTAATAATGCTCCCTCCTGATGGATTCAAGATACGGATTGTACACAACAATGAGTTTTCCGGACAGGAAGTCCATGGATTGCGTATAGACATGCGTGTTTCGCAGCTCGATGCGATTTCCCTTCCTGTATACCCTGCTTTTGTCGATCTTGAGCAGAATGTCCCTGAAACTCTTATTCTTCACGACGCCGCATATTATCTTCATGCGAAGCTCAAGTGCATCATCTATATTCTTCCGGGAATAGAAGCCACGGTCCAGGATGACTGCTGAATAGCCCTTCTCCTTCAGCAGTGAGATCATCTCCCTGTACATTCGTTTTCCGGAGATATTTCCTCCGTGCGTGCGGTGGAAGAGCGGAAAACCATGATCCTCTGTGACAGCAAGGGCGATCTGCACCAGCTTCTTCACCTTCTCCTCCTTGCCCCTGCGTGCCTTGCCTTCAATGCTGTCACCTTCGAAATATGTGTCTGTTACATCGATTATGACTGCATTCCTGTCATCAATGGACGAGAAGATTCCTGACAGTGATTCCTCCATCCTGGAGAAATCCATCTCATTCAGGGTGTCCAGGGAATCGTAAAGCCTTGCTGTACTTGTGGCTTTGATGCCAAGGATATCAAGCATGTCCGTGTATGAGAGCCACTCCTCCATCCTGTTGATCGACGGACGATCAAGAAGCTGCGAATACACAAGGATCAGGATCTCACTGTCGAGACTGGTGATTCCCAGATCAGAGGCGATCCTGTGGATTATTTCAATGTCAAGATGCTTCCGGACTGCCTGTACCTGTACGGAAGAGGACATGATCCTCCTGACCACCTCTCCCTCAACGTCCTTGCCTATGTACCTGATGACCTTCTGCCTGGTTCTGCCATTCTCCCACACAGATTCCACCTCGGCAAGATATGTCCCTGAAGGCTTCTTGATCTTCCGTATGAAGGACATGATGTATAAGATATACATCATGCAGTTATTAAAGCTATCTACAATAAAGCAGTGAATAACAAGGTCACAAAGCATGATGTATAAAATGGGTCAAAAACTTAGGTAATGAGACCTCATAGTATCAAGTTATTCCGATAACGAACACGAACAAGGTCGAGAACCGGTTGCCCAAGAGACAACAGGGCAGCGAGAAGAGTAGCTTCACTGACGAGGCACATCGACGTGCTGAATCCAAAACAGGGAGAGGTCAACACATACTTCCAGAAGAGGATAAGAGACACATCACTTTCAAAGACCACGATCATAGCTGAAGTGAATGATCTCAGACTGTTCTGGAATGGATACCTTGAGCTAGGAATAAAGCTCCTTCCGTTAAAGACACCTCCAGAGAAGGACGTATGGATACCAACTGACCAGGAGGTTATCAGGATAATGAAGGCAGCGGAGCATTCAAGCGCTGACAAGGGAATAGCGCTCAGGAATTCACTGATCACCAGGATGTTCTTCCTCGGCTGCATGAGAGTTGGGGAAATGATGAGGATCCGCTTAAACGACGTAGATTTTGAGTTGGGCGGTGTCAATATCAGGTCAGAAAAGGGTGAAGCTGATCGTTTTGTCGGTTTCCATCCGGACATCTTGAAAGACCTGAAAACTTAATTGAATGTTTACAGACCCCGCACTACATTCACTCAGCTCTGGATCGCGACGAAAAAGGGAAAAACCCAGAGTTCTGTGGAGCCTATCACCTACGCTGGGCTTCGGAAGCTATCCAAGGTCATGGGGCTTTCCGCAGGCGTGACCCAATTCCATTGGCATGCTGCGAGGCACTGGGGCGCAACAGCCTATCTATATGGGCGTCTGGGAGTACCACCGTTGGGAATCAGATCGGTTCAAAAACTTCTCGGTCATGTGTCATTAAAGACGACTCAGAGGTATACTCACGTCACAGACAGGGACGTTGCAAAAGAGGTGATATCCGCGCAAAGAAAATTATTTCGCGGGCATGAAAAAAATGAGGGATTAAGGGGCGTGAAAGCCCCTATACCGAACCCTATGGGGCTGACCGGGTTTGAACCGATGACCACCTGGTTATGAGCCAGGCGCTCTACCTAGCTGAGCTACAGCCCCAGCGCCGCTGGTCGGATTCGAACCGACGACCGCTCGGTTAACAGCCGAGTGCTCTACCAGCTAAGCTACAACGGCAATGTAACACGGAAAGGTCTCAAAACTCTTTAACCTTTCGCATTATCGCCTGCTCGTGAGTAAAGCTCGTCGACATCAAACTCCATCAATTCTGAAAGCTCAGAATGAAGGGCCATTATCCTTTCGGCTGCTTTTTTCAGCCCCTTTCTGTCGTACGCATCGATCACCCGGGCAATCGGGACAATCTCATCCTTAGATACAAGGTTGTCTGCATGTGCAACAATCTTCTCTTCAATGGTTTCAGGAATGTAGTCTTTGGGGGGCAGCCCAAGCTTCACTGCTTCTCCAGTTGGAATTCCTGCTCCTGTATGCCTTTCAACTATCCGGGCTAATTCCTCCATCAGGCCTCTGCTTCTAATTATCTCTGCCCCTCTTATTGCATGATCAATTCCGTTCGAGACAGTCCGGCCTATGTCGTGGAGCAAAGCTCCCGCCCGGACAAGATCCCTGTTTGCGTTGAGTCTTTCTGCCATTAAGGAGGCAAGTTCCGAAACCTTTGTCACATGGTTTATAATGCGTTCAGTGGCCCCCTCTTGTATGAGCAAATCCAGGCACTCTTCTTTTTTCGGAATCATTTCGACCTTTTTTCCCAGTTTGGTAGGCACAACATTCATCCTTCCGATGATCCTATTTTCAAGCTCAGCACCTTCGAAATACCTGTCCAGGAATATCCCCAAAGCAGAAACCTCGCTGATTGGCTGATTTGTTACTGAAACATTGAAATTGGCCTTTTCATAGATGTCGAAGGGAACTTTTTCCGCTCCAACGACAATCAGAAGGTCTTTGTCTGCAGATTCAGCCCTGATCGAGTCAACAACGTCACCCAACCTCTGGCCGTACATTGTCAGATGAACAGTTATTCCATCGAATTTCTTGATGGTGTTCCCCGGTTTAACCCCTGATTCTATTGTAAAATTGCCGCCAAAATTGGAGACAACTTTACTGATTGTATTCTCGAGTTCCACGTCATGCTGATCGACAAGAATTGAGTCAGCGCCAAAAGCCCTCGCGGTGAGTGCTACATGGGTTGTTATCCTTTTATCTCTCAAAGGGCGATGCCCTATTCTGAGGACTGTTACTCGAGGCAATTGCATTTACCGGTAAAAATGTCAGATCCCACTGACAAGCTCGATTTTGTATCCCTTGATCTGGAGTATGTTTGAGCGCTTTACAATTCCTCTAAGCAGAGTTTGTGAAATGGACAGCTTTTCGGCAACATCTCCAACAAACACCCCCTTCTCGGCGCCCATCATCTCCTTGATCTGGCCTTCGTAGTCCACAAGCTGCTCTTCCTTGAGTGTCGTAGCATATATGATATCTGCCAGGTCGCTCATGGATCCGATTAAGTTGATCTGGACACTAGTGTAGTATGTGTGATAAGCCTTTTCGGGACCTTTTTCTCCTGTCATCCACTGACTCTCTATGAGCTTTATCTTGTCCAGGTACAGAAGGGCCCTCTTGCCTTCCACTCCGTATTTTTCCTCAATCTTTGGCATAGTGACCCAATTTGTGGAAAGATCTAGCATAAGTCTCCTCTTAACATCAGTATCGGCCGCATGAAAAATTGAGACAAGCTCTCCAACGTCATTAACTACTTTTATACGGCTTACCATTCTAACGATATTAAAAGATGAAATATAATTATTTCCAACGTTAGAGATATTTTTGCTTCTCACGTTCCGCGCTAGCTTGTAGCTAGGCAGAGACAACATTATTGATCCTAACTGATCAAGTCTTCTTTCAGGACCAGCCCCTGACTACTCCTTGAACTTTACCTTAGGCGTCTGAACAGGTTGGACCAGAAAACTCTGAACATATTTTCCCCGACATAGGGGCTTATGCAGCAAAAATTGCCGGGAATAAAATCTCAGACATTCTGGTGAATATTGCTACAAGAACGATCGGCATAAAGACAGCAAGGCTTAGGACAATGTCCTTTATCAATCCACCAATGTCTTTCTTGCAGGCTACTTTTGGCACTCGATTTCCTCATTGATAATATTCTGTCTTAAACCACATTTTCTTGAATATAACTTTGTACCGATACGCAACAGAAGCCTTCATTCTCATCAGTGAATACAGCTTTCACCTGCGCTTAAGGAATCTTGCTATGCGGAATCACAACATGTTGACTGGATACTGTGACGTCAATCTTACACTTACTCGGGCTCATCTTTCTGCATTATCTTAAAAATGCTGTCCAAGACATCTTTCCTGCTTATGACTCCGACAATCTTCCCGTCGTCGACCACAGGCATCCTGTTTATCCTGTATTTGGAGAGGTAATGGAGCGCCACTTCTATGTTGTCATCTGATTTTACAGTTATGACCTTCTTCCACATGACATCCTTCACGGGCGTTTCCCCTATCTTTTTCGCCTCAGCCTCAAATTTGCCGGCGTCGCTTCCGGTTGGTTCATAGAGGAACACTGCATCAAAGAGGGAGAGGTGGAGGGGGAGCCCAGAAGAAGCAAAATTTTCCTTGATTTTACTGATTATGTCCCTCTCTGTAACGAAGCCTGTCAGGTTGTTGTCCCGGTCAACTACCGGAGCTCCGGATACTGAATTGGACAGAAGGACTTTGGTCGCTTCCTGTAGTGTCATATCCTCACTGAGAACTATCACATCAGTACTCATGAAATCCTGAACAAGAGCCATGTTAAACCCTTACTTCTTTCTTCTCTTCACGTCGTAGAGGAACATTTTGTCATATTCCACGGAAACCTTGATCTTCTTTGCCTTCAGGATTTTGGCCATCCTTTCTGTTATGTCCTTGATATCCTCGGACATCAGTCCCCTGTAGATGATCATTTCCCTGTTCCCGAGGGGAAAAACCATCCTGAATTTGGCCCCTTCCTTTGTATAGCCAATTGGCTTCTTGTTCTTCCCAATCTCTTCCTTGTTCAATTCGAGGTAAAGGGAATCATACTGAGCCTCCTCCTGGTTCTGCTTAGTTTCTTTTGTTATTGCATCCCACATATCAGGGAATGCTTTATCGAGGTTTTTCCACTCGAAACCTTCATCAAAATATATATGGCCACTCCAGTTTTTCACAACATTTCATATTAAAATCATTATTTAATCTTGCCCTCTCCACATAGGACCTTAAAGGCATGCTTAATTGACACCACATGTCATGGTGTTCGTTGCAAGCGCTCTGTCATGAGATGACGGCGAAACCATTAAAAGTCTGATGATTATAATCTGTGCACAATAGCTCCGTGGTGTAGTGGCCAAGCATTACGGGCTCTGGACCCGTCGACGGCAGTTCGAATCTGCC
>OBLK01000246.1_pt1 | contig 15423 bp, 10 predicted proteins | sample 1518871 | NCBI WGS metagenome assembly OBLK01 (sample SAMEA2464837, study PRJEB22497) | soil metagenome | biome: Grassland; feature: Farmland; material: Clay | place: Australia | collected 2013-02-01 | depth 0.8 m
CCCAGTGCGAGGGGGTGGGGTGGACGGCCGTCAGGCGCGGGAGCCGGACGGCGGGGCACGGCGGGCTGAGCGTTCGCGGGATCGGCGGGCTGGCCGGGTCGGTCGAGGCGGCGGACTCCGGGGGCCCCGACTCTCGCTCCCCTGGTTTCTCGGTGGCGGACGTGGCATTGCGCGATGAGCTGCGCGTGCTGCTCGGGCGACCCCGCCGGCGGCCAGCCATCGTGCACGCCGAGCTCGAGCAGACCTACTACGACGGCTACTCGCACGTCGTGCTGGACGAGGCGCAGGACCTGTCCCCCATGCAGTGGCGGATGGTCGGCCGTCGCGGCCAGGCGGCCACCTGGACCGTGGTCGGCGACCCGGTGCAGAGCTCGTGGCCCGACCCGGACGAGGCCGCCGTCGCCAGGGACCGCGTGCTCGGCCCGGCGGCGCGCCGGCAGAAGTTCACCCTGCGTACCAACTACCGCAACTCCATTGAGATCTTCGACCTGGCCACGTCAGCGCTCGGCGATTCGGTGTCGGCCTCCGATCTTCCGGTCGCCGTCCGCAGCACGGGCATCAAGCCCGAGCAGCTCGTCGTCACCGATCTGCCCGCCGCGACCGTGGCCGCCACCGAGCGGTTGCTGTCCGCCGTGGACGGCAACGTCGGCGTCATCACCGCGATGGACCGGGCCGCCGAGGTCCAGTCCTGGCTGGCCGGCGTGGCCGCCGATCGCGTGCGGGTGCTCGGCAGCCTCCACGCCAAGGGCATGGAGTACGACGCCGTGGTCGTCGTCGAGCCGACCGAGCTGGCCGCCGAGGCCACCACTGGCCGCCGCGCCCTCTACGTCGCCCTCACCCGGGCCACCCAGCGCCTGGCCATCCTCACCACCACCCCAGACTGGCTCCCCTGACGCGCCACCCGACCCCAGCGAAGATCACCGGTTTGGCGGAGTTGGGCTCGCTGGGCGAGTCGAACTCCACCAAACCGGTGATCAAGGCGCGGCGACGCGGTCGAGCCGGTCGCGCCACCACTTCGAGCGTTGCGGGTCGGTCGGTTCGAAGCGGTCGAGCAGGGCGGGATCGGGGCGGGGTGGCCGGCGCGGCACCGTGAGCCACCCGTCGACCGGTCGAAGCGGCTCGGCGACGAGGTCCCCGTCGAGCAGCGAGAGCGTGTCGAGACCGCACGCGAAGCGCAGTTCCGGCAGCGCGCCGGCGAGCGCCACCTGCGCGGCAAGCCCGACGCTTGTCTCCAGCGCGCTCGACACGACGCACGGCAGCCCGCACGCCTCGGCCACCGCGAGAGCCCGCCGGACCCCGCCGAGCGGCGTGCACTTGATCACGGCTAGGTCGGCGGCCCCGGCGAGCGCGACCCGAAGCGGGTCGGCCGAGCGCCGGATCGACTCGTCCGCCGCGATCGGCACGTCGACCTTGCGCCGCACAGCCGCCAGCTCGTCGAGGGAGCCGCACGGCTGCTCGGCGTACTCCAGCCCGCCCGCCGCCCGGTCCAGCTCCCGCAGCCGGTCGACGGCCGTGTCGACGTCCCAGGCGCAGTTGGCGTCCACCCGCACGGCCCCGCCGGGGCCGAGCGCCTGTCGGACCGCCTCGACCCGCTCGACGTCCTCGCCGGACGAGTCGGGGTGATCGGCGACCTTCACCTTGGCGGTGCGGCACCCGGACCGCCGGACGATCTCGGCCGCCCGCGACGGGCCCACCGCCGGCACTATGCAGTTGACCGGCACCCGCTCGCGCACCGGCACCGGCCAGCCGAGCGTCGCCGCCTCGACCGCGGTCGCGAGCCACCCAGCCGCCTCCGGGTCGCCGTACTCGCGAAACGGGCAGAACTCCCCCCACCCGGCCGGTCCCTCGAAGACGACCCCTTCCCGCACCGTGATCCCTCGGAACCGCGTCCGGAGCGGAATCGCGTACACCCGGGCGCCCTCGAATCCGGTCACCAGCTCACCCGCATGGCCGCCGACGCTACCTGCGATGCTGGCCGGCGTGCGCCCGCCGATGGTCGACCTGCTGGACCTGCAGCCGCACCCGGAGGGTGGCTGGTACCGGCGTACCTGGCGATCTCCGCTGACGATCACCCCGGAGGGCTACACCGGCGAGCGCGCGGCGGCGACCGCGATCTACTACCTGCTCGACGCGGGCGAACGGTCGAGCTGGCACACGGTTCGCTCGGACGAGCTGTGGCTCTGGCACGCCGGCGGCCCGCTCACGCTCCGCCTTGGTGGGACGGACCGGCAACCGGCCGGGCCGCCGCAGGAGATCACCCTCGGTCCCGGCGTCGCGGCGGGCCATCGCCCCCAGTTCGTGGTCCCCGGCGGGACCTGGCAGTCCGCCGAGCCCGCGGCGCCCGAGCCCGCCCTCGTCTCGTGCGTCGTCGTCCCCGGCTTCGACTTCGCCGACTTCCGCCTGGCGTCCCCAGGAGTTGATCACCAGGTTCAGTGATGCATCGAATCGAGATCAACTTCCGGAAGCGGCGAAGAAGGCGCGCAGGCGGTCCAGGGGCCAGGTGTTGATGACGTCGTCGGGGGTGAGCCAGCCGCGCTGGGCGTTGCCGATGCCGAAGCGCAGCAGGCCGAGGTGCAGCACCGAGTGCGCGTCGGTGTTGACCGCGAACCGGACGCCGAAGCGCCGCGCCAGCAGGATGTGCTCGTCGCGCAGGTCGAGCCGGTCCGGATGTGAGTTGATCTCCAGTGCGGTCCCGGTTCGGGCCGCCGCCCGGAACACCTCGTCGAGGTCGACGTCGATCGGCCCGCGGCGGCCGATCTGCCGGGTGGTGAGGTGGCTGATGATGTCGACGCCCGGGTTCTCGCAGGCCCGGACGAGGCGCCTGGTCATCTCCGAGCGCGGCTGACGGAAGTTGGAGTGCACGCCGGCGACACACACGTCGAAGCGGCGCAGGATCTCCTGCGGCCAGTCGACCTCGCCGTCCGGGTCGATGTTGAGCTCGGTGCCGTGCAGCAGCCGCATCGACGGGTACCGGCTCTGCAGGGCGCGGATCTCGGCGCGCTGCCGCAGCATCTTCTCGTCGGTCATGCGTTGCATGTACAGGTTCGGCGCGTGGTCGGTGACCGCGTAGTACTCGTACCCGCGCGCCGCGGCGCCGTCGAGCATGTCGGTGAGCGAGGACACGCCGTCGGTGAGGTCGGTGTGGGTGTGCAGGTCGCCGCGGATGTCGGCCTCGGTGACCAGCCCCGGCAGCTCGCCGCGCAGCGCCGCCTCCACCTCGCCGCGGTCCTCGCGCATGGTCGGCGGGATCCAGGCCAGGCCGAGCCGCTCGTACACCAGCTGCTCGGTCTCGGACGCGAGCAGCTCCCCGGTCGAGGCGTCGAAGAGCCCGTACTCGGACAGCTTCAGCCCGGCGCGCACCGCCAACTCCCGCACCCGGACGTTGTGCTGCTGCGAACCGGTGAAGTACTGCAGCGCGGCGCCCCACGACGCAGGCGGCACGACCCGCAGGTCGACCTGCACGCCGCGGCTGGTGCGCACCGACGTCTTCTTCGGCCCGCGGACGATCACCTCGTCGACGATGGGCATCCCGGCGAAGGCGTCCATGAGCGGGCCGGAGTCCTCGGCCGCGGCGAGGATGTCGACGTCACCGATGGTCTCCTGCAGCCGGCGAAGCGACCCGGCGTGCGCGCACCGAACACAACCGTCCACTGTGGACAGCTCGGCGACGACGCGCTCCGCGAGGTCCATCGCGACGTTGACGTGCAGCCGGCCGCCGACGTTGGGCATCAGCTCGATGCCGCGCCTGATCCGCTCCTCGGTCCGCGCGCCGAAGCCGCGCAGGTCGCGCAGCCGCCCGGCATCGACCGCCTCGAGCAGCTCCGGCACGGACGACACGCCGAGCAGCTCGTGCAGCTGGATGGCCTTGCGCGGGCCGAGCGTCGGGATCGTGGTCAGCTCGCGCAGCCCCGGCGGGATCTTCGACCTGGCCGCCTCGACAGCCGCGACCCGGCCGGTGCCGACGTACTCGGCGATCTTCTCGGCGATCGCCTTGCCGACGTTGGGGATGCGGCGCAGCTCGTCGACGTCCAGTTCGCGGACGTCCTCGTGGTAGCTGCCGACGGCGCGCGCGGCCTTCTCGTATGCGCGCACCTTGTACGCCTCGCCGCCGGTGATCGCGAGCAGGTCGGCGTACTCGTCGAACAGGGCGCCGACCTCCTCGTTGAAGTGGCTCAACCGGCGCCGTCCAGCTCGAGCAGCAGGTCGCCCCCCTCGACCTGCTGAACGGCTCCGATGGCCAGCCGCTTCACCGTGCCGTCGCGCGGCGCGGTGATCGCCGCCTCCATCTTCATGGCCTCGATGCTGGCGACGGTCTGTCCGGCCTGCACGTTGTCGCCGGCGTCGACGTTGAGCGTCACGACGCCGGCGAACGGCGCGGCCACGTGGTTGGGGTTGCCGCGGTCGGCCCGCTCGGCGACCGGTACGTCGGAGGCCACCGACTTGTCGCGCACCTGGATCGGGCGCAGCTGGCCGTTGAGCGTGGACATGACCGAGCGCATGCCGCGCTCGTCGGCCTCGCCGATCGCCTGCAGCCCGATCAGCAGCCGGACGCCAGGCTCGAGGTCGACGACGTGCTCGCCGCCGGCCGCCAGGCCGTAGAAGAAGTCCTTGCTGTGCAGCACCGACGTGTCGCCGTACGCCTCGCGGTGGGTCGCGAAGTCCTTGGCCGGCCCGGGGAACAGCAGCCGGTTGAGCGTGTGCCTGCGGTCGGTCTCCAGCCCGCGGCGGTCGTCCTGGGTCAGCTCGGTCACCGTGCGCGGCGCCGGCCGCCCGCGCAGCGCCTTGCTGCGGAACGGCTCCGGCCAACCTCCCGGCGGGTCGCCGAGCTCGCCGTGCAGGAACCCGACGACCGAGTCGGGGATGTCGAAACGCCCCGGGTCGGTCTCGAACTCCTTCGGGTTTACGCCGGCGCCGACCAGGTGCAGCGCCAGGTCGCCGACGACCTTGGACGACGGGGTCACCTTGACCAGCCGGCCGAGCATCCGGTCTGCGGCGGCGTACATGGCCTCGATCTGCTCGAACTTCTCGCCGAGGCCGAGCGCGATCGCCTGCTGGCGCAGGTTGGACAGCTGCCCGCCGGGGATCTCGTGGTGGTACACCCGCCCGGTCGGCGACGGCAGCCCCGACTCGAACGGCGCGTACAGCTTGCGCACCGCCTCCCAGTACGGCTCCAGGTCGCACACCGCGGCCAGCGACACCCCGGTCGCACGGTCGGTGTGGTCGGTCGCCGCGACGATCGCCGAAAGCGCCGGCTGCGACGTCGTGCCGGCCATCGACGCGGTCGCGCCGTCGATCGCGTCGACGCCGGCGCCGATGGCCGCCAGGTAGGTCGCCAGCTGGCCACCCGGGGTGTCGTGGGTGTGCAGGTGGATCGGCAGGTCGAACCGCTCACGCAGCGACTTCACCAGGCGTGACGCGGCCGGCGGGCGCAGCAGGCCCGCCATGTCCTTGATGCCGATCACGTGCGCCCCGGCGTCGACGATCTGCTCGGCGAGCTTGGCGTAGTAGTCGAGCGTGTAGAGCTGCTCGGCCGGGTCGGACAGGTCGCCCGTGTAGCACAGCGCGACCTCGGCGACGGCAGAGCCGGTCTCGCGCACCGCGTCGATCGCCGGCCGCATCTGGCTGACGTCGTTGAGTGCGTCGAAGATCCGGAAGATGTCCACGCCGGTCGCCGTGGCCTCCTCCACGAAGGCCTGGGTGACCGCCTCCGGGTACGGCGTGTAGCCCACGGTGTTGCGGCCGCGCAGCAGCATCTGCAGGCAGAGGTTCGGCATCGCCTCGCGCAGCGCCGCCAGCCGCTCCCACGGATCCTCGGCCAGGAAGCGCAGCGCGACGTCGTAGGTCGCCCCGCCCCAGCACTCCACGGAGAACAGCTGCGGGGTCAGCCTGGCCACGTGCGGCGCCACCGCCAGCAGATCCTTGGTGCGGACCCGGGTCGCCAGCAGCGACTGGTGCGCGTCGCGGAACGTCGTGTCGGTCACCGCGACGCCCTGGCTGGCCCGCAGCCAGCCGGCGAACCGGTCCGGTCCGAGCTCCTGCAGGCGCTGTCGGGTCCCCGGCGGCGGCGCGACCCTGGTATCGAGCCTTGGCAGCTTCTCGACCGGGTCGGCGGTGGCCGGCCGGGGACCGTTCGGCCGGTTCACGGTCACATCGGCCAGGTAGGTCAGGATCCGGGTGGCGCGGTCGGCCGACGCCCGCGCGGTGAGCAGGTGCGGGCGCTGCGCGATGAACGACGTCGTGACGCCGCCGACCTGGAAGTCGCGGTCCTCGAGCACCGCCTGCAGGAACGGGATGTTGGTGGCCACCCCGCGGATGCGGAACTCGGCGACGGCCCGGCGCGCCCGGCGCACCGCGGTGGCGAAGTCGCGGCCACGACAGGTCAGCTTCACCAGCATCGAGTCGAAGTGCGCGCTGATCTGGGCGCCGACGTGGGTCGTCCCGCCGTCGAGCCGGATCCCCGACCCCCCGGGCGAGCGGTACGCCGTGATCACCCCGGTGTCCGGGCGGAAGCCGTTGGCCGGATCCTCGGTGGTGATCCGGCACTGCAGCGCGGCACCGCGGACGGCGATCTGGTCCTGGGTCAGGCCGAGGTCGGCCAGCGTCGCCCCGGCGGCGATCCGAAGCTGAGAGGCCACCAGGTCGACGTCGGTGACCTCCTCGGTGACCGTGTGCTCGACCTGGATCCGCGGGTTCATCTCGATGAACACGTGGTTGCCGGCCGGGTCGACCAGGAACTCGACGGTGCCGGCGTTGACGTAGCCGATCGCGCGGGCGAAGCGCACGGCGTCGGCGCAGATCCGGTCGCGCAGCTGCGGGTCGAGGTTGGGCGCCGGGGCGATCTCGATCACCTTCTGGTGGCGGCGCTGCACCGAGCAGTCCCGCTCGAACAGGTGCACGACCTCGCCGGTGGTGTCGGCGAGCACCTGCACCTCGATGTGCCTGGGAGCGGTCACGGCCTGCTCGAGGAACACCGTCGGGTCACCGAACGCCGACTCGGCCTCGCGCATCGCCGCGTCGAGCGCCTCGGCGAGCTGCTCCGGCTTGTCGACCTGGCGCATCCCCCGCCCGCCGCCGCCGGCGACGGCCTTGACGAACAGCGGCACCCCGACCTCGTCGGCCGCCCGCTTCAGCTCCTCCGGGTCGGCCGAGGGCTGGCTGCTGCGCAGCACCGGCAGGCCGGCGTCCCTGGCGGCCGCGACGGCCCGCGCCTTGTGGCCGGTGAGCTCGAGGACCTCGCTGCTCGGGCCGACGAACGTGATCCCGGCCGCGGCGCAGGCGGCGGCCAGCCTCGGGTTCTCCGACAGGAATCCGTAGCCCGGGTACACCGCGTCGGCGCCGGCCCTGACCGCGGCGTTGACGATGTTCTCCACGGACAGGTACGCGCGCACCGGGTGGCCGGGCTCGCCGATCTGGTACGCCTCGTCGGCCTTGAGCCGGTGCAGCGAGTTGCGGTCCTCGTGGGGGAACACGGCGACGGTGTTCGCGCGCAGCTCGTAGGCGGCGCGAAACGCCCTGATCGCGATCTCGCCGCGGTTGGCCACCAGGACCTTTCGAAACATTCTGGCGCTCCGGTCTGCCGGCTTGGCGGGGCTCCCGGGCACGTTACCGCTCCGGCATCCAGCGCCGGCAGCAGTGTCGACATGCAGCATCCACCCAGCTGGAGGTGCCCAAGTGGTGGCGCCCAGCCGGTCCCGCGAGGTATCAAGGAGATTGAGGGCAGCGGACCGAGGCGGGCGACATGGATCAACATCGGTACCACCAGACGCGGCGCAGGCACCAACACGGAGCGACGGGGTTTCCGCCCGGCCCGTTCCGCCCGCAGCACCCGTACCGCTCGCAGCTCCCGCACCATGCCTACCGGGCCTACCGCACCTATCGCACCGTCCGCCACGTGCCGCCGCCACTACTGGTCGTCCTCGCCGTGGTCGGCATCGGCGCCGGCCTGCTCGCCCTGACCACCTTGATCGCCGCGCTCATGGTCGGCTCGATGGTCCTGGTACCGGTGCTGGTGGCCGGGCTCGCCGTGCGCGCCGCCACCAGGCAGAGCCGCCCGATGATGCCGGGCAGGCCGCCGATGGTGCTCAACCCCCCGCGCCGCGCGGTCGCCCCGCCCACCGTCGACCCGTGGCTTCGCGCCAGGCAGGACTTCGCGTTGCTCCGCCAGGAGTACGCCGCCTACGAATGCGACCCGCTCGCCGTGCTCCGGCTGCCCGCGCTGGCTGACGTCACGGTGCCGAGCACCGCGCGGTTCGTCGAGGCGTTCGCCGAGGCGCAGGCGCTGGATACCGACGCACCGCCGCCTCCCCCGCACCGCGCCAGGTACCTGGCGGCGGTCGACCTCGCCCGGCGCTCCTGGGCCGCCGCCCGCGAGGCCGCCGAGCGCATCCAGGCCTCGCACCTGCCCGAGAAGGAGCGCGCCACCGTCGAGCGCGTCGTCCGGCTGCTCACCACCGCCCGCGACAGCGACAACGACGCCGAGCGCCTCGTCGCCTACGCCAAGGCCCGCAACGAGCTCATCCGCCTCGAGAAGACCGGCCGCTTCCGCCTCCCCCGCCCGGCCAAGGCCATGCTCGACACCGCCAGCCGAGGCCAGCTCCCCGCCTAGCTCCCGCGAGTAGTGCCGTCTCTTGGGTGGCCGGGCCGACCGGCCGAGCCCGCTGGCGACGCCTGCCGGTTCACGGGCATGGCTAGGCTGCCCCGGCACGAAATTCAACCGCGAGGAGGCGAAGCGACCGATGGCTGTGTCGTCGTTCATGGTGCCGCTGGGCACACCGGCACCGGACTTCGAGCTTCGGAGTGTGGACGGCGCGACGGTCCGCCGAGACGATCTCGCCGGCAGCCCGGCGCTGCTCGTGGCGTTCCTGTGCAACCACTGCCCGTACGTCCGGCACCTCGAGACCGACCTGGGCCGGGTGCTGGGCGGTTACCAGGACCTGGCCGCCGTCGGCATCTGCACCAACGACGCATCGGCGTACCCGGACGACGCGCCGCCGAGGCTGCGTGAGCAGCAGGCCAGGGCCGGCTGGCGGTTCCCGTACCTGCTCGACGACACGCAGGACGTCGCGAAGGCATACCGCGCGGCCTGCACGCCGGACTTCTTCCTGTACGACCGCGACCACCGGCTCGCCTACCGCGGCGCGTTCGACCACTCGACGCCAGGGAACCGTAAGCCGGTCACCGGCGAACTGCTGGCCAACGCCCTCGACCTGGTGCTCGACGGCCAGCCCGTGCCGGAGCCGCACCACCCGAGCATGGGCTGCTCGATCAAGTGGCGACGCGGCCACGAGCCGGGCTGATCCTGCCGGGGCTGACAACCCACCCTTGACGGAACACGCGGCCGGGTCAGGCCTTTTGCAGGTACGCGGCGTGGGTCTCGTCGACCTGGTCGGCGACCATGGCGATCAGGCCAGGATGGGTCGAGAGCGTCGCGTCCTCGCTGACGATGGCGGCGGCCTCGGCGCGGGCCTCGGCGATGAGCGGCTCGTCGCGCAGCAGCGACAGCAGCTGCAAGGTCGAGCGGCGGCCCGACTGGGCGGCGCCGAGGATGTCGCCCTCGCGCCTCATCTCAAGGTCGAGCCTGGCCAGCTCGAAGCCGTCGGTCGTGGCCGCGACGGCCTCGAGGCGCGTGCGCGAGGGTGAGCCCTCCGGCATGTCGGTGACCAGCAGGCACAGCCCTGGGGCGCTGCCCCGGCCGACCCGCCCGCGCAACTGGTGCAGCTGCGACACCCCGAACCGGTCGGCGTCCATGATGACCATGACGGTGGCATTCGGCACGTCGACGCCGACCTCGATCACGGTCGTGGCTACCAGCACGTCGAGCGAGCCGGCGGCGAACGCGCGCATGGTGGCGTCCTTCTCGTCGCTTGGAAGCCGGCCGTGCAGGATGCCGATCCGGAGCCCGTCGAGCGGCCCGTCGACCAGCATCGGCGCCAGGTCGAGCACCGCCAGCGGGGGGCGCCGCTCGAGGTCGTCAAGCGGTGGCTCGTCGACGTCCTCACCGGCCGCTTGCGCCTCGCCGATCCGCGGGCAGACGACGTAGGCCTGGTGCCCGGCCGACACCTCCTCGGTGATCCGCTGCCAGGCCCGTTCGATCCAGTGCGGCTTCTCGGCCACCGGCACGACCGACGTCGACAGCGGTGCACGCCCGACCGGCAGCTCGCGCAGCGACGAGACCTCGAGGTCGCCGTACACCGTCATCGCCACCGTGCGTGGGATCGGGGTCGCGGTCATCACCAGCACGTGCGGGCTGGCCGGGCTGGCACTGTCGCCGGCGCGGACGCGCAGCGCGTCCCGCTGCTCGACGCCGAAGCGGTGCTGCTCGTCGACCACGACGAGACCGAGGTCGGCGAACTCGACCCGGTCCTGGATCAGCGCGTGCGTGCCGACCACGATCCCGGCGGTGCCCGACACCGCGTCGAGCAGCGCCTGCTTGCGCTCCCGGGTCGACAGCGACCCGGTCAGCAGGGCGATCCTGGTGCCGTCAGGGTCGCCGTCGAGCTCACCGGCCCGTCCGAGCGGCCCGAGCAGTTCGCGCAGCGAGCGAGCGTGCTGCGCGGCGAGCACCTCGGTCGGCGCGAGCAGCGCGGCCTGCCTGCCGGCGTCGACGACCTGCAACATCGCCCGCAGTGCGATCACGGTCTTGCCGCTGCCGACCTCACCCTGCACGAGCCGGTTCATCGGGTGCTCGCCGGACAGGTCCGTGGCCAGCTGCGCGCCGATCTCCCGCGGCCCGGCGGTGAGGGTGAACGGCAGCCGGGCGTCGAAGGCGTCCAGGATGCCGCCGGAGCGGGGCGGGCACGCCGGCGCCGGCCGCCCGGCCGCGGCCAGCCGCCGTTGTGCGAGCGCCAGCTGGACGGCCAGCGCCTCGTCCCACTTGAGCCGCCGGCGCGCCGCCGGCAGATCCTCGATCGACTCGGGCCGGTGGATCAGCCGAAGCGCGTCCGGCAGGCCCATCAGCTTGCGGCGTACGAGCAGGCCAGGCGGCAGCGGGTCGGGCACGTCGGTGACGTCGAGCACCTGACGCACCGCCCTGGAGATCACCCAGGACTCGATCTTCGCGGTGGCCGGGTAGACCGGGATGATCGGCCGGGCGAAGTCGTCGATGTCGGCCTCGTCGGTGTTCTCGGTCATCAGCAGGTACGTCGGGTGGGTCAGCTGCAGGTTCCGCCGGTACAGCTCGACCTTGCCGGCGAACAGGCCCTGGCGGCCGGGGACCAGCATCCGCTTCTGGTACGGCTTCGGGTTGAAGAACGTGCAGTCCAGCGTGCTGTTCCCGTCGGTGAGCACGACCTTGAGCAGCTCGCCGCGGCGGGAGCGCATCCGGACCGCGGTGACCGACTTGATCGTCGCGAACAGCGTCGCGTGCTCGTCGCGGCGCAGGCTGGCGATGTCGGTCGGCTCGCCGCGGTCGGCGTAGCGGCGCGGGTAGTGCCGCAGCAGCTCGCCGCCGGTGTGCAGGTCGAGCTGGCTGGCCAGCAGCTTCGCGGTGCTGCCGCCGATCACCTCGGCGAGCGGCGTGTCCAGGCCGGCCATCACTCCACCCCGACCAGCAGCGGCGAGCCGGCATGGCCGCCCTCGTACACGGTCAGCTCGACCTCGGGGTGGCTGGCCCGCAGGGCGGCCGCGAGCGCATCGGGCAGCCCGGCCGGCGCGTCCCGGCTCAGCAGCGCGGTCACGACCTCACCTCCGGTGGACAGCATGAAGTCCACCAAAGCGCATCCGGCCGACAGAACGTCGCGCTCGATCAGCACGACTTCCTCGCAGACCAGTCCGAGCACATCACCGGGCTGGCAGCGCCCGACCCAGGTGAGCGCCTCCTCGGCGGCGATCACCAGCTCGCCGTGCCTGGTGGCGGCGGCCGCCTCGGCCATCGCCACGACGTCGTCGCCGGCCCGCCTGGCCGGGTCGTGCACGGCGAGCGCGGCCAGGCCCTGCACGGGCGACGCGGTCGGCACCACGACCACATCCTGGCCGGTCTCGCGCGCCTGCTCGGCGGCGGCGTCGGCGACGGCCGTGGTCAGCACGGTGTTGGGCAGCACGACGACGTGCGCGGCTCGGGTGCCGGTGATCGCCGCCAGCAGCGTCCCCGCGTCGGCAGTGCCGACCGGGCCGACCGGTCCGGCCGGACCAGCCGGACCGATGGAATCCACCGGGCCGGCCGTGCCGACGACCTCCGCTCCGGCGCCGCGAAACAGGTTGCAGGCGCCCTCGCCCTCGACGACCGCGACCACGGCGCGCCGGCGAGTGAACCGCGGCGTCCCGCCGAGCGCCAGCGCATCGGCGACCTGGTCGGCGAACCGGATCACCGTGATCCGCCGCGGCCGCCCGGCAGCCAGGCCGGCCTCGATCGCCGCGCCGACGTCCCCGCAGTGCACGTGCACGTGCCAGGCGCCGGCCCCGTCGCCGACCACGGCGACGCTGTCGCCAAGCGTGCTCAGGTCGGCCCGCAGCCGCCCGACCGCGGCCTCGGAGGCGCTCTCGACCAGGTACATCACCTCGTAGTCGTACTCGGTCGAGCCGGCCTCGCGCTCCCCGTGCAGCACCGTCGCCGGGCGGGGCAGCCGTGACACCGTGGCGGTGGCGACCCACGGCAGCTCGCGCTCGGCGATCACTCCGGCCAGCGTGTCGAGCAGCACGAGGATGCCGCGGCCGCCGGCGTCCACCACGCCGGCCCCGGCCAGCACCCCCAGCTGGCCGGGGGTGCGGGCGAGCGCGCCGGCCGCAGCCGCCACAGCCGCGTCGGCCCCCCGGCCGATCTCGCCGGGACCGACCACGGCCCGGGCGAGTGCGGCAGCGGCCCCCGCGGCGTCCAGCACCGACAGCACCGTTCCCGGCGAGGGTTCGGCGAACGCCGCGGTGGCCAGCTCGGCGCTACGTCGAAGGGCCGCGCACAGCCCGGTCGCCGGCAGCGAGTCGGCACCGTCACAGTTCTCGGCGAGCCCACGCAGCACCTGGGACAGCACCAGCCCCGAGTTGCCGCGCGCCCCGAGCAAGGCCCCGCGCGCCAGCGCCGAGGCTGCGTCGCCCAGCGACATCGACGACGGGTCGGTCGAGCGGCGCACCAGCGCCTCGAACGCGGCCTGCATGGTCAGCCGCAGGTTGGTGCCGGTGTCGGCGTCGGCGACCGGAAACACGTTGATCCGGTTGAGCTCGTCCTCGTAGTGGCTGAACCCGTCGACCCCGGCGGCCGCCCAGCGGCGCAGCGCCGTCGCGTCCAGGGTCTGCAGCACCGCCCGCCTCCACGCAACGTCCACACCAAGATCTGCGCGAGGGTACCCGGGTTTGGAGCCGCTCCGGCCGGCTCGCTACCCTGTAGAGGTTCACCGTTCGAACTTTCCCAGGAGTGTGTGACGTGGCTGCCGTCTGCGACGTGTGCGGCAAGGGGCCGGGCTTCGGCATGTCGGTGTCGCACTCGCACCGGCGGACGCACCGCCGCTGGAACCCGAACATCCAGATCGTGCGGGCCCGGGTCGGCCAGTCCCAGCGCCAGCGCCTGCGTGTCTGCACCTCGTGCCTGAAGGCCGGCAAGGTAGCCCGCTAGCCCGCCATAGGCCCGCTAGACCTTCGAGGCCCGCTCGGCCGGGCCGTCAGGGCAGCTTCCAGTCGATCGGCTCCGCGCCCTGCTGCGCGAGCAGTTCGTTGACCCGGCTGAACGGCCGCGAGCCGAAGAATCCGTAGTGCGCCGACATCGGCGACGGGTGCGCCGACTCAACGCACGGCACCGACCCGAGCAGCGGCCGCAGGTTGCGGGCGTCGCGTCCCCACAGGATCGCCACCAGCGGGCCGCCGCGCTCGACGAGAGCCTTGATCGCCTGCTCGGTGACCTGCTCCCAGCCCTTGCCGCGGTGCGAGGCCGGCTTGCCCGGTTGCACGGTGAGCGCCCTGTTCAGCAGCAGCACCCCGCGTTCGGCCCACGGTGACAGGTCGCCGGTCGACGGCTGCGGGTAGCCGAGGTCCTCGACGTACTCGGTGAAGATGTTGACCAGGCTGCGCGGCAGCGGTCGCACGTCCGGGGCGACCGAGAAGCTCAGCCCGATCGCGTGCCCTGGAGTCGGGTACGGATCCTGACCGACGACGAGCACCCGCACCTGGTCGAAGGGCTGGCTGAACGCCCGCAGGACGTTCTTGCCGGCCGGCAGGTAGCTGCGGCCGGCGGCCAGCTCGGTACGCAGGAACTCGCCGAGTTCGGCGATCCGTGGCGCCACCGGCTCCAGCGCGGTGGCCCAGCCGGCCTCGACGATCTCCGACAGCGGACGCCCAGCCACGGCCGGTGACCCTAGCGCCTCGGCTGTGCCGCCCTTGGCTGGGCCGCCCTCGGCAGGGCTCGCTGAGATGACCTTGGCGAAGCACCGGCAGGTGGGGGAGTTGCGGTAGTGACCGAACGGCGTGATCCGGGTGTACCCCGACGACGAGTACAGGGCGATGGCCTCCGGTTGCGCAAGCCCGGTTTCCAGCACCGTACGACGCCGGCCGGCCCGCGCCGCGGTGCGCTCCAGCTCGGCGAGCAGCGCCCTGGCCAGCCCGAGGCCGCGGGCCAGTGGCGCCACGTACATCCGTTTGATCTCGGCATCGCCGTCGCGGAACTGCGGCTCGTCGCCGTCGTGTGCCCGCCAGCCGCCGCAGGCCACCGGCACGTCGTCGACGTAGCCGACCAGGAACAGCCCGCGCGGCGGCGCGAACTCGGCCGGGTCGACCGGCGTGGAGTCCTTGCCGCCGTAGCGGCGCACGTACTCGGACTGCACCTGGTCGATCAGCAGCACCGCGTCCGGATGCTGGAACGGAAGCGCCTCGATCCGCATGCCGTCGATGGTGCCCCAGTCAGCCGCGCCAGTGCTGCCAGCCCTCGACGTCACCCTCGTAAAGGCCCCCGTCGACGAGCACGCCGGAGCCGGCCAGCACGTCGCCGATCACCGTCCAGCCCTGCGGCACCGTGCGGGCCGACGGGAACGTCGCGACCAGCGCGTAGTCCTCACCGCCGGTGAGCACCCAGCGGAGCGGGTCGGCGCCGAGCGCGGCCGCGACGTCCAGCACGCGCTCGTGCACGGGGATCGCGCTGGTCCGCACGTCGATGCTGACCCCGGAGGATGCCGCGATGTGCCCGAGGTCGGCCAGCAGTCCGTCGGAGATGTCGATCATGGCGGTGGCCCCGGCCTTGGCGGCGACCGGACCGGCGGCATACGGCGGCTCGGGCGCCCGGTGCGCGTTCACCACGGTCGCCGGCGAGCGGAAGCCGCGACCGAGCACGGCCAGCCCGGCGGCGGCCCAACCCAGCCGGCCGCACACCGCGACCACCTCGCCCGGCCGGGCCCCGGACCGGGCCACCGGCGCCCGGCCGCGCAGGCCTCCCAGCGCGGTGCCGGCGAGCGTCAGCGGGTCGCTGCGGCCCACGCCACCGCCGCTCCCCCGGGCGCCGACCCCCGCGCA
>OBLK01000247.1_pt1 | contig 15401 bp, 14 predicted proteins | sample 1518871 | NCBI WGS metagenome assembly OBLK01 (sample SAMEA2464837, study PRJEB22497) | soil metagenome | biome: Grassland; feature: Farmland; material: Clay | place: Australia | collected 2013-02-01 | depth 0.8 m
GGACATGCAGACCTGGTGCGGGCTGACCAGGCTCGGCGAGGTGGTCGACCGGTTGCGGCCGCAGCTGCAAACGTTTCGCGACGAGGCCGGCAACGAACTGCTCGACGTGCCGGACGCGCCGCTGCCCGACCCCGACACCCCGATCCCGGTGCGTTTCCTGCCCGAGTACGACAACTGCCTGCGCTCGCATGCCGACCGCTCGCGCGTGATGACCGCGGCCGACCGGGCGTTGCTGGCCACCGTGAACGACGCCCCGCGACCGACCGTTCTGGTCGACGGCTTTCTCGCCGGCCGCTGGCGGCTGGTGAACAAGCGCGGCACCGCCACCCTGACCGTGATGCTGTTCCGGACGCTGCCCGACAGCGACACGACCGCGGTCGCGGAGGAGGGCGAGCGGCTGCTGGCATTCGCTGCGCCGGGTGCGCAGGTGCGCCGGCTGGAGTTCGGCCCGCTGTGACCGGCGCGCGCTACGACTGGGTGTCGTTCACGACCGACTACGGCCGCCGCGACGGGTTCGTCGCAGCGTGCGCCGGCGTGATCGCCCGGATCGCGCCGCAGGTCCGGATCATCGACGTCACCCACGACATCCCGCTCGGAGACGTCCAGCGCGGCGCCACGGTCCTCGCGCAGACCGCCGGTTACCTTCCGCCGGCCGTGCACCTCGCCGTCGTCGACCCAGGGGTGGGCACCAACCGGCGCGGCCTGGCCGTGGTAGCCGGTTCCGGCATCCTCGTCGGACCGGACAACGGGCTGCTCCCGCCGGCCGCCGATGCCCTCGGCGGCATCCGGGCCGCCCACGAGCTGCGCGAGACCCGGTACTGGCTGCCCGTGACGTCGCGGACCTTCCACGGCCGGGACGTGTTCGCCCCGATCGTCGCGCACCTGGCCAACGGCCTCGACCCGGCCGCGCTCGGCCCGCCGGTCGCCGCGGCCGACCTCGTCCGCCTGCCACCGCGGCGGGTCAGCGCCGTTCCAGGCAAGCTGACCGCCGAGGTCCTCACCGTCGACCACTTCGGCAACGTCCAGCTCGCCGCCACCGCGGCGCACCTCACCGCCGCCGGCCTCGCCTTCCGCCACCCCGTCCGGATCACCGTCGGTCAGGCCACCGTCGGTCAGGCCACCGTCGGTCAAGCCACCGCCGGTCAAGCCACCGCCGGTCAGGCGAAGACGGGGGTGGGCGCTGGCCGGGCGACGGTCGGGGGGACGTTCGCCGACGTGGCGCCCGGCATGCTCGTGGTCCTGGTCGACTCGGCCGGTCAGGTCGCGATCGCGGTCAACGGCGCGTCGGCAGCCGAGCGGCTCGCCGTGAGGGCGGGCGCCATGGTCACGGTCGAGGATCGCGAAGGTAGCGGGCGACCTGGCGGCGGTTGATGGCCTGGGCGATGGCCGGAGTGTGCCTGGCGACGAACGCGGCGAACCGCGCACTGCCCGGCGCGAGGATGATCGGCTTGTTGCGGGCGATGCCACGCATGACGTCGGCGGCGAGCTTGTCGGCGGTGTACATGCGTGGCTGGATGCGACCGATCAGGCGCCGCGCCTTGTCGTTGACGCCGGTCGGCGGCAGGCCGGCGTTGACGTTGTCGAACAGCGGGGTGTCGACGAAACCGGGGCACAGCGCGCTGACCCGCACGCCGCGCGAGGCGCCCTCGGCGCGCAGGGCGATGCTCAGCGCCACCACGGCCGACTTCGTGGCGGTGTACGGGATCATGATCGCCGGCGCCACGATGCCGGCGAGCGAGGCGGTGTTGACGATGTGCCCGCCGCGCTGGGCCAGCATGATCGGGAAGGCGGCGTGCACGCCGTGTACGACGCCGCGCAGGTTGACGTCGATCGCGCGATCCCAGTGCTCGAGGCCGAACTCCTCGGTCAGGCCGCCGATGCCGATGCCGGCGTTGTTGAACACCAGGTCGAGCCGACCATGGTCGTCGGCGACGGACCGGTAGGCCGACTCGACGGCGGCGCCGTCGGTGACGTCGAGCGTGAGCGCCGTGGCCGACCCGGGCCCGGCGGTCGTGAGCTGCTTGGCGGTGAGCTCGGCGGCCTCGGCGTTGACGTCGGCCACCACGACCGAACCGCCGCGGCGCACCAGTTCGGCTGCGATGGCCCGGCCGATGCCGGACGCCCCACCGGTGACGATTGCGATCATCGGCCAACCACCTCGTAATCGGCGAGCTTCGGCGTCCTGGTGCGCCACCAGTAGGTGAAGGTGAAGCCCGGCCACAGCGTCCGGTTGCGGCCGTCGTCGTCGAGGTACCAGCTCTTGCAGCCGGTCTGCCAGACGGTGCCGTCGAGCTTGGACTGGACCCAGTCGTTGAACTCGCGCTCGGCGTCGGCGCGCACCTCGATGGTCCGGGCGCGGTCGAGCTCGCGCAGGCAGCGCAGCACGTGCCGGACCTGGGTCTCGATCATGAAGACGATCGAGTTGTGACCGAGCCCCGTGTTTGGCCCGACCAGCAGGAACAGATTGGGAAAGCCCGCGACCGTGATCCCGTGGTAGGCCTTCGGGCCGTCCACCCAGGCGTCCTGCAGCTTGCGGCCGTTGGCGCCGACGATCGTCTTGTTGGCCAGCGCGTCGACGACGTGGAAGCCGGTGCCGAAGATGATCGTGTCGACCTCGTGCTCGGCGCCGTCGGCGGTGACGACGGCGTGCGGGCGGACCTCGACGACCGGGCTCGCGGTCAGCGAGACGTGGGGCCGGTTCAGCGTGGGGTAGTAGTCGTTGGAGATCAGGATTCGCTTGCAGCCGATCACGTAGCGTGGGGTGACGGCGGCGCGCAGCGCAGGGTCGTCGACGTGCCGGTCGATGTTGCGGGTGGCGAGCCGCTCGACCAGCCGCATCAGCCTCGGGTTGACGACGAAGCCGAGAGCGGCGGCCTCCTGCCGCCAGTAGATGAGGTTGCGGAACGCCCGCTGCGTCGAGGGGAACAGCCGGAACAGGACCTGCTCGAACCGGCTGATCCGGCGGTCGGGCTTGGGCATGACCCACGGCGGCGTCCGCTGGAAGATCCGGACCTGGGCGGCCCGCTCGGCGATCTGCGGGATGAACTGGATCGCGCTGGCCCCGGTGCCGATCACCGCGACCCGCCGGCCGGTCAGGTCGTGGTCGTGGTCCCACTGCGCGGAGTGGAACTGCCGGCCGGCGAAGGAGCTCAGCCCGGGCAGGTCGGGGATCGCCGGCTCGTGCAGCGGGCCGAACGCGCCGACGAGGGCCCTGGCCCGCACGGTGTCGCCGCTGCCGGTGGTGAGCAGCCAGGTGGCCGAGTCGTCGTCGAACTCGGCGGCGGTCACCCTGGTGCCGAACCGGATGTGCGGTTTGATCCGGTACTTCAGCGCGCAGAACTTCAGGTAGTCCCAGATCTCCTGCTGCAGCGGGTACTGCCGCGACCACCGCGGGTTCGGTTCGAAGGAGAACGAGTACAGGTGCGAGGGGATGTCGCACGCGCAGCCGGGGTAGGTGTTCTCCCGCCAGGTGCCGCCGACCGCGTCGGCCTCCTCCAGGATGACGAAGTCGTGGCGCCCGGCCTTCTTGAGCTGGATCGCCATGGCCAGGCCGGAGAAGCCGGCGCCGACGATGGCCACCTCCCACGTCTTCGGCATGCCGGGGAACTTACCACGGGTAACTTACTGAGCGGTAGGTTCAACCGCTAGGCTTGCCGGGGTGACCGACAAGCGCCGCCGGATGCCGCGCGCCGACCGCGAGCGGCAGATGCTCGCCGTCGCCGAGCGGGTGTTCGCCGAGCGCGGCTTCCGGTCGGCGTCGATGGACGAGATCGCCGAGCTCGTCGGGGTCACCAAGCCCATGCTCTACGCCTACTTCGGCTCCAAGGACGGCCTGCTGCTGGCCTGCATCCGCCGGGCGCGCACCGAACTCCGCGAGGTGACCAGCAGGGCGATCGCGGCCGCGGACGGCCCGCTGGACAGCCTGCGGCGCGGGCTCGTCGCGCACTTCACCTACCTCGACGCGCACACGCACGCCTGGGCGATGCTGCGCAACGAGTACGCCGCCATCGGAGCGGTGTCCGAGGAGATCGAGTCGATCCGGCGCCAGCAGACCGAGCTCATCGCGCGGGCCTGCCGGCAGTTCGTGCCGGAAGCCAGGCAGGCCGGCGCGACCACGCTCGTCGAGGTCTACGCCGAGATGCTGGTCGGCGCGACCGAGCGGATGACGCTTTGGCGCGAGCGCAACCCAGGCGTCACCCCCGAGCAGGCCGCCGACCTCATGCTCGCCGTGATCGGGCCGGGCGTCGCCAGGTTCCTCGACCGCGCAGGAACGCCCTGGGAGAAGACCTTTAGCTAAGCTAAGGGTCGTGCCCGCCCCGAGAACCCGCCGTGCCGTCGGGGCCGTCGTCATCGACACCAGGCCGCTGCGCATCCCCGCCTACCGGCGGCTGTGGGTGTCCACGACGATCACCGCGTTCGGCAGCCAGTTCACCACGGTTGCCGTGCCAAAGCAGGTGTACGACCTGACCGGCTCGTCGGCCTGGGTCGGCCTGACCGGCGCGGTGGCGCTGGTGCCGCTGCTGGTGTTCGGCCTGTGGGGCGGCGCCGTGGCCGATGCGGTCGACCGGCGCAAGCTGCTGCTGGTGACCAACGTCGGCATCGCGATGACGTCGCTGCTGCTGTGGCTGCAGGCCTTCACCGGAGTCGCGTCGGTCTGGACGGTGCTGGCGCTGCTCGGCGTGCAGCAGGCGTTCTTCGCGGTCAACATGCCCACCCGAAGTGCAGTGATAGCCCGCCTGGTCCCGGTCGACCTGCTGCCGGCGGCGTCAGCCCTGTCCAGCACGGTGTTCATGTTCGGCGCCGTGCTCGGGCCGCTGCTGGTCGGCGCGCTGCTGCCGGTCGCCGGTGTCTCGCTGCTGTACCTGCTCGACTCGATCCTGCTGTTCGGGACGCTGCGGGCGGTGTGGAAGCTGCCGTCGCTGCCGCCGCTGAGCGGTCCGACCCGCCGCGCGGGGCTCCGCGACATCGTCGACGGCCTGCGCTACCTGTCCACCCGGAAGGTGCTGCTGGCCTCGTTCCTGGCCGACATCATCGCGATGGTCGTCGGCATGCCGCGGGCGCTGTTCCCGGAGATGGCCGAGCGGACCTTCGGCGACCCGCCCGGCGGCGGGCCGGCGCTGGGCCTGCTCTACGCGGCGATCCCGATCGGGGCGCTCGCGTGCGGGCTGTTCTCCGGCTGGCTGTCCAGGATCCAGCGCCACGGCGTCGCGGTGACCATCGCGGTGATCGCCTGGGGCATCTCGATCGCCGGGTTCGGCCTGTCCAGGTGGCTGTGGCTGGCCGTGGTGTTCCTGGCCTTCGCCGGCGCCGCCGACATGGTCAGCATGGTGTACCGCAGCGCGATGCTGCAGGCCGCGGCCACCGACGAGATGCGCGGCCGGATGCAGGGCGTGTTCACGGTGGTCGTGGCCGGCGGACCGCGGGTGGCCGACCTGCTGCACGGCTGGGCGGCCGCCGCCGTCGGCACGGCAGCCGCCACGACCGGTGGAGGCATCCTCGTCGTGGTTTTCATGGTCGTCGCGGTGCTGCTGCTGCCCGCGTTCTGGCGCTACCGCCAGCCCGCCCCGTCACACGCGGCTCCGTCCGATCAGTCGGCCACCTTCTGAGCCGGCTTCGGGCGCTCAGTGGCGGCGGCCGCGCAGCTCCCACTCCAGGCGCTGCAGCACCCAGTCCTGCAGCAACGACAGCGGCGACGTGCCGCGTTCCATGGCCAGTGCGCGCAGCCGCTCGTCGGCCTCGGCGGACAACCTCAGCTGGTGCACCTGAGCGTTGCCGAACCGCTTGCCGGGGTCGGTGGTGTACGGGTCGCTTGGAGTCGGGGCGAGCGCGGCAAGGTAGGCCTCGAGCTCATGGTCGGGCTCGCCTTCCGGCAGCTCGACCGGGGCCTGGTGCGCCTGCCGGTGCTTGCCGGCACCTGGGGGTGGAGCTTTCGTTCCGGCGCCGGCGTCCTTGTCCTTGGCGCCGCCCTTCTGTCGGCCCAGTCTCATGCCGGCAAGCCTACGTGTTCCGCGTGGCGTATCCGGTGACTCCGGTTGCGGCGGCGTGGCCAGCCCTTCCAGCGTGAGGTCGGGACTGGTCGGTTGATCGTCTCCAACGAACATGCGAAAGAGTGTGGCGGTGCACCACATCGAGTCCGGCACGGCCACCCGGCTTTCCAGGCTGCTGGCCCGAGAGGTGCGCGGCGAGGTCTCGTTCGACGCCAAGGCGCGCGCGCTGTACTCCAGCGACGCCTCGAACTACCGGGTGCCGCCGATCGGCGTGGTCTGGCCCAAGGACGTCGACGACCTCATCGCCGCCGTCACGTTGTGCGCGCACGCCGGCGTGCCGATCACCCCGCGCGGCGGCGGCACGAGCGTCGTCGGCAATGCGATCGGTCCCGGCGTCGTGCTGGACACCTCGCGGCATCTCACCGAGATCCTCGACATCGACCCGGCCGCGAAGCTGGCCACGGTGCAGCCAGGCGTCGTCCTGGAGGACCTGCAGCGCGCCGCCGCGCGGCACGGGCTGCGGTTCGGGCCGGATCCGTCGAGCAAGAGCCGCTGCACGATCGGCGGCATGGTCGGCAACAACGCCGCCGGCGCGCGCTCGGTCGCGTGGGGCACCACCGCCGACAACACCCGCACGCTCGACGTGCTGACCGTCGACGGCGCCCGGTTCACCGCCGGGCCACTCGCCGACCACTCGCCGCCGATCGAGCTGGCGGTTGCCGTGCACGACCTCGTGCACGGCAACCTCGCGATCATCCGGACCGCGCTGCCGGCATGGTCGCGGCGCAACTCCGGGTACGCGCTGCAGCACCTGCTGCCCGAGCACGGCGAGCAGCTCGCTCGCGCCCTGACCGGGACCGAGGGCACGTGCGTCACCGTGCTCGGGGCGACCCTGGAGCTGGTCGAGGCGCCGGCCGCGGTCGCGCTCGCGGTGCTCGGCTTCCCGGACGCGCCCGCCGCGGCGGACGCCACCCCGGCGTTGCTGGAGGCGCACCCGCTCGCCGTCGAGGGCATGGACGTCAACCTGGTCGACGCGTTGCGGGCCAGGGGCCGCGAGCCGGCCGTCGAGCTGCCGGCCGGGCGGGCGTGGCTGCTGGTCGAGATGGCCGGCGCCGACTCCACCGACGCAGCCAACCGCGCCCGCTGGCTGGCCGCCGACTCGGGCCGGCCGAACCAGGTCGTGATCGACCCGGCCCAGCAGCGCGCGCTGTGGCGTGTTCGCGAGGAGGGCGCGGGCCTGGCCACCAGGACCGCAGACGGGGCCGAGGCGTGGCCGGGTTGGGAGGACGCCTGCATCCCGCCGGCCCGGCTCGGCGCCTACCTGCGGGCCTTCGCCGAGCTGCAACGTTCGTACGGTCGCAGGGGCACCGTCTACGGCCACTTCGGCGAGGGCAATGTCCACGTCCGGCTGGACTTCGACCTGCTGACCTCGGTCGGCATCGCGGAGTACCGGCGGTTCATCGAGGCGGCCGCGGTGCTGGTCGCCGAGCACGGCGGCTCGCTGTCCGGCGAGCACGGTGACGGCCGGGCCCGCGGCGAGCTGCTCAGCCGCATCTACCCGCCCGTGGTGCTGCGGCTGTTCGAGCGGTTCAAGGCGGTGTTCGACCCGAACGGGCTCGCCAATCCCGGCATCGCCGTGAAGGCGGTGCCGCTGGACGCGGACCTGCGGTCCGGGCCGACCCGCAAGGTGCCGACGTTCCTGGGTCTGCCCGCCGACGGCGGCGACCTGTCCCGAGCGGTCCGGCGTTGCATCGGCGTCGGCGCCTGCCGGCGCACCGATGGGGTCGGCGTGATGTGTCCGAGCTTCGCCGTGACCCGCGACGAGCAGCACTCGACGCGGGGCAGGGCGCGGCTGCTCGCCGAGATGCTGGACGGCCGGCTGATCCGCAGCGGCTGGCAGTCCACCGAGGTCCGCGACGCCCTGGACCTGTGCCTCGGCTGCAAGGGCTGCCTGTCCGACTGCCCGGTCAACGTCGACATGGCAACCTACAAGGCCGAGTTCCTCTACCAGCACTACCGGCGCCGGCTGCGCCCCCGCGACCACCTCGCGCTCGGGCGGTTGCCCATGCTCGCCCGGGTCGCGCCGCCGCGGCTGGCGGCCGGCGTGCTCGGCTCCAGGCAGCTGTCCAAGCTCGCCGCCAGGCTCGCCGGCGTGTCTATCGAGCGGCCGTTGCCGGTGCCGGCGCGGCAGCCGCTGCGCTCGTGGCTGGCCAGCCGCCCGCGCCCGCTCGGCGAGCCACCGCGCGGCACCGTCGTGCTCTGGACCGACACCTTCACCAACACCTTCGACCCGCATGTCGGCCGGGCCGCCGTCGAGCTGCTGGAGTCGGTCGGGTTCGCCGTCGAGATGCCGGCCCGCCCGGTGTGCTGCGGCCTGACGTACCTGGCGACCGGGCAGCTGCCGGCCGCCCGCCGGGTGCTACGCCGCAGTCTCGCCGTGGTCCGGGGCGCCCTGGAGGCCGGAGTGCCCGTCGTCGGCCTGGAGCCGTCGTGCACCGCGGCGCTTCGCTCGGACGCAGCCGAACTGCTGCCGGCCGCCGACGCCCGCCTGCTCGAAAACGGCGTGCTCACGCTGGCCGAGCTGCTCGTCAGCAAGGCTCCCGACTGGTCCCCGTCGCTCGCCCCGGCACGGCCGGTCGTCTGGCAGACGCACTGCCACCAGCACGCCGTGCTCGGCACCACAGCCGATGCCGAACTGCTCAGCCGCGCCGGCGTGTCGGTCGCCGCCCGCCCCGGCGGATGCTGCGGTCTGGCCGGCAGCTTCGGCTTCCAGCGCGGCCACGAGGACATCTCCGTCGCCCTGGCCGAACGCGCCCTGCTGCCGGCCCTTGCCGAGGCTGGCCCGGACGCCATCCTGCTGGCCGACGGCTTCAGCTGCCGCCTCCAGACCAGCCAACTTTCCGACGCGCGCACCCTCCACCTGGCCCAACTCCTGGCCCCCCTCGCCTGACCCTGCGTGTCCGTGCCGTTCGGCTGCCGTGTCAGCCGGTTCGGCTGAGGTCAGGAGTCGCGGAAGACGGCGTGAGCCACCGGGCCCTTGAACCCGCGTGACCAGATGAGCAGCGTGAACGGCGGATCCGTTCGCGCGCCGACCGGCACCGGGTAGTTCTGCTCCCCGGTAGCGCCCTTGAGCGGCCCCAGCAGCGTCCCGTCGCCGGGCGTGCGGGCGTCCGCGCGCGGCACCAGGTACACGACGTAGCCCTCGCCCGGCTCGGTCTCGAACGGGGCCAGGCGCACCACCTTGGCGCCGTTGACGTCGAGCAGCTCGGCCGAGCCGGATGTGCTGGCGTCGAGGCTGGAAAGTTCGGCCACCATGATCACCTTCGCGCCGGTGGGCGTGGGTTCCGCGACCGACGACGGCACCGGCTGTTCGGTGGTTGGCGCCGGACGCGGTTGGGTATCCGCCGGGGTGGTCTCCCTGGCCGCCAAGCCGACCAGCGCCGCGCTGAGCGCGGCCCCGACCGTCAGCGTGCACAACGCGACGATCACTACCCAGGTACGGCGCCTTGCCGCCAGGTGGGGCATGACTCGACGCTATCTCCTTGGGGCCTTCGTGTTCGCCGCTGTCTCCCAGCGGTGGTCGTCAGCTCGAGTCGGTTGTACAGAACGTAACGAGAGAGATCACTCGCCGGGTGGCTGCGGCATGCTTCTACGGTCGATAACCTCCCGCCAACGGCGATCGGCACCAACTTGGGCGCCGAGACGGACAGGCTCGACTAGTCGGGGAGACAGCATGAACTCAGCATCAAGCGTCAACAGATTGAACCAGTTCGACGACGTGGACCTGCGCACAGGTACCGGTGGCGTGCCGTACCAGCGCGGCGCCGATCCCAACCGGGTCACGCCGGACCAGGTCCAGCGGGCCCGAGTGGTGGTGGCCCGCAACGCGGACGACGCCGAGGACTGCCGTCGGCTGCTCGACATGCTTGGCCTGCTAGAGGGCCCGGACGGCGTACCGCCGGTCAGCCGCTAGCCACGACAGCGCCGGAATCCCGACTTCCAGCCAGCCCGTCTTCCAACCCGAGCCCAACGGTGGGCGTCTCGCCGAACGCGGGACGCCCACCTGGCGTTTTGGGCGCCGGTAACCTGCCGTCATGGACATTGGCCTGCTCGGCCCGAACTCGGTGGCTTGGCGCGTCGTCGGCCATCCGATGTCGATCGTGGGCGGCATGCGCGCCCTGATGATCCAGGCGCTGCATCCGCTGGCGATGGCCGGCGTCGCGCAGCACAGCGACTACGAGCGCCGGTCCCTCGCCCGCTTGCGACGTACTGCGTATTACGTCACAGCGACTACGTTCGGTGACACTCGTACTGCCCATGCTGCCGCCGAGCGAGTGAAACGGGTGCACCGCCGAATTCAGGGTGTTGACGCCGTCACCGGCAGGCCCTACAGCGCCGACGATCCAGACCTCCAGGTCTGGGTGCACTGCACCGAATGGCACTCGTTCCTGGCCGCGTACCGCGTGTTCGGCCGGCCGCTGACCCCCGAGCAGCAGGACCAGTACCTCGCCGAGGGCGTCGTGATCGGCACCCTGCTCGGCGCGCCGGCAGAGCTGTTCCCGAGCTCGGTGGCGCAGTACCGCGACTACTTCGCTTCCGTCCGGCCGCAACTGTGCCTCAGCGAGTCCGCGCGCAAGGCCATCACGTTCGTCCACAAGCCGCCCCTGCAACTCGACAACGCCCACCTGCAGCCGACCATGCGCATACTCGGCTCGGCGGCCGTCGCCATCGTCCCTAGCCACCTGCGCACGCTCGCCGGTCTGGCTCGGCCGCGCTGGATCGATGCCGCCGCCGTCAACGCCGCCCGCCCGGTCGGTGTCGCCCTCACCATGCCGCTGATCCGCGAGGTGCCCCGATCGGTCTTCGGCGGTGACGCCCACGCGATCGCCGTCAGGGCTCGCGAGCTCGCTTCGACCGCCTCGGCCCAGCGCGCCGCATCAGCCCAACCGGTGTCGGCCCAGCGAGCCGTGTCGGCGCAGGGCGCCGTGTCAGCCCAGCGTGCCGTGTCAGCCCAGCCTCGGTCAGCCTCGGACTGACCAACCACCGTCGCTGACCAGCGTTTGCCCGGTCACCCAGCCGCTCGCCTCGCTGGCCAGCCACGAGACCAGCTCGGCCGTGTCCTCCGGCCGGCCCCAACGCCCCGCCGGCATCCGTGACGCCACCCAGGCGCGGCTGTCGTCGTCGGCGTAGCCGGTGTCGACCGGGCCCGGGTTGATGCAGTTCACCGTGATCGACGGCGCCAGCTCGTGCGCCAGCGACGCCGTGATCTGTTGCAGCGCGCCCTTGGTGGCGGCATACGGCAGCTCGCCCGGCATCGGACCGAGGTGCTGGCCGGACGTGAACAGCACGACCCGCCCGCGCGCCCCGTCGTGGCGCGCGGCCATTCTCTGCACGAGCTGCAGCGACGCCCGGACGTTCACCGCCCAGCACAGATCCAGCTCCGCCGCCGTCAGCTCCGGCAACGACTGCGTGCTCGACCTGGCGTGCGTAGCGATCAGCACGTCGAGCCCGCCGAGCATCTCCACCGCGTCGTCCACCAGCCGGCCGGGGACCGCCGGGTCGGTGAGATCGTCCTGCCGGTAGGCGATCGGCGGCGCGCCCGGCGGCAGGCCGTCGTTGAGCGCCCCGGTCAGCGCCTGCTCGTCCAGCTCGTCGGCGCCCCACGGCTGCTCCGCGTCGTGCGGCGTCCACCCCGTCGCGAACACGGTGTGCCCGTCCGCCGCGAGCCGCCGAGCGACGGTGAACGCGATCCCGATCCGTCGGCTCACGCCGGTCACCAATGCGGTCGTCATGGTCGTGGAGCTTAACAAGGAATCTTTAGCAAGGTATCTTGTTAAGTGTGAACGACCCGAAGGCGTTGCGCGCGCTCGCCCACCCACTCCGCTGGAAGCTGCTCGACCTCCTCGGTGTGCGGGGCGAAGCGACCGCCACGGCGTGCGGCGAGGCGCTCGTCGAGAGCGTCGCGAGCTGCTCGTACCACCTCAACATCCTGGCCAAGTACGGCTTCATCGAGGAGGCACCGGCCGGTCGCGGGCGTGACAAACCATGGCGGCTCGCGTCGAGCCGGCAGAGCCTGTCGGCCGAAGGCCTCGGCGTCGAAGGTGAGCTGGCCGCCGAGGCCGCCACCGAGGTGTTCCTCGACCACGAACTCGGCCGGCTCAAGGCCCGGCTGCGAGCGGCCAGCCGCGAGCCGAAGCGGTGGCGCGAGGCCACCGGCCTGACCGGCGTCACCACGTTCCTCACCCAGGACGAGCTGCACTCGCTCACCCAGGAACTGCAGGAACTCAGCCAGCACTACGCCGACCGCCTCGACGACCCGGCGCGACGACCACCCGACTCCCGAGAGGTCCGGATCTTCGTCGCCACCACCGTCGCCCCACCGCCGGCCGGCTCGGAGCCAGGCGGCTCGCTTCCGGCCAACGCGCTGCCAGCCGACGCCCCGTCACCAGCCGACTCGAAGCCGGCCGGCCAGAGGAGGACGCGATGATCGATTACCTGCAAACCCAGGCCGCCGCCCGCACCGCGTCGACGTCGGGCCGGTGGTCCACGGCAGCCCAGCAGTGGACCAGGGTCGTCGATCGCAACCCGGTCAACGGCAACCACTGGCACCAACTTGCCTCCGCTCATTTCTCGCTCGGTGATTTCGCCGCCGCGCTGCCCGCCTACGAGAAGGCGCGCGAACTCGGCGTCTGGCGCTCCCGCGACCTGGCAGGCCCGTCCGACCTCGTGTTCCCGGCCGACATCGAGTACAAGATCGCCTGCTGCCATGCCCAGCTCGACCAACTCGAGCAGGCGACGGCGGCGCTGTCCCGCGCCATGGACCTCGGCCTACGCGACCACGAGCAGGCGTGGACCGATCCGATGCTGGCCGCGCTGCGATCCGACTCGTGGTTCGCGGCCACGTTCGAGCCCGTCGACGTCGACGGTCTGTCTCGCGACGAGGGCTGGCGACACGACCTGCGCCTGTTCGCGCGCGAGGTCCGCCGCCGTGCCTACCGATCGCCCGTTCCTGACTTCGACAAGGAAGTCGCTCAGCTCGATGCGACCATCCCACAGCTGTCCGACAGTCAGCTCGTCATCGAGCTGACCAGGTTGCTCCGGCCGCTCCGCGACGGCCACGCGTTCGTCGACCTGCCCGACCCGCACCCGCTGCGCGCCGCCCTGCCCTTGCGGTTCTACCTGTTCGAGGAGGGCCTGCACGTCATCGCCGCCGCGCCGCAGCACCGCCGCCTGGTCGGCGCCCGCGTGATCGCCTTCGACGGGCACCCCGTGCCCGACGTCCTGGCCGCCGTCGACACCGTGATGACCCGCGACAACGAACAGGGTCCCCAGCACGAGGTCGCGAACTGGCTTCGCCGCCAGCCGTTCCTGCACGCGCTCGGCGTCGGCGACGACCCGACCGCGGTCACCCTCACCGTCGAGACCGTCGAAGGCGAACGCGGCGAGGTCCGCGTCGCGGCTGATTCCGTGCATTCAAAGCTGGTCAGCGAGTCGGTCCCACCGCCGGACTGGATCTGGTACCCGTCGACGCTGGCCACGCCGCTACCGCTGTACCTGCGCAACCCCGGCGTCCTCTACTGGTTCGAACACCTGCCGCGGCGCCGCCTCGTCTACTTCCAGTGGAACGGTGTCGGCAACGACGACGCCGAGGACTTCGACACCTTCAGCCGCCGCCTGTTCGACTTCGTCCACGGCGAGGGCGTCGAGAAGCTCGTCATCGACCTGCGCGTCAACTCCGGCGGCAACACCGTGCTGTCCCAGCTGCTGCTGCACCGAGTCCTCACCTGCCCCGCCGTCAACCGACCAGGCGGCCTGTTCGTCATCATCGGGCGGAAGACCTTCTCGGCCGCCCAGAACGCCGCCGTCTTCCTCGAACGCCACACCCACGCCGTCTTCGCCGGCGAACCCACAGGCTCGAGCCCCAACTTCGTCGGCGAGACCACCCCGTTCGTCCTGCCGTACAGCAAACTCGAGGTCAACGTCTCCGACCTCTTCTGGCAGCCGTCCTGGCCCATGGACCACCGGACCTGGATCGCCCCCGAGCTCTACGCCCCGCCCACCTTCGCCGCCTACTCGTCCAACGCCGACCCGGCCCTGGACGCCATCCTGGCCTGCGACCAGCACCTCCCAGGCTGGTAGGCCCTGGGCCCGGTACTGGGTTTGGCGCGATCTGGGGCTTGGGCTAGGCTTGCCCTGCCTCCAACGGTTAGCCGTTGAGGGCAAGGCCGGGCCGGCCAAGCCCCCATCGTCTAGCGGCCTAGGACGCCGCCCTTTCAAGGCGGTAGCGCGGGTTCGAATCCCGTTGGGGGCACGGCAAGCACTGGCCCCGTGGCGCAGTTGGTTAGCGCGTCGCCCTGTCACGGCGAAGGTCGCGGGTTCGAGTCCCGTCGGGGTCGCTGCAAGATCAGGGTGTCCGGGCCGGACACCCTCCGGCCAGGTAGCTCAGTTGGTACGAGCGTCCGACTGAAAATCGGAAGGTCGGCGGTTCGACCCCGCCCCTGGCCACTGTCGTACTGGTGGACAGCGTTCTGCTGTTCAGTTCAAGATCACCCGAGAACTCCACTAGCGCCACGTGGCGACGCGGGATGTGTCGTTTCTCTGACCGACGGCTGACCGGACAGCCCGACATTCGGCACCGGCGGCCACTGCGCCGCCAGCGATAACTAAGGCCGAGGCCGCCCATTGCTGGAGACCGACCTGCGGACGCCACTTGACGCTGCCGAGCCGACGTCGAGAACGACGAGGGCGAGGGATGGCCGGCGTGAAGGCTGCGGCGGCACGGCAGATGACAGAGTGCGGACGGAGCACCGCTGGCGGGCTATCGTGGTCGCTATGACAGCCGCAGCGTCTCGGCCGGAGTCGGAGCTTCCGCCGATCCCGGCACTGCCGCCTGATGCGACGCCCCAGGCGATCCGAGCGGCGCTGATCGGCGACGAGCGCGCCGAGTTCGATCGTGACTACCGGGCGGCCCTATCTGAGGCGGCAAGCACGCTGGATCTCACCGGCGTCCTGAACGTGCTGCGGAACTGGCGCCACGTCGCGTGGATCACCCAGCGGCACGGCGCGGACGCGCATCGGCGGATGCTGGACGCTGCCAGCCGGCTGATGGCTGGGCACGATGTACCTACCGTGCCCGGTCACGTCGTCAAGGCAGAGATCAACTCCAGGTTGGCCCACTGAAGCGTGTATCTGTTCGACAGTCTCCCCGAGGCGCGGGAGCAGTCCGGTGCACTTCCCGTCGAGGCATTGTCGTTCTATGCCGAACTGATCGTGTTTCTGGAGCTGACCCCGTGGGAGGGGCAGCCGTACAACAAGAATGAGCCGAACGGTGTGATGCGCTCTCAGGCGTTCGGACCCAAAGAGGAAGGGCTTGCGGTCTACCTTGTCCTCGAGCACCAGCGGCGCGTCGTCATG
>OBLK01000248.1_pt1 | contig 15356 bp, 14 predicted proteins | sample 1518871 | NCBI WGS metagenome assembly OBLK01 (sample SAMEA2464837, study PRJEB22497) | soil metagenome | biome: Grassland; feature: Farmland; material: Clay | place: Australia | collected 2013-02-01 | depth 0.8 m
CGTCGTGGGGGGTTGTCCCGGGTGCCAGGGAACCAATCACTACGGCCCCGGATTAACCGGTCAGGTCGGCGAGTCCTGGCCCGCCCCGGCGGGGCGAAACCGGGGGGTCCGTCTGGCCCGAGGACCCCCGCGGTCACCGCCGGTGACGAGTTTGCCGGGCCGGCCGGCGCTGGCTGAACGGCCGGTCCAGGCTCCCACGCGGCCGGGTCGCTGGTGAGCCCGAGCAGGTACGTCACGGTGCAGCCGAGGGCGTCGGCCAGTTCCGGCAACATGCCGAGGTCGAGCCCGCGCCCGTTCTCCATGGCACTGAGCGCGCGGTTGGTGGTGTAGTTGCCGCGCCGTTGCAGGCGCGCGACCACCTCACGCTGGGTGAGGCCGAGCGTCAGCCGGCGCTCCCGCAGCCGCTGGGCACACACCCAGTGGCGCTCACGCGCCGGGTGCAGCCTCGGTGCACTCATGCGGACACCTTTGTCCGTGGGTAGACAGAAGTGTCAAGAGTGTCCACTTATTCGCTCGTTGGGTCAATCTCGGATTCCGCGCGGCGGCTAATCGGCGAGCGGATCCGGCATCTCGGCCAGCGGATGCACCTCATAACGCGCGAAGTTGTATACCGGTGAGGTCGCCAGCAGCCGCTCCAGTTCCTCGTTGGATGTCACGTCGTAGATCCAGGCACCGCCGTGTTGGCCGACCAGGTGGTAGCGCGCGACGACCTTGCCGCTGCGCTCGAGTGGCCCGGCGTAGCGCGGCATCCTGGCCACCGCGGCGGCCATCTCGCTGGACAGCAGCGATAGCTCCATCCGCCACAGGACGAGGAACTTCACGGCGTCACGGTAACCGGCTCACAGCCGGGGCAGGTCGCCGAACCGCTCCTTGATGCGCCGCAGGTCGCGCAGCCTGGGCTCGGTCTCGCCGCCGACCCAGCGGCTGACGGTCTTCACCGAAACGCCGAGTTGTCTGGCGGCCGCTTCGTGCGTGAGCTGCTCGCGGCGCAGCGCGGCGGCCATCCACTCGGCGAACGTGGCCGGCTCGTCCGACGGCGGCCGCGGGCGCACCTGCTGCATGTCGGCCAGGGTCGGCTCGTCGGGTAGGCCGGTGTGCGAGTGCAGCACGTCGATCTCGACGTGCTCGGGGAAGATCCGGAACGACACCTGGATGGTCCCGTCCGGGCCGGCCGCGTCGAGCAGCGCCCGGAACACCGCCTGGCTGACCTCCCGGTTGTCGTCGTCGGTCAGCGGCGAGTCTGCAAGGCTGCTACGGACGAAATCGCGGATTTCTGGAATCGAGGACGGTCGAGCCGGGAATGTCCGAGAAAGCACGACCAGCGGGAGAACCTCGATGGATTCTCCCGGCGGCAGATGCGGATCGGTCACCGGGTCACCCTTCTCTGACCCGAGCAGCGTACCTGCGAAGACACAAGATCCATACCCCGGGACAGATCAAACGGCCGTCGACCGGTGGAGGGTTACCGGACAGTTCTGTCCGGCACGCCGACGCTTGTGTCTTGCTGCGCTTGGCCTTGGGGTCTAAGGTTTCCGCGGGCTCACCATGTGATCCACGGCACGTCACGCACGCAACGTCCGACGTGCGAGCAGCGCCGCGAACAACCGACGCGACGGTCGCGAGGAGGTCTGGAAGATGACGCCGGCCCATGAGTCCAGCACGGCACCAACCAAGCAGCCCGCCAAGGAGCCTGCCGAGGAGCCAGTGGTCCACGTGTTGTGGATGAATGGCGGGTTGGGGTGTGACGGGGACTCCGTGGCGTTGACAGCGGCGACGCAGCCGAGCATCGAGGAGATCGTGGCGGGGGCGTTGCCGGGGCTGCCGCGGGTGGCGGTGCACTGGCCGTTGATCGACTTCGAGTGCGGCCCTGAGCGGGGGGCGGATTCGTTCATCGAGTGGTGGCATCGGGCGGATCGCGGGGAGTTGGATCCGTTCGTGCTGGTGGTGGAAGGCTCTGTCCCGAATGAGGCGATCAAGTCCGAGGGGTATTGGTCGGGCTTCGGGAATGACCCGGCGACGGGGCAGCCGATCACGGCGTCGGAATGGTTGGATCGGTTGGCGCCGAAGGCATTGGTGGTATTGGCCGTGGGGACCTGCGCCACCTACGGGGGGATTCACGCGATGGCCGGGAACCCGACCGGGGCGATGGGCGTGCCGGACTACCTGGGATGGGACTGGCGGTCGAAGGCGGGCATCCCGATTGTGTGCGTACCGGGATGCCCGATTCACCCGGACAATCTGTCGGAGACGATTCTGTACCTGCTGTACCAGGCGGCGGGGCAGGCGCCGATGATCCCGCTCGACGAGGCGCTGCGGCCGAAGTGGTTGTTCGAGGCGACCGTCCACGAGGGCTGCGACCGCGCCGGGTACTACGAGCAGGGGGAGTTCGCGAACGAGTACGGGTCGACGAAGTGCCTGGTGAAGTTGGGATGTTGGGGACCAGTGGTGAAGTGCAACGTGCCGAAGCGGGGTTGGATCAACGGGGTCGGGGGCTGCCCGAACGTCGGCGGGATCTGCATCGCCTGCACCATGCCGGGTTTCCCCGACAAGTTCATGCCGTTCATGGACGAGCCGCCCGGCTCGAGGGTGTCGACGGCCGCCAGCGGAATGTACGGCACCGCCATCCGGGCACTGCGCAGGTACACGATGAAAACAGCCGACGCGGAACCCAAATGGCGCCGCAAGGGCGACGAGTTGTTGACCGGCTACGAACGTACCTGGTGAAAGAGACGAGGGATCATCGATGACGACCTCCAAGGACACCGAGCTCGTCGAGATGGCCTGGGATCCGGTCACCAGGATCGTGGGCAGTCTGGGCATTTACACGAAAATCGACTTCGCCAACAAGAAAGTGGTCGAGTGCCACAGCACGTCGTCGATCTTCCGCGGGTACAGCATCTTCATGAAGGGCAAGGACCCGCGCGACGCGCACTTCATCACCAGCCGGATCTGCGGCATCTGCGGCGACAACCACGCGACCTGCTCGGTCTACAACCAGAACATGGCCTACGGCGTCCGGCCGCCGCACCTTGGCGAGTGGATCATCAACCTCGGCGAGGCCGCGGAGTACATGTTCGACCACAACATCTTCCAGGAGAACCTGGTCGGCGTGGACTTCTGCGCGAAGATGGTCGGCGAGACCAACCCCGGCGTGCTCGAGCGCGCGAACGCGACCGAGGCGCCGCACGCGGCCGCGCACGGGTACCGCACCATCGGCGACATCATGCGCTCGCTGAACCCGCTTGAGGGCGAGTTCTACCGCGAGGCGCTTCAGGTGTCGCGGTCCACCCGCGAGATGTTCTGCCTGATGGAGGGGCGCCACGTGCACCCGTCCACGCTGTACCCGGGCGGCGTGGGCACGGTGGCCACGGTGCAGCTGTTCACCGACTACCTCACCCGGCTGATGCGCTACGTGGAGTTCATGAAGCGCGTCGTGCCGATGCACGACGACCTGTTCGACTTCTTCTACGAGGCCCTGCCCGGGTACGAGGAGGTCGGCCGGCGCCGCGTCCTGCTCGGCTGCTGGGGCGGGCTCAACGACCCGGACCACTGCGACTTCACCTACCAGAACATGGAGGCCTGGGGTCGCAAGATGTTCGTCACCCCGGGCATCGTCGTCGACGGCAAGCTCGTCACCACCAGCCTGGTGGACATCAACCTCGGCATCCGGATCCTGCTCGGTCACTCGTTCTACGAGGACTGGGAGGACCAGGAGATGTTCGTGACCCGCGATCCGCTCGGCAACAAGGTGGACCGCAGGCACCCGTGGAACCAGCACACGATCCCGCGCCCGGCCAAGCGCGACTTCGACGACAAGTACTCCTGGACGATGTCGCCGCGCTGGTTCGACGGCAAGGACTACCTGCCGCTGGACACCGGCGGCGGCCCGATCGCCCGGCTGTGGGTGACGGCGCTGGCCGGGCTGGTCGACAACGACTACGTCAAGGCCACCGGGCACAGCGTCCAGATCACGCTGCCGCGCACGGTGACCAAGCCCGAGGTGCAGTTCGAGTGGAAGATCCCGAAGTGGAGCAACGCCATCGAGCGCAACCGGGCCCGCACCTACTTCCAGGCCTACGCGGCCGCACTGGCGCTGCACTTCAGCCAGAAGGCGCTCGCCGAGATCCGCTCGGGCAACACCAAGACGTGGGAGCAGTTCCAGGTCCCGGACGAGGCGGCCAGCTGCGGGTTCACCGAGGCGGTCCGCGGTGTGCTCTCGCACCACATGGTGATCAGGGGCGGCAAGATCGCCAACTACCACCCGTACCCGCCGACGCCGTGGAACGGCAGCGTCCGGGACGTCTACGGCACCCCAGGCCCGTACGAGGACGCCGTGCAGAACACGCCGATCTTCGAGGAGAACCCGCCGGAGACCTTCAAGGGCATCGACATCATGCGCGCGGTCCGCAGCTTCGACCCGTGCCTGCCGTGCGGTGTACACATGTCGCTCGGCACCGGCAAAGTACTCAAGAAGCTGCACACCCCGCACGCCTTCAACGGCGAGTACTCATGAGCTGGGCGGCGTGAACACCGCGCGGACGGTCGGCGACCGGATCGAGGCGCTCCTGGGTGGCCTGCGGTCGGGGCGGGACAAGGACACCGCCGAGGAGCTGGTCCGGCTGCTCGTCGAGATGTACGGCGAGGGCCTTACCAGGGTGGTCGCGCTGCTGCGCGAGCACGACCCGGCGCTGGTCGACCGGCTCACCGAGGACGGCCTGGTCGAGAGCCTGCTGCTGCTGCACGACCTGCACCCGGTCGACGTGGACACCCGTGTCCAGCGGGCGCTGGACCAGGTGCGCCCCTACCTGGGCTCGCACGCCGGCGGCGTCGAGTACCTCGGGATCGACGACGACGGCGTCGCGCAGCTTCGCCTGCAGGGCAATTGCAGTGGCTGCCCGTCCTCGACCGTCACGGTGCGCTCGGCGATCGAGGTCGCCATCCAGGACGCCGCGCCCGAGCTCGCCGGGGTGGAGGTCGCCGGCGTCACCGAGCCGACGCTGCTGCAGATCGGCATGGGCCCGCCTGGTCGCGAGCGCCCCGAGCCCGGTTCGGCGTGGGCCGAGCTGCCCGACGTGGGGCCGCCGACCGGGCGGCCGGTGAGCGTCGACCTGGCCGGCGTGCCGGTGCTGGTCTGCTCGCTGCGCGGCACGCTGTACGCCTACCGCGACGAGTGCCCGGCGTGCGGCTCGGCGCTCGGCGAGTCCACATTGGACGGCGACGAGCTGGCCTGCCCGTCGTGCCGGTCCCGGTTCGACATCCGGCTCGCCGGGCGGGGCCTGGACGGCGCGACCGGGCACCTTGACCCGCTGCCCTTGCTGGCCGACAGCCAGGGCGTTCGCGTCGCCGTACCGAGGGCGGTGGCCTCGTGAGCTCGTTGCGTCGCTTCGTGAACTCGCAGGGCGGGGAAGGCCCGGACCCGCCGAAGCAGCCGCAGCCCGCGCCGGAGAAGTGCGAGATGTGCGGCGTGCCCGTGGCGGCGGGGCACGGGCACGTCGTGGACATCGAGAACCGGGCGCTCATGTGTGCCTGCCGGCCGTGCTACCTGCTGTTCACCGGCCGGGGCGCCCGCCGGTTCCGCGCCGTACCCGACCGCCACCTGGAGGATCGCGACCATCCGCTGACCAGGGCAGAGTGGGATCGGCTCGGTGTCCCGGTCGGCGCCGCGTTCTTCCTGCGCAGCGAGTCCGGGGTGGCGGGCTTCTACCCGAGCCCGGCCGGTGCGACCGAGTGCCTACTGGATCTCGACGCGTGGCACGAGCTGACCAACGCGCACCCGCTGCTCGCCGCTGCCGAGCCTGAGGTAGAGGCGATCCTCATCCGCTGCACCGACGACGAGGTGCAGTGCTACCTGGTGCCGATCGACGCCTGTTACGAGCTGGTCGGCCTCGTGCGGATGCACTGGAAGGGCTTCGACGGCGGCGAGGCGCAGGACCGGATCGAGGAGTTCTTCGCCGGCGTGCGCTGGAAGGTACGAAGGGCGCGGGCCTGATGGCCGAGCTGGTGTTCGACTGCGTCGGCGCCAGAGCCGAGAGGTACGCGGTGACCCCGTCGCTGACGCTGCAGCTGCGGATCACCGACACCGACGGCGACAAGGTCGAGGCGATCGCGCTGCGCTGCCAGATCCGCATCGAGCCGCAACAGCGGCGGTACTCGGAGCAGGAGGCGCAGCGGCTGCACGACCTGTTCGGCGATCCCGACCGCTGGGCCGACACGCTCAAGCCGCTGCAGCTGGCCAACCTGTCGATCATGGTCCCGGGTTTCACCGGCGGCACGACCGTCGACCTGCCGCTGCCGTGCACCTATGACCTGGAGATCGCCTCGACCAAGTACTTCAACGGCCTCGACGACGGCGTCGTGCCGCTGCTGCTGCTGTTCAGCGGCACCGTGTTCGGCATCCAGGACGGCCGGCGCACCGTCCGGCAGGTGCCGTGGAGCAAGGAGGCCTCGTTCGGGCTGCCGGTGAAGGTCTGGCGCGAGACGGTCGACGTGCACTTCCCGAACAGCGCCTGGCTGCGCGTGCAGCGCGAGACCCTCGACGCGCTGCAACGCTTCAAGTCCCGCAACGCGCTGCCCACCTGGGACGACACGCTGGCGACGCTGCTCGACCGAGCGCGCGTCGAGGAGGGATCATGAATCTGAAACGGCTGCTGGCGTTAGCGCTGGTCGCGCTGCTGGTGTTACTGGTCTACAAGGCAATCCCGGACGTCAGGCGGTACCTGCAGATCCGCCGGATGTGAGCCGGGCCGCGGCCACCGCGGCCTGACCGAGGCTGATCCCACCGTCGTTGGTCGGCACCCTGGAGTGCGTGAGCACCCGGAAGCCGTCCGCCTGCAGCCGCGCTACCGTCCTGGTGAGCAGCAGCAGGTTCTGGAACACGCCGCCGGAGAGCGCGACCGTGGTGGTAGCGGTCGAACCGCGCAGCGCGACGCAGTTGCGCACAATCAGGTCGACGACGCCGTTGTGGAACCTGGCCGCGATCACCGCGGGGTCGACGCCGGCCAGCACGTCGTCGGCGGCGGCGCGCACGAGGTCGGCGCCCTCCACCGTGCCGCCGGTGATCGCCGCCGGGTAGCCGCCGCGCTCGTCCGGGTCGGCGAACTGCTCCAACTCGATCGCCGCCTGGCCCTCGTAGTTGATCGAGTCACGCAGGCCCAGCAGCGCCGACACCGCGTCGAACAGCCGGCCGGCGCTCGAGGTCAGCGGCGAGCCGACGCCCGCGCGGGCGATCGCGACCACGTCGGGCCAGCGCTGCTCGTTGCGCCGCACCACGTCCAGACCCACCGGCGGTTCGCCGTAGGCCCGGTCGAGGTAGGCCGCGGCCATCCGCCAGGGCTGCCTGATCGCGGCCGTGCCGCCGGGCATGGGCACGGCGGCGAGGCGACCGACGCGCTCGAACGAGACCAGGTCGGCCAGCAGGAACTCACCGCCCCAGATGGTGCCGTCCGTGCCGTAGCCCAGCCCGTCGAAGGCCACCCCGAGCACCGGTCCGGCCTCGCCGTTGTCGGCCAGGCACGACGCGATGTGCGCGTGGTGGTGCTGCACCCCGACCAGCTCGAGGTCCCGGTCGTGGGCGAGGTCCACCGCGTACTTGGTGGACAGGTACTCCGGGTGCAGGTCGTGCGCGACCACTTCCGCGGTGATGTCGAACAGCCGGCCCAGGTGCTCGATGCCCTCGGTGAACGAGCGCAGCGTCTCGTAGTTCTCCAGGTCGCCGATGTGCTGGGACAGGAACGCGTGCTGGTCCTTGGCCAGGCAGAAGGTGTTCTTCAGCTCGGCGCCGCAAGCCAGGATCGGTCGCGGTGCCCGCACACCGAGCGGCACCGGTTCCGGCACGTAGCCGCGCGATCGCCGCAGCACCGACTCCCGCCCGGCGAACGGGCGCACGACCGAGTCGTCGGTGCGGATGTGGATCGGCCGGTCGTGGGTCAGGAACGCGTCAGCGATGCCGGCGAGCCTGGCCAGCGCGTCGTGGTCCCGGTACGCGATCGGCTCGTCGGAGACGTTCCCGCTGGTCAGTACGATCGGCGCTGCCGTGGCAGCGAGCAGCAACTCGTGCAGCGGCGTGTACGGCAGCATGAGGCCGAGCTGCCGGTTGGCCGGCGCCACCGAGGCTGCCACCGCGGCGCCGGGTTTGCGCGGCAGCAGCACGATCGGCCGCCGCCGGCTCCTCAGCGACCGTGCCGCGACGTCGTCGACCTCGCACAGCGCCCGCGCACCGTCCACATCGGACACCATCACCGCGAACGGCTTGTCCTCCCGGTGCTTGCGCCGCCGCAGCGCCGCGCAGGCCTGCTCGTCGCCGGCCAGCACCGCGAGGTGGTAGCCGCCGATGCCCTTCACCGCGACGACCTTGCCGGCCAGCAGCAGCCCGGCGGTGGCGCTCACCGGGTCACCCGGCAGCGCGTCGCCGGCGGCGTCCAGCAGCCGCAGCCGGGGCCCGCAGTCCGGGCAGCACGTCGGCTGCGCGTGGAAGCGCCGGTCCGCCGGATCGTGGTACTCCGTCGCACACGCCGCGCACATGGCGAACCCGGCCATGGTCGTCAGCGGCCGGTCGTACGGGACGTCGCGCACGATCGTGAACCGCGGCCCGCAGTTCGTGCAGTTGGCGAACGCGTACCCGAACCGGCGATCGTTCGGATCGGCCAGCTCACGCAGGCAGTCCGCGCACGTGGCCGAGTCGGCCGAGACCAGCGTCCGCCGTGGCCCGGAGGCCTCGCTGGCCACGATCGTGAACCCCCGGGCGCCGCCCGGTTCACCCGCCGCCACCGTGACCCGCTCGATCTCGGCCAGCGGCGGCGCGTCCCGGCGCAGCGCTGCCAGGAACTCCTGCACGTCGCCCGCCGGCCCCTCGACCTCGACGAACACCCCGCCGACATCGTTGCCGACCCGGCCGGCCAACCCGAGCTTCGTCGCCAGGCCGTAGACGAACGGCCGGAACCCGACGCCCTGCACGACGCCCTCGACCCGCACATCGCGGCGCACGCGTCCGGCCATCGGCCTAGTGTGGCGCGGCGTCCGGTTACACGGGCTGACTGGTCAGACCGCCAGGTCGAGCCAGACCAGCCGGTGGTCGGAACTGGGGAACGGGAACGTCCCGGTCAGCCGCGAAAGCGGGTCGCTCAGCGGCGGCCAGAACACGGCTGTCCCCAGCACCGTGAGTTTGCGGGACGGCAGCACGTAGTCGGCGCGCAGGTTGCCCGGCCCCGGCACGTCCGCGAAGTCCGCGGTGTCGTTGGCCGGGTCGCCGCGGTGGGTGGCGTTGGCGCCGCCCTGCAGCGCACTGGCCTCGACAGCGCCGTCACTGGCCGGGGCGAGTTCCGAGTTGATCCAGTGGTGGTCCAGCAGCAGCTGGGCAGCACCGGGCACGCTGTCGCCGTCGAACGGGTCGGAGTTCTGGTCGCCGGCGATGACGAAGTGCGAGCCGGGCCGCAGCCCGCCGTACTGCCCGGCGTCGTCGTAGATGTAGTGGCCGCGTCCCGGCCGGACGTAGTCGGCCCACAGGCGGATCTCGTCGAAGTTGCGCCGCCCGTTCCGGTCCTCCGCGCCGTCGAAGACCGGCGGCGTCGGGTGGCTCACCAGGAAGTGCACGACGCGCCGCCCGATCTGGATCGGCAGGTCCCAGTGGCTCTTGGACGACAGCCGGACGACGGCCAGCTCCTGCGGGGAGTACCAGTCGGCCGGCGCCGCGGTGGCCGGGTCGTCCGGCAGCAGCGCACCCGGCATGTCCTTCCACAGGAAGTGCTGGAAGGTGCGGGCGTCGTCGGTGAGGATCGGGAAGCGCGAGTACACGACCATGCCGAACTGGCCGGGGAACGCCCCGAAGCCGAACGCGTCGTCGCCGTAGCCGGGCGCTCCCGGCTGGGTGACTATCCGCCCGTCGTTGTTCAGGTCGAATCCGGAGGCGATGCCGGTGTTGCTCGGGGCGATGAACCGGTAGGCGTAGTCGATCGGCGCGGCGCCGTTGCGGCCCACCGACAGGTAGTTGTCCTGGAACAGCGCCGCGGCCACCGGGTCGAAGTCGAACTCGTTGATCAGCAGCACGTCCGGCCGGGTCCGCTGGACGATCTCCGCGATCGTCGCGGCCTGGGCGTTGCCCGGCGTCGACAGGTCGGAGCGCAGCTGGCCGGCAGCGCCCCGGTTGAGCGAGGCGTTGAACGTCGCGAACCTGACCTGGCTTGCGCCATCCGATGCCGGCTCGGCTGCGGGTACCGAGGCAGGCGCCGCCACCATCGCCGAAACCGATGCCGCGACCACCAGGGCGGTGCGGAGGCAGCTTCCAAACATTCCGAAGCGCCGGACTACTGACGACATGGTTCCTCCTCGACGTCGCCAGCAGCCTAGTCCGCCAGGCAAGATCTCCAGCCGATAAACCGGTTGGCCGACGTGGCGTGGTGCTGGAAGCTGCCGCCGTGCCGAACGACGCCGCGGTGCTGACCGACGCTGACGCTGCCGAGCTGTACGACCTGCAGTATCCGTGGGCCGGGCCGCATCCCAGCCACCCGTACTACGCGGAACTGATGATGGCGGCCGACTCGGTGCTGGACGTCGGTTGCGGCACCGGCAGCATGCTGCACTTCGCGCGCGACTCGGGGCACCGCGGCCGCCTGGTCGGGTTGGATCCGGACCCGGCGATGCTGGACCGGGCCAGGCGGCGCACCGACCTGGAATGGGTGCTCGGCCGCGCCGAGGACGCGCGCTGGGACCGCGAGTTCGAGCTGGCCACGATGGTCAGCCACGCGTTCCAGTGCCTGCTCGGCGACGACGAGCTGCGCAGGTCGCTGGCGGCGATCCGGGCAGCCTTGCGCGACGGCGGCAGGTTCGCCTTCGAGACCCGCCACCCGCAGGCGCGCGCCTGGCTGGAGTGGGAACCGGTCAACGCCTCCGAGGCCACCGACGCCACCGGCCGGCGGCTGCGGGTGTTCCACCACGTCGAGTCGGTGGAAGGGGACCTGGTGACGTTCACCGAGACGACCAGCCTCGCCGACGGCGCCGTCCTGCGCACCGACCGCGGCACGCTGCGCTTCCTGGACGTGCCGGCCCTCAACGAATTCCTGACCGGCGCGGGCTTCGCCGTCGAGGCCCAGTACGGCGACTGGGATCGCGGGCCGCTCACCGGCGCCAGCCGGGAGATCATCACCATTGCCCGCCGGGTCTGACCGGCCCACGGTTCGGGCCCGGTCAGACCCGGCGGCCAGGCTCAGATCAGGGTGGACAGCCGCCACGCGGTGGCACCGCGCAGGGTGTTCGCGCACTGCACGGCGAGCGCCGTGTGGTCGACACCGTTCTTCGAGAACGAGACGCCTGTCGCGACCGGGTGATCGGCGTAGAAGGCGCCAGACCCGGCGGCCGCTGCGGCCGCGGCGGCGGGGGCGCCGGCGCCCTGCTTCCACAGGTCCTCGACGAGCGCCGCCTGGGCCTCCCGGTTGAACTCGAGCCACCGGGTGTTGCCGCGGGTCGGCTCGTCCTCCCACACGTACTCGCCCTGGCCGGAGATCATCGCCTGGGCCCAGAGCGCGTCGGAGGCGTAACGGACGCCGACGTTCTGGAACTGCCAGACGTGCGTGCACTCGTGAACGAGCGTGTCGAGGTTGGTCGCCGGGTCGTAGCCCTTCATGTAGATCGTGTTGCCGAGCGTGAACGGCCTGGGGTTCAGGCTGAACAGGCCAGCGAACCCGATCACCAGCCGGACGTTGTACAGCGCGACCGAACCGCGGAACACCGGCCGCAGCAGTTCGCGCTCCGTCTTGGTCAGGGCGCGCTCACCGCGCTGCATGAACAGCACCGCCTGGATCAGAGCCAGCGCCTTGCCGCCGACCAGGAGAATCGATCCGGCGATGCCCGACGCGATGTCGCCCAGCCCCCGCAGCACCACCTCGGCGTCCCAGGCCAGCAACCCGCCGATGCCGCCGAAGACCAGCCTGATCAGGCCGGCGGTAATGCCGACGGCGAGGTCGACGAATGCCTGCATGGCGGTCGCGAACAACTCGAACGTCGCCGAGACGACGACGGCGATCCAGTGCAGCACGAACTTGAGCACCGGCCCGACCCCGGCCGCCTTGCCGGCCAGCCCGGCGAGCGCGTCGAGCCCGTTGCGGGCCGCCGTCCCGGTCGTCTCCACGACGTCGGACACGGCCTGCGCCGCGCCACCGCCGACAACCTCGATCACCTTTCCCACGCCGTTCGCGCCTATGGCTATGCCCCTGCCAATGGTGCGCACCAACGAGTCTGCCACGACCTTCACCTCCACCACGGCGGCGCCGTACGGGCACGGCGCTACACGCCAGATCACCTGTGGAGCGCTGGCAACGAAAAACAGTACGTCGCGCCGAGAACGATCACCCGAATGCCGCGCGCGATCTTGTCCGGGATCGTCTGCGGGCTCGCCTGCTGTTCACCTTCCGGATGCCGGTGGCTACCCGCAGCGACTACGGTCTGCTGGCATGCGATGGATGCGCGCAGTGCCGGTTGCGTTGTTCCTGCTGACCTTCGGGGTGTCGCCGGCGGTCGCCGAACCGCCGACGTTCGCCCCGGCCGGGCACGGCGTGCGGCCGCTGGAGCAGGCCCACGCGCACAACGACTACGAGCACGCCCGGCCGCTGTACGACGCGCTGGACCACGGGTTCACCAGCGTCGAGGCGGATATCTGGCCGGTGAACGGCGACCTGCTGGTCGCCCACGACGAGGCCGACCTGCGGCCCGAGCGCACCCTGCGGGCGCTCTACCTGGATCCGCTCGCCGAGCGGGTGCGCGCCAACCACGGCAAGGTCTACCGCGGCAAGCCGGTCGAGTTCCAGCTACTCGTCGACATCAAGACGCAGGGCGCGCTGACCTACCTGATGCTCGACAGCACGCTTCGCGATCCGGACTACGCCTTCATGTTCACCCGTTTCACCGACGGCAAGGTGCGCCGCGGCGCGGTCACCGTCGTCGTCTCGGGTGACCGGCCGCGCAGCCTCATGGCCGGGCAGCGCGACCGGCTGGCGTTCTACGACGGCCGAATCGTCGACCAGACCGACCTCGGCCCCGGTGACGACGCCACGCTCACCCCGCTGGTCAGCGAAAACTGGACCAGGGTCTTCACCTGGGCCGGCGTTGGCGCCATGCCACCCGCCGAGCGGGCCCGGCTGCTCGACATCGTTGCGGTCGCGCACCAGGCCGACCAGCGCGTCCGGTTCTGGGCAACGCCGGACCTCCCCGGCCCGGCGCGCGACGCCGTCTGGCACGAACTCCTCGAAGCGGGCGTCGACCACATCAACACCGACGACCTGGCTGGCCTCGAGTCGTTCCTGCGCACCTACCAAGTCCGCGCAGCCGCCTAGGCCCCGAACTCGGGCGCGGCCCGCACCTCGACGTCTGGACCGGCCGAGGGCTACGGGGTGTCGCGGCGGCGGAAACCGGCGAAGCCCGTGACCATGATGACGACCGCGATCGCCGTGATGGTCAGCAGCGGGGCGGCCGTGACCGGTTCGAAGGGGGACTCGGGGCTGTGCCGGAAGGGGGAGGCGCTCGCGAACCAGCTCGGCAGGTCGAAGGACTCGGCGAAGAGCGCCACGATCGTGCAGTAGCCCAGAGCGGTCCAGGCCACGATCGCGGCCACCCTTGGCAGCCATCCGAGGCCGAGGACCGCGATCGCGACGAGCAGCCACACCGCCGGTGCCCAGACCAGGGCAGCGCCGGTCAGGCGCGGGATCTGGCCAGGGTCGGAGATCGCCAGCCCATAGACCAGGCCTTCGCCCAAGCCGGCCCCGAGCAGGACCAGGGTGCTGCCGGCCAGCGCCACGCCGACGTGGCTGCCCAGCCAGGCCGGCCGGCTCGTCGCCGTCGCGAGCACCGGTTCGGCCCGCCCTGACGTTTCCTCGGCACGGGCGCGCAGCGCGCTGGCGATACCGAACGCCGTGGCGCCCAGGGCGCAGAACAGGATGGTGAAGGCGAGGTAGGAGTTGACGACGTCGGCGGCGCCGCCCGGGAAGAAGTTCGCGATCTCGGGGTTGTCGGCGACGAACTGCTCCATGCTGGTGCCGACCGAGCCGTACGCGGCGGCGAGCAGCGCGACCCCGGCGCCCCAGCCGATCAGCGATCCGCGTTGCAGGCGCCAGGCCAGCCCGGTCGGTGAGCCGAGCCCGCGCGACGCCGTGGCCGGGCCGGCCCGGTACGGCAGCAGACCCGCGCCGAAGTCGCGCCGGTCCAGCAGAGCGACGGCGAGCGGGATGAGCAGCGCGGCGGCCGCAAGCGGCAGCAGCACTGGCCACCACCGGTCCTGCGAGTAGGGGAAGGTGCGCTGGCCCCAGCCGATCGGCGACAACCACGACATCGCCCCGTTGCTGACGTCACCGATCGCCCGCAGCACGAAGGACGTGCCGAGCACGAGGCCGACGGCGCCGTAGACGCTGCGAGGGTTCTCGAACACCTGGGCCGCCACAGCGGCGAGCGCGGCGAACATGATGCCGATGGCGGCCGTGGCCGCCGCGAGCAGCGCCGACCCGTCGACCGGCAGCCCGGTCCCGGCCGCGGCGGCGAACACGACGAGCGCAACGGCCAGGTTGGCCAGGACGGCCAGGCTCAGCGCGGCCGCCAGCGGAGCGTGCCGGCCGACCGGCGACGACCTGACCAGCTCGGCCCGACCGGTTTCCTCGTCGACCCTGGTGTGCCTGCCGATCAGGAACATGTTCATCAGTACGACCACGACCGCGACGTAGGAGAAGATCTCGAAGACGACCTCGCCGCCGATCGTCTCCAGCAACTCGACCGGGCCGCTCAGGGCCACCACGCCGGCGTTGCCGCCCATGGTCTCGCGGAGCCGGGCGAGCTTCTCGGGAGTGTCGTAGAAGCTCTGGCTGCCGGCCGACTGGTAGCCCAGCAACAACCCGGTCCCGAGTAGCCACCAGGGCAAGGCGAACCGCTCCCGCCGCAGCATGAACCGGACCAGTGCGCCGGTCCCCGCCGTCGTCCCGCCCGTCCCGGCGGTCTCCTGTTTCGGCGGCCCGGCCGCCGTGATCGCCGTAGCCACGAGGCCAGCGTACCGCCGGAATCCGTCGCGTCCCGGGGACCGTCGATGCGACCATTTCGGGTGAGCGGAGGATCGTACGAAGGGCGGCGAATGATCTTCCTTAGTTCAGCCTGATCGGAAATGTTCGATCAGCTGTTGTTCGCGTGGGTGCCGGGCGGTCCCGGCGGGGCGGGATTTCGGCCGGTCGCCGCGACCGGGCGGCTCGCCGGTCCGGGGGACCCGTGGCGCCCGTTCGCGTTGCCGTACTGCCCCTTTTCACCGACGTCGGGGTTCGCAGAGGCCGCCGCCAGGCCCGGCTCGCCCAGGAGGATGCACGCAAGGCCCGGACGGGCGGCGGTGCAGCGCGGGG
>OBLK01000249.1_pt1 | contig 15330 bp, 14 predicted proteins | sample 1518871 | NCBI WGS metagenome assembly OBLK01 (sample SAMEA2464837, study PRJEB22497) | soil metagenome | biome: Grassland; feature: Farmland; material: Clay | place: Australia | collected 2013-02-01 | depth 0.8 m
GCCGGACCCGGATGCTGTCGGTCAGTCCCGCCTTGAGACGCCGCGCGGCCGCGATCACCTGCCGCACCGTTCTAGGGCCGACGCCGGGAACCTTCTCCAGATCCTGCGGCCTGGCCTTGAGCACGTCGGACACGGTGCGGAATCCGGCGCGCTGGAGCCGGCCAAGCCGCGCCCCGCGGCCGGCGAACTCCTTCAGCTCGCCGATCGGCATGCGGCGCAACGCCTTGGCGTCGCCGGCCTTGAGCGACCTGGTCTGCCGCCGGGCCTGCTCCCGAAGCGTGTCGCCCGAGGTGTTCAGGGCCTGCGCCCGGTCGGTCAGTGCCGAGACGTCGTCGACGATCGCGCGGGCGGCCGGGCCGACCTTGGACCGGGCCTGGGCGAGCGCCGAGGCGGCGTCGGTCCCGGACCCGGCTTCGGCCGCGGGCTGGCCAGGCCTGGTCATGCGACTCCCCTCACCCGACCGGTGGCGGGCGGCACCGGTCTCGACGACAGCCTTGTTGTACCGCGAATCCGCTGTGGCCGCCCACTATCCGGGTGTCAGTGCTTGCGGACGACGCGTTCGGGCTCGCCGGGCTTCCAGATCGTGACGTCCAGGTGGTTGTCGATGATCTGCACGGCCGAGGCGCTGGTGATGTCGGCGGCGTAGAAGTGGCCGAACTCCTGGCCGCGCAGGTCCATGCCGGTTTCCTCGTAGAGCATCGTGGCGAAGCGCTGGTGCAGCGTCTTGTCCTGGATGTCGTCGACGACGCCCCAGAGCTTGGCGTCGCCCTCGGTCACGTGCGCGTCGACGGTCGCGGTGTGCAGGCAGAAGCGGGGGTCGCGGGCCAGGTCGCGGAACTTGGTGGTGTTCGGCATGCCGACCAGCCACAGCTGACCCTCGAAGATCCTCGGCTCGATCGGGCTGATCCGCGGCGCGCCGTCGGAGCGCAGGGTCGCCAGCAGGCACAGGTTCCCGGTGGCGGCGTGGCGGCGCGCGAAGACCCCGGCGATTTGCGGCGCCGCCTCGGAGAACTCTTTCCAGGTGGTCATGGCCTGCGACGTTACGACAGGGACCCGACGGCGTTGACGGTGCTCGACACCGGGAGCAGGCTTGGCCCGGTCTGGAGCGAGGGGTCAGGGAGGACGCAATGGGTCGCCGAGTCACAGCAGTCACCGCCGTCGCCGCCATGGCCACCGCCTGCCTGATCAGCGCCACGGTCACCGCCGCCGCGTTCGAGGCGCCATCGCCGGACCGGCACGGCCTTCGGCTGGAGGTGCTGTCCGGGCCGGCGCAGTACGTCAGCGGGGGCGCCGCCAGGATCAGGGTGGTCGTGCCGCCGTCGGTGCCGCTGCAGGACGCCACCGTGACCGTCAACGGTGTCGACGCCACCGGCGACTTCGGGCCGGACGACCAGGCCGAGCATGCCCTGGAGGGCGTGCTGCGCGGCCTGCCGCTCGGAGAGAGCACGGTGCAGGCCACGGCGCCGCGCCAGCACGGGTCGGACATCCGCGCCTCGCTGCAACTGGTCAACCACCCGATCACCGGGCCGATGTTCTCCGGGCCACCGCAGCCCGACTTCTTCTGCTCGACGCCGGCGCACCTGGCCGGATTCGACCTGACCGGACCGTTCCTGGACGACGACTGCTCGCTGGCGACCCAGGTCGGCTACTACTACCGGTCCACGGGCGGCGCCTGGAACCGGTACGACCCGGCGGCGCCACGGCCTGCCGACATGGCGCAGACAACGACCAGCGACGGCGCCACCGTCGACTTCGTGATCCGCTGGGAGCGCGGGACGATCAACCGCTTCATCTACACGATCGCGGTGCTCGACCCATCGGCGACCGGCCCGTCGGCGCTGCCGTACTGGAACCGCAAGCTCATCTTCTACTTCGGTGGCGGCGTCGCGATCGGCCACTACCAGGGCTCGAACAACCAGAGCGAGTCCCGCTACGCGTACGGCCTCGGCCAGGGCTACGCGATCGCCTGGTCGACCGGCACCAAGACCAACACGCACTACAACCTGGTGCTCGGCGGCGAGACGGCGCTGATGGTGAAGTCGCGGTTCGTGACCGAGTACGCCGACCCGCAGTACACGGTCGGCCTCGGCGGCTCGGGCGGCGGGATCCAGCAGTACGTCTACGGGCAGAACCACCGCGGCCTGCTCGACGCCGCGATCCCGCAGTACTCCTACCCGGACATGGTCACCCAGACCATCCACGTCGGCGACTGCGAACTGCTCGAACGGTGGATGGACCTCGAGGTCCGCGAGGACCCGACGTCGAAGTGGCGGGTGTGGGCCAACCGCTCCCTGCTCGAGGGCCTGGCCTCGTCGAACACGATCGCCAACCCGTACCAGCCGCTGACGCCGTGGCTGGCTGCGCCCGGCTCGACCGAGTGCGTCAAGGGCTGGCGCGGCCTGTCGCCGCTCGCGCTCAACCACAAGTTCGGGACCGTGCCGGGCATCACGCCCGAGCAGCAGGCGCGGATCGAGTGGACGCACTGGAACGACGTCGTGAACGTCTACGGCCGCGACCCCGAGACCGGGTTCGCGCGATCCACCTGGGACAACGTCGGCGTCCAGTACGGCCTGCAGGCGCTTGCCGGCGGGCAGATCACCCCGGCGGAGTTCCTCGACCTCAACGCCACGATCGGCGGCTGGAAGCCGCAACCGGAGATGGTCCAGGAGGGCTGCCCGTTCATCCCGACCTCATGCCCGGCCGACATCGACCCATGGAGCCTTCGCAACCAGACCGCGCCCGGCCCGGACGGCGTGGCCCCGCGCACCGAGGGCAGCGTCGAGGCCATGCGGGCCGCCTACCGATCGGGGTTGGTCTTCGACGGCCGCATCGACATCCCGATCATCGACTGGCGGCACTACCTCGACGGCGAGCTGGACATGCACAACGCCCGGCAGTCGTTCGCGGCCAGGCAGCGCATGCTCGACCGCGAGCACAGCGCGGCCAACCAGGTCGTCTGGTTCACCGACGCGCGGCCGGCCAGGGCGTTCGACCAGACCCCGATGGCGCTGGCCGTCATGGACCAGTGGCTGGCGAACCTGCGTGCCAACCCGGAGCGCGGCGTCGCCGGCAACAAGCCGGCGGACGCCGTCGACAGCTGCTTCGCCACCGACGGTTCGCTGCTGAACCGCGGCCCGGACGTCTGGAGCGGGATCATCGACTCGGCGCCGGCCGGCGCCTGCACCCAGCGGTTCCCGATCCACGGCACGTCGCGCACGGTCGCCGGCGGCCCGTTCGACGAGCAGCACTACAAGTGCGCGCTGCAACCGGTCCAGGCCGCCGTCGCCCGTGGCGTCTACGGATCGTGGCGTCCCACCAAGGCCGAGGTCGACCGCCTACGCCAGATCTTCCCGACCGGTGTCTGCGACTACACCAAGCCGGACGTGGGCCGGCCCCACAATCTCGGCTGACACCGACCGAAGCGCCAGACAAGGTTGATCACGAGTCAGCCGCGGGTGTCGCCGGTCTGGTGGCGGAGGTCGCGAAGGAACGTTCGCACGTCGTCGACCAGCAGGTCCGGTGTCTCCATCGCGGGGAAGTGGCCGCCGGAGCTGAACTCCGACCAGTGCGTGATGGCGCCGCCGGGGTCCATGAGGCTGCGGATCGTGTTGTCGGCGGCGAACACGGCGATCCCGGTGGGCGGTCCGGCCGGCGCGGCACGTTCGTGGTCATCGGCGGCGGATTGATGCGCGGCCATCTGACGCCAGGCCTGGATGCCCTCGTACGTGGCGTGCGCGGAGGACGCGCCGGCGCCTGTGAACCAGTTGACGCTCACGGCGGTCAGCAGGTCGTCGCGATCGACCGCGCTGTCGGGCAGGCCGGCAGCCGGGTCGGTCCACTCGTGGAACTTCTCGACGATCCAGGCGAGCTGGCCGGCCGGCGAGTCGTTCAGGCCGTAGCCGATCGTCTGCGGGCGCGTCGACTGGATGTGCAGGTAACCCATCCCGTCGGACTGGAACTGGTTGAACCGCTCGGCCCTGGTGCGGTCGGCGTCGTCGAGGCCGTCGAGCGGGATCGGGGGACCGAACGGCATGGCGGCCGAGGTCCCGGTGAGGTGGATGCCGACGACCCGCGAGGCGTCGAGCATCGCCAGCATGCCGGCGACACCGGAGCCCACGTCGGTGCCTTGCACGGCGTACCGCTGGTAACCGAGTCGGCTCATCAGCTCGGCGAACGCCTGGGCGACCTGGAACAGGTTGCCCCAGCCCGGCCCGCGCAGCGGGGTGGAGAAGCCGTAACCGGGTAGCGACGGCGCCACCACGTGGAAGGCGTCGGCCGGGTCGCCGCCGTGGCGGCGCGGGTCGGTCAGCGGGCCGATCACGGTGCGGAACTCGGTCGGGCTGCTCGGCCAGCCGTGGATCAGCAGCAGGGGCAGCGCGTCCGGCTCCGGCGAGCGGGCGTGCACGAAGTGGACGTCCTGGCCGTCGAAGGTCGTGCGGAACTGCGGGAGCTCGTTGAGCTTGGCCTCCTGGGCGCGCCAGTCGTAGCCGTCGCGCCAGTACGCGGCGAGGCCCTCGAGGTAGTCCTGCGGCACGCCACGCTGCCAGCCCTGGCCGGCGCCGGGCTGCCCGGCGGGCCAGCGGGTGCGGCCGAGCCGGTCGCGCAGATCGTCGAGGTCAGCCTGCGGGATGTCGATGCTGAAGGGTCGAATCTCGGTCATGAACTCAAGGTAGGACCGATTGCGGAACACTTCGTTCCGCAATTGCCGGCAGACTGAAGGAATGTTGGAGACCTCGGCCCGGCTGTTGCGCCTGCTGTCGCTGTTGCAGAGTCATCGGGACTGGACCGGACCGCAGCTCGCCGAACGGCTCGGCGTCACCACGCGGACCGTGCGCAACGACGTCGAACGACTGCGCGGCCTCGGCTATCCCGTGGACGCCACGCCCGGTGTCGCGGGCGGCTACCGGCTCGGCGCCGGCGCGGCCCTGCCGCCGTTGCTGCTCGACGACGAGGAGGCGGTCGCCGTCGCGGTGGGCCTGCGCACAGCCGCCGGCGGCACGGTGACCGGGATCGAGGAGAGCTCGATGCGCGCGCTGACCAAGCTCGAACAGGTGCTGCCGTCCCGGCTGCGGCACCGGGTCGGTGCGGTGACCGCCGCGATGGTGGCGATGCCTAGTGGCGGACCGCGCGTCGACCCGGACGTCCTGTCCGCGATCGCGGCCGCCTGCCGTGACCACCAGCGCCTGCGCTTCGACTACCGCGGTCACGACGGCGCCGTCACGATCCGGATCACCGAGCCGCACCGCCTCGTACACACGGGGCGGCGCTGGTATCTGGTCGCGTGGGATCTCGGCCGCGACGACTGGCGCACGTTCCGGGTCGACCGCCTCACGCCCCGCGTGCCCACCGGCCCAAGGTTCCAGCCTCGCGAGTCGCCGGGCGGCGACCTGACCGGCTTCGTCGCCCGCGGCCTCGGCACGGCGACCTGGCGCTACCGGGCCACGGTGACGGTGCACGCCCCGGCCGACGTGATCGCCGCCCGGCTGCCGCCGGCGGTCCAGGTGGAGCCGGTCGACGACGGTAGGTGCGTGGTCGCGGTCGGTTCCGACACCCCGCAGATGCTCGCCCTCTACCTCGGCATGCTCGACGCCGACTTCGACCTGACCGACGCCCCCGACCTGGCCGAACACCTTCGTACGCTTGCCGACCGCTACCACCGTGCGGCGAGCGCCCACCCCTCCGCCATGGGACAGGCCCGAGCTACCTGACGTCGAGGCCCTGCGCGGCCGCCGGCTGGTCCACCTGGCTGATCGTTGCGTTGGTGGGGGCGCCCGGCTGGTTGCCGTCCGGACCGAACGCCGACAGGAGCCCGAGGACGGTGACCAGGGTGGCGAGCGCCAGGTGAGCGGCGAGGTTGGTGCGAGCCATGGTCGCCTCCGCGATGGACGTTCGGACCCTCTCTGTTCCTAGGGTGGGCAGCTCGTGACCAGTTGAAACGGCCGCGCGACAACTCGGCAGACCAGGCGAGGCGGGCGCTCGGCGGCTAGGTGATCGTGGCGACGAGCCAGCCGGGGTGGTCGGTGTAGGCGAGGCCGATCTCCCGGCTGAAGTCGAAGGCCAGCTCGTTGCGGATGAACCAGTGCTGGACGTCGCCGTCGCCCTTGCGGTACCAGCCGGACGGCACGCAGTTCTGGATGTTGGGGCTGCCGTTGTACTTGAGGTTGAAGTCGCCGCCGACGACGCTCGGGCGGTAGCCGCCGGTGGCGTTCCAGACCGCGGGGACGTGCGTGCGCAGCAGGTCGTTGCACTGGCGCATGGCGGCGTCGGAGCTGTCGCTGGCCAGGTGGGTGGAGCAGGCGACGTAGTTGCCGAGCGCGGCGCCGCAGGCCCACGACCGCCACTCGTTGGCGCCGGCTGCCTGCCACTGGTAGATGCCGCCGAACGGGGTCATGCCGGCCCAGTCTTCGGCGAGCACGTGGCCAAGCACCGCGTTGCCGTACTGGCCGCGGCCGGCGGTGCACTGGTACGGCGCGTTGTTGCCGACGTTCCAGGCCGGCATGAACACGTAGAACGTCCAGTCCGCCGACCAGATCTGCGACATCGTCGGGAACAGCGCGTTCTGCACGTCGGACAGGCACACCTCGTTGAGGGTGACCACGTCCGGGTACCACTGGGCGATCACGCCCTGGGCCTCGGGGATGGACCGGCCGCCCTCGTAGCACCCGGCGACTCCGCTGTTGCAGAGGTTGAGCTGCAGGTTCCAGAACTGGTAGTCCGGCGGTAGCGCGGCCGGCCTGGTCACGGGCGCGGCCGGCGCCGCCTGGCCGGTCACCACGGCCGTGGAAGATGCGTTGCTCACCTGGTGGGTCACCGGGCTGACGCCGGCCGGCTCCGGGCCGGCACCAGCCGGCGGAGCGAGCAGTACAGCGAGCACGATCGCGGAAACGACAGAAGGGACGGAACGTCGCATTCTCTTGGCCTCCCCAGCCAATCCGTTGGGACGCAACAGGTTCGACCTTAGACCCGACGCTGCACGTGCAGCAGGTACTCCTTGCGGTCGAGCGGGTTGTGGTCGGTGCGGGGCCGGGAGGGCACCTCGCCGTGGTCACTCCGGATTGCCTGGTAGTGGTCGAACGCGCTCTCCAGCACGCCTTCACCACGGGTCAACGCCGGCAGTTGCTGCTGCAGCTCGTGCACCCTGGCCGCCGGGATCTCGCCTTCAAGGGTGCACGACGAGGCCCGCATCGCCTGGGTCAGCGCAACCGCGCGCAGCCGGCCCAGCACCGGCAGCAGCGGGCCGAGCGTGTCCGCCGGGATGTCCAGCTGGAAGCGGTGCATCGGCTCGTGCACGGTCGTGCCGGCCAGCCGCAGCGCGCTCAGCACCACCAGCGGCGTCAGGCCGCGGAAGTCGGCGCCGGTGCTCGACATGCTCTTGCTGAACCCCTGGTGGGCGTGGCTCTGCCGGGGCCAGTAGCCGGAGTGGGTCATGGTGACCCGACAGTCGGTGACCTGCCAGCCGTGCAGACCCTGCTGCAGCGTCGCGCGCACGGTGTCCTCCACCGCCTTGAAGAACGCGAACGGCATGGACCCGAGCTCGACCTCCAGACCGAACTCCACGCCGTTGCCGGCAGGCGCCGGCTCGATGCGCAGGCCGACCGTCGCCAGGAACGGGTTGGGCTCCTTGGCGATGAACTCCACGGCCGCCCCGGTGCCGGCCGGCCGTTCGATGCAGATGGTGGTCGACTCGCGGAAGGTGACCTCGACCCCGAACTCGTCGGCGAGGGTGGCCTGGATGACCTCCTTCTGTACCTCGCCGTAGAGCGAGACCGAGATCTCCTGGCGGATCCCGTCCAGCCGCAGATTGATCAACGGATCCTGCTCGGCGAGCTGGGTGAGCGCGACGTGCAAGGCGCCCTTGTCGGCGCAGCGGCAGGGCAGGACGACGGTCTCCAGCGTGGGCGGGGCGAAATGGTGCTCGGCGGCCGCCGTCCGCGTGGTGCCGACCGTGTCGCCGATGCGGACGTCGGTCAGGCCCCACACCTTGCCGATCCGCCCGGCGGCGACCGACTGGCACCGGCCGGCGTGGCCATGGTCGAAGACGCTGATCGCGGTGACCTTCGCCTCCCGGCCGCCCTGCAGCTCGAGCCGGTCCCGCGTTCGCACCGTTCCGGAGAACATGCGCACGTAGGCGACCTTCTCCCCGGCCGGACCCCGCTCGACCTTGAACACGGTGCCTGAGACCGGGCCATCCGGGTCCGGCTCGGCGGCCGGCAGCAACTCGGTGATGCCGGCGACGAGCGATCGCACGCCGGCGCCGGTGATCGCCGAGCCGAAGAACACCGGGTGCACCTGCGCCTTCCTGGTCTGCGTTGCGAGCGCTCGCCGCAGCCGGCCGTAGGAAACGGTCGACTCGACGTAGGCGGCCAGCAGCGCGTCGTCGCGGCTGGTCAGCAGCTCGACCAGGTCGGCGGTGAACGCGCTGTCGGTCGCTGCGTAAGGGGCGAACCCGGCATCGCGGGTGCCGAGCGCGCTCGCCGATCCCATGGCGACGACGGCCGGGCTCAGCCGCTCGGCGATGCTGTCGAGCACGCCGTCGTATTGCGCGCCGGTCCGGTCGATCTTGTTCACGAACACGACGGTCGGGATGCGGAGACGCCGCAACGCTCGCATCAGCACGCAGGTCTGGGACTGCACGCCCTCCACGGCCGAGATCACCAGCACCACGCCGTCGAGCGCGCCGAGCACCCGCTCCACCTCGGCGATGAAGTCCGGGTGGCCGGGCGTGTCGATCAGGTTGACCAGCACGTCGTCGACGACGAAGGACACCACGGCGGATTTGATCGTGATTCCGCGCTGGCGCTCTAACGCCAGGAAGTCGGTCTGGGTGCTGCCGTCGTCGACGCTGCCGATCTCGTCGATGACGCCGGCGGCATGCAGCAGCCGTTCGGTCAGGGTGGTCTTACCGGCGTCTACATGCGCCAGGATTCCGAGGTTCAAAGTCCGCACCGAGCGCCATGTCCTTTGAATAGGTAACAATTACCAATGGGGTGGACATGAACGTGCGGCGCATTTACCTCTCCCTCGTGCCGGTGAACCGTCGGTGGTCGTCGACGAGCCCAGCAGACGGTCACCGGCCGTGGCAACCGAGTTTCTCGTCAGACCTTCTGGGACACGGTGCCGCTTGGCGGGCCGACCGACACGCCTGCGGTCAGGAACAGCTCACCGCCCTCGGCGATGTCGCACGCAGACGTGGTCACCGGGCCGGTCTTGGTCGGCTCCTTCTCGGTCAGCTGCGGATCGGCCACGTCGAAGTTCGACTTCAACAGTGCCGGATCGACCAGCGGGCAGGCCGCCGTGAGGTCCTGCGGCGGCGCGCTCGACGCGCTCGCCCCGGCACTGTCGGTGCTCGAGCCGGGTGAGCCGCTACCCACCGTCTCGCCTCCGCCGCATCCCGCCAGCGACAGCGTGGTCGCGGCGACGACGTGGGGGAGGCAGATCGGGACAATTTCCCCCAGGGGAATTCAGCCCCCAAGGGATTTCGGTGCGCTTCGACGTGTTTAGGATGCCGGTTGGCCGTTGTGCCCGGTCAATAGCCGGTCGGACAATTTCCTAATCGACCCCGACAAACGCAGCCGTACAGACACGGCCGTGGTCGATTCCACGGAGGTGTTCGATGTCAGTCAAGCACGACGCCGAGAATCCTGCACGGGGAGTCAGCCGACGAGGCTTCATCGCCGGCGTGGGGGCTGGAGCAGCCACCGTGCTTACCCTCAGTAACGTCGAGGCGCTCGCAGAGGCCGTCGAGGGACCGGCCGTCACCGCGGCACCCGACCCGCGGTTCAGCCGGATCTTCAACCTGCCGGCGTTCGCCAACCCGACCTCGACATCGGTCAAGAACGCCATGTCCGACATCGGCAAGGTGGGCGGCTTGCTGGACGCCAGGGACCCGCTGGCGGAAGGCCCGGTCCGCCTGATCACCAACCCCGAACTGAGCCCGCGAAACGTCGACCAGAACATCGCCGACATGACCGCTGGTACGACGTTCCTCGGACAGTTCCTCGACCACGACATCACGTTCGACAACAGCTCGAGGCTCGGTGTGGTCACCGACCCGACGCTGACCACGAACGTCCGTGACGCCAGGCTCGACCTGGACTCGGTGTACGGCGGCGGCCCGTCGGTGAGCCCGGAGCTGTACCTGTCCTCCGACCCGGCGAAGTTCTTCGTCAGCAGCGGCGGGAGGTTCGAGGACCTGCCCCGTTACAGCGGCAGCCTGCGCGCGGCCATCGCCGACCCGCGAAACGACGAGAACCTCATGATCGCCGGCCTGCACGCGGCGTTCCTGCTCGCCCACAACCGGACCGTCGACTTCCGGCGGGCCAACAACCTTTCGGGCGACGTGTGGTTCTACTCGCGGCGCACGGTCATCCACCACTGGCAGTGGATCGTGGTGAAGCAGTTCCTGCCGCAGATCGTCGGCCAGGCACTGGTCAACGACATCTTCACGAACGGCCGGCGGTGGTACCGGCCGACCAGGCCCACGATGCCGGTGGAGTTCCAGACCGGCACCTACCGGTTCGGTCACAGCCTGATCCGCCCGTCGTACCGGGCCAACCGCGACGGCGACCCCACCGGCAACCCCGCGACAGGCGCGCCGGCGTTCTTCGGCTTCGTCTTCGACCCGGCCGGCGAAGGCCAGTCCGACCCCGTGGACCTGCGCGGTGGGGCCCGCGCCCGCCGGCGGTTCATCGGCTGGGAGACGTTCTTCGACTTCGGCGGCGACCAGACCCAGCACGTCCGGCCGAACAAGCTGATCGACACGAACATCTCCACACCGCTGTTCCGCCTGCCGCTGGCGGCCATCCCGAGCGGCGACGCGCCGATCTCGCTGGCGCAGCGCAACCTGTTGCGCCACCTCACCTGGTCGCTGCCGTCGGGTCAGCGGATCGCCGCGGCCACCGGCACCCCGGTCCTCGGCTCGTCCTACTTCCCCGAGCTGCGCACCTACGGGCTCGGCCTGGATGCCAGCACGCCGCTCTGGTACTACATCCTGCGCGAGGCCAGCGTGTTCAACGCCGGCAAGAGGCTCGGCCCGGTCGGCGGCCGGATCGTCGCCGAGACGATCATCGGCCTGCTGCAGCTGGACGAGTTCTCCTACCTCAACAGCGGGTTCCAGCCGACGCTGCCGAGCCAGACGCCTGGCACGTTCAAGATCACCGACCTGCTGCGGTGGGCGCGCGTCGATCCGGCGAGCCGCGCCTTGGGCTAGGGCAGCGTGACGGTCAGCGGCGCGCTGTGCTCGGACAGGTAGTTGTGCTCGGCGATCGCCTGCACGGTGAACGTGTGGGTGCTTCCCGGGTCGAGGCACGCGTAGTTCAGTAGCTCGAAGGTGGTGACGCTGGTACCCCAGGTGGCGAACACCGAGTTGGCGCCGGAGAACAGCTGGTAGGACACCGGCGTGCTGTACGGCGTCGCATCCCAGGCGATGCTGTGCAGCACGCCGTTGACGAACACCGGGCGCAGGTTCGCCGGCGCCGCCGGTGGCGGTTGCGTGCGCGGCAACGTGGTGAAGGTGACCGACACGGCGGCCGACCGGTTGCCGGCGAGGTCGACGGCCCAGACCGACGCCGTGTACCGCACGCCGGCGTCCAGGCCGCCGAAGCCCTGCCTGGTCTCGAACGTCCGGACGCTCGACAGCGGGATGCTGTCGATGCGCGCCTCGTACATGGGCGCGCCGGAGTTGTCGGTCGAGGCGTTCCAGGCCAGCGTCACCCACGTATATGAAAGGGCGTCGACCCGAAGGTTCGCCGGCGTGGTCGGCGGCGTGGTGTCGCCGGCGGCCTGCGCCGGGGCCGGAGCCAGCACGACCAGGGGCAGGGCCAGCAACAGACCGAGCCCGGCACGGATTCGACGCTTCGACATGGACCCGCCTCTCGCCTCGACGACCGACCCCCGGTGTACGTCGACGATCACGGTTCGGTTCACGCACCGTGTCAGGACGAGCGCGGACCGCCCGCGGCAATTCGCGCGTGCCCGGCACGGGTCGCCGTTACCGTTGGCGCGGTGCTGAGCCCGCCGGACGACCTTGCTGGGGAGGAGCTGCGCTCGACGATCGCGATCGGCTGGGGGAGAGACGTCGCGTCGATGTGCTATCGGCCGTTGGGGTTCGGCAGCCACCACTGGGAGGCCGTCGACGGCGGCGGTGCGCGGTGGTTCGTGACCGTCGACGAGCTGGAGATCAAGCGGCACTCCCGGCACGAGCCGCCGGACTCGGCGTTCGGGCGGCTGCGCGCCGCGCTTGGCGCCGCGAGCGCGCTTCGCGACAGCGGCGCCACGTTCGCCGTCGCGCCGTTACCCACGCTCGGCGGTGAGCCGGTGGTGCGGACCGGTGACCGGTTCGCAGTCGCGCTGTACCCGTACGTCGACGGGCAGGGCTTCGATTGGGGCCAGTTCCCGACGCCGGAGCACCGGCGCGCCGTCCTGGACATGGTCGTCGCCCTGCACTCGGCGCCGGACGGCGTGCGCCGCGTGGCCATGGCCGACGACTTCGCGGTGCCGCATCGCGACGAGCTGGAGGCGGCCCTGGCCGGCGATGTGGCTGACTGCGGGCCGTACGCGCAGCCCACGGCTGCCCTGCTCGCCGAGCACGGGGCGGGCGTGCGGCGGCTGCTCGACCGCTACGACGATCTCGTGCGCCGAGCTTCGGCGTCGGGCGCCGTGCTCACCCACGGCGAGCCGCACCCGGGCAACACCATGCTGACCGCAGACGGTTGGCGGCTGGTGGACTGGGACACCGCACTCCTCGCGCCGCCCGAACGTGACCTGTGGAGCCTCGACCCTGGCGACGGGTCCATCTTCGACGCCTACACCGAGGCGACCGGCGTGACGCCACGGCCGGCCATGCTCGAGCTGTACCGCGTCCGGTGGGACGTCGCGGACCTCGCCGTCGACGTGGGCCGGTTCCGCCGCCACCACACCGGCAGCGCCGACGACGACGAGTCGTGGCGGATCCTGAGCGCCCTTGTCACCAACACACGGGAGACGGACGGATGAACCGGTTCTCGGCTCCGGTGGCGAAGGTGCTGCGCAAGGCGGGCTGGCGCCCGGGCCGGGCCGTGCCCGGCGAGCAGTTGGCTGCGTGGGCCGGTCAGCTCGCCGGCTGCCCGCGAGCGGTTCGAGCTGGACCCGCTGCTGGCGCTGCACGAGCAGGACCGGTTCGAGCCGAGTAGGTCAGTCCGGGAGCTGGTGCAGGATGAACAGGCCGTTGTGCGCCGGCTGGTCGAGGCGCTGGTCATCGGTCTCGATGTACTGGTCGAGCACCGCGAGGATGCGGCGGTCCAGCTCCTCGACGGCGGTCGGCGAGAGGTGGAGCATGAACCCCGCGGAGGTCCTGACGGAGGCGGGGGCGGCCTCGTTCAAATCCTCCCGGAGCGCCCCTCACGGGGCGAACCGCACAGTGGGCCGCGCGCGCACGCGCGGACTGCCCCGACCCCCGAGCATTGCGCGGAACATGGCGGGCTTCTCCAGCGCCCCGCTCTCGCCGGTGCGCACCGGCGCCGGCTCGAGCAGCCCGGCCTCGACCAGTTGGCGGACGTGGTACAGGACCGTTCCCGGTGAGCTGTCCAGCCGGTCGGCGAGCTGCTTGTTGGTCAGCTCCCGGTGCCGGCACTGCCGCAGGATGCGGACCCGCAGCGGGTGCGCCAGGGCCTTGGCCTCCCGGACAGTCGCCTGCCGTCGGGGCCGCGGGTACTCGGCCTGCTCGCTCACAGCCTGCTCGCTCACAGCTGGAGCGTACCGCCGGATTGACTTCCTTCACATCGATTGAGTTTTGTCAATCGATGTGAGATCCTCGATCGATGAGCGGATCGGAGGTAGACGAGGTTGCCCCCTCGGGACTGGGCACGCGGTTCTGGCAGCTGTGGACCTCCTCGGCGCTGTCGAACCTGGCCGACGGCGTGTTCAAGGTCGCGCTGCCGCTGGTCGCGATCCGCTACACGGACTCGCCGACGCTGATCGCGGGGTTGGCCGTCGCGCTGACGCTGCCATGGCTGCTGTTCGCGCTGCCGGCCGGTGCGCTCGCCGACCGCCTCGACCGCCGCCGGGCGATGCTCGGCGCCAACGCGGTCCGGGCGGCGCTGCTCGCCGCACTCGGGCTGGGTGTACTTTTCGACGCCGGCTCGATCTGGGTGCTGTACGCGTTCGCGCTGTGCATCGGCGTCTCGGAGACGATCTACGACACGTCGGCGCAGTCGATCCTGCCGCTGGTCGTGCCGCGCGACCGGCTCTCGCGCGCCAACGGCCGGCTGCACGCCGCCGAGCTCACCGCGAACCAGTTCGTCGGCCCGCCGCTCGGTGGGTTCCTGGTGGCGCTCGGGGTGACCCTGGCGTTCCTGACCCCGGCGGCGTTGTGGGTGCTCGCCGTGGCGGCACTGCTGCTCGTGCGAGGCGGCTACCGGGTGGCGCGGACCGAGCGGACCACGATGCGCGCCGACGTCGCCGAGGGCCTGCGGTTCCTGTGGCGGCACCGCCTGCTGCGAACGCTCGCGGTCATGGTCGGCATGTTCAACTTCTCGTCCAACGCCACCTTCGCGATCTTCGTGCTGTACGCGGTCGGCCCCGGCTCGGCCATGGGCCTGTCCGACCCGGCGTTCGGCCTGCTGCTGACCACCCTCGCGATCGGCAGCCTGCTCGGCTCCCTGATCGCGGACCGCGTCGAGCGGTGGCTCGGCCGGGCCAGGTCGCTCGTGTTCACGGTGCTGGGCGGCGCCGTCATGGTTGGCGTACCGGCGATCACCGCCGACCCCTTCGTGATCGGCGCGGCGTTCCTGTTCGGCGGCGGCACCATCGCCATCTGGAACGTCATCACGGTGTCGCTGCGCCAGCGCATCGCCCCCGACCGCCTGCTCGGCCGGGTCAACTCCGGCTACCGCATCGTCGCCTGGGGCACCATGCCGCTCGGGGCCGCAGCCGGCGGCCTGCTAGCCCAGGCCCTCGGGCTGCGCGCCGTCTTCGTCGTCATGGCGATGCTCTCCCTCAGCGTCCTGATCGGCATGGTCAAGATCACCGACCAGGCCATGGACGACGCCGAACGCGCCTATCACAGCTCGTGATCGACTTCGCTGTCTACGCTGGGTTGGCGATCTGCGCCTGACCGGTGCTCAGCCGGTCGGCGAGCGCCCGCAACGGCCGGGCGCCGGCGAGCTCGGCGACCGTGATGCCGTCCCAGCCGCGCTCGCGCAGGACCGCCAGCACCCGCGGGATGCGCAGCACGCGCCCGCCGGCGCAGACGTAGCTGGCCGAGACGTCGACCTGGTCCAGGCCGTTCACCTCGGCGACGACCGCGGCGAGCACCCGTTCGGCGTTGGTGGCGTCCTCGGAAGGCCCGGCGGG
>OBLK01000250.1_pt1 | contig 15306 bp, 14 predicted proteins | sample 1518871 | NCBI WGS metagenome assembly OBLK01 (sample SAMEA2464837, study PRJEB22497) | soil metagenome | biome: Grassland; feature: Farmland; material: Clay | place: Australia | collected 2013-02-01 | depth 0.8 m
CCGCCCGACCTTGCTCCGCCCGACGCCGGCCCTGCGACCCCCGAGCCGCCTAGCCCGTGAGGCCCGGTGGGTAGGAGCCGCGCCGCCGAGTCGCGGACACGCCGCCCCGCGGTCGTACCGACCCGCCCGTTCGCCTGGCCCGACCGGACCGGTTTGGCGTTCTCCGACATGACCGAGCACCTCACCACCGATGGCCAGGTGTACCACGCGGCGGTCATGGACGCCTACTCACGGTAGAACCTCGGCTGCCGCACTGGGGCCTAGGCAGCCCGAGAGAACCGCATCTTTCGCAAGGACCGTTTCGACTTCTCGATTGGTTGGGCGAGCGCAGGAACGGGACGACCGAAGAGCAGTCGCTGAGTCGCCAGCATGGTGTGCAAGATCATTTCTATGATCGCGGTGGCAGCTGTCCAACGCCAGCCGGGCGTCCTGAAGAAGCGGGTGGCCGTCGGCACGAACCGCGCGACGGTGACGACGACGGCACCCACCGCCACACCACCGACCAGCCAAGGCCATCGACGCAGCACACGCTCAACCGGCGGGGTCGGATCCTCTTTTTCGACCGGTGGTTCGCTTGGCTGCTGCGCGAGGTCGGGCGGAGAGTCGCTGTGCGTGGTGTCCATCGCTGCGGCCACTTCCTTCCCTGGCCGGCTTCCAGTGCGGTTCGCACTGAACACTCGTCCGACCTGCGGGTCGTCACCCCGAGCGGGTGATCCGGGCGACCTCCGCAGGTCGGGCAGGCTTCTCGCATGATTCGCCGGGTGAAGGTGAGCGTCGCTGAGATGAAAATACCTGATCATGATGACCCACTCGCCCGGCGACCAGGTGTCGGCGGGCCGGGAGTGGACGCCGGAGGAGGTCAGGGCTAGCGGTGAGCACATGATGCGCATCCATCGCGAGCTGTCGGAGGCCGGTGAGCTGCTCGCCGCCGAGCGGCTCGCCGGGCCGGAGGCCACGAGGGTCGTGGTCAGTGACGGCGCCCGCGCGCCGGTCATCACCGACGGGCCGTACGCGGAGGCCAAGGAGTTCCTCGCCGGGTTCTGGATGGTCGACGTCGACAGCGGGGAGCGGGCGATCGACATCGCGGCCAGGACGTCAGCGGCCCCTGGACCAGGAAGCCGCGCGACTGCCAAGCGGATCACCGTCTGTCCGATCATGGACGCCCCCGCACCGGGCGCGCCCTCCCGGCATGATCGCCGCCTTGGTGGAGTTCGACCCGCCCAGCGAACCCAACTCCACCAAACCGCTGATCAAGGGGCCTGGGACTTGTCGGGGGCGGCCGGCAGATTTGGCCGGTGTGTTCATCGAGGGGGTACTTCGGAGACAGGCCGGCGTGATCAGCCGAGCCCAGGCGCGAGCAGAGGGACTCAGCGGCTCGGCGATCAGTCGCCGGCTCGCCACCGGCCGCTGGGAGCAGGTGCACCGCGGCGTCTACCTGGCGGCCGATCGCGACTTCAGCGATCAGGCACGCCTGCACGCGGTCGCACTGCACTGCGGCCGGCGCGCAACGGTCAGCGGGGTGGCGGCAAGCCATCGCGCTGTACCTGGCCGCCGCCGGCCGCGCCACGAGCCCGGCCGAGCGCGACTACCTCATGGCCAGGGCGGCGCGCTTGACCCAGTAGGCGCCATTCACGACACAGGCACACCATGGTGCGGGCCAACCGCCAACGCACCCCGACGCCGCCCGGTTTAGATGTTCCGAACATCTGGATGGCGTGAGTATCCTGCCGCGGTGGGCCGGACGGAGAAGGTGCGATGGCTCGGTTGACCCGGGCTCAGCAGCAGGAACGCACCCGCACGGTGGTACTGGGCGCGGCGCGGGCGGAGTTTGCCGAGCACGGGTACGTCGAGGCGAAGGTCGACCGGATCGCGGAGCGGGCGGAGCTGACCCGTGGCGCGGTGTACTCGAACTTTCCGAGCAAGCGGGCGCTGTACCTGGCGGTGCTGGGAGACGTCGTCGACAGGGCGGCGACCGGTGAGCTGCCGCCGTCGCCGCCGCGGTCCACGGCCGAGGCGCTGGGTGCGTTCGCCCGGGTGTGGCTCGAGCGGTTGCCGCTGGCCGGGAGCACGCCGGCGGGCGGTCGACTGCGGCTGCGGTCGGTGGATAGCGTGCTCGACCGGCGGGGCTGGCTGGCGTTGGCGCAGGTCGCGCCGCTGGAGGCTCTGCTGCTCGGCCTCGCGCTGGAGTCGTGCGGGCGGTTGCGCGCGGGGCAGCGGCGGGTGCGGCTGGCCGAGGTGGTCCTGACGCTGCTGGACGGCGCGGGACACCTGGCCGACACGGCGCCCGGATTCGGGGACCCCTTCGACGTGGCCAGCGCGTGCGAGCACCTGGCCGCGATCGACCTGGCCGACTCCTGGAGTCCCCCGCACCTGCCGTATGTGGCACCGGCGCAACCGTGCCGGTACACCTGGGCGCCGCCGCCCGAGGCGGTGGACCTGATCACCGGCGGGCGGGTCGGCTTCGACGCGGACGGTGTGATCGCGGTCCTCGGGACCGGCCGGCTGGCCGCCGCTGAGGAGGCAGTCCGGGCCGCTCACCGGGGCGACCGGGTCACCGTCGCCGTGTCGACGAGCGATCCGGCCGAGCTCGGCCGGCTGGTACGGCTCAGGATCGGCGACCTCACCGGCTGCCTGCGGCGCGTGTTCACGCCCGGTACCTGGGCGCGCTTTCAACTCGTCCTCGACGGCGGGCTGATCGCCCCGACGATCGGCCTACCGGATGCCGGGGACGCGACCGAGGCGGCGGTCCGCATCAACGACGGAAAGATCGTCGCTCGAGCCGCCGGCCGGGGCGCCGCCCACGCGGCCGGGATCGCTGGCGCGTCGTGACCCGGCCCGACCTGTTGGTGCTCCATGCGCTTCGCTGCATCGGTTTCGCGTGCCTCGATCGGGTGGCCGAGGCAACCGGGCTCCCCGGCTCCGAAGCCGAGTCGGAGCTGATCGACCTGGCGGTGGCCGGGCTGGTCACGCACCTGGGCGGAGAATTCGGTGGCTGGGGTCTCACGGAGGCCGGCCGCGCCGCCGACGCCGAGCGGATCGCCGACGAGCTGGACCGGGCCGGCGCGCGCACCGCCGTGGCCGGGGCATATGAGCGTTTCCTTGTGCTCAACCCGGAACTGCTCGACCTCTGCACGGCGTGGCAGATGCGGTCGACCGGCGGTGTGGTGACCGTGAACGACCACGACGACCCGGCCTACGACGCGTTGGTTCTGGACCGGTTCGCGGAGTTCGACCAGCGGGCCGATGCCGTGTGCGCCGACTTGTCGGCGGCGATCCCGCGGTTCCATCGGTACCGGATACGGCTCACCGAGGCGCTCGATCGGGCCAGGTCCGGTGCTCTGGAATACGTGGCGGACAGCATGACCTCCTATCACGCGGTGTGGTTCCAACTTCACGAAGACCTGCTTGCCACATTGGGCATACCGCGCCGATGACCTGGATCCACCCGCTGTCGGCGGAGGTCGACGAAACGGCCGAGGCCATCGGCGGCAAGGCGCACGGCCTTGCCGTACTCCGGCGTCTCGGACTGCCGGTGCCGGCAGGTTTCGTCATCGGCACCAGCGCCTGCCGCGCGTTCCGTCTGGACGGGCGGTTGCCCGCCGGCCTGGACGCCGAGCTCGCGGCCGCCCTCGCCGGGCTCGAGGCCGCCACCAACCGGAAGCTCGGTGGAACCGAGAGGCCGCTGGTGGTGTCCGTGCGCTCCGGCGGCAGCGTCTCGATGCCCGGCATGATGAGCACGGTCCTCGACCTCGGCCTCACCGCCGAGACGGCGGGCGCGCTGGCGGCCGAGACCGGCGACGCGCGGTTCGCGCTCGACTCACGGCTACGGTTCCTGTCGACCTTCGCCTCCGCGATCACCGGTTTTGACGTGGAAGCCGCCACGCGCGAACTGGATCTCGGCGATGAGGTAGCGCACCTTACCAGTTCGATTCGAGGCGTCGAGACGCTCATCCGGCGACGAGCCGGCGAAGCGGTTCTGCACGACGCGCACCGGCAATTGGAGCTCGCGATCACGGCGGTGTTCTCGTCGTGGGACACGCCGCGTGCGAACACCTACCGCGAATTGCACGGCATCCCGCACGACCTCGGTACGGCCGTGGTCGTGCAGGCTATGGCGTTCGGTAATCGTGATGACCACAGCGGCTCCGGAGTCGCCTTCAGCCGCAATCCGAGCACCGGCGAGCCCGAACCATTCGGCGACGTCCTGTTCGGTCGCCAGGGTGACGACGTCGTGTCCGGCCGGGCGAAGACCCGGCCACTTCACGACCTGGCCGACCGCGAGCCATCGGTGTGGGCCGCCCTGCTGGCGGCGCTGGAGCTGGTCGAGCGCCACTACCGGGACGCGGCCTATCTGGAGTTCACCTTCGAGGCGGGCGAGCTGTGGCTGCTGCAGGCACGACCGGGCCGATTCGCCGGCAGGGCCGCCGTCCGCGTGGCGATCGACCTCGCCGACGAGGGCCTGATCGGGCGCCACGACGCCGTGCTGAGGATCTCCCCGAACCAGTTGCGGCAGGCCGGCTATGCCCGGATCACGGTGACCGGCGAGGGCGACGTTCTCGCCAGGGGGCTTGGCGCGTCTCCGGGCGTCGCCTCCGGCAGGGTCGTGACCACCGCCGACAACGCGGCCCGGCTGGCCGCGGATGGCCCGGTCATTCTGGTTCGTCCACAGACTTCCCCGCTCGACCTGCACGGCCTAGCCGCCGCGGCCGGCGTGGTCACCGCCCGCGGCGGCCCGGCGAGCCACGCCGCGGTCGTCGCCCGCTCGATGGGCAAGCCGGCAGTCGTGGGGGTCGCCGATCTCGACGTCACCGATGCCGGCGTGCGAGCAGGCGGGCGGACGATCCCCCAAGGCACGCTCGTCACCATCGACGGGACCGGTGGGGAGGTCGTCATCGGCAGCCCGGACATCGAGACAGCGGCGGCCGATCCCTCCCTGCGCCGGCTGCTGGAATGGGCCGACCAGGTAACGGGCGACGCCTCGCCACGTTCCGACGCCGAACGGCTCAGCGCCGCCCGAGCCGTCCTACTTCGCGACTAGCCGTCCAGACACCGAACCCGAATGGTGTGGGGCGGCGGCGGGCGGGCATGCTTTGCGTGTGAAGCCGTTTCTGTTGCTGGCCACTCGCGCACAGGACGCGGTCGCCGACGCGGAGTATCGGGCGTTCGTGCGTTTCGGCCGGTTGCCGCGGGCGCAGTTGGTGCGGATCCGGCTGGAGTCAGCGCCGCTCGAGGAGTTGGTGGCAGATCTGGAGTGGGCCGACTATTCCGGGGTCATCCTCGGCGGCAGCCCGTTCACGTCCTCCGATCCGCCGGCGCAGAAATCCGCGGTTCAGGTGCGGGTCGAGGCCGATCTGGAACGTGTAATCGCAGAGGTGCTCAAGTTCGACGTGCCGTTCCTGGGGGCGTGCTATGGCGTCAGCACGCTGGGCCGCTACCTCGGTGGTGTCATCGACGGGACCTACGCCGAGCCGGCCGGCCCGGCGCCGGTGACGCTGACCGCGGATGGGCTCGGCGATCCGTTGCTGGCCGGGCTTCCTGAGACGTTCGACGCTTTCGTCGGGCACAAGGAGGCCCTGCTGGCACCGCCCCCGGGCGCCGTGCTGCTCGCCGGGTCCGCGGCCTGCCCGGTGCAGATGTTCCGGGTCGGCGAGCACCAGTACGCCACTCAGTTCCACCCGGAGCTGGACGTGCCGGACGTCATCGAGCGACTCCGCGCCTACCGGCACTGCGGCTACTTCCACCCCGACGAGCTCGACCCGCTCATCGAGCGGGTACGCGCGTCCACGGTGATCTGGCCGGGACGCATCGTTGCCAACTTCACTGCCCGTTACGCCACTGGCTGACGGTGGGCACCAGCGGAAACGGCCGGACGTTTACAGGCACCTTTCGCGGGCAACATAACCGCGCCACTTGGTGGCGTGTACGAGGGGAGGGGCAATACATGAACCGTCGGTTCGTGACCGGCCGCTCGCCCTGTGCGGATCTCCGGCGTGGAGTAGCTTTCCGGCCGTGTTGATCGTACGACTGCGTCGGTGGGTGCTCTTGTTGCCGGCCGCGCTCGTCCTGGCGGCGGCGACCGGCTGCCAGGTGGCGGGGGAGGAGCCCGCGCTGGCGGCCGCCTCGGAGTTCGTGACGGCCGTCGGGTCGGATCCGGACCGCGCGTGCGCGCTGCTCGCACCGGACACGCTCGAACTGCTGGAGTCCTACCGGCCGGAGGGCTGCCAGGAGGCGCTGCCGACGTTCGACCTGCCCGACGCGGACGTCACGCAGGTGCAGGTGTGGGGCGACGCCGCACAGGCTCGCTCGGAGCAGGACACGCTGTTCCTGCGGGAGCTCGACGACGGCTGGCGGGTGGTCGCTGCCGGCTGCCAGGAACAGGAGGGTGGTGAGCCGTTCCAGTGCACTATCCAGGGTTCCTGATCGCCCGAGGCATGTTCATCTTGTACCTGGTGCTGGTCCTGGGCGGAGTGGCGCTTTCCATCGTGCTCGGCCTGCTGCACCGCTGAGGGAGTGACGGTTGCGTACGTTTGTGCGGGACAATGGCTTGAGCCTGGTGTTCGGCGGGCTGTTCGTGCTCTCGCTGATCGGCCAGGCCATCTCCGGGAAGGCCGATTTCAACCACCGCCAGCTCGGCGACGGCGGCTCGCCGGTCGGCCTGGGCGATTACGTCCTTTCGTCGAATTTCGCGGTGGATGTTGCGGAGAACTGGCAGTCCGAGTACCTGCAGTTCTTCCTGTTCATCTACCTCACGATCTGGCTGGTCCAGCGCGGTTCGCCGGAGTCCAAGTCGCCGCCGGAAACCGGTAAGGAAAGCGACGACAAACAGCTGGTCGGCAGCTACGTCACCGAGCGGTCGCCGGACTGGGCCAAGGCCGGCGGCTGGCGAACCCGGGTCTTCTCCAATTCGCTGGCCCTCACGATGGGCGGGCTGTTCCTGCTCTCCTGGACCGCGCAGGCGGTCGCCGGCTGGAGCGCCTTCAACAACGAACAGCTCGTCGACCTGCGTGACCCGGTCACCTTCGGCGTGTACGTGACCTCGGCCGACTACTGGAACCGCTCGCTGCAGAACTGGCAGTCCGAGTTCCTCGCTATCGGCTCCATGGCCGTGTTCAGCATCTACCTGCGCCAGCGCGGTTCGCCGGAGTCCAAGCCGGTCGGCGCGGCCCACGGCGTCACGGAGCAGTCAGGCTGACGTCCAACAGGGAGCGGAGCGCCGCCGCGGATGCGGACGGACGTTGGCTGACGCCCGGCGTGGCGGGGATCGGCAGCGCGAGCCTGCTGGCCGACCTCGGCCACGAGGTCTCCACCGCGTTGCTGCCGAGCCTGCTGACGTCGACTTTTCGCGCTCCGGCAGCAGCTCTCGGCGTCATCGAGGGGATCGCGGACGGCCTTGCCGGGGTGGCCCGGCTCGCCGGCGGTGCCCTCGCCGACGACCCGCGCCGGCGGCGCGCAGTCGCCGTCGGTGGGTACGCGGCGACGGCGGTGCTGTCCTCGGCGGTGGCCGTGGCGAACTCGGTGTGGCAGGTGGGGCTGCTGCGGGCCGGGGCGTGGGTGGCCAGAGGCTTGCGCGTCCCGGCACGCAACGCGTTGCTGGCCGACGTGGTCCCGGCGTCGGCGTACGGGCGGGCGTACGGGTTCGAGCGGGCGATGGACAACCTCGGCGCGATCTTCGGCCCGCTGCTGGCGCTGGCGCTGGTGGCGCTGGTCGGGTTGCGGTGGGCGATCGGGCTGTCGGTGATTCCCGGGCTGCTGGCCGCCGCCGCCATCGTCTACGCGATCCGCCGCACCCGGCACGCGACCGGCCGCCAGCACCGGCCGATTCGGCTGCAGATCCGCCCGGTCGCGCGGGGCCGGCTTGGCCGGCTGCTGCTCGGGGTGGCGGCATTCGAGGTGGGCAACGTGGCGGCCACACTGCTGATCCTTCGGGCCACCGAACTTCTGACCGCGGGCCGCGGCGTGGAGCGCGCCACGACCATCGCGCTGGTGCTGTACACCACGTACAACCTGGCCGCCACACTGTCGTCGATACCCGCCGGGCGGCTGGCCGACCGGCTCGGCGGTCGTGGCCCGGTGTGGGTGCTCACCGGCGGCGTCGCCTGTTTCGCCCTCGCCTACGCAGGATTCGCCTCCGTGGGGTTCGCCTCCGCAGGGTTCGCCTCCGCGGACGCCACCGCCGTCACCGCAGCCGTGCTGGCGGTGCCGTTCGTCCTGGCCGGTGTCGGGATCGGTGCGGCCGAGACCGCCGAACACGCGGCCGTCGCGGCCCTGGCGCCCGACGAGGTTCGCGGGTCGGCGTTCGGGCTGCTCGCCGCGGTGCAGGCCGGCGGCAACGTCGTCGCTTCCACGATCGCCGGTCTACTGTGGACGGTCGTCTCGGCGTCGGCGGCGTTCTGGTACCTCCCCGCGTGGATGCTCATCGCGGTGATCACGCTGGCGTCCTCCCTCGGTGCCCGGCCTCCCCGGCCGACCGCCGCCATCCAGCCGTGACCTTGCGACCCGTGTAGGTTTCGCAACGCTGTGCCCTCGAGGCGGTGGTCACCTGACCGCGTTCGTCTCCGTCGGTGAGGAGGTCGGGTGGGCGGCGGCCGTCAGGGCAGGCACGGATCGGGCCGGCACCGGGGCGCGGACATCCCAGCCCCGCCGCTGACGTCCGGCCACCGCGGTCACGGCCATGGTCATGACCACGGGCACGGTCTCGGGCATGTCCACGAGCACGGTCATGGGCACGGTCATGGGCACGGTCTCGGGTACGGGGCCGCCGAGCCGGCGTCGGCCGGGGTGCGGCGGGTGCTGGCGGCGCTGTTGCTGCCGTTGCTGCTGGCCACGGTGGTCGGTGCGGTGTGGTTGTACCCGTTCGGTCAGGATCAGGACCCCGGCCCGGCGCAGGGCCTGAGCACGACACCGGTGGCGGCGGAGGTCGTGGCGGTGTCCGAGATGGCCTGCGGTGTGGATCCGGGCGGCGTGCCCGGTAGCGAGCCCGGCGGGCCGGGGGTGCCGCCGCCGAGCGTGTGCGTGACCGTGACCGTGCAGATGACCGAGGGCGAGGCCAGTGGCCAGACCGTGACGCTGCCGGTGGCCAGCGGTCCCGGTGCGCCGCACTACGCCGTCGGCGACAAGGTGGTGCTCGCGTACTCGGGCGCCGAGCCGCAGCTCGGCGAGTCGTACGAGGTCACCGACTTCCAGCGGGGCATGCCGATGGCGCTGCTCGCGGTGCTGTTCGCCGGCGCAGTGCTCGCGCTCGGCCGGTGGCGGGGCCTGGCGGCGCTCGGCGCCATGGTGCTGAGCTTCGCGGTGCTGGTGGTCCTGGTGCTGCCCGCGATCCTGGCCGGTGAGAACCCGCTGCTGGTGGCGCTGGTCGGCGGTGGGTTGATCATGTTCGTGGTGCTCTACCTGACCCACGGGGTGTCCGCGCGAACGTCGACGGCGGTCGTCGGCACGCTGACCAGCCTGGTGATCATCGGGCTGCTCGCCGCCGGGTTCTCGGCCGCGGCCCGGCTGACCGGCATGGACGAGGACACCGCCAACCTGGTCGGCATCCTCGGCCACGACATCGATACCAGGGGCCTGCTGCTGGCCGGCGTCGTGATCGGCGCGCTCGGCGTGCTCGACGACATCACCGTCACGCAGACCAGCGCCGTGTGGGAGGTTCGCCGGGCCAACCCGGCGCTGGGCTGGCGCGAGCTCTACGCCGCCGGTCAGCGGATCGGCCGCGACCACGTCGCCTCGGTCGTGAACACCCTGGTCATGGTCTACACCGGCGCGGCCCTGCCCATGTTGCTGGCGCTGTCGCTGTCCGGTCACAGTCTGGGCGACGTGCTCACCGCCGAGCAGGTCGCCCAGGAGGTACTGCGCACCCTGGTCGGCACGATCGGCCTGGTGGCCGCGGTGCCGGTCACCACCGCGCTGGCCGCCCACGTCGCCCGCCGGCAGGTCCCCCCGCAACGAATTGACCCCACCACCCCAGCGTTACCGCCGATGCCAGGCCGGCCGCTCCTCCCGTCGGCTCCCGGCGGTCGCCAGCGTTAGGTCCAATTCGACCGAATTCGACACGCCGCGAGCCTGCAAAGATCGCCGTTTCGGCGCCACGAACCGCGCTCAGCGCGGCTACCGGAGCCGAAACGGCGATCATGACCCGGGGGCACGCCATGCGGGGCGGCACCCCGGTACCGGCTACGCGGGATGGCAAGGGCAAGGGGCCGCCCCCGCACGCGGGCTGGTGATGGGCGTCGGCAGGGTCAGGAGGCGGTTTCGGCTGCGGGTCGGGGGAGCGCGCGGAAGGCGGCGACGCCGTCGTGGGCGGTGACCGCATAGGCCAGGATCGGCAGCAGGTCGTCGCGGTAGCGCTGGAGGGCGGCTCGCAGCGGGTTGCTGCCGTGGGTGGCGAGGACCTCGGCCATGCGGGTCAGGAGCGTTTCGCGGGTGACGCCGTTGATCTCGAGGGGTATCTGGTCGGCTTGGCCGCGCAGGTGGTCGAGGGTGTGGGCGAGGAAGGCCGGTCCTTCGTTGCGGTACCAGACGATCGTGACGCGGCGGGCGTTGCGGACCAGGTAGCCGATTTCCCTGCGCACTAGCGCGAAGACCTCGTGCAGGTCCCGGCCGGTGTCGGTCTGGCGGAACAGGTCGCGCAGGCCGTGCAGGCGGGTGAGCTCGACGTCGGTGACCGGGACGGGCGACTGCGCACCGGTGCTCACCCCGGTGCCGACAGTGCCAACAGTGCCGGTGGTGGCGGCGGGAGCAATGCCGGTGCCATCGGTGGCGGCGCAACTGCCTGAGGAGGTACCGCGCGAGGTCGGGATGCAGACGCCGAGGTTGTCCAGCACCGGCATGATGTGGCAGGCGTTGTTGGGAAAGGTGCTGGGTGAGCCGGGCGGGGCGCCGAGGGTGTGCAGGCCGATGGCGCGGCCCTGGGCGTCGACGACGAGCGCTCCGGAGTCGCCCTCCTCGGCGAAGCGGGCGTTGCCCTTGCAGTTGACGGCGGACCCGGCAGAGGGGTCGAAGTCGATCTCGATGGTGTTGTGCCCCTGGATGGGACCCGAGCCGGGCACGGTCGGGTCGGCGGGCGCGGTGACCGGAGCGTTGATCAGCCGGATGACGCCGGCGGTGCGACCGGTGGTCCGGCCGACCTTGAACACCTGCTCGCCGATCGCCGACGGGGCGTTGATGATGCTGCGGACGTTGGTGATCGTGTTGGCGCGGCCGACCTGGAGGTCGATGACCGATCCTGGCGAGGTCTTGACGACGTCCTTGGTGCAGGTGCTGCCGAAACACTTGCTGTCGATGTCGATCCGGGCGATCGCGCAGTCGATGAACACATCGGTCGCGGCGGTCTGGCCGGCAGCGGTGTAGGCGACATTGCCGAGGAAGGCGGTCGTCTCGGTGGGGCCGAGCGCGTTGCTGTCCCCGGGCGACTGGAACTTGGTCGTGTCCGGGCTCGGCGCGAACGGATGGAAGATGTAGTCGCCGGCGCCGGCGCCGAGGGCGAACAAGACGTGCTTGTTCGACAGCAGGTAGACGTTGTCCCGGCTGGAGTCGCCACGCTTGCGCACGATGCAGCCGAGGGTGCCGGCGGAGAACTGGCCGGTCGTTGGGTCGATCCTGGCGGAGATCTGGATACCGCCCTGGATCGTCTTGTAGGTCGTGGTGTTGTCGCAGGCGTCGAACGCAGCCTGCCGCAGCACCCTGACATCGGTGCGGTACCCCTCGAAGGTGGGCGGTATCCGCTCCTGCGGCGCCAGGTCCTCGATCGGCCGCTTCTCCTGGACGAACACCACGATCGCGATGTCGTCGCGGTACTCGCCGTCGCTCTGCTTCTGCCCGTAGGCGACGTCGACCACGCCGTCGATTCGACCGAACTCCTGGCGCGCGCGTTCGTACGCCGCGATGAATGCCTGCTCGTCGGCGAGGATTCGCTCGTTGTCCTCGACTGGACCGGTCACGTCGGCTCATCTCCCGTCCACCGCGGCGCTATCCCAGACACCACTGCATGAGATCGCCGGCGGCGCGGCCTGATACACCGGGCGTCAGCAGGGCGGCGCTGACCACGAGCACCCACCACGAGCATCCCGCAGGACGCCGGCACCGGCCGCGGCCTCGTCGACGGTGAGGCCGGGTAGTGGAGCTGCCTTTGTCTCCACGAGCAGGAACAGTCGGTGGTAATGCGATGTTTCGCGGTGATCAGGGCTCAGTCGAAGGTTTGGATGGGCGGCGTAATGGTCGAGAACGCCTATCACTTCCCCATTCGGCAGGCGGTACGTCCAATGCTTGGTTGACCGCAATAGGACTTCGGATCAGGGGCCCTGCGCTGTTTCCTGACCGACTTTACCTGGCGGTCGCGCCGGGCCCTTGCCTTTCCGTTTCTTTGGTGGCGCGCCGATGTCGGCCGGGGCGGCCACGGCGGCCGGCTCGACCTGAGCCGCTGCGCCCGCTGCGCTGGGCGCCCCAACATACGGCTGGCTTTCCGCTGGGTCGAGGTCGGCTGGGTCGAGGTCGGCTGGGTCGACTACGGCTGGGTCGACTACGGCTGGGTCGGGTTCGGCGGGGTCGGGTTCGGTTGGCGACACGGCGTCGGCGTGCAGGCCGGCCACCGGTGACGGTTGGGCGTCGACGGTGGCGCGTGACGGCAGCATCCCGAGCAGCAGCACGGTCAGCGCGGCGACGACGGCAGCCACGGCGATGGCTCGGCGCCGGGCCCGGCGGGCTTCGCCGCTGCGGGACTTCGATGCCCTGCTGGAGGCTCGAGCACTGGTGCTCGCCAGCGCGCGAAAGTCCGACGTCGTGGTCTCGTCGCCGAGCGGTTCGCCCGCCGGCGCCGGTCGCGTGTCAGCGGGCTCGCCGAGCGCGACCAGGCGGCGCAGCTCGTGCTCGACCTGCTCGGCGTCCGGTCGTTGCGCAGGATCACGGGCGAGCAGGTTGGTGAGCAGCGGAGCCAGCATGCCCGCCCACCTGATCGGGTCGGGGTCGGCGGTCGCAACGGCGGACAGCGTCGCGATCGGGTCGTCGCGGTGGAACGGCGGACGGCCTTCGACCGCGGCGTAGAGCGTGGCCCCGAGGGCCCACAGGTCGGACGCCGTCGTCGCCGGGGCGCCGCGCACACACTCCGGCGCGATGTAGCTCGGCGCCCCGACCAGCGTGTCCTCGACGGCCGGCGCCGCCTCACCCTCGATGTGTGCGATGCCGAAGTCGGTCAGCACGGCCTCGTCGCCCCTGACGAGAATGTTGGACGGCTTGACATCGCAGTGGATGACGCCGAGCTCGTGGGCGGCCCGGAGCGCGTCGAGCAGCTGTAGGCCGAGCTTCGCGGTCTGGTGCGGGGTGCGCGGGCCGTCCCGCCTGATCAGCTCCGCCAGCGAGGGCGCCTTGACCAGCTGCATGACGATCCACTGCCAGCCGTCGTGCTCGACGATGTCGTAGACGTGCACGACGCCTCGGTGGTCGATCCGCCCGGCGGCGCGGGCCTCGCGCAAGGTGTCCCCGGGTTCAGGAGTCTGGTCGGACTCGCTCCGGTACGGCGATGCCTTGAGTTCCTTGACGGCGACCTCGCGACCGAGGACCTCGTCGAAGGCGGCCCACACGATCCCGCTACCCCCGGCGCTCACCACGCTCGTGAGCCGGTAGCGGCCGGCGATGCGGCGGCCTCGACCTCGGCCGTCCTCGCCCGCCCCGGTTGCGCTCACACCGGACGTCTACCCGCCGTTTGGGCTGCTCATGCAGCCTACCGCTGACCAACTCGAGCCGCTGCCACGCGGTCACGAGCCGTCGCCAACGTCATATCACGCAACGCGAAGTAATAGTCTCGTCGCGCTAAGCGCATATCACAATCAGATCACGAAGGAGGTGGTCACCTGGTTTTGACGAGCGATCGAATGGGTAATGACCTTTACGGCAGACTCGATCGGCGGTCGCTCATGCGGAACGGCCGTCGAGTTCTATGACCGACCAATATAGGCCTGGCCAGCGCGCCACAGCGCAGGGAATTGCCACGTCCGATGGCGTTGCGGCCCGACAATACGCGAGAGGTCCCAGACCGGTGACAGACCACCGCAGTTCATCGACAGAAGGTCTCGAGTGGCCCACCCGGCCGTATCACCTGTCGAGAGATCCCGACGGCATCGTCAACGGCGTCCGGCCTGCGCGCGATCCCGGCCCCCGCACGGTCTGCCTGGTCGGCGGAACCCGACCGGAGGCGCTCAAGCTCGGGCCGGTCGCCACCGCGATGCGTGAGTCCGGCCGGCTGCACCCGGTGATCATCGCCTCCGGCCAGCACCCCAGCATGTTCCACCAGGCGCTGTCGGTGTTCGGACTGGAGCCGGACGCCACGCTGACGCTGGAGCGCAGCGCCGGCGGCGGCCAGGCCGAACTGGCCGGGCAACTGCTGCCGGAACTCGACACGCTGTTCGCCCGCTACGAACCGGCCGCGGTCGTCGTCCAGGGCGACACTGCCACCACCCTGGCCGGCGCGCTCACCGGCTTCTGGCGGCGGGTGCCCGTGATCCACCTGGAGGCCGGGCTTCGCTCCCGCGACCTCGCGGCCCCGTTCCCCGAGGAGGGCAACCGGCGCCTGGTCGCGCAGATCGCGGCGCTGCACCTGACCCCGACACCGATGGCCGAGCGGAACCTCGCGGCGGAGGGTATCGGCGGGACCGAAGTGATCACGATCGGCAACACGATCGTCGACGCGGCGATCGCGGTGTCGGCGAGCCGGGCCGACTTCGCCGACGCCAGGGTCGCCGGCGTCGTCGACCGGGTGGCCGCCGGGCAGGCCCGTCTGGTGCTGGCCACCGTGCACCGGCGGGAGTCGTGGGGCGCCCCGATGCGCCGCGTGCTCGCCGCCGTCGCGGACCTGGTCAGCTCGGTGCCCGACGTGGAGGTCGTGGTGCCGGCGCATCCGAACCCCGCCGTGCGCGACGAGGTGCAACACGCGCTGGGTCACCTGGACCGGGTCCTGGTCACCGACCCGCTGGCGTACGTAGACCTGTTGCGGTTGCTCAAATGCTCGAGCCTTGTGCTGTCGGACTCGGGCGGCATCCAGGAGGAGGTCGCTAGCTTCGGCGTCCCGATCCTGGTCCTGCGCGACGTGACCGAACGGATGGAGGCCGTGGAGAGCGGCTTCGCGTCGCTCCTCGGCCCCGACCGCGACGCCATCCTGTGCGCGGCGGCCGCCGTGCTCCTCGGCCACCCCAGGTTCCCGGGGCCGCGCGGCCGCCACCCCCTCGGGGGACGGCCCGCCCCGGACCGCGCGGAACCGGGGAACGCCCGGGACCTCGGCCTGCCGCTTGACCCCCCGCCGCCCGCTCTCCCCCACCGACC
>OBLK01000251.1_pt1 | contig 15291 bp, 19 predicted proteins | sample 1518871 | NCBI WGS metagenome assembly OBLK01 (sample SAMEA2464837, study PRJEB22497) | soil metagenome | biome: Grassland; feature: Farmland; material: Clay | place: Australia | collected 2013-02-01 | depth 0.8 m
AAGGAGCAAGACGGGCCACAGCGGGGACCCGGGGCCGGCGGGGGCGCGCACGGGGCAGGGCCGGCCGGCGGGCGGGGCCGGGGGGGTGGACGGCCTGCCGGCGCGGGCGCTCGCCGCCGTTACCGGCGGGCTCGCCCGCTCGCTCGACCCCGGTGAGCTGCGGCGCGCCTTCGGGGTGGTCACCGAGGCGCTGCTGGACGCCGTGCTGCAGGTGGACCCGGTGCTGGCCGGCCGGCTCGCCGGCCCACTGCGGGAGCTCGCCGGTTAACGTGGCTGTCATGAACAGCATGGCTGCAACGATCGACCTGCTCTCGCCCATGCCGCAGGACTGGCAGCGCGCGCTGGCCATCGTCGCGCACCCGGACGACCTGGAGTACGGCGCCGCGTCGGCGATCGCCCGCTGGACCGACGAGGGCCGTTCGGTCGCCTACCTGCTGGCCTGCCGCGGCGAGGCCGGGATCGACGGCATCGAGCCGGACGAGTGCGGCCCGCTGCGCGAGCGGGAGCAGGTGGCGGCGGCCGCCGTCGTCGGGGTGTCGAGCGTCGAGTTCCTCGACCACGCGGACGGGGTGATCGAGTACGGCGTCCCGTTGCGCCGCGACCTCGCCGCGGCGATCCGCCGGCACCGGCCGGAACTGGTGATCACGCTGACCCACCACCACGCCTTCCCGGGCGGCATCCTGAACATGCCCGACCACCGCCACGTCGGCCTGGCCGCCCTGGACGCGGTTCGCGACGCCGGCAACCGGTGGGTCTTCCGGGACCAGGTCGAGGCCGGCCTGCAGCCGTGGGGCGGCGTGCGCTGGGTGGCGGTGTCCGGGTCGCCGCACGCTACGCACGCGGTGGACGTCACCGACACCTTCGACCGTGGGGTCGCCAGCCTGCGGGCACACGAGGCCTACCTGGCCGGGCTCGGCCAGGACGTGGCCGAGGTCGACGGCTTCCTGCGTGGCTTCGCCCAGCAGACCGGCGAGCGGTTCGGCGGCGGGCTGGCCACGTCGTTCGAGTTGATCACCTTCGCCGGCTGAAAATCTACGCCGGTTCTCCCGGCGTGCGCTGTTGGCCCGGCGGTCGTTGTCTGGTCGCGCGGCACCGTGCCACCGTCGGAAGGTGGAGCCTTCCATCTCGCGCAGCATCGACGTCGCCGCCGACCCGGCCACGGTGTGGTCGCTGGTGAGTGACCTGCCGCGGATGGGCGAGTTCAGCCCGGAGAACGTCGGCGGCCAGTGGGTGGACGGGGCCACCGGCCCTGCGGTCGGCGCGCGGTTGCGCGGCACCAACCGCAACGGCTCCCTGCAGTGGTGGACCAAGGTGACCGTGGTGGAGTGCGAGCCGCAGCGGCTGCTCACCTTCGACGTGCGCACGCCGTTCGGCGTCCGGGTCTCCAGGTGGTCCTACGTGATCACCCCGACCGCCACCGGCTGCCGCCTCACCGAGAACTGGTACCGCGTCGGCCGCTGGTTGATCCGCCGGTTCATGGGCCCGCGGGTCACCGGCCGCAAGGACCGCCCCGGCTACAACGTCCACTCCATCGAGCACACCCTCGCCGCCGTCAAGGCCACCGCCGAGGCCTGACGACGGGCGCACTGCCGGGGCACACCGCGTGCGTCGCGGGGCCGGCCGGGGCAGGCTGGAGGCGTCGCCGAGGGCTGGAGGACGCCGATGTCGGTCGAGCAGCAGGAACGCGCCGGAGCCGGGCTCGCCGACCTGAGCGCGGTCGACGCCTACTGGCGAGCGGCGAACTACCTGTCCGCCGGGCAGATCTACCTGCTGGACAACCCGCTGTTGACCGAGCCGCTCACGCCCGAGCACATCAAGGCGCGGCTGCTGGGCCACTGGGGCACCACGCCGGGGTTGAACTTCGTGTATGCCCACCTCAACCGGGTGATCAAGGCGCTCGACCTGAACGTGATCTTCGTCACCGGTCCTGGCCACGGCGGCCCGGCGCTGCTGGCCAACACCTGGCTCGAGGGCAGCTACAGCGAGGTCGCGCCGTCGGTGACCAGGGACGCGCGCGGGATGGCGCTGCTGTTCCGGCAGTTCTCCTTCCCCGGCGGGGTACCGAGCCACGCGGCGCCCGAAGTACCCGGGTCGATCAACGAGGGCGGCGAGCTTGGCTACTCGCTGGCGCACGCGTTCGGCGCGGCGCTGGACAACCCGGACCTGGTGGTGGCGTGCGTGGTCGGCGACGGGGAGGCCGAGACCGGGCCACTCGCGGCCAGCTGGCACGCCAACAAGCTGCTCGACCCGGTGCACGACGGCGCCGTGCTGCCGATCCTGCACCTGAACGGGTACAAGATCGCCAACCCGACGCTGCTGGCCCGCATCCCGCGCGACGAGCTCGACGCGCTGCTTCGCGGCTACGGCTACGCGCCCTACTACGTCGAGGGTGACCAGCCGGACCTCATGCACCCGCGGATGGCCAGCGTGCTCGACGAGGTGGTCGCCGAGATCCGCGACATCCAGCACCGGGCCAGGGTGGACGGCGACGACGAGCGGCCGCGCTGGCCGCTGATCGTGCTGCGAACCCCGAAGGGCTGGACCGGCCCGCGCGAGGTGGATGGGGTGCCGGTGGAGAACACCTGGCGCTCGCACCAGGTGCCGCTGCCCGGCGTGCGGGACAACGACGAGCACCGCGAGCAGCTGGCCGCGTGGCTGCGCAGCTACCGGCCGGACGAGCTGTTCGACGTGGACGGCAGGCCGGTGCCGGCGCTGCTGGAGCTGGTGCCGCCGGGCCCGCGACGGATGGGCGCCAATCCGCACGCCAACGGCGGGCTGCTGCTTCGCGACCTGATCATGCCGCAGTTCCGGGACTACGCGGTGCCGGTCGACGGGCACGGCAAGGGCCGCTCCGAGCCGACCAGGGTGCTCGGCCAGATGTTGCGTGACGTCATCCGGCTGACCGAGGACGATCGCAACTTCCGGGTATTCGGCCCGGACGAGACGGCCTCCAACCGGCTCGCCGCCGTGTACGAGGCCACTGCCAAGCAGTGGCAGGCGCAACTGTTGCCGGTCGACGAGCACCTGGCGCGCGGTGGCCGGGTGATCGAGGTGCTGTCCGAGCACATGTGCCAGGGGCTGCTGGAGGGTTACCTGTTGACCGGCCGGCACGGGCTGTTCAACTGCTACGAGGCGTTCATCCACATCGTCGACTCGATGTTCAACCAGCACGCCAAGTGGCTCAAGGTGCACCAGAAGCTGCCGTGGCGGCGCCCGGTCGCTTCGCTGAACTACCTGCTCAGCTCGCACGTGTGGCGCCAGGACCACAACGGCTTCTCGCACCAGGACCCCGGCTTCATCGACCACGTGATGAACAAGAAGGCCGAGGTCACCCGGGTCTACCTGCCGCCGGACACGAACACGCTGCTGGCCGTGGCCGACGCGTGCCTGCGCAGCCGCGACACGGTCAACGTCATCGTCTCCGGCAAGAACGACTCGCCGAGCTGGCTCGGCATGGAGGAGGCGGTGCTGCACTGCGCCAGGGGCGCCGGCATCTGGCCGTGGGCCAGCAGCGACGATGACGGCGACCCCGACGTCGTGCTCGCGTGCGCGGGCGACGCCCCGACCATGGAGATCATGGCCGCGACCGACCTGCTGCGTGAGCACCTGCCTTGGCTGAAGGTCCGGGTGGTCAATGTCGTTGACCTGATGCGGCTGCAGCCGGACACCGAGCATCCGCACGGCATGACCGACCGGGAGTTCGACGCCGTGTTCACGCCGGACCGTCCGGTGATCTTCGGCTACCACGGCTACCCGTGGCTGATCCACCGGCTGACCTACCGCCGGGCCAACCACGCCAACCTGCACGTGCGCGGCTACAAGGAGGAGGGCACCACGACCACGCCGTTCGACATGCTGGTGCTCAACGACCTGGACCGGTACCGGCTGGTCATCGACGTCATCGACCGGGTGCCGGGGCTCGGCTCGCGGGTCGCCGGGCTGCGCCAGCTCATGCAGGACCAGCGGGTCCGCCACACCCACTGGACCAGGACCCATGGCGAGGACCTGCCGGAGGTGCGGAACTGGGTCTGGTCCGGCGGATGAACGTACTGGTCGTCAACACCGGGTCGTCGAGCCTGAAGCTGCGGCTGCTCGACCCGGCCGACGAGGTGATCGCCGAGACCGACGTCGAGCGCTGGGACGGCAGCGGGCACGTCGCCGAGTTCGCCGCGACGCTCCCCGGCACGGTCGACGTGATCGGCCACCGCGTCGTCCACGGCGGGCCGGAGTTCACCGGGCCGGTCGTGATCGACCGCGCCGTCCGGGATCGGATCGCCGCCCTGACCGACCTGGCGCCGCTGCACCAGCCGCGAGCGCTCGCCGGGATCGACGCCGCGGCGGAGGCGCTGCCCGGGGTGCCGGCGGTCGCCTGCTTCGACACCGCCTTCCACGCCGGGCTGCCGGACGCCGCCGCCACCTACGCGCTGCCGGGGGACTGGCGGCGGCGCTGGTCCCTTCGCCGGTACGGCTTCCACGGCTTGTCCCATGCCTACGCCTCACGGCGGGCGGCCGAGTTGATCGGCGGCGAGCTGACCGGCGGCGAGCTGACCGGCCGGGCGCCTGGCGCGCTGCGCCTCGTGTCCTGTCACCTCGGCGCCGGTGCTTCCCTGTGCGCGGTGAAGGGCGGCCGCTCGGTCGACACCACGATGGGCTTCACGCCACTGGAAGGCCTGGTCATGGTCACCCGCTGCGGCACTGTCGACCCCGGCATGCTGCTGTGGCTGCTGCAGCACGGCGACCTCGGCGTGGACGACGTCGCCGACGCCCTCGAGCACCGGTCGGGCCTGGCCGGGCTCGCCGAGCTGCCGGGCGGGAGCGGCGACCTGCGCGACATCCACCGGGCCGCCGAGACCGGCAAACCGCCCGCCGACCTGGCCCGCCGCGTGTTCGTGCACCGCCTGCGGGCCGGCGTCGCCGCCATGGCTGCCGCGCTGGGCGGGCTGGACGTGCTGGTGTTCACCGGGGGCATCGGCGAGCACGACGCCTGGGTCCGCGCCGAGGCCGTCGCTGGCCTGGCGTTCCTTGGCGTGACCCTGGACGCCGCGCGCAACCGTGACTGCCGGCCGGACGCCGACGTCGGCGCCGGCGGATCGGCGACCCGCGTCCTGGTGATCGCCGCCCGTGAGGACGTCGAGATCGCGGCCCAGGCCCGCCGCGCCCTGGTCAGCCGCGGATCGTCTCGACCTTCACCAGTTCGGCCCGGGTGAACCGCTCGACGACGGTCAGCACCGCCAGTGTCGCCGTCCGCAGCGTCACCGGCCGCCCGGTCGCCCGCTCCACCACCATCTCGAGGCTCGGGTTGTGCCCGACCACCAGCAGCGTCTCTGCGTCCGCCTCGGCGCCGGCGGCGACGACCCCGTCCGCGCCCTTGTAGTACAGCTGCGGCTCGGTCCGCCACTCCGGTTCGGGGTCGAGCGCCGCCGCGGCCAGCAACCACGTCCGCTGTGCCCGCTCCGCCGGCGACACCAGCGCCAGGTCGATGTCCGGCAGGTTCTGCGCCAGCCACCGTCCCACCGCCCGCGCGTCCCGCTCACCGCGCTGGCTCAGCGGGCGCGACTCGTCCGGCACCCCGTCCGGCCAGTCGGACTTGGCATGCCGCAGCAGGACCACCGTGGGCACCGGTCCACCTCCCGTCCAACGTCCCCGTTGCGTGCGGGTCACCGACTCTAGCCCGGCCGTGAGGCCGAGGCGGCCGGGTGTGGAACCGGCAGGGGCGGTTGCGCGGCAGTCTGCGGGAAGCCGGCTCAGACCGTGATGACGACCTTTGCCCGGGCGTGGTCCTTCTCGAGGTACCGGATGGCCTCGGCGGCCTCGCCGAGCGGGTAGGTCCGGTCGATGACCGGCTTGACCTTGCCGGCCTCGATGAGCTCACGGAGCGCGGCCAGGCTCTCCGCGCTCGGCACCTCGGTGAGCAGGTGGATCCGGTGGCGGACGAAGCGGGACATGACGCTGCCCTTGACGATCAACCGCATCGGCCCGACGATGCTGCCGCCTTCGGACACGCCGCCACCGGAGAGCACGAGCACCCCGGTCGGCGTCAGCACGCTGCGCAGGTCGTGCAGCGATCGGTTGCCGACGAGGTCGAGCACGGCGTCGTAGCGCTGCTCGCCGCGGGTGAAGTCGTCCCTGGTGTAGTCGACCACGTGGTCAGCGCCGATCGACCTGATCAGGTCGGCGTTCCTGGTGCTGCACACGCCGGTCACCATGGCTCCCATGGCCTTGGCGATCTGCACGGCGAACGTTCCGACGCCGCCCGAGGCGCCGTTGATCAGGACGTGCTGGCCTGGTTGCAGGCGCGCGTCGTCGCGTAGGCCGATCAGGGCGGTGGTGCCCGCGAGCGGCACCGCGGCCGCCTGCTCGAAGGTCAGGTTGGCCGGCTTTGGACCCACCTGGTTCTCCGGGACGCGCACGTACTCGGCGAACGTGCCGTCGACCTCGCCGTAGACCTCGTCGCCTGGTCGCAGCCGCGTGACGTCCCGGCCGACCGCCTCCACCCGGCCGGCGAAGTCCCTGCCACGGATGTTCGCCTTGGGCCGCCGGAGTCCCATGCTCAGCCGCGCCAGGTACGGGTCGCCGCGCATGAGGTGCCAGTCGTAGGCGTTGACCGAGGCGGCGTGGACCTGCACCAGCACCTCGTTGTCACCTGCCGCCGGCTTGTCCACGTCCCTGAACTCCAGGACCTCCGTCGAGCCGTACCGATCCTGCGCGATCGCCTTCATCTGAACTCCATCAGCCAGCGGCCAGTACCCTGCCGGCGACAGTAGGCCCGCGACCTCGGCGCCGACATCAGGGACGAGCCCTAGGTGATCCCGGATCCTCGAGGCGGCGCGCCACGTGCAGGACGTTGAGGTAGTGCTTGCGCACGGTGCCGCCCGGCCGCTGCCCGATCAGCCTTCGGATGGCGGAGTAGAGGACCTGCCGCTGGTGGGCGGTGGCGGCGATGTGCCCGGAGTACGTGCCGATCAGCGCCAGGTACTCGTCCGTGGTGTAGTCGCGCGACCACACGTAGCGGCAGACGGTGGGTGGTGCGAACACGCCGCTGGCGGTGATCGCGCCGACCTCGGGCGCCGGGATGGCCTCCGGCGGCTTCGGCCCGCCCTGCCCGTCGCTGAGCCCGGCCGCGGTATAGGCGTCCTCGACGTCGAGGAAGAAGGGGTCGCCTCCGGGCTGGGGGAGCACGTGCTCGGTGGACAGGACCGCCAGGTGGCCGCCGGGGCGCAGCAGGTTCGCCGCCTTGGGGTAGGCGATGGCCGGGTCCAGCCAGTGCCACGCCGTCGCGGCGAAGACCAGGTCGAACGTGCCAGCCGGACCCCGCCACGCCTCGAATGGGCCGACGCTGACCTGGACATCGCCGAGCCCGGCCAGCACCCGGTCGGCGACCGCCGCCAACTGTGGACCGCGTTCGACGGCGACCACGCTCCACCCGCGCCGCAACAGGCTCCTCGTGGCTTGGCCGGTGCCAGGGCCGATTTCCACGACCCGCGCACCCGAGCCGTCGAGGCCCGTCAGCCTTGCCAGGTCGTCGAACAGCTCCGGCGGGTACGTCGGCCGCACCCGCTCGTAGAGCTCGGCCACCGCGTCGAACGTCCCGGCCAGGTCGAACGTCCCCGCCAGGTCGGCCGTCCCCGCCAGGTTGCCGTCACCGTCGACGCCCGTCACCGGTCGAGGACCTCCAGCGTGCCGGCGAGCTGCTCGACCGTGGCCTCGGTGATGGGGTCGACGACGAGCTGCAGGTGGGTGGCGCCGGCGGCGGCCATGGCTTGCAGGTGGCCGGCGATGTCGGCGGGGGATCCGTGCACCGGCCGCACGGCGGCGTTGTAGGTCTCGCCCATCAGCCGCCCGGTACCGCCGGGCATGCCCACCAGCACGGCTGCGGTGGCGGCGACCTCGCCAGGCGCGCGTCCGGCCTGCGCGGCGGCCTCCTCGACCCGGGCGCGGAGGGTGGCGAAGCCGTCCGGGGTGTTGCCGTAGTCGCTCCACCAGACGTTCCACGCATCGACGTGGGGCAGGCCGATCCGCAGCATGCGCGGGCCGGTCGAGCCGAGCATCAGCGGCGGGCCACCCGGCCGCGCCGGTCCGGGGTCGAGCACGCAGTTCTCGACCTGGTGGTAGGCGCCGTCGAAGTTCGCGTGTCCGTCCCGCAGCAGGCGGCGGATGATCGTGAACGCCTCCTCGAACCGCGAGACCCGATGGTCGAACGGGAACCCGAACGCCCGGTACTCCCGCTCGTTCCAGCCCGCGCCGAGGCCGAGGATCAGCCGCCCACCGGAGATGGCGTCCACGGTCGCCGCCTGCTTGGCCAGCATCGCCGGCGCGTGGAACCCGGCCGACGCGACCAGCGGCCCCAGCTCGACCCGCTCGGTGACGGCCGCGAGCGCCGCGAGCGACGTCCACACCTCCCACGGTCCTCGCGTGACACCACCGGGCAGGTCGTAGAGCAGGTGGTCACCCATCCACACCGAGTCGAAACCGACCGCCTCCGCCGCCCGGGCGATCGAGAGCAGCTCCGGCCACGCCACCGGTCGCTCGACCTCGGGCAGCTGCACTCCGACACGGCACGGGCGAGGCACCCACGAACTGTAGCGACGCCACCTGCGGCACGGCCTCGACCAGGGCGTGACGCGAAACCTGTCGGACCCGGGGAGCACACTGGCCCCATGGAGAAGCCGGAGATCGTTTCTGCGCAGGAGTGGCAGCAGGCGCGGGAAGAACTGCTCAAGGCCGAGAAAGAAGCCACCCGGGCGCTGGACGCCATCGCCGCGCGCCGGCGCCGGCTGCCCATGGTCAGATTCCCCGACACCTATACCTTCGACACCCCGGACGGCCCGAAGTCGCTGGTCGACCTGTTCGAGGGTCGCGACCAGCTGGTCGTCTACCAGTTCATGGACAACGGACCCGACGACTACTGCCCTGGCTGCACCAGGTTCACCGACAACGTCCCGCCCGCCGCAGTCGCCGAGCTGGCCGAGTCCGGCGTCACCTGGGTGACGGTGTCGAACATGCCGCTGGACCAGATCCGGGCGTACTCGGAGCGCCGGGGCTGGACGATCCCGTTCGTGTCATCCCGCGGCACCACGTTCGCCGACGACTGCGGCGCCGGCCCCGGCTTCATGCTCAGCGTGTTCCTGCGTGACGGCCAGGACGTCTACCGCACCTACGGCACCACCGCGCGCGGCGTCGACCGCCTGGTCTTCGTCCACAGCATCCTCGACCTCACGCCCTACGGCCGGCAGGAGGATTGGGAGGACTCCCCACCCGGCTGGCCCCGGCACCCCACCTACGGCTAGCGGTCTCACCAGAGGTCGCCGTCGCGCCAGTCGCAGGTGAGCTCGCCGGTCAGGTCGAGCGGGATGTCGCACGGCAGCACGAAGACGCCGCCGTCGTCCTCCGGTGTTCGGGTGACGCCGGCCGGGGTGAGCGCGCTGGTCGGCCCCTGCCATGGCAGCCAGCCGCGGGCGGCGTAAAGGTCCGCGGCCAGCTCGGTGGTGCTCAGCGCGCCGAGTTGGTCTCCCAGTCCAGGTCGGAGAACTCCCCGGCGAAGGCCTCGTCGAGCAGCGTTCGTGCCGCCCGCAGGGTGCCGGCGTCGAGGTCGGCGGTGTGCGACAGGCGCAGTTGCATCACGGTCACCATCGTGCCGAGGATCTCGGGGTGGCCGAGATCGAGGTTGTCCAGGGCGACATCACCACCGAGCGGGTGTACGCCATCGTGAATGCGGCGAACGAGTCGCTGCGCGGCGGCGGCGGGGTCGACGGCGCGATCCACCGGGCGGCCGGGCCCCGGCTCGCGCAGGCCGGTGCCGCGCTCGCGCCGTGCCGTCCGGGGGAGGCGGTGGCGACGCCGGCGTTCGACCTCTATCCGCCGGTTCACCACGTCATCCATACCGTCGGACCGATCTGGGCCGGAGGCGATCGCGGTGAGGCCGAGGTCCTCGCCTCCTGCTACCGGCGGTGCCTCGAGGTCGCTGACGGCCTCGGCGTGCACAGCATCGCCTTTCCCGCGATCTCGACCGGGATCTACGGGTTCCCGGCCGAGCAGGCCGCGCGGATCGCGGTCTCGACGATCCGGACGATCCCGACGAGGGTCAGCCTGATCCGCCTGGTCGCGTTCGAGGCGGTCGGCCGCGGCCACCTCGAGGCGGCGCTGGCGGCCGGTACCTGATCGGGTGATATCAGGGCGGTGCCTGGCGCTTCCGAAAGCTGACACAGCCGACACAGTCGACTGGAAGACAGCGCGTTCGAGGAGAGTCCGATGCCATCGTCCTACTGGAAGATCTGCCACACCGGTGCTGACGGCGAACAGATCTGCACCGAGCTGTACGCCGAGATCCCGCCGGAACTGGGCCCCGCCACCGAGGAAGTGCGCCAGATCGCGACCGTCGACAAGGCCGCCCGAGCGGTCACCGACGCGTCGCTGCAGGTCCGGCTGGTGGAGGCGCTCGACGACGCCGCGCTACGGCTCAACACCAGGCTGTACGGCGGTTTCGTGCTGCGCCGCTCCGATCTGGCCGAGTCCGGCGACCGGGCCGCAGTTGGCGTGCCGGCCGTCATCGGGATGACGCACACCGAAGGTTTCCACACCCTCAGAGCCGCCGGCTACCAGGTGAAGACCGTCTGGGAGTGGACGAGCTCGAGCGAGGAGAACATGATCAGTGACCAGGCCCCGGTGGCCGGCGCGCCGAACGTCCCGCCGGCACTCGTGCACATCTGGGTCCGCACCCTGCCGCCGGACCCGCTGCCGGACCTCACGCCGGCGACGCCGAAGCCGGAGTAGTGACTAACGCGCCCCTAGGTGCCAACACGACGGGCGCACTCCCGCGGTCGAGGAGTGCGCCCGTTCGTGATCGTTCAGAACGTCTAGTGGTGGTATTGGTGCACGACAGCGTGGCCGCGACCGCGGCTGATGAGCCAGCGGTTGACCGGCCAGGCGGCGAAGAAGGCGACGGTCAGGGCGAAGGCAAGCGCACCCCAGAACAGCGGCGAGTCGAGGTGGGCATCCATCGCACCGGGCACGAGCAGCATGATGGCGTTGTCGACGATCTCCATGATGGTGATCGAGAGGGTGTCGGCGACGAGCGCCACCTGGAGGGCAGCGCCGAAGGCGACGCCAGCCTTGAGCACGCCGCGCATCGTGAAGGCGTAGCCGAACACAAAGGCGAGAGCGACGGCCAGCGCGATGGTCGGCATCGTGCCCCAGCCCAGGGCGGTGCCGATGACCATGCCGAGGACTTCACCGATGGCGCAGCCGGTCAAGCAGTGCAGGGTCGCCGAGGCGGCGGTGCGCCAGCTCGTGTCGACGGCTGTGTCGTGATGCTCGTGATGTTCCATGTTCCTACCTCCTCGGGGCTTCCCCACCTTCAACCTTATACCCCTGGGGGGTATTTCTGGCAGGTCGACAATCACTGGATGGGAGTAGCGGGGACGGTCGGCGTACGCACGGGGCGCACGCTGGCCATGACGATCGTGACCAGCCGGCGGAGCGCCGCCGTGGACGGCACGCTGCTGGCGGCGGCCAGGGCGTGCAGGCAGTAGCCTGCCAACTCGTCGGGTGGCACGTCATCGCGGATCACGCCCGTTTGGACGCCTTCGGCCAGCAGTTCGCGCAACAGGTGATGAACCTGCTGCCGGGCGTGCGCGACCTGTGGGTCGCGGTGTAGCAGCGCGGCCAGGCCGCTGTCGTGGTGGTGCTGGGACTGGTGTGTGAGGCGGGCGTAGGCGTGCAGCACGGCCTCTAGCCGCTGGGCGGCATCGCCGCCCTCGCCGCGGACTGCGGCGAGCTGATCCAGGTGCGCGCTGATCTGCCGTTCGTGCCAGGCGCGCAGAATCGCCTCGACGTCGGGGAAGTATTTGTACAGCGTCGCCCGCCCGATGCCGGCCGCTTCAGCGATCTTGACCATCGACACCGCCCGCAGCCCGTGCTCGGCCACCAGTGCAGCCGTGGTGTCCAGCACAGCCTCGCGCACGGCACGGCGGTGGGCCTCGATGGTGTCAGTCCACAGTCGCGGCACCAGCTAAGTATGACGCGGCGGCCAGCGTGCGACAGTTCGTTCGCTTATAAGACACATTGTCTCGTAAACTACACCGGCAGGCACACCACGGTCCGAGGAGACGCACCGGTGAGCAGCTCCGATAGCAGCGTCCCGCGCTGGGTGAAGGTGTTCGCGGTCGTCGGCGGGCTGCTCGTGCTCCTCCTGGTCGTCGTGCTGCTGCTCGGCGGCGGCAGCCACGGACCGGGTCGCCACAGCTTGCCGGGTGAGACTGCTGCTTCGACTGGCACCACCGACGGCCACACCGGGTGAGCGCGATGCTCATGCCGCCCGGCGTGCGTAAGCTCGCGCTCACCACGCACGTCACGGTCTCGGTCGGCTGGCTCGGTTCGGTCGTCGTCTTCCTTGTGCTCGCCGTCGTCGGCCTCACCAGTGCCGATGCCCAGACCGTGCGGGCCGCGTATCTGTCGATGGAAGCGATCATCTGGTATGTGCTCGTACCCCTGGCCATCGCGTCCCTGGTTACCGGGATCGTGCAGTCCCTAGGCACCCACTGGGGCCTGCTGCGGCACTACTGGGTGGTCTTCAAGCTCGTCCTCAACGTCGTGGCCAGCGCCGTCCTGCTGCTCTACACCCAGACCGTTGGCGACCTGGCCGACCTGGCCCGCACTGCCACCACACCGCTCGACGCCCTCCGTGCCCTCGGCTGGTCGCCCCTGCTGCATGCCACCGCCGCCCTAGTGGTGCTCCTCGTGGCCACAGTGCTGGCTGTGTACAAGCCCCGCGGCCTGACCGGCTACGGGACCGTGCACGCCCGGCGCGGAAGTTAGTCCTGCGCTAACCGACACCATTGGCTCTCGACCTCGGGGCGAACTCGGCGAAGACCCGCGGCCCGTGCGTCCAGCTCCGGGCCAGCCGCAGGCCGGCCTCGTTGGAGAGTGTCGGGATCGCATCCGGGCCGACGGTGGCCCAGCGGAACGGCTCCGACTCCCGCAGGCCGTGGCGGGCGCCGTGCTGGACGGTGGCGAGATGGCGGCGCACCCCCGCCGCTGCCGGGTCGAACTCGGCGATGGTCCGGCCGCCCGGTCCGGTCAGCTCGGCGCAGCGCGCCAGCAGCTTGACCGGGTCGCCGCCGATGCCGATGTTGCCGTCGGCCAGCAGGACATGGCGCCAGCGGCCCTCGCCGGGCAGCCGGTCGAACACGTTGCGGCGGATCGCGGCCGCGCCGCGCAGCCGGGTCAGCCGCACCGCGAGCGTGGAGACGTCGACGCCGAGTGCGCACACCCCGCGGGCGGTCAGTTCGGCCGCCAGCCGCCCGGGTCCGCACCCGACGTCGAGGGTCGGGCCGGTACACCGGTCGAGCACCAGCAGGTCGGTCGCGTCGGGCTCGGCGTGCCAGCGGGCGACGAGCAGCGGCCGAGCGGCACCACGGTCGTCTACCAGGCGGCACGGGCGACCGGCGATCGCGGCGTCGAACCCGCTCGGGCGGTGCCGGCTCACGTCGCGCCGGCTCACGTCGGGCCGGCTCACGTCGGGCCGGCTCACGTCGTGCGGGCTCACGTCGAGCGGGCTCACGCCGCGACCGTTCACGTGGCGAACGCTCACGCCGCCACCGCCCGGACCGCCGCCGGGAAGCGACCGGTGCCGCAGCCGGCAGCCACCCGGACGGCATCGGCGATCGTGTCCACATCGGACAGTTCGGGCAGCAGGCCGACCGTGAGGTCGCGGCGCCGGAGCGCGTCGAGGGTCCGGGCGCCGGTGTCCGGCCGGGACATCGGCACGGTCAGCAGCGCTGCGGCCGTGGCCGGGTCGCGCAGCCCGAGCGCCCACCAGCCGCCGTCGGTGGCCAGGCCGAGCACGGCGTCGACGGCGTCGGCCGTCCTGGCCGTGAGCCGGTCGGCGGCGGTGCGGAGCAGCGCAGTGGTGACCTGCGGTGTGTCCATGCCGATCTGCAGTACCGGGCCGCCGGCATCGGCGTGCGCGTTGGCCAGCCGTTCGGCGAAGGTCGCACCGCGCTGGGGGATCACGTCGGCCGCCAACAGAACTCGGTGCAGGTCGGCGGCGCGCTCGGCGTCTTCCAGCCGGCCGGTGAGGGCGACGACCGTGCGCAGGCCGGTTCGCTGCGCGGCGTCGAGGGTGTCCAGCAGCGCGGCGGCGGCGATCGCGGCGGCCTGGCGCGGCGTGGCAGGCGGGCTGAGCCTGGTCTTGGCCAGGCCGGCGACCGGCGCCTTGGCCACGATGAGCAGGGCCGGGTTCATCGGCCGACCCTGGCGGCCGCCGCGGTCAGGTCACGGACCGCGCGCAACGTGCCCAGCGCGGAGCCGGAGACCTTCGACCGGGTGCCGGCCGCGCGTGGGCGGTACGCGACATCGAGTTCGAGCAGCCGCCAGCCGGCCCGGCCGGCGCGCAGCAGCAGTTCGAGCGGGTAGCCGAAGGCGCGATCGGTGACGCCGAGTGCGAGCAGCGGCTCGCGGTGCGCCGCCCGGGCCGGGGCGATGTCGTGCACCGGCAGCCCGCGCCGCCGCAGCAACCCGGACAACGCGGCGTTGCCGGCCCTGGCGTGCCACGGCCACGCTCCGGCGCCGGCCGGCCGCCGACGGCCGACGACGAGGTCGGCCTCGCCTTCGAGCAGCGGTGCGACCAGCCTGGGCAGCTCGGCCGGGTCCAGCGAGCCGTCGCAGTCCAGGAAGCACACGACCGGCGCGGTCGCCGCGGTCAGCCCCGCGTGCACGGCGGCGCCGTAGCCGCGGCGGGCCTCGTGCAGCACGGTTGCGCCGTGCGCGGCGGCCACGTCGGGGGAGCCGTCGCGGGAGCCGTTGTCGACCACGATCGCCCGGTATCCGGGCGGCAGCGCGGCCAGCACGGCGGGCAGCGCGGCGGCCTCGTCAAGGCAGGGGAGCACGACGTCGACGGCGGTCATGCCGGGGACGTTAAGTCCGATGTGGACGATGATGCAGCGCGAAAATCCTTACCGAACAATGAAAATCGGTGAGGACCTTACGAATCTGTGACGCGTGGCCGGCTCGGTAGGCGGGCCGGAGATGCCCGACCCAGGCTGCCTCGGTGACCTCGCAGCTGGGCAGCCGTGAGGCGGCCGAACGGGCCGCCGGGCCGGGGCGCCGGTGGGTCGCCAAGTTCGCCGGACTGGCCGGGAAGCCGGAGGAACCTGGGAAGCCGGAGAAATCTGGGAAGCCGGAGAAGCCCGGGATGGCGGGGGCGGCCGGAATCGGCGCCGCCGCTCTGGCGCTGGCCTTGGTCGGTGCCGCGGTCGCGGTGGGGGCCTGGATGAACGGCCGCGGCGAGCCGCG
>OBLK01000252.1_pt1 | contig 15192 bp, 5 predicted proteins | sample 1518871 | NCBI WGS metagenome assembly OBLK01 (sample SAMEA2464837, study PRJEB22497) | soil metagenome | biome: Grassland; feature: Farmland; material: Clay | place: Australia | collected 2013-02-01 | depth 0.8 m
GACCTACGCCATCGACAGCTACCGCCACGCCGAACAAGCCGGACCCGACCCCCTCGCCGCCTGGGCCTGCACGTCGCTGTCCTGCTGGGCCTACGTCGCAGGCCATGCGGAACGCGCCGTCGAAGCCGCGGAACGGGGCCTCGGTCACGCGCCGCAGGACAGCCCGATCGCGGCACGGCTCAACGCACGGGCCGCCCAGGGCTATGCGCTGCAGGGCAACAAGGCCATGAGCGACGAACGAATGTCCACCGCGCGCCGCATCTGCGAGCGGCTGCCCGGCCAGTCCCCAAGCCGGTTCTCTACCGAGAGCAAGGCACTGACCGCCGGCAAGGTTGCGCAGGCCGCCGCCTCCTGCCATGTGCGACTGGCCGACTACGCCGCAGCCGAGCGCCAGGCCCGGGAAGGGCTCGCGGTCGCCGCCTGGTCGCCCGGATCGTCTGACCTGACTCGGTTGAACCTGGCAGTCGCGCTGACGCACCTTGGCACGCCGGACGAGGCCATCCAGCACGGGCGGCAGGCCCTTGCCGAGCCACGCTTCCTGAGCAGCCTGATCCCCCGCTCACGTGAGCTCTACACGGCCCTCAAAGCGCGATATCCCGATGAGCCGTTCACCCGTGAGTTCCGCGAGCAATACCGCCAGCTTGCCAGCCACGCGTCGACCAACTGAGGCGACTTATCCCATTGGCCTATACTGGCGCCGCATAGCCCCTCGCGCATCGCCTTTCCACGCGGTTGCATTGCCGTATCACCATTCGCGTAGGGGAGGCGTTTCCATGACCGCGCTGCAATGGCCCGAACCACCACCGACACCGGAGCCGAGGCCCGGCACGACCACTCCCGATCCGGCGGCGTTCCTCGACGGCGTGCCGCAATGGGCCTACTTCAAGGGCCACTTCCTGCGCCGCAACAGCGAAGCCGTCCTCGGCCCGACCACCGGCGACAGCTACTGGCACCAGTTCACCGTGACCGTCGTCCCCGACGGCACCTGCATCGTCGCCGCCGACCGATACACCGATCTCGACTGCATCCATGACGCCTGCAAGACCATTACCGAGGCCTGCCTCAACGGCAACGAGGAGGTCGAGTTCACCCGCGACCCGCACCTCGCACAGGCCCGCATCAAAGCAGACGAGCCCGACCGGCACCTGATGCATCTCGCCAGTCGCCCTGATCGCGCCTCGTCACCGACCTGAACTTCGCGGCGAGCCGCCGGCGCCAACGGTGATCAAGAAAGCGACCCGGCCGTCATCGCCCTGGACACCTCGCCGAAAAGCAGCGCACTGTGCGCCCACCGGCAGGTTGGAAAGGCTCACTGACCAACGCTGCAGGGTGGCAGTGGCCGTCCGCCGTCTCCTGGAGGCGTCACGTTCGCCACGGCTAAGCCCGGCTCTCGCTCGTGAGAGTTGAACCTCACCGAGCGCTTCCACGTACAGGCCAATGAAGGTTCCGAGCCCGTCGCCCATCGAAGGAAGTGCCACCGATGAGCATCACATCGCGCATTGTCGCAGCGAGCGTCAGTTGCCTGGTCGCCTGCGTTGTCTACGCGCCCACGGCCACGGCCGCCGACAGCCAGCCGCCCACCCCACCCTCCAATGTTCAAGTGCTCGCCGTGAGCCCAAGCACCGTGACGATCTCGTTCACGGGCTCGACCGATAACGTCGGGCTCAAGTGGTATGTGGTGCGGGTCGGCGGCCGCGAGCAGCCCACAACGTCACCGAGCTCGACCCAGGTCGGCGGGCTCCTGTCCAACACGAGCTACTCCCTCACCGTGGTCGCGGTCGACACGGCAGGCAACGTGTCGCAGCCGAGCGCGCCGGTCACGTTCACCACCGCGACGTGGCCCTCGCCGACCGGACTTCGGGTGACGAGCATGGCCGGCGGCACCGTCAGCCTCGCCTGGAACCGGCCGGTGAACATGGACCCGTACCGGTACCTGATCTACGACTCCGGCCGGCCCGAGGCGGTTGCGAAGATCGAGAGCGTGACGATGCAGCGCCTCGCCGCAGGCACCCATACGTTCACCGTCAAGGCGATGCACTCGAACCAGGATGTCTCGCCCGCGAGCGCCTCGGTGACGGTGACGGTGCCACCCAGAGGTGACGACTTGACCGCGCCGAGCGCTCCGGGCAACCCGACGTTCTGCCCCGACGACGCGTGCGACAACGTGACGACCTGGACCGCTTCGACGGACGCGACCGATCCGCCGTCCAGCCTCACCTACGACATGCTCCAGATCTGGGCGGGTGATCTGTTCGCGGTGCGCTACGGCGTCACGGGGACGCAGGTCTCCGGCTTCTTCGTGGCCGCGGTCAGGGCAGTCGATCCGGCCGGGAACCGCTCCGAGCCTGCATTCACGACCTTGATCGGATAGGCCATCCACCCTCCGGCTCCCATCACGGTGTGCGAACGGGTGAACACGATATGCCGCTCGGGTTCTGTCCGCAGGGCCGGTGCCGCTGGAAACTTGTGCTCAGCAACACCGACCCATAGAGGAGGCCCGAAGATGCGCACAGCCAGGCTGGCGTTCGTCGCCGCGATGGTTCTGGCCGGCACCCTGGCCACGCCGATGGCCAATGCCGCACCCGAGGTGGTGAGGATCGCCGACGTGGACGTGCGCTCGTTCGCCACCGCCACACTCGACACCCGCGTGGTGACGATGCGGCCGCGCCTGGACAGCGACCTGCAGAAGTGGACCGTGGACCGGGACTCGTCGACGGTCGGCACGCGGGTGATCAACAACGGCACCCGGGGCTGCATGACGGTTCCGACCACCACCCCCATCATCGAGGGCACGCTGGTCATCCAGGTGGACTGTGTCGGCCACACGCACGAACTGTGGCGCTTCCGACCGGACACCACGACCCGGACGGTGCACATCGTGCACGTGCGTTCGCAGCTGTGCGCGACCATCGAAGCGGCGTCCCCGGCGCTGTATCCGCGGCTTCGCCTGTACCAGTGCGCGGACACCGCACGCCAACAGTTCGTCCTGCTGACCGGCTGACACCGAACTCTCGCCTGACAGGCCCGACATAGCCGATCACGAGGCCTTGGCGCCTACTGAATCGTAGGAGCCAAGGCCTCGTGATCAACCTCGCCGGCTGGAGGCCGCGAGGCTAGTCGCTACACGAGACCGGATCGTCGAAGTGGCCGGGGGTGCTCGGGTAGGCCTGACCGGCCGCGTGGTCCCTGAGGTCCTCGGAGTAGGAGATCGCGATCTCCCGGAACGCCGAGGTGCCCTGCGTGGTGACGTCCGCGACGTTCTGGCCGGCGCCGGTGGCCCAGCCGAGCTTCTGCAGGAAGTTCTGCATGGCCGGGCTGTGCTGGCGCACGTCGTTGAAGCCGCCGTAGGCCGCGTTGCAGTGCGTCCACATGTTGTACGTGCCGTTCCAGTCCATCAGGCGGTCGCCGGGGTTGGGCCCGTTGGCCGCCTCGTCGGCCTGCATCACGTCACGGTCCCAACCGCCGTAGATCCAGTCGGTGCCGTGGTGGTGCTGGTTGTCCGACTCGTCAGCGTTGGCCTTGTCGGTCATCTCGAACCACGCGCACGGGTCGATGGTGCCGCTGGCCAGCGTCGTCGGCCACGGGCCGGCGGCGCAGTTGGCCGGGTAGGCGCCGCGCGGGTTGAAGTCGACCACGTCGGAGCCGAGCGCGCCCTGGTTGGACGCGGCCGACGTGCCGCCGGTCCCGCCGAAGACGTGGTCGACGTAGCGGTCGTTCGTGCCGCGGGCGGACGGGTCGAACGCGCCGCCGGTCAGGCAGTCCGGCGTGGCCGCGTCGGCGACCGGGTCACAACCCTTGCCGCCCCACAGCACGTCGGCGCCGTCGCCGCCGAACACCTGGTCGCCGCCGCTGTCGCCGTTGGCCAGGTCGTCGCCCCATCCGGCGTGGATGTTGTCGGCGCCAAGGCCGCCGCGGATGCGGTCGTCGCCACCGGTGGTCAGGCCGGGGTGGGCCATCGCCGGCGAGGTCGACGAGCCGACGAAGGCGTCACCGTCGACGTCGTGCAGCAGGTCGGCGCGCCGGTCGTAGGCGCCGGGCCGGAACCCGGTGAAGGATTCCTGCGGCACGGAGGACAGCGACACGGTGAACCCGTCGGCGGCCACGTCGTCGGCGTTGAGGAACTCGTTCACGACGCCGCCGCGGTCGCCGAGGATGGCGTCCTCGCCGTCGTTGCCGAACATCGTGTCGTTGCCCAGCTCGCCGTACATGTCGTCGTTGCCGGCGCCGCCGGACATGGTGTCGTCGCCGTCCTGACCCCACATCCCGTCGTCGCCACCGTCACCGAACATGGTGTCGGCGCCGGAGGCTCCGGCCGGCTCGCAGGTGGCCTGGTCCTGCGTGCAGAACCTGGTCGACGGCCCCGGCAGCGCCGGATCGTGGGTGCGGGACACGGTGGCGCCAGCCGGCACCGCACCGGCCGGGTACCGCTCGGTGTAGACGCGCTCGGTCATCGAGCCCGGCGAGCCGAGCAGGGTGCGCACGAGCGAGCCGTTGTCGCCGAGCTGGACGTCGTCGGCGCCGTCGCCCTGCATGGCGTCGCCGCCGTCGCGGAACCCGGCCGCGGTGCTGCCGCCGATCATGTCGTCCTGGCCGGCGACCGTGTCGGTGCCCTCCAGGTCGCCGATCGGGCTCGCCACGCCGGGCCAGCCGGGATCAGCCAGCGGCACCACGGTCGTCTCCGACGAGGCCGCCGTCAGCGGCAGGTCGCCGCGCAGCACGTCGGCGCCGCCGTTGCCCTCCAGGTAGTCGGCCTGGCCGTGGCCGGAGACGAAGTCGCCGCCGTCCTGGCCGTACAGCACGTCCACCCCGGAGCCGCCGGAGATCCGGTCGTCGCCGAAGCGCCCGGCGACGGCGGCCGCGAGGTCGTGCAGCTCGACGATCCGCGCGGTGATCGGGTTGCCGCCCGAGGTGGCCAACCGCACGGTCGCCCTGGTCGGGGTCGCACCGGCGCCCGGCCGCAGCACGGCGCCGTTGTCGCCGATCGCCACGTCGTCACCGGGGCCGCCGAACACCGCATCGGCGGCGTCGGGCTGGCCGGCCGTGTTCGGCGCCGAGCCGGACAGCGGGGTGCTGCTGCCGCCGACGAGGTCGTCGGAGCCGGCGTTGCCCTCGACCCAGTCGATGCCCTGGCCGCCCTCGACGTAGTCGTCCTCGCCCTCGCCCTTGGCTCGGTCGACGCCGCCCTGGCCGTAGAGCACGTCGGTGCCTTCGCCGCCGAACAGCTGGTCGTCGCCCGAGGTGCCGGCGACCGGGGTGAGGCCCAGGTCGAGCAGCGTCACCGAGTGGCCGGCCGCGAACCCGCGCTGGCGGGTCACCGGCGTGGTCGCCGCCGGGTCGGTGACCACCGCGAGCAGCGCGTTGTCGCCGCTGAGCACGTCGGGTCCGGCGTCGCCGAACAGCAGGTCGCCGCTGTCCGGACGGCCGGCGCCTGGCGCCGACTCCTGGAACGAGCCGCCGACGACGTGGTCCTCACCGGCGTCGCCGTGCACGACGTCGACGCCGTTGTTGCCCTCGAGGTGGTCGTTCTCGCCGCCGCCGTTGACCTTGTCGTCGCCGAGGCCGCCGAACGCGGTGTCGTCGTCCGGGCCGCCGAAGATGGTGTCCCCGGAGCCCGCCGCCGGCACGGTGCCGGCCAGGTCGAACGGGACGGCCAGCGGGCCGGCCGTGCCGTTGTCGCCGATCAGCCGGTCGAGCCCGGTGTCGCCGTAGAGCGTGTCGCCGCCGGTGTCGGTGCGTCCGGCGAACCGGGTGCCGCCGTAGACCTGGTCGTTGCCGGCGCCGCCGGTCGCCCAGTCGGAGCCGTCGTTGCCCTCGACCACGTCGACGTCGGTGCCGCCGTAGAGGAAGTCGTTCGCGCCGTTGCCGAACACGAAGTCGGTCCCCGCGTCGCCGTAGCCGGTGTCGACGCCGCCGCCACCCCACAGGCGGTCGGTGTCGGCGCCGCCGCGCAGCACGTCGTCGCCCTGCTGGCCGCAGCCCAGGTCGTCGCCGCCGAACAGGTCGGCCACGTCGTTGGCGCCACCGGCCGACATGGTGTCGACGCCGGCCCCGCCGAGGATGCGGTCGTTGCCGTCACCGGTCGCGTCGCTGGTGCTCTCGGCGACCGGGTCGGAGGCGGTGGCGGCCCCGGCGGCGCACCGCTCGGCGTCGATCCGCTTGTCGCCGAAGATCGTCCCCGGGCCGTCGCCGCCGATGACGTGGTCGTTGCCGAGCCCTCCGACCAGCGTCTTCGGGTTGGACGTGGTGCCGGCCGGCAGCGGCAGCCTGGTCACGGTGCGCTTGGGCCCGAAGACGCCGTCGGTGCCCTCGACCGCGGAGACCTCGGCGGGTTCGGCGATGACGTAGTCGTCGCCCGGCCCGCCGTAGACCTCGTCGGTGCCGTAGCCGCCGGAGAGCACATCCTGCTGCCCGCCGCCGCGCAGCTTGGCGGTCTGGTTGCCCAGCGAGCGGCTGGTCACCAGGTCGATCCAGGGGGTGCCGTAGACGTTGTCCGAACCGGTGCCGGTGTCGACGACGTTTGGGAACGCGGTGTCAGCCTCGGAGTCGGCCGAGCCGGGCCCGTCGACGTGCACATCGGCATGCGCCGGGTCGAGCTCGACGCCGGTATAGATGACGTCGGCGTTGGACCCGCCGGTGATCTTGTCGCCGCCGTTGCCGCCGACGAGCACGTTCACCTTGGCCGCGGGGCCACCGCCCGGGGTGTCGGACGCGACGCCGATCGTGTCGCGGCCGCCGTTGCCGACCGCCTTGTTGGCGCCGAGGCCGACGGCGATCGAGTCGTCACCGGTCGTCCCCTCTGCCTGTGTCGTGGGGTCTGCCACCTGGGTCCAGTCGAACACCCCGCTCAGGCTCTTGGTGCCGCCGCCGTCCTGCGCGTTGTGCGTGACGGTGCGCGGCGCCGTAGCGGTGCCGATCGAGGCGTCACCGGCGACGCGGTCGTCGCCGTTGCCGACCGTGATCCCGTCGTGGCCGGCACCGCCGGCGACCCACGCCTTCGACGCGTCGCCGCCGATGTCCCCGGTGACGATCTGGTCGTCCCCGCCACGACCGTCCACATAGGACAGACCGCGACCGGAGGTGATGACGTCGTCGGCGGCGCCGCCGATCACCACCGCGTCCTTGTCGAACACGGCGGGCGAGTCACCGGCGTTGGCTCCGGTCTCCTGCTTGCCGTCGCCGATGAACGTCACGACCATGGGCTTGGCATAGGTGCCGCCGCCGTCGACCACGACCCGCTCGAGGTTCGGGTCGAGGTAGTCGCGCCGCTCGCCGAGCATGATCACGGCGAACCCGTCGAAGTCGGCGTTGGTGCCGGCCGGGTCGGCCGCCTTCTGCGCGTAGTGCAGCGAGATGACCTTGATCGTGTCGTTCTCGACCGCCTCGGCGGTGTTGTCCCACGCCTCGTGGCCGCGGTAGTCGTCGGTGCCGAACTTGCCGGCGAACACGACGAGCGTGTCACCGACCGTGCCGCCGAGCTTGGGCGGTGGCGGCGCGCAGTCCGGTTTGACGGTGAAGTCGAGCAGCGTGACGTCGGCCAGCGTGAACTTGAGCGTCTTGGAGAAGATCGAGAATCCGATCGTGACGTACAGCCGCAGGAACAACGACAGCCTGCCGCTCATGGTGAACAGGCACAGCGGGTTGGACAGCGCGGCATGCAGGAACTCGCTGACCCGGAACTTCCCGTCGTCGTTCGGGTCGTTCCAGAAGAACCCGATCGTCAGCCGCAGGCCACCCTCGATGCCGACCTTGATGATGAACACGCTCACCTGTGCCCCGGCCGCGATCTCACCGGTCAGGGTGACCACCGGTGCCGGCGCGCCGGCGTCGTCGACGGTCTTGAAGAACAGCCCGTCGAGCACGTCGAGCGCGGTCAGCTTGGTGCCGTTCTGGATCGCCTCGACACCCTTGCGCAGGCCGTAGGTGTCCAGCCCGGCACGGATCCGCAGCGACACCGAGGCAGCGCCGGACAGCGTGACGTAGACCGGCGGCGGGGCGTAGACCGGGCCGAGCTCGACGAACCAGCTGAAGCCGAGCGTCAGCGGGCCGGAGTCGAACTCGACGAGCGTGACGTCGCCGCCCATCAGCAGGTTGAACGCCGATGCGGGGTTGTCCAGGATCGGGAACGTGAAGCCGGCCTTCTCGGCGTCACCCTCGTTCGCCGCCAGCGCGCCAGTCGTGCCGAACACCGGGTTCCCGCCCGCGGCCGGGTTGTCGTTGGCCTCGTTGAGGTCGCTCTTGACGTCGGCGCCGTCGCGCGGGGTCTGCGTGGCGTACATCGAGCCGGCCGTCGACGGCGAGTTGGAGGTGTTCAGCGCCTTGTCGCCGTTGAGCGTGAACTCACCGAGCGGGACGAAGCAGTCGTCCGGCACGGCCTCGCTGCACGTGGGCAGCCGGTTGATGAACTCGACGATCGCCTTGACGGTGTCGACGAACTCCAGGCTCGGCCCGCCGGCCAGGGTGTTGAACGACTTGGCCAGCGTGATCAGCGTGATGTCGCCGCCGCCGACCATCCGGCTCAGGTCCGACAGCACCGGGATCGGCGCGTAGAGCGTGTCGATGACCGGCTGGATCGGCCCCGTGACCCGCTTCATCTCCTTGATCACGTCGCCGAGCACGCCCTCGAAGAACGAGCCGGCGCTGATGCCGACGTCCTTGAACGCGATCGTCGGCGGCGCGTTGCCATCGGGTGCCTTGTTGTCGAACTCCCACATGAGCTGGAAGTTCGCCCTGATGCCGGGGAACGCCGAGTCGACCTCGGCCCGCACGATCCAGTCCAGGTGGAACCCGCCCTTGAGCGAGACCCCGAACAGGTCCTTCAGCTCGGAGCCGCCGCCGAGGTCGGCGAACTTGATCTTCTTCGACGGGTCGTCGACGCAGGCAGGCGCAGCCTCGGCACCGGTGAAGCAGCCCGCCTCGTTCTTGTCGGACTTCAGGTCGATCTGGAACGCGCCGGCGAACAGCCGCTTGCTCGGGTCGTGCCCGGCGCCGGTCGCCTTGTTGACGTTGATCTTGATGAAGGCCAGCTCGGCGATCATCGAGGACGGCAGGTCGAACGCCATCCCGACCTGCAGCTCGGGCCTGGCCTTGTTGTCCGTGCCCCAGCCGTCGTGCGTGTTGACGAAGAACCCGTCGGTCTTGGTCAGCCCCAGCCTGAAGTGCAGCGCGAAGCCGAGGTCGTAGCGGATGCCGGCGGTCCCGTCGACGCCCTGGCGCAGCGCAAGGCCGGGGATGCCGATGTCCAGCGGGATGTTGTCACCGATGCACGGCTGCGGCGCGCCGGTGCTCACGCAGCCCTGGGCGGACGAGATGACGCCGCGCTGCGCGGTGAACTCGAGGAACACCCCGTCGATGAAGTCCAGCGGGCACGGGCTCAGCTTGGGCTCGGTGGTCACCGCGGTGTAGTCGGCCGGCGCGTCGGCGCCGGTGTCGGTGTACTCGAGCACGTTGCCGAGCTTTTTCACCAGCTTGAAGTCCGTGTCCGCCGCGCCCTTGCGCAGCACCTTGTAGCCGGACGCGTGCGCGACCGCGGCCCACGTGACCTTGTTGGAGCTGCCGGAGCCCAACGTCGCGGCGCCGGTCGCCGACCCGGCCGCGCTCGGCACGGTGTCGCCGGCGGTGCCGTTGCCGTCGCCCTGGTAGGCGACGATCTTGTACTGCCAGGACGCGGTCGCCGGCGGCGGATCGGTGTCGGCGAGCGTCGGCGTCACGGCCGGGGCGCCCGCCGCGTGCAGCGTCTCGGTGCAGCTGCTCTGCACGGACACGTCGACCGCCTGCATGCCGGCGTCGGCAAGGGCGTCGTCGAGGTGGGCGTTGATGAAGTCCTCGAACGCCTTGGCGTCGGCCGGGCGGCCGGCGCCGGGAAGCTGGCTCCAGATCGACTCGCGCAGGGTGGTGCGCAGGTTGCCGAGGCAGTCCGCACCCTGCTGCAGGTCCTCGCCGATCAGCGGCAGCTTGCCCTGGAAGCTGGCGAGCCGGAACGCCGCCTCGATCTGGGCCAGGTAGCCGTCGAGGCCGTCGCCGAAGTTGCCGAAGTCCAGCAGCGCCTCGGAGAGCTTGGTGCCCAGGTCCGCCGGGATCTCCAGTTCCCTCTTGGACTCGTCGGGGGCCGGCAGGTTGTCGTCGAGGTCGACCAGGTCGGCCGGGTTGGTCGAGTCCGGCACCCGCAGCGCGAACTGCCCGATCGACACCCAGCCGTCGGCATTGCCCGTGTTGTTGAGGAACAGCGGCAGCCGCCCGCACACCATGAGGTCCGTCTCGAGGTTCTCCCCGCAGTCGACCGTGCCGTTGGTGGCGTTGAAGTTCACGCCGACGGCCCCGAGGAAGTCGTTGAACGACACCGGCGTGTTCGCCGAGGCGCCGCTCTTCGACAGCGCGAGGCTGAGGTCGGCCTTGACCTGCGCCTTCTCCGTCGCCGGGGCGCCGGCGGTCGGGTTGCCCAGGGCGATCGAGAGCGGGCCGATGACGCCCTTGACGACGCCGTCGGCCAGCTCGGCGCGGGCGCCGATGCTGATCGAGCTGTCCTCCAGGACCTTCAGCGACAGGCCGTCGACGGGGCCGGCGGAGGTGACCAGCGGCAGCGCCAGCCCGACCTTGACCCGTCCGTTGACCGAGACCTGCGCCATGCCGGTGGCCTGGGCGCTGGCGAACGTGCGGTCGGTGCCGCCGACGTTGCCCAGCGCGAGCCGCACCGGAGAGGCGGCGCGGTAGCCGCGCTGCCAGTCCACGTCGAGCACCAGGTGGCCGACACCGCCGACCTCCAGGTAGCGGAACTTGACCGCGTCGGTGCCCAGCGCGCCGTTGAGCAGCTTGACCGCGTCCTGGATGTTGTCCGGGTTGATCGCCAGCAGCTGGTCGATCGCGTCGTCGAGCGCCGAGCGCATCGTGTACGAGGTGCCGGCGGCCGGCACGGTCTCCCACGGCTTGGTCATCGTCAGCGTCTTGCCGTCGGCGCTGACCTGGCCGACGACGCCGATCTGGGTGCCGACGATCACGGTGCGCCCGACTAGCCGCTGGGTGAACAGGCTCGCCGCCGAGCGCGAGTTGTCGGTGAGGGTGTTCGAGCCGTACGCGACGCCGGCGCCGGCGTTGGACTCGTCGGAGACCAGCAGGTCCCGCAACGACTTGCCCAGGCCCGGGATCTCCTTGTCGAACACGCCGGAGCCGGCGCCGGGGTTGGCCGAGGCGAGCTGCTGCGACAGCGTCTGCAGCGTCTTGACCAGGATCGTGAACAGCGCCTTCGGGTCGTTGGCGTCGAAGTCGAGCTTGAAGATCTCCGAGAGGTCACCGGTGTCCAGCGAGATCGTCGACGGGTTGGTCAGGTCGGTCCACTTCGCGGTGAACGACGCGGTCGCGCCCGAGGGCAGGAACTGTTCGGCGTCGGGCAGCGACACGGTCAGGTTCCCGTAGGCGCGGACGTTCACGTCGATGTCCAGCAGCGACGCCGGGTCGCTGACCAGCGCCGCGAACAGCGCCGACAGCCGCAGGTCGTGGTCCTCGTCGCCGGCCTCTTTCAGGGCGACGCTGAGCATGTGCCCGGTCGGGGTACCGGCGCCGCAGTTGTCCGGGAGCGAGGAGTTGCAGACCTTGAGCGTGCCGTTCAGGCGGACCTTGAAGAACCCGGCGGTCGCGGTGAGGTCGACCGCGGTGTCGATCGGGAAGTCGGCGGTGAACAGCGGGTTGGTGCCGCCGGTGCGGATCAGCACCCGGTCGGTGTTGCGTGGCAGCGACTCGACGACCGTGTCGATCGGGCCGCTGTCGTCGGTGAACGGGCACGCGTGCGTGCTGCCCATGAAGCCGATGCAGTCGTTGCCGGTGCGCGGGTCCTGCAGGTCGAGCACGAGCGTCAGCGACGCGCTGTAGGACGGGCTGACCTTGGCGAAGGTCTGGTCGGCGTTGGCGTTGGTGAGGCCGTGGCCGCCGCCGTCGTCGACCCGGTTGGCGAACGTCACGGCGCCGATGTGCGGGTCCTCCCCGGTGATCACGAACGGGGTGGTGTTGGCCGGCTGGCCGCCGATCCAGCTGGCCTTGAGCGTGATCGTGTCGGCGGTGTTGCTCGCCACCTCGCCGGCCGACGTGCCGGCCACCACGCGGCGGCCGAGCCACTGGTTCGGCGTCCAGGTCGCGCCGCCCACGGTGAGCGTGTTCGGGCCGTACGTGGCGCTCGCGCCGGAGGCGCCCGCGCTCACCGGGTCGACGTCGACCGGTGTCGGCGGGGCCTGTTTGACGATCGACAGGGTGAACGTCAGCTTGCTGCTGTCCGGGTCCCAGTTGACGCCGGACAGGTCGATGCCAGCGAACTGCTCCAGCTTGCGCAGCAGGTCCTGCAGCGAGGTGAACGTCGGCAGGCCGGCCTGCGCCGGGTCGGTCACGCCTTCGACGAACCCTGGCTCGCCGGGCGCGGGCACCGTGTTGTTCTGCAGGAAGTCCTTGAGCGCCTGGTTGACCTTGATCGCGTCGGCGATCGTGCCCTTCATGAACGGCAGGTCGAGGTCGCCGATAACCGGCAGCGGGCCGGCGCCGTCCGGGTCGAACTTCGCCTTCTGCATCGCCGTCAGGCTCGCCACGACCTGCGCGAGGCCCTCGGCGAGGTCGGCGAGGCTCATGTTCTGGAACTTGCCCACGTTGAACGCCAGCCCTGGCGCGCCGATCGACGGCGTGCCGGTGCCGATGTCCGGCCAGTCGACCGTCACCGTGGCCGACACGCCCAGCGGCACGTCGCCGTCGTCGAGTCCCTCGGCGGCCGCCCCGAGTTGGAAGGTCGCGTGCACCGAGCCGCGGCTGCCCGGGTCCGAATCGTCGATCGGCTGCGAGCCCTGGGTGTCCAGCCCGACGCTGACCAGCCCCTCGAGCGACCCGGTCTGGGCCAGCTCGCCGTCGCCGGGCACCGACTCGGTGAACAACAGCTTGCCGTCGCCGTCCGGGTCGCTCACCGTCGCCGCCAGGTGAACGTCGACGTCCAGGTTGGACCCGGTCAGCGACACGCCGAGGACGCCGATCGACGCCTTCGCCGACGCGCTGTCGATGCTCGCGTGCGCGTCCACGTCCAGCCGCGGCGTCGTGGCGTCGCGCACCACGTACACCTTCTCCGTCGCCCCGGTCCACACCACGCTCAGCGCCAGCCGCGACTTCAGCCCGACCGTGATCCCGTCGGCCACCGACAGCTCCACCTTCGGGCTCTCGTTCGTCACCCGGAGGTCCTGCGCCGTCACCGTCTTGTCGACCCGGACCGTGATGTCCAGCCGCTTACCACCGTCGAAGTCACTCACGGCGGTCGTCAGGTGCCCGGTCCGATCACCGTCGATCGTGATGTCCTTGTCGACGCTCAGGTCCCCGAAGTCCACCGCCGACGCCAGCTCGTCGGTCACCGCCTTGGCGAACAGGTCCGTGAACCCCAGCAAACCGCCGGGGCTCGCCGAGACCAGCGGCAACGGCTCCGCCAGCTTCCCCACATTGCCCAGCCCCGATGTCCACGACGACAGCGTGTTCGGGTTCGGCGGTCCCGCACCGAGGACCGCCAGCAGGTCCTCCACCCCGTTCTCCGCCGCGCGCGCGGGCGGTGCCGTCAACGTCGTCACCGCCGCCACCATGCTGAACACCGCCAGCGCCGCGATCAACGCGCGACCCACCTTGGACATGACGCGCATCACCGTCATTGGACGAGCCACCTCTCGGGCAGTGAAGGGTCCCCGTACCCTGGCGATCAGCGTGGTTGCTGCGCGTGGTCGCGCCTGATCCGCTACTCGCCCCCCGTACTGCCTTCGTTACACCTCGCTCTTGGGCGTCGCCCGAACGGCCTAGCGATCATCAAGTGCGTCGGATTCGCTGCGGTAGCTGGCTTTCGAGTCATCCCAGCAGGTGGCTTCGGCTCGGTCGGCTCGAGCTGCGCGGAGCCGACGTCGCCGCCAACATGCTGGCCAGGGTCCCCTCCTACGATGCGCTCGCAGCCACCTGGCGGTGCCGGTCGGTCAGGTGACGGCAGGCCCCGCCGCCCTGGCAACCGGCGTCGAATCGGCGCTGCTGGCCGGCGCCGGCGCTGACTTTCCGGTCAGCGGTGCGCTGGGGGTGGCGGTTCGTGCGTTACGGCCATTGTGAGGGACCGACGCGGAGCTTGATCTGGCGATTGTGCTCGGTGAGCGCCGCGACGACTGCCTCGATGGTGGTACCGACCGGCGGCCAGTCCGCCGGTTGTGCGTCAACGCCCGCCGGGCGGTACGAGATCACGTCGATGACTGCGGGCACCGCGGGATGATCGCGGACTTCGACGACGATCCCGAAGGGCTCGTGTCGGATCACGACACCGCTCACCACGGATCCCACAGTCAGGGCGGACTTCGCGGCCTCCCAGGCAGAAACCCCGCTCACCGATGCCACGTCCTCGGATAGAGGTTCAACTGCTCAACGAGGCGAGCGGGAATGGGTAGCTCTGTCAGCGGACCGCCCTGATATGGCGCCTCGAACTGCTGGAACTTCCGCAGGTAGGCGGCCCGAGGGATCTGTACTTCGATGACCCCCTCACCGTAATGACGGGCGAACTGGTCGGCGAGCTCACATCCTTGGCGAAGTACGCGAATCCGTCTGGGGCCTCACCTGGACGGCCCGGATAGTCGGAGGCCCGGAAGCCGCTGTCGCTCATGCGCTGGCCACCTCCCCTCGGCGGAGCCTTGTACAGCGGGATGCTATCGCCAGCAGTGTTCGACGCCGGCGCCTTCGATGGGGCGACCTTGGCCGGTGCCGGGGCCGGTTTGGGGGCGGGTGCTGCGGCAGGCTTGGCCGCTGGTGCGGCGTCGGGTGCCTTGGCCGGTGCCGGAGCGGCGCTGTCGGGGCCGGGGGTGCCGGTGGGTACGTTGTCGCCGGAGCGGGTGGCGGCGGCGGCGACGTCGTCGGAGGCCTTGGTGGCGCTGCGGACAGCGTCGGTGCCCTTGATGGCAAGTTTGGCGCCGGTGGCGGCGTAGCCGGCGAAGGGGATGGCGGAGGCGGCGGAGAGGGCGGCGTTGACGTAGTCGCCCTCGGCGGCGTACCAGGCGGCGTTGGCCAGGTCGGCGGCCTCGCCGACGACGGGGACCAGGCCGACGACGTCCAGGGCGATGTGGCCGATGTCCGACCAGCCCCAGTGACCGTCGATCTCGATCATCGAGATCGGGTTGCCGGCGCCGAAGGCGTAGCGGTTCATGGTGAACAGGTCGGTGGCCAGGG
>OBLK01000253.1_pt1 | contig 15077 bp, 23 predicted proteins | sample 1518871 | NCBI WGS metagenome assembly OBLK01 (sample SAMEA2464837, study PRJEB22497) | soil metagenome | biome: Grassland; feature: Farmland; material: Clay | place: Australia | collected 2013-02-01 | depth 0.8 m
GCGGGAGAAGCCCATGGTCGAGCGGCTGACCAACGAGCTGCTCGACGCCAGCAACGGCCTCGGCGCCAGCGTCAAGCGGCGCGAGGACACGCACAAGATGGCCGAGTCCAACAAGGCATTCGCGCACTACCGCTGGTGAGCCGGCACATGGTGACTTGGCTGACCTTGGCTGACTTTTCAGCTGACTGAACCGACGAGAGACTTTCGATACCGAGAGCAGGGAACTTCCGTGGCACGCGACGTGCTGACCGACCTCGGCCGGGTCCGAAACATCGGAATCATGGCCCACATCGACGCTGGCAAAACCACGACGACTGAGCGGATCCTCTTCTACACGGGGATCAACTACAAGATGGGCGAGGTGCACGACGGCGCCGCGACCATGGACTGGATGGAAGAGGAGCAGAGGCGCGGCATCACGATCACCTCGGCCGCGACGACCGTCTTCTGGAAGGACCACCAGCTCAACATCATCGACACCCCCGGTCACGTCGACTTCACCGTCGAGGTTGAGCGCAACCTGCGCGTCCTCGACGGCGCGGTCGCGGTGTTCGACGGCAAGGAGGGTGTCGAGCCTCAGTCGGAGACCGTGTGGCGTCAGGCCGACAAGTACAACGTGCCGCGGATCTGCTTCGTCAACAAGATGGACAAGATCGGCGCGGACTTCTACTTCACCGTGCGCACGATCTCCGAGCGCCTCGGCGCCCGGCCGCTGGTCATCCAGCTGCCGATCGGTGCAGAGAGCGAGTTCGCCGGCGTCGTCGACCTGGTCGAGATGCGCGCGCTGACCTGGCGCGGTGAGGTCCAGAAGGGCGACGACTACACCCTCGAGCCGATCCCGGCCGACCTGGCTGATCTGGCCGCCGAGTACCGCGAGAAGCTGGTCGAGACGATCGCCGACAACGACGACGAGCTCATGGAGCTCTACCTCGGTGGCGAGGAGCTCTCGGTCGACCAGATCAAGCACGGCATCCGCCAGCTCACCACGACCGGCGAGTACTACCCGGTGCTGTGCGGGTCGGCGTTCAAGAACAAGGGCGTGCAGCCGATGCTGGACGCGGTGATCGACTACCTGCCGTCGCCGCTTGACGTGCCGCCGGTCGAGGGCGTGCTGCCGGACGGCGTGACCGTCGCGCAGCGCAAGCCCGAGACCTCCGAGCCGTTCTCGGCGCTCGCGTTCAAGATCATGAGTCACCCGTTCTTCGGCAAGCTGACCTACGTGCGGGTGTACTCGGGTCGGGTCGCCAGCGGCAGCCAGGTGATCAACTCGTCGAAGGACCGCAAGGAGCGCATCGGCAAGCTGTTCCAGATGCACTCCAACAAGGAGAACCCGGTCGACGAGGCCAGGGCCGGCCACATCTACGCGATGATCGGCCTGAAGGAGACCACGACCGGCGACACCCTGTGCGATCCGATCCGCCCGGTCATCCTGGAGTCGATGACCTTCCCCGAGCCGGTCATCCAGCAGGCCATCGAGCCGAAGACCAAGGCCGACCAGGAGAAGCTGTCGACCGCGATCCAGCGGCTGGCCGAGGAGGACCCGACCTTCCAGGTCACCCAGGACGTGGAGACCGGGCAGACGATCATCGCCGGCATGGGTGAGTTGCACCTCGAGGTGCTGGTCAACCGGATGAAGTCCGACTTCAAGGTCGAGGCCAACATCGGCCGGCCGCAGGTGGCCTACCGCGAGACGATCCGCCGGACGATCGAGAAGTTCGAGTACACGCACAAGAAGCAGACCGGTGGTTCCGGCCAGTACGCCAAGGTGATCATCAAGCTCGAGCCGCTGCCCAGCCTCGACGGTGCGCTGTACGAGTTCGAGAACAAGGTCACCGGCGGGCGGGTCCCGAAGGAGTACATCCCTTCGGTGGACGCCGGCTGTCAGGACGCCATGCAGTACGGCGTGCTGGCCGGCTACCCGCTGGTCGGCATCCGCGTGACCCTGCTCGACGGTGGCTACCACGAGGTGGACTCGTCGGAGATGGCGTTCAAGATCGCCGGTTCGATGGCGCTGAAGGACGCGGCCCGCAAGGCCGACCCGACGCTGCTCGAGCCGATGATGGCCGTCGAGGTCAACACGCCGGACAGCTACATGGGCGACGTCATCGGCGACCTGAACTCGCGCCGCGGCCACATCCAGGCGATGGAGGAGCGCTCAGGCGCTCGGGTGATCAATGCGCTGGTGCCGCTGTCGGAGATGTTCGGCTACGTCGGCGACCTGCGTTCCAAGACCCAGGGCCGGGCGAGCTACACCATGCAGTTCGACTCCTACGCCGAGGTTCCGGTGAACGTCGGCAAGGAGATCATCGCGAAGGCGACAGGCGCGTAAAGCCCAGACCGGTGCGGGTATGGGGATTGGCTCCCTCTAAGGTTCCGCACCACGACCCAGCCAGAACCTAACTGCGCCGTCGCCGGCGGTGCGTTGAGAACAAGTCCAGGAGGACGAGACAAGTGGCTAAGGCCAAGTTCGAGCGGACCAAGCCGCACGTCAACATCGGAACCATTGGTCACATCGACCACGGCAAGACCACGCTCACCGCGGCGATCACCAAGGTTCTGCACGACAAGTTCCCGGAGCTGAACCCCTTCACGCCGTTCGACGCGATCGACAAGGCGCCGGAGGAGAAGCAGCGCGGCATCACGATCTCGATCGCGCACGTGGAGTACCAGACCGAGAAGCGCCACTACGCGCATGTCGACTGCCCGGGTCACGCCGACTACATCAAGAACATGATCACCGGTGCGGCCCAGATGGACGGCGCGATCCTCGTGGTCGCGGCGACCGACGGGCCGATGCCGCAGACCAAGGAGCACGTGCTGCTCGCCCGCCAGGTCGGCGTGCCCTACATCGTGGTGGCGCTGAACAAGTCCGACATGGTCGACGACGAGGAGATCCTCGAGCTCGTCGAGCTGGAGGTCCGTGACCTGCTGTCCGGGTACGAGTTCCCGGGCGACGACGTGCCGATCGTGCGGGTCTCGGCGCTCAAGGCGCTCGAGGGCGACGCCGACTGGGGCGCCAAGCTGCTCGAGCTGATGGACGCGGTCGACGAGAACGTGCCGGAGCCGACGCGCGAGACCGACAAGCCGTTCCTGATGCCGGTCGAAGACGTGTTCACCATCACCGGTCGCGGCACCGTCGTGACCGGCCGGATCGAGCGCGGCAAGATCAAGACTGGCGAGGAGGTCGAGATCGTCGGCATCCGCGACAAGTCGATGAAGACGACCGTCACCGGCGTCGAGATGTTCCGCAAGATCCTCGACGACGGCCAGGCCGGCGACAACGTGGGCCTGCTGCTGCGCGGCACCAAGCGCGAGGACGTCGAGCGCGGCATGGTCGTGGTGAAGCCGGGCACGAACACCCCGCACACCGAGTTCGAGGCCAGGGTCTACATCCTGTCCAAGGACGAGGGCGGCCGGCACACGCCGTTCTTCAACAACTACCGTCCGCAGTTCTACTTCCGGACCACGGACGTCACCGGCGTGGTGACCCTGCCCGAGGGCACCGAGATGGTCATGCCCGGCGACAACACGGAGATGAAGGTCCAGCTGATCCAGCCGATCGCCATGGAGGAAGGTCTCCAGTTCGCGATCCGCGAGGGCGGCCGTACCGTCGGTGCCGGACAGGTCCTGAAGATCATCAAGTAGCTCCACCTGAATTTGGATGCCCACAAACGCTGTGGCATCCTGGACAGGTTGCTCGTAGGGGCGACCGGTTCGCGTGCTGAGCCGGTCGCCCCATTACGGGTGAGGCCCTGACCTTCGGGCCGCCGGCCCAACCCAACGACTACGTCGACGGGATCGGTCTGTGTGTCTACCGCGACACACCCGACCGCGTGGACCGGCGTGACCGGCCAAGAGGCCGTGCAGGTTCGACACAGCAGCGGTACGAGAGAAGGAACGGCTAGCCATCATGGCGGGACAGAAGATCCGCATCCGGCTCAAGGCCTACGACCACGAGGCGATCGACGCGTCCGCGCGCAAGATCGTTGAGACCGTCACGCGCACCGGCGCGCGGGTCGTCGGGCCGGTGCCGCTGCCGACCGAGAAGAACGTGTACTGCGTGATCCGCTCGCCGCACAAGTACAAGGACTCGCGCGAGCACTTCGAGATGCGCACGCACAAGCGGCTGATCGACATCCTCGACCCGACGCCGAAGACGGTCGACGCGCTGATGCGCATCGACCTGCCGGCCAGCGTCGACGTCAACATCCAGTAAAGGCTGACCGCACCGATGACTGACAGGCAGATCAAGGGCATCCTGGGCACCAAGCTCGGCATGACTCAGGTCTTCGACGACAACAACCGGATCGTGCCGGTGACCGTCGTGCAGGCCGGCCCGTGCGTGGTGACCCAGGTCCGCACCCCCGGCAACGACGGCTACAGCGCCGTGCAGCTGGCGTTCGGCGCGATCGATCCTCGCAAGGTCAACAAGCCGGTCTCCGGGCACTTCGCCAAGGCCGGCGTCACGCCGCGCCGCCACCTGGTGGAGCTGCGCACAACCGACGCCGGCGAGTACGAGGTCGGCCAGGAGCTGACCGCCGAGGTGTTCGAGGCGGGGGCCGTGGTCGACGTCGTCGGCACCACGAAGGGCAAGGGCACCGCGGGCGTCATGAAGCGGCACGGCTTCCACGGCCTGTCCTCCAGCCACGGCACCCAGCGCAAGCACCGCTCGCCCGGCTCGATCGGCGGCTGCGCCACCCCGGCCCGGGTGTTCAAGGGCCTGCGGATGGCGGGCCGGATGGGCAACGAGCGGGTGACCATGCAGAACCTCACCGTGCACCGGGTCGACTCCGACACCGGGCTGCTGTTGATCAAGGGCGCGGTTCCCGGCCCGAAGGGCGGCCTGGTGCTGGTCAAGACCGCGGCGAAGGGTGGTGCGACGGCATGACGGCCTCGGTCGATCTCTACACGCCCGAAGGCGACACCGGCGGCTCGGTCGAGCTGCCCGCCGAGATCTTCGACGTGCAGGCGAACATGCCGCTGATGCACCAGGTCGTGGTGGCCCAACTGGCCGCGGCCCGGGCCGGCACGCACGACACCAAGACCCGCGGCGAGGTCGCCGGCGGTGGCCACAAGCCGTACCGGCAGAAGGGCACCGGCCGCGCCCGCCAGGGTTCGACCCGCGCGCCACAGTTCGTCGGCGGCGGCGTGGTGCACGGCCCGACCCCGCGCAATTACGCGCAGCGCACGCCCAAGAAGATGAAGGCAGCGGCCCTGCGCGGCGCGCTGTCCGACCGGGCGCGCAACGGTCGCGTGCACGTGGTGTCCGCCGTAGTCGACAGCGAGGCGCCCTCGACCAAGACCGCGCGCAAGCTGGTCTCGGCCATCACCGACTCGACCAAGGTGCTGGTCGTGGTTGGCCGCGAGGACCTGGTGGCCTGGCGCAGCCTGCGAAACCTGCCGAACGTGCACCTGCTCGCCCCCGAGCAGCTCAACACCTACGACGTGCTGGTCAGCGATGACGTGGTGTTCACGGAGGCGGCGCTTCGTAGCTTCGTCGAGCGCTCCGGCCACGAGCTGAAGGTCGAGGCCGCTCCGGCCAAGCCCAAGAGCAAGACCAAGGCCGCCGACACCAAGGCCGCCGACACCAAGGGTGAGGCCGCGGCGAAGCCGAAGAAGGCGCCCAAGGCAAAGAAGGCCGAGCCGGCCGCGGACACCGCGCAGGAAGCCGACTCCGCGCAGGACACCGACACGCAGGACACCGACACGCAGGGCGACGTGCACCCGTACGGCGACACCAGCCATGCGGCCCTCCCCGACGGTGAGCAGCCCGAGGGCTTCCCGGTCAAGGGCAGCGCCAACTCGAAGCTGTACCACCTGCCGGGGACCAGCCACTACAACCGCACGGCCGCCGACGTCTGGTTCGCCGACGAGGAGGCTGCCGAGGCCGCCGGCTTCCAGCTGCCGCCGTCGCAGCGCAAGGGCAAGGAGGACGACGAGTGATCCCCGACCCTCGCGACATCCTGGTCGCGCCGGTGATCTCCGAGAAGTCCTACGGGCTGCTCGAGGACAACCGCTACACGTTCATCGTGGCGCCGCACGCGAACAAGACCGAGATCAAGATCGCCGTGGAGCAGGTGTTCGGCGTCAAGGTGATCAGCGTCAACACGCTGAACCGGCCGGGCAAGCGCAAGCGTTCCCGGTTCGGGATCGGCAAACGCAAGAACACCAAGCGCGCGATCGTCACGCTGTCCGCAGAGAGCAAGCCGATCGAGCTGTTCGGCGGCCCGGCCACCTAGGCCGTCTTCAGGGGAATCGAGAATCATGGGCATCCGCAAGTACAAGCCGACGACGCCGGGCCGTCGTGGCGCCAGCGTCTCCGACTTCGCCGAGATCACCAGGACGGAGCCGGAGAAGTCGCTGGTGCGCCCGCTGCACAACAAGGGCGGCCGCAACGTCCACGGCAAGATCACCACTCGGCACCAGGGCGGCGGGCACAAGCGCGCCTACCGGCTGATCGACTTCCGGCGGGCGGACAAGGACGGCGTGCCGGCCAAGGTCGCGCACATCGAGTACGACCCGAACCGCACGGCCCGGATCGCGCTGCTGCACTACGCCGACGGAGACAAGCGCTACATCATCGCTCCGAACCGGCTGCGCCAGGGCGACCCGATCGAGAGCGGCCCGAAGGCAGACATCAAGCCGGGCAACAACCTGCCGCTGCGCAACATCCCGACCGGCACCGTGGTGCACGCCATCGAACTGCGGCCCGGCGGCGGTGCCAAGATCGCCCGCTCGGCCGGCTCGAGCGTTCAGCTGGTCGCCAAGGACGGCCCGTACGCCCAGCTGCGGATGCCCTCCGGGGAGATCCGCAACGTCGACGTCCGCTGCCGGGCAACCGTCGGAGAGGTCGGCAACGCCGAGCACGGCAACATCAACTGGGGCAAGGCCGGCCGGATGCGCTGGAAGGGCAAGCGCCCCGTGGTGCGCGGTGTGGCCATGAACCCGGTCGACCACCCGCACGGTGGCGGCGAGGGCAAGACGTCGGGTGGCCGCCACCCGGTCAACCCGGCCGGACGGCCCGAGGGCCGCACCCGGCGCCGCAAGGCCAGCGACAAGATGATCGTCCGCCGTCGCCGCACCGGCAAGAAGCGCTGAGGTCAGAAGAGATGCCGCGTAGCTTGAAGAAGGGCCCGTTCGTCGACGACCACCTGCTCAAGAAGGTGGACGTGCTCAACGAGTCGGGCAAGAAGACCGTGATCAAGACCTGGTCCCGCCGGTCGACGATCATCCCGGACATGCTCGGCCACACCATCGCGGTGCACGACGGCCGAAAGCACGTTCCGGTGTTCGTCACCGAGTCCATGGTCGGGCACAAGCTGGGCGAGTTCGCCCCGACCCGAACCTTCAAGGGCCACGTCAAGGACGACCGCAAGTCGCGCCGTCGGTAACCCGAGACGAGCAAGGGGTATAGACCATGAACGCCCGTAACGAGGCCGCAGCGGAGGAACTTCCGCGTGCCGTGGCTCGGGCCCGCTTCGTCCGCGTGACGCCGATGAAGGCCCGCCGGGTCGTCGAGATGATCAAGGGTCGGACCGCGCAGGAGGCTCTTGCCGTCCTGCGGTTCGCGCCGCAGGCCGCCAGCGAGCCGGTGTCCAAGGTGCTGGCCAGCGCCATGGCCAACGCCGAGAACAACCTCGACCTCGACCCGGAGAGCCTGGTCGTGTCGAAGGCCTACGTCGACGAGGGCCCGACGCTCAAGCGGATCCGCCCGCGCGCGCAGGGCAGAGCCTTCCGCATCCGCAAGCGCACCAGCCACATCACCGTCGAGGTCGAGTCGGTGCAGGTGCCCCAGTCCGAGCGGCCGCGGCAGCAGCGCCAGCGTCAGCAGCGACAGCAGGGCGGCCAGAAGGGAAGTGCCCGCTAGTGGGTCAGAAGATCAACCCGCACGGCTTCCGGCTCGGGATCACCACCGACTGGAAGTCCCGCTGGTACGCCGACAAGCAGTACGCCGAGTACGTCGCCGAGGACGTGTCGATCCGCAAGATGCTCTCCAAGGGCATGGAGCGGGCGAGCATCTCCAAGGTCGAGATCGAGCGCACCCGCGACCGGGTCCGGGTGGACATCCACACGGCCCGGCCGGGCATCGTGATCGGCCGGCGCGGCGCCGAGGCCGACCGGATCCGCGGCGAGCTGGAGAAGCTGACCCACAAGCAGGTCCAGCTCAACATCCTCGAGGTGAAGAACCCCGAGTCGGACGCCCAGCTGGTCGCCCAGGGAGTGGCCGAGCAGCTGTCCAACCGTGTCGCGTTCCGCCGCGCCATGCGCAAGGCCATGCAGTCGGCGATGCGCTCACCGCAGGTCAAGGGCATCCGGGTGCAGACGAGCGGGCGCCTGGGCGGCGCCGAGATGTCGCGCTCGGAGTTCTACCGCGAGGGTCGCGTGCCGCTGCACACGCTGCGCGCCGACATCGACTACGGCTTCTTCGAGGCGCGCACCACGTTCGGCCGCATCGGGGTCAAGGTGTGGATCTACAAGGGTGAGGTCATCGGCGGTCGCCGCGAGCGCGACACCGCCCCCGAGCCCACGGCCCCCCGCCGCGAGCGCCCGGCCAGGCCACGCCGTTCCGGGTCGGCCGGCACCACCCCCGCCGCCCCCCCGGCCGGGGGGGGCGCCGCGGCTGCCGCGGCGGGGCCGGCCGGGCCGCCCGGGCCGGCCAGGCCCGCCGCGGCCCCGCCCGGCGCGGGCCGCTCCGCCGCTGCACCGGTGGCCGCGCCCGCCGTTGCGGAGCCGGCCGTTGCGGAGCCGGCCGTTTCCGAGCCGGCCGCCTCGGAGCAGCCGCCCAGAGACAACGGGGAGGGCTAGCCGTGTTCATCCCACGCAAGGTCAAGCACCGCAAGCAGCATCACCCAGGCCGTTCCGGCGCCGCCAAGGGCGGCACCTCGGTCAGCTTCGGTGACTTCGGGATCCAGGCCCTCGAGCCGGCCTACGTGACCAACCGGCAGATCGAGTCCGCTCGTATCGCCATCAACCGGCACATCCGCCGTGGCGGGAAGGTGTGGATCAACATCTTCCCGGACCGCCCGCTGACCAAGAAGCCGGCCGAGACCCGGATGGGCTCCGGCAAGGGCTCGCCGGAGTTCTGGGTGGCCAACGTCAAGCCGGGCCGGGTGATGTTCGAGCTGAGCTACCCGAACGAGACGGTTGCCCGGGAGGCGATGCGCCGGGCGATCCACAAGTTGCCGATGAAGTGCCGCATCGTGACGCGAGAGGGTGAGTTCTGATGGCCGGCAGCGGCGCAGGCATCCAGGCCGCGGAGCTGCGCGAGCTCACCGAGGAGGAGCTCGTGCTAAGGCTGCGCGAGGCCAAGGCGGAGCTGTTCAACCTCCGCTTCCAGATGGCAACCGGGCAGCTGGACAACAACCGCAGGCTGCGGACCGTGCGGCACGACATCGCACGCATCTACACCGTGATGCGCGAGCGCGAGCTCGGCCTCTCGGTCGCCCCGGAGGGTGTGGCATGAGCGAGCAGGGCAGGAACAACCGGAAGGTCCGCGAGGGCTACGTCGTCTCCGACCGGATGGACAAGACCATCGTCGTCCGGCTCGAGGACCGCGTGAAGCACCCGCTGTACGGCAAGGTCATCCGCCGCACCAGCAAGGTCAAGGCGCACGACGAGGGCAACTCCGCCGGCGTCGGCGACCGCGTCGTGCTCATGGAGACCCGCCCGCTGTCGGCCACCAAGCGCTGGCGCCTGGTGGAGATCCTCGAGAAGGCGAAGTGAGGACGACGTGATCCAGCAGGAGTCGCGGCTGCGGGTCGCCGACAACACCGGTGCCAAGGAGATCCTCTGTATCCGGGTGCTCGGCGGTTCGGCTCGTCGCTACGCGGGTATCGGCGACGTCATCGTCGCCACGGTCAAGGACGCGATCCCCGGTGCCGCCGTGAAGAAGGGCGACATCGTCAAGGCCGTCGTGGTCCGCACCGCCAAGGAGAAGCGCCGGCCGGACGGTTCGTACATCCGGTTCGACGAGAACGCCGCGGTGCTGATCAAGCCGGACGGTGAGCCGCGGGGCACCCGCATCTTCGGTCCGGTCGGCCGCGAGCTGCGCGACAAGAAGTACATGAAGATCATTTCGCTGGCACCGGAGGTGCTGTAGCCGTGAAGGTGCGCAAAGGCGACACGGTCGTCGTCATCGCCGGCAAGGACAAGGGTGCCAAGGGCAAGGTCATCCAGGCCTACCCGGAGACCGGTCGGGTGCTGGTCGAGGGCGTCAACCGGATCAAGAAGCACACCAGGGTCAGCCGGACCCAGCGCGGTGCCCAGACCGGCGGCATCGTCACCCAGGAGGCCTCGATCGACGTCTCCAACGTGATGGTCGTCGACTCCGACGGCAAGCCGGCCAGGGTCGGGTACCGCCAGACCGACGACGGCAAGCGGGTGCGGGTGTCGCGCCGCAACGGTAAGGACATCTGATGACTACTACGTCGGCACCGGAGAACGTCGTGCCGCGGCTCAAGACGCGGTACCGCGAGGAGATCGTTCCCCAGCTGCGTTCTGACTTCGGCTATGCCAACCCGATGCAGGTGCCCGGGATGGTCAAGGTCGTCGTGAACATGGGCGTCGGCGAGGCGGCCCGCGACGCCAAGCTGATGGACGGCGCGCTGCGCGACCTCGCGACGATCACCGGACAGAAGCCGCAGATCCGCAAGGCGCGCAAGTCGGTCGCGCAGTTCAAGCTGCGCGAGGGCATGGTGATCGGGGCGAAGGTCACCCTGCGCGGCGACCGGATGTGGGAGTTCCTCGACCGGCTGCTCACCATCGCGCTGCCCCGTATCCGCGACTTCCGCGGCCTGTCGGACAAGCAGTTCGACGGCAACGGCAACTACACGTTCGGCCTTTCCGAGCAGTCGATGTTCCACGAGATCAACCCGGACTCGATCGACCGGCAGCGGGGCATGGACATCACCGTGGTCACCACGGCCACCAACGACGACGAGGGACGCGCGCTGCTGCGGCAGCTCGGGTTCCCGTTCAGGGAGAACTGATGGCGAAGAAGGCGCTAGTCAACAAGGCCGCGCGCAAGCCGAAGTTCGCCGTTCGCGGCTACACCCGGTGCCAGCGGTGCGGCCGGCCCAAGGCCGTGTTCCGCAAGTTCGGGCTGTGCCGGGTGTGCCTGCGCGAGATGGCGCACCGCGGCGAGTTGCCCGGTGTCAGCAAGTCTTCCTGGTAACGACCGCTTCGGAGCAGGCCCGACCGGGAACCGCTCCGGGAAGAGAGACGACGTTCAATGACGATGACCGACCCGATCGCAGACATGCTCACGCGTCTGCGCAATGCCAACGCGGCGTACCACGACCAGGTCGCGATGCCGCACTCCAAGATCAAGGTGAACATCGCCGAGATCCTGAAGCGTGAGGGCTACATCGCCGCCTTCCGCACGGAGCCGGGCGACCGTGGCGAGACCCTGGTCGTTGAGTTGAAGTACGGCCCCAACCGCGAGCGCAGCATCGCGGGCCTGCGCCGGGTGTCCAAGCCGGGCCTGCGGGTCTATGCCAAGTCCACCAGCCTGCCCAAGGTCCTCGGCGGGCTCGGCGTGGCCATCATCTCGACGTCGACCGGCCTGCTTACCGACCGGCAGGCCGCCAAGCAGAACGTGGGCGGGGAAGTCCTCGCCTTCGTGTGGTGAGTGGGGGCTGACGATGTCGCGAATCGGAAAGCTGCCGATCCCGGTGCCCTCCGGTGTCGACGTGCAGATCGAAGGTCCCAAGGTGACCGTCAACGGCCCGAAGGGCACCCTGAGCCACCGGGTCGCCGAGCCGATCTCGGTCGAGCAGGAAGGCGCCGATCTGCTGGTGCGCCGGCCCAACGACGAGCGCCGCTCGCGCGCGCTGCACGGGCTGTCCCGCACCCTGGTCAGCAACATGGTCGTCGGGGTCACCCAGGGCTACGAGAAGCGCATGGAGATCCACGGCGTCGGTTACCGCGTCGCGCTGCGCGGCACCGACCTGGAGTTCTCGCTCGGCTACTCGCACCCGGTGAAGGTCACGCCGCCGTCGGGCATCACGTTCAACGTGGAGACCCCGACCCGGTTCTCGGTGCAGGGGATCGACAAGCAGCTGGTCGGCGAGGTCGCCGCCAACATCCGCAAGCTGCGCAAGCCCGACCCGTACAAGGGCAAGGGCGTTCGGTACGCGGGCGAGCGCATCAAGACCAAGGTCGGGAAGACGGGTAAGTGATGGCTGAAACGGTTGCGGTCAAGCAGAAGCGCGCTGGCAAGGACGCTTCCACGTCCCGGCGGCTGGCCAAGGCCAAGCGGCACTTCCGGCTCCGCAAGAAGGTCGCCGGCTCCGCCGAGCGGCCCCGGCTGTCGGTGCACAGGTCCTCGCGGCACATCCACGTGCAGCTCATCGACGACCTGAGCGGGCATACGCTGGCCGCCGCTTCGAGCGTCGAGGCCGACGTCCGCTCGGTCGACGGTGACAAGAAGGCACGCGCGGCCAAGGTCGGCGAGCTGATCGCCACGCGGGCCAAGGACGCCGGCGTCAGCCGGGTCGTGTTCGACCGGGGTGGCAACGTCTACCACGGCCGGATCGCCGCGCTGGCCGACGCCGCGCGCGAGTCCGGGCTGGAGTTCTGATCACCATGAGCAGCACATTCGAGGAAGGGATCGCCTGATGCCGGGACGCACACGGCAGGACGGCGGCGACCGCGGCGACCGTCGCGAGCGCAGAGACCGTCGTGACGGTGGCCGGGGCGGGGCGGCCCAGGAGAAGACCCCGCATCTGGAGCGCGTCGTCGCGATCAACCGCGTCGCGAAGGTCGTCAAGGGTGGCCGGCGCTTCAGCTTCACCGCGCTGGTCGTGGTCGGCGACGGCGACGGTCTGGTCGGGGTCGGTTACGGCAAGGCCAAGGAGGTTCCGGCCGCGATCGCCAAGGGCGTCGAGGAGGCCAAGAAGAACTTCTTCCGGGTCCCGCGTATCGCCGGCACCATCCCGCACCCGGTGCAGGGCGAGGAGGCCGCCGGCGTCGTGCTGCTGCGGCCCGCAAGCCCGGGTACCGGGGTCATCGCCGGTGGTCCGGTGCGCGCGGTGCTCGAGTGCGCCGGCGTGCACGACGTGCTGAGCAAGTCGCTCGGCAGCGACAATGCCATCAACATCGTGCACGCGACCGTGGCGGCGCTGCGCGGCCTGCAGCAGCCGGAGGCGGTTGCGGCCAGGCGCGGGCTGCCGCTCGAGGACGTGGCTCCGGCCGGCATGCTGCGGGCCAGGGCCCGCCAGGGAGGGTGATCTCGATGCCTCTGAAGGTCACCCAGGTCCGTAGCGGCATCGGAGCCAAGCGCAACCAGCGTGAGACGCTGCGCTCGCTCGGGCTGCGCAAGATCCGCCAGTCGGTCGTGCGGGACGACACCCCGCAGGTCCGCGGCATGATCGCCACCGTGCACCATCTGGTCGCGGTGGAGGAGGTCGACAAGTCATGACCATCAAGGTCCATCACCTGCGCCCGGCGCCGGGGTCCAAGACCGCCAAGACCAGGGTCGGTCGCGGTGACGGCTCCAAGGGCAAGACGGCCGGCCGCGGCACCAAGGGCACCCGGGCGCGCAAGGGCGTGCCAGCCGGGTTCGAGGGTGGCCAGATGCCCATCCACATGCGGTTGCCGAAGCTCAAGGGCTTCAAGAACCGGTTCCGCGTCGAGTACCAGGTGGTCAACGTGGACGACCTGGCCAGGCTGTTCCCGGACGGCGGCACCGTCGGCCCGGACGAGCTGGTGGTCGCCGGCGCGGTCCGGCCGAACCGGCTGGTCAAGGTCCTCGGCGACGGTGACCTGGGCGGCGTCAAGCTCGAGGTGTCCGCACACCGGTTCTCGGCCACGGCAAAGGAAAAGATCGCTTCGGCCGGCGGCACCGCCACCCTGCTGTAACACGGCCGGACGACGATGCCTGGACCGGACCGCCCCCTTCCGCAGCCGCGATTGGCTGTTAGAGTCGGCGACAGCTCCCGGGTGCCGCCCGGGCCGGTCCTGGCGTCCCCGCCCGGTACCACCAAGCCGCCGGTCCGCTGCCCGGCAGCTCGCCAGCGCCGGCCACCAGCCGGCACCGAAGTATTGGTGCGGGACACCGCACCAGACGCCGGTACCACGCCGGCAGTGCCCAGGAGGTCTTGAGTGCTCGGCGCCTTCCGCTCGGCTTTCGCGACGCCGGACCTGCGCCGCAAGATCCTGTTCACGTTAGGGATCATCGCGGTCTACCGGGTCGGCGCGACCCTGCCTTCTCCAGGTGTCTCCTACGTCAACATCCAGGAGTGCATCAGGCAGGTCGAGGACAGCGACCTCCAGAGCATCTACTCGCTGATCAACCTGTTCAGCGGTGGTGCGCTGCTGCAGTTGTCGGTCTTCGCGCTGGGCATCATGCCCTACATCACCGCGAGCATCATCGTCCAGCTGCTGACGGTCGTCATCCCGCGCTTCGAGCAGCTCCGCAAGGAAGGCCAGGCCGGTCAGGGCAAGCTCACCCAGTACACCAGGTACCTGACGATCGCCCTGGCGGTGTTGCAGTCCACCGGCATCGTCGCTTTGGCAGTGCGTGGGCAGCTGTTCGCCGAGTGTGACCGGGACATCATCCCGGACCAGTCGGTGTGGAACCTGAGCGTCATCGTGATCGTGATGACTGCCGGCACCGGGGTCATCATGTGGCTCGGTGAGCTGATCACCGAACGTGGCATCGGCAACGGCATGTCGCTGCTGATCTTCACCTCGATCGCGGCCCGGATCCCGGCCGAAGGCAAGATCATCTTTGACCGGGGCCAGCTGACCTTCGCGGTGGTGTGCATCTTCGGCCTGGCGATCATCGCCAGCGTCGTGTTCGTCGAGCAGGGCCAGCGCCGCATCCCGGTGCAGTACGCCAAGCGGATGATCGGCCGCCGGATGTACGGCGGGACGTCGACCTACCTCCCGCTGAAGGTCAACCAGGCCGGCGTCATCCCGGTGATCTTCGCGTCCTCGCTGCTGTACCTGCCACAGCTGATCTCTCAGCTGGCCTCGTCGCACGCGGCCGAACCGCCGGCCTGGCGGCGCCTCGGCGAGCAGTACGTGGTCGCACAGTCCCGCTGGGCGCCCATCTCGCTGTACGTCCTGATGCA
>OBLK01000255.1_pt1 | contig 14973 bp, 13 predicted proteins | sample 1518871 | NCBI WGS metagenome assembly OBLK01 (sample SAMEA2464837, study PRJEB22497) | soil metagenome | biome: Grassland; feature: Farmland; material: Clay | place: Australia | collected 2013-02-01 | depth 0.8 m
AACAGGGGAGCGCGTAGGCGGGCGCCAGAGGGGAGAGCGAGGCTGTGGGTGGGTGTGGTCCCCACGGGGTGCGTGTGGGGAAACCGGGTGTTACCTTCGAAAAAGCGGGGGGCCCCGGCGGGGCTTTTTTTATTCCCCGGGAAAGTCCCCCAGACCCGCCGTAATCGTTCAAATCGTTCCACAGCTATTTATTTATATAGAAAGAGCATTCAAGTTATTGTAAATAAACCTATATAAGTATGTATTCAGGATGATTCTACTAAGGAGAACACCTTATGCCCCGTTTTCCTCATTTGACATAATATATCTTATGCGCATATATATATCGGTCTGACCGGGGCCCCGGGAGTCAAACGCCTGACGCGCACAGGGGCTCGATTTGGCAGGCCGCAAGGCAGGTACTCCGGCGAAATCCGCCCTGATTGCGCCGAGGGTGTATTTCATTGCCCGGCCGACGGGATTTAGGCTAGAGTTGAATCCCCTCACGTGGTGTCACGGCCCGATGGCTGGATCGCGCGGAGTTCCCTCGGTCCGCGGCTGCACAAGGTTCCCTGTACACACCACTGGAACGGATTGTGCAGCGCCGGGATAAAACCCTGATCGGGTTTGCGCTGGCTGCCCTGGCGGGCACCGTCCTGCTTTTTGGGCTGGTGACCTGGTTCCTGTGGCAGGAATCCATAGGTGCCGAGCAGCAAAGAGTCGCCGAGATGGCCCGGACCCTGGGCCTGAGGACCGAGCGGCTGCTCGAGGGTGCGAAGAACACCCTGGACAACCTGGATCGACTACCTGAGCACGATTGCTCCACGGCGCATTTGCAGGCCATGGAACGGGCCGCGGTCAACCACCCCTATATACGTGCGGTGAGCTACTGGCATGCGGCGAAACGGCTTTGCAGCGTCGGATTCCTGCAAACTGCCGCCCTGAAGCCGCGTCAAGCCGATCATATCTATAAATCAGGTGTCATTGCCTGGTGGCCGAGTGCGCAGACCGAGGTGGGCGGCGTGCAACTTTTCCTCATGCGATACGGCAGTCATGAACTGGCCATCGATCCTCGCATGTTGCTCCAGGCCGCGCCCCTGAAGGAGTATCACATTGGGCTCTGGGTACAGAACCTGCGCATGGCGGCTGCACCACAGACCGCGCAACTGCCGGCCCCCTCCTCTTTGCCCGAAGGCTTGACGGTAGATAGACGCCATGAACGCTTGATAGCGCGGTTCTCTCTCGACACGATCTTTCCCATCGATATCGTTACCGCCGAGCCCATGAGCCGGTTCTGGAGCCGTTACCGCCGGACACTCGGTGCCGCGGTCATTGTCGGCCTGGTGCTGGCCGCGTTGTGGGTGTATGGCATCTGGCGCTATGGGCGCTACAGGATGAGTCTCGCCAGCGAGCTCCGCGATGCCTTGCGCGAGGGCCGCGTCAAGGTGCGGTATCAACCGGTTATCGATCTGGCTTCGGGACGTTGCACGGGCGCGGAGGCGCTCGCGCGCTGGTGGCGCGAGGACGGCAAACTTGTGGATCAGGACGTATTCATCCGCGTCGCCGAGGAGTCAGGCCTCGGATCGATGCTGACCCGGCGGGTTCTCGAGGTCACCCTGAGCGACTTGGGAAAACTCCTCCGGGAGCAGCCATACCTCAGCATCAACCTGAACCTGACCCCCGAGGATCTGTCCGGACATGGTTTCCTGGATCTGTTGAGCGCGTCCCTCGTGGCTGCGGGAGTCGCGCCAGGCAGCATCAAGCTGGAGATTACGGAACGATCCCTGGTAAACAACGCGAAAGTCCGCACCCTGATACGCACTTTCCGCAAGCGCGGCCATCCAGTTGCAGTTGATGACTTTGGTACCGGATACTCCAGCCTGTCCTACCTTGAATCCTTCGAGTTGGATACGCTGAAAATCGACAAATCTTTCGTGGAAGTGATCGGCAAGGAAACGGTGACGAGCCACGTGATCTTTCATGTCATCGAGATGGCCAAGGGCCTCGCTCTGGAAATGATCGCCGAAGGCGTAGAGACCCGGGAGCAAATGCAGTGGCTGCGCCAACACGGTGTCCAGTACGGCCAGGGATTTTTCCTCAGTGAGCCTCTTTCGGCTGCTCAGTTCAAGACTTTTATTCGCGCCGATCAGGCCAAGGTTCTGACCTTGATCCCCGGGCACAAGCACGGGAGGAGCGTCTGAAGAACATGTCATCTTCACCTCGCCCTCCACGTTCGATTCCGGCTCAATCCGGGGTGTACGCAGCCAGGCGCGCGATCATGCTGTGCGCGATCCCGGCCACGGCTGTTTTGTTGTCTGCCTGTGCCCTGTTCGGCACGAAGAAGCAGTCCGCCCCACCCGCTCCATCGGCGGCGACAGCGAGGCCGGCACCTTCGGCACGTCCCCGTGCCCCGGCCACGGTGGCTCGCCCTGACCCGGCATCGCGGCTCACCGTTGCCTTGCTTGATCCGGGCAATTACATGACCGGACAAAGACAACGCAAGGATACCCTGGTCAGGCTTGCGGGTAATAAAGCACTGACCCGGAACAACGTTGAATATTACATGGAGATCCAGGAAGCGGAGCTACGGCGACGCCTGACGGCCGGAACGGATGTGACTGTCGAGATGCAGGGCGAATCGATCGCCATAGGACCGGTCAATAACGCATTTGCTTCGGACAGTGCACATCTGGAAAGCGCAACCCGGGCCATGCTGGACACGATTGCTCCAGTGTTCAATGAATACGTGAAAACCCTGATCACGGTCCACAGTTATTCGGATTCGAGCGGTGAAGCCGGCTATAACCAGGCGCTTTCGCAAAGGCGCGCACTGGCGGTGGCCCGCTACCTGATCGAACTGGGCGTGGCCGGCAAGCGCATTGCCGTCGTCGGCCACGGGGATACCGATCCCGTTGCCTCCAATGCCACACCAAAGGGCCGCGCTCAAAACCGCCGCATAGTCATCGATCTGCAGCCGCTTGTGCGTCAGGCAAATAACTCTGACGACGCGCGCGGCCAGTCAGGGTCGGTGACAGTGCGGAGCTTTCATCGCCGTCCCGTATTCCATGACCCGCATTCGCCGGGACGGCCCCGGACAGCCTGGCGTCATTCGGGGATTTTGGAGCTCAGGTAGGCGATCAGTCGATTCAGGGTCGTCAGTTGATGATAGTCGGATTCGGGGATCTCGACGCCCAGTGCCTCGTGCAGGGCAACCAGGTACCGGAGCCAGTCGAAGGAGTCCAGGTCTACCTGGCTCCGCAGGGGGTTGTCGGGTTCCAGGGCCTCCGGGTCCAGTTCCGGGGCGATTGAAACGAGGTTATCGATAACCTTCTGGCGCAATTCGGTCTCGTTCATGATGATCCCTCGGCAAGTTGTTCCGGATGCTGGAGCAGATCCCGCAGCGCGGCCAGGAACAGGGCGCCGCGATGACCGTCGCTGACCCGGTGGTCGGCGGCCAGTGTCGCGGTCACGGCGGGTGACGCGATCACCCCGCCCTCCTCGTCCACCAGGGCGCGTTGGCCGACGCTGCCAAAGCCCACGATGGCGACTTGCGGTGGATAGATCACGGCATGGACCTGCTCGACGCCCATGTCGCCCAGGCTCGTTACCGTCACGGTCGGGTCGGAGAGCTCGGAGCTCCGCAGGGACCCGGCCCGTGCCCGCTGGATGAGATCCGCGAGGGCGCCCATGAACTCGTCCAGGCTCTTGCCGGCGGCATCGTGGATGGCCGGCGCCACCAGGCCGCCGTGGCGCAGGAAGATCGCCACCCCGACATGCACGCCCTCCCCGGGCTGGAAGGCTCCATCGCGGTAAAAGCCGTTCAATTCCGGGAAACGCTCCAGCGTGACGGCTACGGCCTTCATGAAGAGCACGGCCATCAGTAACCGCTTGTCCATGGAGCGGCGTGCGTTCTCCGCTTTCAGCCATGCGCTGGCCTTGTGCAAGGGCACCGTTTCCGCGAGGTAGTAATGCGGGATCTCGCGCTTGGAGCGGCTCATCGCGGCCGCGATGGTCTGGCGCATCTGCTCTCCGCGATCGGGCGCTGCGGCGGGCGTGGCCGTCTTCTCTCCCGCCGCGCGTTCGATGTCGGCAATCACGACCGAGCCCTCCGGGCCCGTACCCGAGGCGATTTTGTCCAGGTCGACCTCGAGTTCCCGCGCACGTTTGCGTGCCGCCGGTGAAATCTTTCTTTCCGCGGCGGCTGGCGGAGCCGGTGAAGCCGCGGCCGCAACCGGCGCCTCGCGCAGTGGTGTTTCCGTGCGCGCAGGCGCAGGCGGTGCGGGTGTTGTCGCCACCTCGGTCGGAGCGGTCTCGCCCGGCGCCAGGAACAGGGCCATCGGGGCGCCCACCGGCATCGTCTCGCCGGGCTGTACCAGCAGGCGGTAAACGGTCCCTTCCTCCCAGCTCTCGACATCGATGGCCGCCTTGGAGGTGTCCACCACGGCGACGACCTGGCCGCGCTTCACGACGTCGCCGGGATTGATCTTCCACTCCAGCAGCTTTCCCCGGTCCATGTCCGCGCCCAGGGCGGGCAGCTTGAATTCGATCATGGCTTGATCAGCCCCCGGGCCGCTGCGACTATCTTGTCCGGCTGCGGCAGCGCGGCGTCTTCGAGATGCCTGGCGTAAGGCATCGGGATTTCCTCGCTGCATACGCGCGCCGGCGGCGCATCCAGGTCATACAAGGCCTGTTCGGCAATCCGCGCCATGATCTCGGCCGCCAGGCCGCCGCTGCGCCAGCCCTCGTCGACAACCACCACCCGGTGCGTCTTCTGCACCGAGGCGAGCACCGTGGCGGTGTCGAGCGGGCGCAGGACGCGCAGGTCGATGACTTCGGCCTGGATACCCGCCTCCGCGAGCGTGGCGGCAGCCTCCAGCGACTTCCACAGGCAACCGCCGTAGGTGACCAGGCTCACGTCGCGTCCTTCCCGCATCACCCGGGCCGAACGGATGTCGACCTCGATGCCCTCGTCGAGCTCGCCTTCCATGTTGTAGAGCTGGGCGTGCTCGAACAGCAGCACCGGGTCGGGGTCGGCTATGGCGGCCCGCAGCATGCCACGGGCATCCTCGATGGTCGCGGGCGTGACGATCTTGATGCCGGGTATGTGGGCATACCACCCTTCCAGGCTGTGCGAATGCTGGGCGGCCAACTGCCGGCCCGCACCGGTGCCCATGCGGATGACCAGGGGCACGGAAAACTGCCCGCCGGACATGTACCGCAGCAAGGCCGCGCTGTTGACGATCTGGTCGAGTGCGAGGAGGCTGAAGTTGACCGTCATGACCTCGACCAGCGGCTTCATGCCGCCAAGCGCCGCGCCGATGCCGGCCCCGACGAAACCCAGCTCGGAGAGCGGTGTGTCGCGTACGCGTTCCGGGCCGAATTCCTCCAGCATGCCCTTGCTCACGGCGTAACTGCCGCCGTACTTGCCGACATCCTCTCCCATCAGGAATACGTCCGGGTCCCCGGCGACCGCCTCGTGCAGGCCCAGGCGCAGTGCCTCGCGGTAGGTCAACTTCATGCCGGACGCTCCGGGGTGTAGACGTCCCGCAGCAGATCCTCGACCGGTTCCCAGGTGCCGGCTTCCGCGAAGGCAATCGCCTCCTTTACTTCGGCGTCAACATCATTCCCCATGTCCTGGAACTGCTGATCGGTAAGCAGGTCCTGGGACTTCAGGCGTTCAACAAAGGTCCTGATGGGATCCAGTCCTTTCCACTCCTCGACTTCGGCCTGGTCGCGATACAGCTCGGCGTCGTACATCGAGTGCGCCCGGAAACGGTAGGTCCGGAACTCGACGAACATCGGTTCATGGTCGCGGATAACCGCCTCGCGGGCCGCGGCCACGGCCTCGTGCACGGCGGCGGCATCCATGCCGTCGATACTGGCCACGCGCATGTTGTAGGCGGCCGCCTTGGCGTCGAGATCGGTCTGCGATTCCGAGCGCGCCAGTGCCGTGCCCATCGCGTAAAAGTTGTTCTCGCAGCAGAACAGGACCGGGAGGCGCCACAGCGCGGCCAGATTCATGGACTCGTGAAACACGCCTTCGGCCATGGCGCCCTCGCCGAAGAAACAGGCCGTGAGGGCATTGCGGCTCTTGAAGGTGTCGGCCAGTGCCAGCCCGACCGCCAGCGGCAATCCGCCACCGACAATGGCACTGCCGCCAAAGAAACGATGTGCGGAGTCGAAGAGATGCATCGACCCGCCGCGGCCGCGCGAGCAGCCTTCGCGCTTGCCATAAAGCTCGGCCATGATGGCCTTCATCGGGATGCCGTGCAGCAGTGCGTGGCCGTGCTCGCGATAGGTGGCGACAACGTTGTCTTCGGGCTCCAGCGCATTGAGCGCGCCCGAAGCCACGGCCTCCTCTCCTATGTATAGGTGCAGGAAACCGCGGATTTTGCCGGCACCATACAACTCCGCACTGTGCTCCTCCATTCGACGGATGCGCAGCATGTCCTGCAGCAAGCGCAGCGCCCGCGCGTTCGGCAGGTTGATCGGCCCGCTCGGCGGCGGCGGCGCGTGAATGATGTCCGTGCCGTTCATGCGCGCGTTTCCAGCGTGGATGTGTCGCCTTCGGGCAGTCCCAGTTCGCGTGCCTTGAGCAGGCGCCTCATGATCTTGCCGCTGCGCGTCTGCGGCAGGCTGGCCTTGAAATCGAGCGCCTTGGGCGCCACGGCCGCACCCAGCTTCCTGCGCGCGTGGGCGATCAACTCGCGCCGCAATGATTCGGTCGGCTCGTAACCCGCCTTGAGCGCGACGAAGGCCTTGACCACCTCGCCGATCATCGGGTCGGGTATGCCGATGACGCCGGCTTCGGCGACGGCCGGATGCTCCATCAGGACGCTCTCGACTTCGAACGGCCCGATCAAATGCCCCGCGGACTTGATGACATCGTCCGCACGGCCGACGAACCAGAAGTAGCCGTCGGCGTCACGCCTGGCCAGGTCTTCGGTCAGGTACCAGTCGCCGGCGAAGCATTTGCGATACCGTTCCTCCTGGCCCAGGTAGCCGCGGAACATCGAGGGCCAGCCGCGTTTCAGCGCGAGTTCACCCTCCACATCCGGCTGTTCGATTACATCCACGCCACCGTCCTCGCGCCGGTGCACGATCACGGCCTCGACGCCGGGCAGCGGCTTGCCCATCGAGCCGGGCCGGATATCGAGCGCGGGGAGATTGGCGATCATGATGCCCCCGGTTTCGGTCTGCCACCAGTTGTCGTGGATCGGCAGCCCCAGGACCTCGTCACCCCACCAAACTGCCTCGGCGTTGAGTGGTTCCCCGACGCTGGCGACGAAACGCAGTCCGGGTCGCCGGTAGCGATGCGCCAGTTCGGGGCCGGCCTTCATCAGCATGCGGATGGCGGTCGGCGCGGTGTACCAGACCGACACCGCCTGCTCCTGCAGGATCGAATACCAGCGTTCGGCGTCGAAATCGCCGGCGTCCACGACGCTGGTCACTCCGTGCAGCAGTGGCGCGATGATGCCGTATGACGTCCCGGTCACCCAGCCCGGATCGGCGGTGCACCAGAATACGTCACGGTCGTGCAGGTCCAGCGCGTAAAGCCCGGTACTGAAATGCATCACCGCGGCGCCGTGTACATGGATCGCGCCCTTGGGCGTGCCTGTCGTGCCGCTGGTGAAATGCAGCAGGGCTGGATCGTCTGCGGTCGTAGGGACTATTTCGAGTGTGGCGCCGCCGGCCTGGTCCATCAGCTCGGCAAAGTCCAGGGTGCCCTCGGTACCGGCCGGCTCATCGCCATCCGCGACCAGCAGCACGTGCTCGAGCGTCGGCATCCGGTCGCGTATCTGGGCGACCTTGCGGCGGTACAGCGACGCGGTGGTCACCAAAACCTTCCCTTGTCCAAGGTTGACCCGCGTGGCAATCGGCTGCGGACCGAACGCGGAGAACAGCGGCGATACTACGCTGCCATTCTTGAGCGCACCCAGCATGGCAATGTAAAGCTCGGGAATTCGCTCGCACAGGATGAAAAGGCGATCGCCCTTGCCCACGCCCAATCGCTGCAGCAGGCAATGGAAAGTGTCGCTGCGCGCCGCCAATCCGGCGTAGCTCAATTCGCGCGCCGGGCGATCCGGGGCAAGAAAACGCAGCGCCGTGCGATGGGCCAGCCTCCCGCCGGCATGCCGATCCACCGCCTCATGGGCAATATTGATCCCGTCCCCGGGCAGGCCGTCCAGCCCCTGGCGTGCCTTCGCCCAGGAAAATTCCGCACGCGCGTGCTCATAGTCGGTCAGGTTGGGGGGCACGGCCAGATCGGCGACGGTCTTGTGGATGACACGGGGTCTGTTCTGCGCTGCGGCGTCTACGGTCATGTCCGTGCGATCTCCGTGCCATCCCTGCCTATTTAAGGCCCTGGCCTGACGTCATCGCCTTGACCCCGGTCAACTAAGTACCGGTCCCACGCCTTGCCATCCTGCCGGACCAGGTATCGGAGGAATTTGCGGAGTATCAGCGAGTCTGGCGCGGTCGGATGCCTGCCCTCTCGCACTGACGCACGAGCTGGGCAACGGAGCGCGCGTCCATTTTTTCCATCACGCGTTGGCGGTGAACCTTTACTGTTTTCTCCGCTATTCCGAGCCGGAAAGCGGTCTGCTTGTTCAGGTATCCGCCCAGCACATGCTCCAGGACCTGCCGCTCGCGTGGAGTCAGTCTTTGCCAGTGCGACAACACGTCTTGTTGCTGGTCACTCCGGGCCTTCACGTCCGCGATCCGGTTACGGGCAGTCTGCAGGCTTTGCATCAGCGCTTTGGCCTGTACCGGCTTTGACAGGAAGTCCGCGTCCCTGTTCTTCATCTCCCGCAGGCTTGCGGAAAAATCATCGTAGTCGATCAGGAATACGACCGGTATGGACAGGCCATGCTCCAAAAGGAGGTCATGTAATTCGGGGCCGGATATGCCGGGCAGCTTGAAACTCATCACGACACATGCGGGAGTCCGGTGTGCCAGCCGGGCCAGGAAGGATTCCGGATCCGCGAACAGCTCCGCATTCATACCGGCGGCACGGATGAGACCGGCGAGGTGTCCCCGCACGTTCCTTGCGCCGTCTACTATGGATATATCAAATTGTTCCGCCATCGGTAGTCAACGCCGCCACGGCCGTACATGTTCTAGGCTGTAAAACTAACGACGGGACTGACGTGCCACGTTGATGCAGATCACCTTCCCGTTCCGCGTGCGTCCGTTGTTACGCGGCTCGGGCGATGACCTGAAAGGGATTTACGGCATATTGCGTGACTGTCGCATCGACTGAGCGGCTTGTGGCCGCCTCCGCGTTGACGACGCGGAGGCGGCCACAGTCATGGGGAATGCTGATCCGGGCTGCTACTTCGTCAGCCGTCTCGCGAGCATGAAACCGAAGCCTGCGATCATGACAGCAATGCCGATAGTCAAGACCCAGGGCAAGGGTCCCGCGGTAGCCGGAAGCTCTTCGGGCTGGTTTGCCGCGACTTCCGTGTCCTCGCCAGAATAGGTTTCGATCTCCGCCATTTCGCTTTCCGGTTCACCCGGTTCGGTCGCGACGGCAAAAGTGTTTTCCGGGATATACAGGTTCAGGATGGCGCCCCGCTCCAGCTGGGAAAATTGTTGCTCCTTGCCATCGATGATGACTTTCTCTCCGGGCGCGGGCTTCAGCTTCAGTGTGCCCATCACTCGCCCTTCCCTGTTCATCACGGCCGTCGTGACGGATCCGTTGGGGTTCAATCTGACCAGCTTGCCGTTGAAGCGGGCCCACTTGGTGCCATTCATTGCCAGCACTTCCTGGCAGGCCTCCGGAATCCTCGGGTAGGCAGCGAGCAGCTGCGGAGACCAGTTTACGTCTGCGCAACTTCCCTCGTGGACCGTTGTGTTCGGCATGGTCTGTGCCCGGGCAACCGAAGCGCCAGCCAATAAACCCGCCGCCAGTGCCACACTTCCCACAAACCCGGTGATACGCTTGGTATACATACTCATTTCCTCACCCTCCTGCATCGATCGCCACTTCCGCGCACGGCAATCCGTGAGATAACAGTTTCACCCAACGCGCAAGACTTTGGATATTGGACCTTGGTCCTACGGGAAGCGAGTCAATCCATCGCCACTGCCCGCACGATGAAGCGGCTGGGTGCGCTACCGACAAAATAAAACGGATAGCAAGTCACCAGGGTGACGGCAGGCACCGCCGTCTGCCGCAGGACGGAAACATCCGATGGTTTGACGATTTTCAGCCAGATCACCTTGTATCGGCGGTTTCCATGCAATGTCCTGACATCGAGCATATCCCCCAGAGAGATATGCTCGAGTGCCCGGAAATAGCCGTCGCGGTGTGCCGCTATGGCCGTGTTGCCCGTCGTGTCCGGCGCGGCGGTCCCGGCAACCAGAGCGGCCCCGCGATTGAGGTTTCTCTCGCTTGCCGTGGAATACACGGGCACGTCCAGGCCGATGCTGCTTATCTGGAGGACCGCGACCGGCAGTCCGGCCCTGTTTTCCCGGCCGGTCGTCCTGGCCCGGTAAGCCCGTATGCGGCTTTTCGACCAGTACGCCTTGTCCGGAGCCGGGTAAGTCAGTGGTTCCGGCGCTTGCGGCCTGTGCTCTCGTACAGGGGCGGCGACAGTCGACGGCATCGGGGAAGCCGCGGCCTCGAATTCCGCCAAGGCTTGCCGGCGCTCGATTTCACCGTCGATCTTCAAGCCGATGTAGACGGCAACCAGCGCTATTCCGATGCCCCAGCAGAGGATCTCGACGATGCTAAGGATTTTCCTCGCCTTCATCCTCGCCTCCTCCTCGGTCCCGGCGCCCGGCATGGGAAGTTTTCGGGCATCCGTCCAGGGGTCTTCGCCCTATAGGTGTTGAGGGTTACCAGGCTTTTCTCCTGGCGGCGGCCCCTGGGGAGCCGCCGCCGGAGCTTCTTGTCCCTCCACAGGGGCCTCTTTCCGTTACTCTCCGCTGGGTGATGATCAGGCTAGCCCCAAACCCCCGCCTTTTCCCTGATATTCATCAAGACCCTGTCGTTCGGCTTTGCGGGGCAGTCCATCAAGGCACTGTGTGATCCAGGTCAGGACAGTTTCCCCGGGTAGCGTCATCCTTGGTACAAGCGGCGCGCGATATCGCCCCGGGGGAGTGTTATGCGGCTGAGGTCGGGTATCAAGTTGGGACAGATCGCCGGCATCGAGATCGATGTCGACTGGAGCCTTCTGGTCATCTTCGGCCTGATCGCCATTATGCTTGCGCGCGGAGTGTTCCCGACCTGGCATCCGGCCTGGCCCGCCGCCACAGCCTGGGGAACGGCGCTCGCGGCCGCCGTGCTGTTCCTGCTCTCCATCCTGTTGCACGAGCTTTCCCACGCCCTGGCCGGCAGGCTGGTGGGGATCACGATCCGCAGGATTACGTTGTTCATCTTCGGCGGCATGAGTCACATGGAAAATGAACCGCCCTCCTGGCGAGCCGAGCTTGTCATGGCGTTGGCGGGGCCGGTCGCCAGCCTGGTACTGGGATTTGTTTTCCTGTTGCTGGCAAGCCTCGCCGCGGGAACGGGTGCAATGGTGGACAACCCCCGCGAGGCAATCGCCACGCTTTCACCCCTGGCCACTCTCCTTCTATGGCTGGGGCCGGTCAATATCGTGCTGGGGATATTCAATCTCGTGCCCGGTTTCCCGCTGGATGGCGGCCGGGCACTGCGTGCCTTGATGTGGGCCGCTACCGGCGATCTCGCACGGGCTACCCGATGGGCTTCTCTCGGTGGCCAGGGGTTTGCCTGGCTGTTGATGGGCACGGGGATACTGATGATATTCGGCATGCACCTGCCCATATTGGGCGGCGGCATCGTCAACGGCCTCTGGCTGGCGCTTATCGGCTGGTTCCTGAACAATGCGGCCCTGGCAAGTTACCGCCAGTTGCTGGTTCGGGAATCCCTCGAGCATGTTCCCGTATCGCGCCTGATGCAAACCAACCTGGTGTCGGTTTCGCCCGATACCAGGGTCAGCCAACTGCTCGACGAGATACTGATTCCGAGCGGCCAGCGTGCCTTTCCGGTGCAGCAGGACGGCCACCTCCTGGGGATGGTCTTTCTGGGCGACCTCCATCGCCTGGACAGGGCCAAATGGCAGGAAACCCCGGTTGCCCGGGCCATGGTGCCGGTGTCCGGTCTCATGGCCGTCGAACCCGGCCGGGACGCCATGGAGGCGCTTTCCATCCTCGCCAGCGAAGGCTTCAACCAGCTTCCGGTCATGGACAACGGCGCTCTGCTTGGCATTCTTCGCCGTGAAGACGTGCTGACCTGGCTTGCTTGGCATGGGAAACGGGACTGAATTCGGTATCGGGCTGGCTAAGGTCTGGAAACCGGGATCTCCTGCTCCTTTCGCCACAGACTCTTGTGCTGCATCGATATGGGTTGTTAAACTCGCTCTGCCCTACCAGGGAAAGGTGTAATTGGCGCAAAAAGAAGATAAGCACGGAGCCATCGGCCGCGACGGGAAACAGGCATGCTGCGTCTGCTCAATGGAGCCCGGATGCATTCCGTGGAACATGGAAGAGACCGATTACGGCAGGCTCGAAAGCATCGTCGAGCAGCCCCCTGTGCTGGATGAAGGCAGCCACCTGTACCGGACAGGCGATAGTCTTACCGCTGTTTACGCGGTAAGAGCCGGCGCCTTCAAGACTTATGCATTCGATTCCGGGGGGCGTGAACATGTCCTCGGATTCGTTTTAGCCGGCGAGCTCCTGGGTTTTGACGGGGTATATGGCCGAAGGTATGGCTGCAATGCCGTGGCCGTGCAGGAAAGCGGCGTTTGCGCACTGCCCTATCACGATCTCGCCTTTCTCATGAGGAGCGCGACAAATCTTCGCGAACAGATGCTCAGGCTTGCCAGCCGGGGTTTCGCAGACCCGACCATAAATTCGAGTCTCGCTCCCGAAGCGCGACTTGCGCGTTTTCTCATTGATATATCACGACGCTCGCGTAATGGAGACGCTGCCGGCACCTTCGAGTTTCCCATGCCGCTCCGCGATATAGCCGGCTATCTTCGTGTCGCAACACAGGATTTGGACAGCCTGTTCTCTTATTTCAAGCGCGAAGACATCATTTCCGTGAGCGGTTCCCGGGTCCGGTTCCGGGACACGGATAGGCTGAATCGTATCGCCCAGTAAAAATAAATCAAATAAACGTTTAAAAACACGATGTTACAGGGTTCGTTCAGAACAAGACGTTGTGCTATGCTTCCGACAGTGAATGACGCAACGGAGTGGGCCCTCGGGTTTCCGGTAACCCATTTCAATAAATATTTTTAAAAACGGGGCCTATACTCCGCGGCGTGAATTCGATGCATAAACACATTGTCGAAAGCCTGTCTATCGCTCACCGGATGATGGAGCACGTGCTGACGCTCATCCGGCTGCAAGTCGACATGCTGCACCCCCTGACAAAAAACGAGGAATTTGTTTTCCTGCGGAAGGCCGTGGGCTATATGCACAATTATCCCGGGCTGATCCATCACCCCGCCGAAGAAATGATATCCGAACGGCTGAATCACTATATTCCAGACACTGCTCCCCTGTGCTTGAAACTGGCTGAAGAGCACAAGCAGTTCAACGTTCTGGAAACCACGCTGCTCGAGTATCTGAATCAGGGTGAAAATGGCGATAAGGGGGCCTGTCAACTTATCAAGGAACTGGGCAATACCTATTGCGCCGAGCAATTCAATCATATAGACAGCGAGGAACACGACATGTTTCCGCAAGCGATCAAGTGGCTGTCGGAAGATGATTGGCTGGAAATTGGCTGCAAATCGAATCTGGACATGGACCCCTTAAGCAATCCCGTCATCCTCAAGCATTACGACAACCTCTATGACTACATCATGTCCACCAGCCTGAATCTGGAAATTCACTGACGCAGCAATCCCCTTTGCACGCCGGGTCAGCTCCGGCTGCCAGGACCGGCGCGGCTCAATGAAGGGTATGCAGGATGACCCACAGTGAAACGGAACTGATTGCGCACCACAAGACGAGTCCCTGCAGGAGCGGCCGCCAGCCCACGGCCTTCAGGGCCGGCACGGACAGGCCCGATCCAATCAGGAACAGGGCCACGGTCAGCCCCTTCTCGGCCGCGTCCTGGAGATAGGGCGCCGCATCACTGACGCCCGGAATCCAGGTTCGTGCAACCGAGGCAAGAACGAACAGGGCAATAAACCACGGCACGGGGATGCGCAAGCGCCGCCCTGCCTTCCCGGTGGCCCGGCTGCCACGGCCATGATAGCTGGCGGCAGCGGCTGTCAGGGGCACGATCCAGAGGGCCCTGGACAATTTGACGGCGGTCGCCGTGACCAATGCCCCGCCGCCATACATGGCGGCAGCGCCGACTACGGAAGAAATGTCGTGTATCGCGACCCCCGCCCATGTGCCGAACTGCGCCGGCGACAGATCGAGTCGATGCCCCAACCATGGAAACAGGTACAGGGCCACGGCATTGAGCATGAAAACGGTGCCCATGGCCACGGACATTTGTGCCTCCGAGGCCTTTATGCTGGAACCTACCGCCGCGATAGCCGATCCGCCGCAGATGGCGGTACCCGAGGAAATCAGCAGGGAGGTTCGCGTTTCGATGCCCAGCAGGCGCCCCGTGAGCCACCCCAGGATCAGGGTCCCGGTAATCGTGCCGGCGGCGAAAACCAGGCCCTGGGCGCCCACCGCGAGCATGGTGTGCAAATTCATTGCGAAACCGAGCAGCACCACACTGACCTGAAGGCTCCAACGGGACGTGATCGCACTGAGCCGTGCCCCGGGGTTGCCGACGAGGACCGCCACCGCGATACCCAGCGCCAACGCGGTTGCCGGGGATGCCCAAGGGGTCATGCCGAACCCAAGCCCCGCAAGCATGACCAGGAACGGAAAAACCCTGGACGCTGGCGCGCCTGCGCCCCACTTTGAACGGCTTGATGTCGCGACGGTATTCAGCGCCATTGGCCCGCTTCCAACGTAATGCGGACGACTGTAGCCGGTAGTATTAATAAT
>OBLK01000256.1_pt1 | contig 14955 bp, 11 predicted proteins | sample 1518871 | NCBI WGS metagenome assembly OBLK01 (sample SAMEA2464837, study PRJEB22497) | soil metagenome | biome: Grassland; feature: Farmland; material: Clay | place: Australia | collected 2013-02-01 | depth 0.8 m
CCGGCGCGAGGGCGGCCGCCGCGCAGTGTCGCGACGGGAGCCCCCCCGCCGACCACCAGCGCCGCCTTGTCCACGCCGCCAAGGCGCTGCGCCCGCCCGCCCGCCAGCACGACAGCCCCCCACCCGGCCCCCACCCCGCCAACCTATCCCGGGGCCTGTCTAGAGCATGCGGGTGACGAAGGGGACTATGCCGCTGAAGCGAACCGGGGCGACGCGGACGTAGCCGCCCGAGTACGGCGCCTCCACCATCATGTCGCCGCCGAGGTAGAGCGCGACGTGGTGGATCCGCCCGCCGGTCGCCCAGAACAGCATGTCGCCGGGCCGGCGTTGGGCCAGGGGCACGCGGCGGCCCGCGGTGTACTGGTAGCCCGAGTAGTGCGGCAGCCGGATTCCGACGCCGGCGAACGCGTAGATCATCAGCCCCGAGCAGTCGAAGCCGATCTTGTTGTAGTCCCCGTAGGCGTCGGCGACGCCGCCGTCGCGCACTCCCCTGGTCGGGCCGGAGGCGTTCCCCCCGCCCCAGGCGTACGGGACACCGCGCTGGGACAGCGCGCGGGCGATCACGACGTCGACCGAGGCTCCGACCGGCCCGCTGGCCGCGGAGGCACCGGCGGCTGAGGCACCAGCGGCGGCGGCCGCGGCGGCTCGGCGGGCGCGTTCCTCCTCCTCGCGTTGCTTGGCGACCAGCCACTCCTGGTACCGCTGGCGCTGTGACTCCAGCCCGGCGACGTTGGCCTGCGCGGCGACCAGCTGCTGCTCGACTGCGGCCTTCTCGGCGTCGATGCGCTGCACCTGCGCGACCAGCTCGGCGCTGGCCCGCTGAGCCTCCACGAGCGCGGCGTCGGCATCGCGCTTGGCCTGCTCGGCTGCGGCCTGCTTGGCGTCGGCCTCGGCTCGGGCCTGGCGGGCGGCGGAGTCCTTGTTGGCGTGGTTGACCCTGGCCCGTTCGAGCTCGTCGAGGGCGTTGAGCTGGGAGCCGCTGATCGCGTTGAGGAAGTGCGCCCGGTCGAGGACGTCCTGCGGGCTGCGCGAGCCGAAGAACGCGCTCACCGAGCCGAGCGTGCTGCCCTGCTGGTAGCTGCCGCTCGAGAACTCGTCGAGCCGGCGGTGGGCGTCCTGGATCGCCCGGTCAGCGTCCGCTGCCTCCACCGCGGCGGCGTCGGCCGCCGCCCTGGCCGCGGCGGCAGCCTGCTCGGCGAGCTCGAGGTCGACCTGCGCCTTGTTGGACAGCTCCTGGCGGAGCTGCATCTCGGCCTGCATCGCCAGCCGCTGCGCGTCGAGGTCAGCCAGCCGGCTCGTCAGCTGCCCGACCTGGCCGGCGCGCGCGTTGGCCTCGGCGCGACCGGCCTCGAGCTGGCTGTCGCTCGGGTTTGGCGGCGGCGGTGGCACGGCTGTTGCCGGCCCGGCGCCGACCAGCAAGGCGACAACGGTGAACAACGCGGTGGCCGCAGCGGCCCTCGCTGCACAGCGCAATCCCGACAGTCCCGACAGCATGGTCTCTCCCACCCCGAACAGCCAGGAGGAACGGGACAGCCCTCCCGTTTGGGCGATTTCACGCTCGCCATACCACGCGAAATCACTCGAATGACACTGTGCCACTACAGTCACATCTGCACCAGGACAGACCAGCAAGAACATTGAAGTCGTCCACCACATGGGTCACACCAGGCGCGGCAGCACCTCGCCGAGGCGGCCACGGACCACCGCGGCGGCCATCCCGTCGTACGGGGTCGGTTCGCCGTTGCAGATGACCACACCAGCGCCGGCCTTGGCGGCCAGGCCCACCAACCCGGCGGCCGGCTGCACGGTGAGCGAGCTGCCGGCCGCCAGCAGCAGGTCGCAGCGTCCGGCGGCGTAGACCGCCTGGCGCAGCACGTCCGGCTCGAGGTGCTGGCCGAACGAGATCGTCGCCGACTTCAGGATGCCGCCACAGAGCCGGCACGGCGGATCGGGCTCACCGGCGAGCACGCGGTCCAGCGCCTCCCGCATCGGGCGGCGGTCCGCGCAGGACAGGCACACCGTTTCGTTGAGGGTGCCGTGCAGTTCGATCACCAGGGCGGGGTCCGAGCCGGCCAGTTGGTGCAGGCCGTCGATGTTCTGGGTGACGATCGCGCGCAGCCGGCCGGCCTGCTCCAGCCCGAGCAGGGACCGGTGCGCGGCGTTGGGCTGCGCCTGCCAGGCAGGGTGCTCAGCGCGCCGGCGCCAGGCGTCGCGGCGCAGCTGCGGGTCACTGCGGTAGGCCTGCAGGCTGAACAGTCGCCGCGCCGACGGGTCGCGGGTCCACAGGCCGTTCGGACCGCGGAAGTCCGGGATGCCCGACTCGGTCGAGATGCCGGCGCCGGTCAGCACCGTGATCTGCTCGGCAGCGGCGACGAGTTCGGCGGCGTGCTGGAAGCTCGCCTCGTCCGCAACGTCGTCGGCAGGCCCGTCCGTCACAACCCCAACCTGCCACGGCCGGCGACGCCCCGCGAACCGTCGCCGGTGCGGTCTTCGGCGACTGCGAGGATTGCCTGGTGACGTCGGCACAGCGTTCGCCTGCCGGCACTGCCGCCCACCGGCACCGGCTGCCGGCCATGTTGGGCGGCGCCGGGCTCGCGCTCCTGGTCGCCGGCACGTTCCTGCCGTGGCTGCAGTCAGGCAGCGTCCTGCGCAACAGCTACCAGACGATTGGTATCGCCCGCCGGCTCACGGCGCTCGGAGAGGGTGTGCTCGGTGCGGTTACGGCGGCCTGGCCCGCGGTGGGGATCGCCGCGGCGCTGTGCGTCGCGCTCTATGTGCTCGGCGCCCGCCGTACCGGCGCGATCACGACGCTATTACTTGCCGTGTTCGCGGGAACCATGGCCACCCTTGCGATGGTCCTACTTCCCGGAAGCGAATCCACCGTTAGGGTGATCGCCATCGGCCCGATGGTGACGCTCGGTGGAGCGGTCCTGGCCTTGGTGGGGGCACTCGTACTGCTCGCCTGGCCGACGTATGCAGGTCGAACCACGCAGGAGGAGCAGTGACCTACCCCGACGACCCGTGGGCTCGAGGCGGCAGCCCGCAGTGGGGCGGCCAGCAGGGGCCGAGCCCGTACGGCCAGCAGCCGCAGCAGCCGTACCCGACCGGCCCACAGCCCCAGCAGCCGTACCAGCAGTCGCAACCCCAGCAGCCGTACCAGACCGGGCCGCAGCCGCAGCAGCCGTACCAGCAGTACCCGCCCACGCAGCAGTACTCCCAGCAGTATCCACAGCAGGAGTACGGCCAGCCCTACCCACCGCCGCACCCGCAGCAGGGCATCGGCTGGGGTCCGCCGCCCGACGGCGGGCAGTACGGGTACGCGGGGTATGCCCCGCCGCCGCCACCCAAGAAGCGCAACGGCCTGGCCGTCGGCGTGATCGTGGTCGTAATGCTGCTGGTGGTCGGCGGCGGCGCCACGGCGTTCTTCGCCTATCGCGGCGCCCAGGCGGGCGCGCCCAGCCCCAAGGAGGCCGCCGTCCAGCTGGTCAACGCGCTGGGCAAGAACGACGTCGTCGGCCTGGTCGGCGGGCTCGCGCCGTCGGAGGCCGACGTGATCAACGACTACATCGAGGACGGGCTCGACGAGCTCAAGCGCCTCGAGGTGGTCAAGCCCGACGCGAAGCCCGACCAGATCACCGGCGTCCAGATCACCACCCAGGACCTGGTGTTCGACGACTCAGCCGAGGAGAAGGTCAACGACCACCTCAGCATCACCAAGCTGATCGACGGCAAGGTCACGGTCAGCTCCGACTGGAGCAAGCTCCCGCTCACCGACAAGTTCGTGGAGAAGGCGTTCCCGGATGGCAAGCCGGCGACCCCGGCCGAGACCAAGACCTACGACATCGGCGACGAGATCGCGGCCGGCGACGGCGAGCCGATCCGCATCGCCACCGTCAAGGCAGACGGCGAGTGGTACCCGAGCCTGTTCTACACGGTCGCCGACTACGCGCTGATCGACGCGGGCAAGTCGTGGCCGGCGCAGGGCATCGGCGCGAACGGCGCGAGCTCGCCGGAGGCGGCGGTCAAGGAGGCGCTGCAAGCCGCCCTCGACGTCGACGTGCAACGGCTGATCGAGCTGACCCCGCCGGACGAGATGGGCGCGCTGCACGACGTCGGCCCGTTGCTGGTCGAGGCGGCGCAAGGCGAGGAGCCGGCCGACGCGACGGTGGTCGACCTGCAGACCGCGGTCGAGGACGCCAACGGCGGCAAGCGCGTCCGGCTGACCAGGCTCGAGCTGGAGGCCGAGGGCGAGCGGTTCGTGGTGGAGATCAACGGTGACTGCCTCGAGATCGAGGAAGACGGCGAGACCGAGGAGCTGTGCGGCGCCGACCTGGCCGACGCGGTCGCCGATCTGGTGGAGGTCGGTGGCGGGTCGCTCACCGAGGAGCAACTCGCCGCGATCGAGCGCGCGGCGATCGGCTACCTGCACACCGGTGTGGTGACGACCGAGATCGACGGCAAGTGGTACCTCAGCCCGTCGCGCACGTTCGGCGATCTTTCGATGGGGTTCCTGCGCAAGCTTCAGCCAGGCGACCTGGAGACGCTCATCGCGCTGCTGAACGAGTAGCACGCAAACGCGAGCCGGGTCGGGCGCCACCACGGGCCTGGCCCGGCTTGAGCGTTTAAACCGGACAGGCGTACTGTTAACGGCGGACCGGGGTGCTCGAGCGGGTTCCTACGAGGTACGTAAGACTCGGGTGCCGAGAGAGAACGCGGCCTGCGACAGGAGCCAGACGTGACCTCACCAGCGAGCAAGGACAGCTTCGGGGCCCGCGACACGCTGACCGTCGGGGACGCCTCGCACGAGGTGTTCCGGCTGTCGGCCGTCGACGGCACCGGCCGGCCGCCGGCCGGCCTGCAGAACCTCGCTGAGCACCTGGTGCGCACCGAGGACGGCCTCAACACCACCGCCGATCACGTGCGCGCGCTCGCCGAATGGGACGCCGACGCCGAACCGGCCACCGAGATCCAGTTCACGCCGGCCCGGGTGATCATGCAGGACTTCACCGGGGTGCCGTGCGTGGTCGACCTGGCGACCATGCGGGAGGCCATCCAGGCGCTGAGTGGCGGTGAGTCCGGCGCTGTGTCCAAGGTCAACCCGCTGGCCCCGGCCGAGCTTGTCATCGACCACTCGGTGATCGCCGACGTGTTCGGCCGGGCGGACGCGTTCGAGCGCAACGTCGACTTCGAGTACGAGCGCAACCGCGAGCGGTACCAGTTCCTGCGCTGGGGCCAGAGCGCGTTCGACGAGTTCAAGGTCGTGCCGCCCGGCACCGGCATCGTCCACCAGGTGAACATCGAGCACCTGGCCAGGGTCGTGATGACCAGGAACGGGCAGGCCTACCCGGACACCCTGGTCGGCACCGACTCGCACACCACCATGGTCAACGGCCTCGGCGTGCTCGGCTGGGGCGTCGGCGGCATCGAGGCCGAGGCGGCCATGCTCGGCCAGCCGGTGTCGATGCTGATCCCGCGCGTGGTCGGGTTCAAGCTGCACGGTGAGTTGCCGCCGGGCGCCACCGCGACCGACCTGGTGCTGACGATCACCGAGATGCTGCGCCGCCACGGCGTGGTCGGCAAGTTCGTCGAGTTCTACGGCGAGGGCGTGGCTGCGGTACCGGTGGCCAACCGGGCCACGATCGGCAACATGAGCCCGGAGTTCGGCTCCACCTGCGCGATCTTCCCGATCGACGCCGAGACCACCGAGTACCTGCGGTTCACCGGGCGGGCCGCCGAACAGGTCGAGCTGGTCGAGCGGTACGCGCGCGAGCAGGGCCTGTGGCACGACCCCGCCGCCGAGCCCGACTACTCCGAGCGCCTGGAGCTGGACCTGTCGAACGTGGTGCCCTCGATCGCCGGACCGAAGCGGCCGCAGGACCGGATCGCACTGACCGACGCCAAGCAGGCGTTCCGGGGAGCCCTTCCCGAGTACGCCGACGGCGACCGTATCCAGTCGCCGGTGGACGAGAGTTCGGCCGAGTCGTTCCCGGCCAGCGACTCGCCCGCGGTCAGCGGACCGAACGGAGACGCCGGCAAGCCGCGCAAGTTCTCGGCGGCCGCCACAGCGGGCGGCCGGCCGACCCAGCCGACGCCGGTGACACTCGAGGACGGCACCGACGTCGAGCTCGACCACGGCGCCGTGGTGATCGCCGCGATCACCTCGTGCACCAACACGTCCAACCCGTCGGTGATGCTCGGCGCGGCGCTGCTGGCCCGCAACGCCGTCGACCGCGGGCTGACCCGCAAGCCGTGGGTGAAGACCACGCTGGCGCCCGGCTCGAAGGTCGTCATGGACTACTACGAGCGCGCCGGGCTGCTGCCGTACCTGGAGAAGCTGGGCTTCCACCTGGTCGGCTACGGCTGCACGACGTGTATTGGCAACTCGGGGCCGCTGCCGGAGGAGATCTCCGCCGTGGTCAACGAGCACGATCTCGCCGTGGTCGCGGTGCTGTCCGGCAACCGCAACTTCGAGGGCCGGATCAATCCGGACGTCAAGATGAACTACCTGGCCAGCCCGCCGCTGGTGGTGGCGTACGCCATCGCAGGCACGATGGACCACGACTTCGAGTCGGATCCGCTCGGCACCGACGCGGCCGGCGACGCCGTGTTCCTGCGTGACATCTGGCCGGCGCCGGAGGAGATCCAGGAAGTGATCAACGTGGCGATCTCGGCCGAGATGTTCACCAACGACTACCGCGACGTCTTCGCCGGCGACGAGCGGTGGCGCTCGCTGCCGACCCCGACCGGCCTGACCTTCGAGTGGGACGAGAACTCGACCTACGTGCGCAAGCCGCCGTATTTCGACGACATGCGGCCAGAGCCCGACCCGGTGACCGACGTCGAGGGCGCCAGGGTGCTGGCACTGCTCGGCGACTCCGTGACCACCGACCACATCTCCCCGGCCGGCTCGATCAGGCCCGACTCCCCGGCCGGGAAGTACCTGACCGAGCACGGCGTCGCGCGCAAGGACTTCAACTCCTACGGCTCCCGCCGCGGCAACCACGAGGTGATGATCCGCGGCACGTTCGCCAACATCCGGCTGCGCAACCTGCTGCTCGACGGGATCCAGGGCGGGTTCACCCGCCTATTCCTTGATGGGCACAGCCTTGATGGGCACAGCCTCGATGGGCACAGCCTCGATGGGCACAGTCTCGCCAGCGGCGAGCAGACCACCATCTACGAGGCCGCCATGGCCTATGCCGAGGCGGGCGTGCCGCTCGTCGTGCTCGCCGGCAAGGAGTACGGCTCCGGCTCGTCCAGGGACTGGGCGGCCAAGGGCACGTCGCTGCTCGGGGTGCGCGCCGTCATCGCCGAGTCGTTCGAGCGCATCCACCGCTCCAACCTGATCGGCATGGGCGTGCTGCCGCTGCAGTTCCCCAGCGGCGAGTCGGCCTCCTCGCTCGGCCTGGACGGCACCGAAACGTTCCAGATCAGCGGCATCACGGCGCTCAACGACGGCTCGACGCCGCGAACCGTGCGCGTGGTGGCCCGCCGGGACGGCGCCGAGCCCGTCGAGTTCGACGCGGACGTGCGGATCGACACCCCGGGCGAGGCCGACTACTTCCGCAACGGCGGCATCATGCAGTACGTGCTGCGCAAGATGATCTAGTTCCTCAGACGATTGGCCCGGCCTCGGGCCTGGTGGCGGTTCCCGGTCAGATTCAGTCAGAATTCCGGTTCCACCGTCCGACGATCTGGAGCGTACTGACCATCGCAGCGAGCCCGGAGGACGCCAGGTCGATCGACGACCTCGGCGAACGCCTGCGTGCGCTGCACGCGTTGTCCGGGCTGTCCTAACGGGAGTTGCACCGCCGGGTCGTCCGCAGCAGGCGCCACCGGGGCGCCGCCGATCTGCCGTCGTACGACACGGTGTACCGCTGCCTGCAACCGGGACGCAGCCGGCTGGACGTCGAACTGGTCGTCGACATCGTCCGTGAGCTGCAACCCGACGCCGAGGATGCCCCGCGCCGCTGGCGGCAGGCCCACCAGGTGATCACCGGCCTAGCCGCCGAGGCCTCCGTGGTCGATGTCCGCGCGGAGCTGCCACCGGACGAGCCGGCGTTCGTCGGGCGCTCGCCCGCGGTGGCTGCGATGCTCGCCGAACTCGCCGGCTCCGGACCGCGGATCATCGCGATCGACGGCATGCCTGGGGTCGGCAAGTCGACGCTCGCCGTCCGGGTCGCGCACCTGGCCGGTGACCTGGAGGCGTTCACCGTCGACCTGCGCGGGTTCGCCACCGACCGGCCACCGGCTGACCCGGCGGCCGTCCTCGACGGCCTGCTGCGCCGGCTCGCACCGGCCGGATCGCGGGCTCCCCACACGACCGAGGACAAGATCGAACGGTTCCGCGAGCTGGCCGCGCGCCGGCCCATCGTGCTGCTGCTCGACAACGCCGCGAGCGCCGAGCAGGTGCGGCCGCTGCTGGCGATGACCGACGGAAGCGTCGTGCTGGTGACGGGCCGCCACCGCCTGGTCCTGCCTGGGCTGGCGATCACGCTGGACGTCCTCGATCCCGCCGAGTCGGTCGAGCTGCTGAGCCGGTCGACCGGGGAGACCGGGCCCGAGCTCGCCCAGCTCGCCGACCTCGCCGGGCACCTGCCGCTCGCGCTAACCCTCCTCGCCGGCCATATCCGGGACCACCCGGACTGGACGCTCGCCGACCACGTCGACCGGCTGCGCGAGCGGCGCACGATGCTGCGCCTCGACGGTGGCATCGAACTCGCGCTGCGCGCCGCGTACGAGCGACTCACCCCGCCGCACCGCGCGCTGTTGCGGGCGCTGTCGTTGTCGCGCGGGGTCGACGTCGACGTGTACACCGCCGCGGCGCTGGCGGGCTGCGATGTGCCGACGGCCGGGTCACTGCTCGGTGGCCTGCATCGGGTGAACCTGTTGCGGCAGCCGCGGCCTGGTCGGTACCAGCTGCACGACGCCATGCGCGTGTTCGCCGGCGCCCGCGCGATCGACGAGGACTCCGCCCGCGGCCGCGCTTCGCGCCTCTGCTGTCCCAGACCATCGCGCGCTACCTGGCCCTGCATGCGTACGAGCAGGACGCCGAGACCCTGCACCTGGCCGCCGTCCGGAGCGCCGAAGGCGCCGAGGTGGGACGTGCGCTGCTCAGCCTCGGCTCGGTGTACTGGCGCCGCGGTCTCCTCGAGCCGGCCGCGGAGCGCTACCGCGAGGCACTGGCCCAAAGTGACGACCCGGCCGTCCAGTGCGGGGCGCACACGAACCTCGGCCTAGTGCACGCGGCACGCGAGCAGTATCCAGCGGCCCTGCGTGAGCAGCGACTCGCGCGCCGGGCCTGCCGGCTCACCGGCGATCGCACCATGGAGGCCCGCATCCTCAACAATCTCGGCTTCGTCAGCTGGCGGCTGGGCCTGCTGCCCGAGGCCCTGTCCTACTTCGTCCAGGCGATCGACCTGGCTCGTGCGGTCGGCGACGGGGCGCTGGCCGGGCAGGCCACCGGCAACGCCGGGCACATCCACTACCAACTGGGGAATTACGACCTGGCCCTGGTCCACACCCGTACGCACCTCGACCACGCCCTGGAGTCGGGACACCGCGGCGCCGAAGGCGACGCCCGCAGCCAACTCGGACTCATCCACCTCGCCCTCGGCGACCACGACGCCGCGCTCGCCGAGCACACGGCGGCGCTGCGGCTGTTCACCGAGATCGGCTGGCTGCAGAAGCGGGCCGAGTCCCTCAACGACTTCGGCGGCGCTCTGGCCAGGCACGGCGACCACAGCGGCGCGCTGGAACATCACCGGGCCGCCCTCGCCATCGCCACCGAGCTGGACGCCACCCACGAGCGGTTGCGCGCCGTGGCGGCATCGCCGCTGCCGAGGCCGCCACGGCAACGGCCTACGCTGGCCGGCACGATGGTCGGTGACGCCAAGCTGGCAGCAGAGCGGGCAGACGTGCGGATCACCAGCGGCGAGGTGACGCTGGCGGGCACGCTGTGGCTGCCGGGCGGGTCCGGACCGCACCCGGGCGTGGTCATGGTCGGCGGTTCCGGGCCGGCCGACCGTGACAACGACACGCTGTTCCCGCCGATCATGGACCGCCTGACCGGTGCCGGCTTCGCCGTGCTGTCCTACGACAAGCGCGGCGTCGGCGAATCGAGCGGATCGTGGCTGGCGTCCACGCTGGACGACTTCGCCGCAGACGCCTCCCGCGCCGTCGACGTGTTGCGTGAGCAGGCGCCGGTCCACTCGGTCGGGCTGTTCGGTCACAGCGAGGGCGGCTGGGTCGTGCTGCGAGCGGCGTCCTGGCGCGACGACCTGGCCTTCGTGATCACCAACGCCGGGCCCGGCACCACCCCGGCGGAGCAGGACCGGTACGCGATCTGGACAGTGCTGCGAGCCGACGGCGTCGACGACCTCGCCGTGGAGTCCTGCCTGGCGCTGTACGACCAGCTCGTGGCGGCCGGGCGTTGGGGCGCCGGCTACGGCGAGGCGGCGGCGCTGCTCGACGTCTCCCCCGCCACGGACGTGCTGGGCAGGTACGGCTTCGAGCTCGACGAACCGACCTGGGAGTTCCTCAAGCGCAAGCAGGACCACGACCCGGTACCGGACCTGCACGTGCTGCGCTGCCCGCACCTCGCCGTGTTCGGCGGTGCCGACCCGCTGGTGCCGGTGGTGGACAGCGTCGCGATCTTCGCGGAGGCGGCGTGCCGGCCGGACCGGGCGGCCGGGTACGAGCTCACCGTGCGGGTCTTCCCCGGCGCCGACCACCGCGTCCAGATCGGCGGCTACTTCGCCGCCGGCTACCTCGACGCGTTGACCGGCTGGATCACCTCGACCGCTGGAGGGTGACGACCGTGGACTGTGTGTTCTGCGCCATCGCGGCCGGGCAGGCCCCGGCCAGCTTCGTGCACACCGACGAGCATGTCGTGGCGTTCATGGACATCCGCCCGTTCACCCCAGGACACCTGCTGGTGGTCCCGCGCCGGCACTGCGTCGGACTGGCCGACCTCGACCCGCAGGACGGCGAGCGGGTGTTCCGGGTGGCCAGGTCGCTCGCGGCGGCGCTGCGCCGTAGCGCCCTGCCGTGCGAGGGCGTCAACGTGTTCCTGGCCGACGGGCGGGCCGCCGGCCAGGAGGTGTTCCACCTGCACCTGCACGTCGTGCCGCGCAGCGAAGGCGACGGCGTCCGGGTACGCGCCGACTGGCGCACGCCGCCGCGCTCCGAGCTCGATGAACAAGCCGCCATGCTGCGCGAGCTTCCGGACCCGGTCGCATCCGTCGATGCCGACGCCTAGGTCGCACTCGTGTCCCTGGCGCCGACTACCCGGTCCAGGTAGCCGGGTCTAGCTCATCCGCGGGCATACGCAGGGTCTTCTCCTCTCCGATCTGTCGGTCGGCCAGTGGACAGCCCAAGACGATCGGCCTGTTCCGGGCGCCTGGCGGCGGATCCCGGTCAGATTCGGTCAGAATTCCGGTTCTGCGTCGTTATTGCGTCGGGCCGACCGGTTAGCGCGCCTGCGACAGCGACACGGCGAATCGGCGGCGCGGGTCTGTCCACCACTCGCGCAGCTCGAGGCCGGCGGCCGCGAGCTCGGCGGCGATGCCCTCGCGGCGGAACTTGGCCGACACCTCGGTGTGCAACTGCTCGCCCTGGTCGAAGTGGACGTGCAGGTCGAGGTCGGCGACCCGCACCCGCATGGGCCGGCTGGCGCGCAGCCGCATCTCGATCCACTCCCGCTCGGCGTCCCACAGCGCGACGTGCTCGAAGGCGTCGACGTCGAAGTCGGCCGACAGCTCCCGGTTGATCACGTACAGCACGTTGCGGTTGAACTCGGCGGTCACGCCTGCGCCGTCGTCGTACGCCGCGACCAGCACCTCGGGGTCCTTGACCAGGTCGGTGCCGAGCAGGAACAGCTCGCCTGGCCGCATCGTCGCGCGCAGCTCGCTGAAGAACTCCGCCCGTTCGTCGGGAATCAGGTTGCCGATCGTGCCGCCGAGGAACGCCACTGCGCGGCGCCCGCCGGCCGGCAGCAGGGCCAGGTGCCTGGTGAAGTCGCCGACGATGCCGTGCACCGCCAGCCCCGGGTAGTCGGCCGCGATCGACTCGATCGCCATACTCAGCGCCGGCTCCGAGACGTCCTGCGGCACGAACCGGCACAACGTGCCGGCGTCGCGCAGCGCGTCGAGCAGCAGCCTGGTCTTCTCCGACGAGCCGGAGCCGAGCTCGACGAGGGTGTCGACGCCGGCCCGCGCCGCGATCGCGGCGAACTCACCCGCGCGCTGCGCCAGCACCGCGCGCTCGGCCCTGGTCGGGTAGTACTCGGGCAGCTCGGTGATCTTCTCGAACAGCGCGCTGCCGGTGGCGTCGTAGAACCACTTCGGCGGCAGCCACTTCGGCGTGGCGGTCAGACCGGCGCGCACGTCCGCGCGAAGCGCCCTGGCTGCGTCGGCCTCGGTCAGGTGGACGTCGAGTCTTGGGGTGGTCACGTCTTCTCCGTCGGGTGGAAGGGCAGCGGGTGGATGTCCACGCCGGACCGATCAGCCACGACGAGCTGGCGGTCGGCGACCGGCCGCCAGGCTGGGCCGTCGTCGGTCGGCTCGGAGCACACCGTCAGGGCGCCGCTGGTGAGGCGGACCGACAGCGCGTGGGTCCAGGTGGTGGCGACGACCGTGGCGCCGTCGGTGAGCAGGAAGTTCAGCCGGGCGCCCGGCACCGTGTCGGCCGCGGCGTGCGTCACGTCGACGATCGCGTCCGCCGGTGCGAACCCGGCCCGCAGCCTCGCCCGCACCATCGCCCACAGCAGCGCCGAGTCGGTCGGGGCGTCGAGCGTGTAGAGGTCGGTCGGCGGCAGCGTTCGGGCCAGTGGCTCGGCGCTGAGCGGCCAGCCGGGCAGCCGCCCGTTGTGGCTGAACAGCCACGGCCCGTCGGTGAACGGCGCGCAGGCGGTCTCGGTGATCGGCATCCCGACGGTGGCCGACCGGACCGCGGCCAGCACGGCGCCGCTGCTGGTGGCCTGCGCCACCGCGGCGAAGCCGGCATCGGTCCACATTGGCATGGTGCGCCGGTAGCGCACCGGCACCTCGCGTCCGGCGAGATACCAGCCAGCCCCGAAGCCGTCGACGTTGACCGCTCCCCCGCCGCGCATGTCGTTCGGTTCCCAGCACTGGTGACTCAGCGAGTGCGGGGCGTCGAACAGCAGCGCGGCGAGGGTCTGCGGTGGGCCCAGGTACGCCAGGTGTCGGCACACCGGTCACACCTGCTCTGCCTTGACGGCGTCCCTAGGCGAAACGTCCGTGGGTTCGACGTCGCTGGGTGCAACGTCGCTGGGTGCAACGTTCCTGGCGCAGCGGAACCCGGCGAAGATCTGCCGCCGGATCGGGTGGTCCCAGTTGCGGAAGGTCCCCCGGCAGGCCGAGGCGTCGGTGCCGAACGAGCCGCCGCGCAGCACCTTGTAGTCCCCGCCGAAGAACACCTCCGAGTACTCCCGGTACGGGTACGCCGCGAACCCCGGATAGCCGGCGAAGTCCGACGAGGTCCACTCCCACACGTCGCCGATGAGCTGGTGAACCCCGAGCGGGGACGCGCCCGCGGGGTATGCCCCGGCCGGCGCCGGCTGCAGGTGCCGCTGGCCCAGGTTGGCGTGCTGCGGGCCGGGGTCCTCGTCGCCCCACGGGTAGCGCCGTGAGCGCCCTGACGACGGGTCGAACCTGGCCGCCTTCTCCCACTCCGCCTCGTTCGGCAGCCGCCGGCCGGCCCAGCGGGCGAACGCGGCCGCCTCGTGGTAGCTGACGTGGCACACCGGCTCGGCCGGCGGCAACGGCTCGACCACGCCGAACCTGGTCCGCCACCACGAGCTGTCGGCGTCGCGATGCCAGAACAGGGGCGCCCGCAACCCGGCGTCGCAGCGGTGCCGCCAACCTTCGCCGGTCCACCAGTGCGGCTGGTGGTAGCCGCCGGCGTCGACGAACTCGGCGAACCGCCCGTTGGTGACCGGCACGGTGTCGATGGCGAAGGCCGGCACGTGCACGGTGTGCGCCGGGCGCTCGTTGTCCAGCGCCCACGGCTCGGTCGAGGTGCCCATGGTGAACGGCCCCGCCGGGATGACCACCTCGGCCGGCAGCTGCGCCGCGTCCGGCGGCGCCGGCGGTGGGGCCGGGGCGTGCAGGGCCGGGTCGCCGACCCGGAGCTGGTGGGTGGCCAGCATGGTCTCGTCGTGCTGCTGCTCGTGCTGGACGATCATGCCGAAGGCGAACCCGCCGGCGACCAGCCGGCGCCCGGTGAGCGCGGAGCCTGCGAGCACGTCGAGCGCCTGGTCCCGGACCGTTGCGACGTAGCCGCGAGCCTCGTCCGGGCCGAGCAGCGGCAGCGCCGGCCGTTCCTTTCGCGGGTGCTGGAACGCGTCGTAGAGCTCGTCGATGTCACGCCGCAGCGGCTCGCGGCCGCCGACGTCGCGGACCAGCCACAACTCCTCCTGGTTGCCGACGTGCGCGAGATCCCACACGAGCGGCGACATGATCGGCGAGTGCTGGCGTACCAGGTCGCCGTCGTCGATCGCCGTTGTCAGCAGCTCGGTGCGGGACCTGGCCCGGGTCAGCTCGGCGGCGACGTGGTCACGCAGCCGCTCCTGTTCCATCTCGATCATCGGCAGGTTCACCGCCGGTCTCCCTCCAGCAGTAGTTCGGCCCGCCACCGGCCATCGAGTTGACCGGCCACCATGGCGCGCAGCCACGGCGGCGCACCCTGTGCCTCGAGCCGGCGGCTAGCCAGCCCGAACAGGGCGCGTGCGGTGGCGGCCAGTGGCGGGGCGTCCGCGCCTCTCTCGCGGCCCCCCCACCAAACCCCTGCCGGTCGCGCCGCCCCCTCCCTCGACGCCCCCGCCCGCCCCCCCCACCCCCGGGTGCGCCGCCACACCGCCGCCGCGCTCTCCCGCCCCTCCGCGGGCCCGGCCGCCCTCTCTGCGACGCCGCACCGGACCCCGCTGCCGCCCCG
>OBLK01000257.1_pt1 | contig 14951 bp, 10 predicted proteins | sample 1518871 | NCBI WGS metagenome assembly OBLK01 (sample SAMEA2464837, study PRJEB22497) | soil metagenome | biome: Grassland; feature: Farmland; material: Clay | place: Australia | collected 2013-02-01 | depth 0.8 m
CGACCAGGTCCCGGGTGCCGTCCAGCAGCGGGGTCAGCTCTTCGACGTGCCTGCCGGCCAGCGCGGTGACGTCGTGCTCGGAGAACAGGTATACGGCTTCACCGGTGACGACCTCTGGGCGCAGGTGGCGTCGGAACCCGATCGGTGCCATGACTTCTCGTTCCCACCAGGATCGGCCGGCTCAGGACAGCTGGCCGGCGGACGCCGTGCCGCAGGCGGGCTCCGGCTCGAACCAGCAGGCCGTCGTGGGACTGATCGACGGCTGACGGGAGTTTCCCCACTGGTCGAACTCGTAGATCACCAGGTCGGCCGCCGACAGCTCGGTGTAGGAGTGTCGCGTCTCGTCGGCGTTGAAGGCGTACATGTGAAGCTCCAATCGTTGACAGCGACGGAAATCACGTTCGATGGCTAAGCGTCGGCGCCGTCGACGGTGAATTACCAGTGGTCGGATCACCGCCCCGATGTGCACTTTTCATGCCAGGAGGCAGCGCTGGTCACAGTCGTTGAGTGGCCCGTTCACTGGTGGCCGCCAGTCCCGGCTGGGAGTGTTTTCAGGTGGCGCTGAACAGCCAAAACGGCTCTGGGTCGTCGGTAGGTGATGACCACGCGGCGCCCCGTCAAGAGGAGGGTCCGCTATGCAGGTCAAGGTCCTCGGGCCCCTGGAGGCGTGGCAGCATGGCACGTCGGTCGCGCCCACCGCGGCCAAGCCCAGGCAGATACTCGCGATGCTCGCGTTCTACCCGGGCCAGGCGGTATCGGTCTCGACCCTGATCGAGGAGCTGTGGGGCATGCACCCGCCGCGCAGCGCCATGACCACGTTGCAGACCTACATCAGGCAGCTCCGGCGGCTGATGGAGGCCGCGCTCGCGGCAGACCAGCGGTCGGCCAAGAACGTGCTGGTCACGCGCTGCAACGGCTACCTGCTCGACATCGACCGCGAAAAGGTCGACGTGTGCGTCTACGACAAGCTGGCGTTGGCCGGCTCCAGGGCCGCCGACATGGGTGACTACGAGTCCGCCTCGCGGCTGCTGCGCTCGGCGCTGGAGGTCTGGCGTGGCCGGGTGCTGGTCGACGTGCCGGCCGGCATGCGGCTGGGCATCGAGGTGATCCGGCTCGAGGAGAGCAGGCTCAACGCACTCGAACGTTGCGTCGACGCCGAGCTGCGCCTCGGCGGGCACTACCGGCTGCTCAGCGAGCTGGCGATGCTGTCGGCGAGCTACCCGATGCACGAGAACTTCTGCGCGCAGTTCATGGTGGCGCTGTACCGCTGCGGCCAGCTCTGGCGGGCGCTCGAGGCGTTCATGAAGCTTCGCGACACCCTGGTCGGCGAGCTCGGCGTGGAGCCGTCGAACCGCCTGCAGGAACTTCACCGGGCGATCCTTCGCTCGGATCCGGTGCTGGACGAGTCGAGGGTCTGGTCCTACTCGGACGAGAAGCTCGCAATGTAGCCGCGCACCCAGCGCGCCATCGGCAACAGTCGGCAGGACGGGTCGGGTGCCGCCACAGCACGCGGGCGGCCACGGTCCGGTCAGCGACCGCGTCGGCGGCGATCTCGTACCGAGCCGATGGAGATCGACATGACGCGGTCAGCCAACCAACCGCAAGTGACAACGCACACCACCTTCGTCGCGGCGCCACCGCCCGCGGTCTACGACCTGATCGCCGACGTCGACCGGTGGCCGTACCTGTTCGAGCCGACGGTGCACGTCGAGCGGCTGTACCGGGGCTCGACCGACGAGCGGTTGCAGCTGTGGGCTGTCGGCAACGGGGCGATCCGCAACTGGATCTCCCGCCGCACCCTGGATCGCACCGAGCTGCGGATCCGCTTCGAGCAGGAGATGCCGGCGCCTCCGCTGGCGTCGATGGCCGGCGAGTGGGTGTTCATCCCGATCCCGGACTACGGCACCTCGGTGGTGCTGCTGCACGAGTTCCGCGCGGTCGACGACGACCCGGACAACGTCGCGCTGGTCACGCAGGCGGTCGACCGCACGAGCACGGCCGAGCTCGCGGCGCTGCGGCGCGTCGCCGAGCTCGGCGACCGGCGCTCGGCGCTGGTGCACTCGTTCGCCGACTCCGTGACGATCGACTGCGACGCCGGCCCGGTCTACGACTTCCTGTACCGGGTGCAGGACTGGCCCACCCGGCTCAGCCACGTGACGCGCGTCGTGCTCGACGAGGCGGTGCCCAACCTGCAGACCGTCGAGATGGACACCGAGACCGCCGACGGCCGGACCCACCGGACGCACCTGGTGCGGGTGTGCTCGCCGTACGAGAGCATCGCCTACAAGCAGACCCTGCTCCCCGAGATCCTGGGCGCCCACGTCGGGCGCTGGCGGGTGTACCCCGTCGCCGCCGGGGTCAGGGTGACCTCGCACCAGACCGTGCTGATCAACCCGCAGATGGTGTGCCAGGCGCTGGGGCCGGAGACCAGCCTGCAACGGGCCAAGGAACTCGTCCGCCAGGTGCTGAGCCGTAACAGCATGATCACACTGCTGCAGGCCAAGCAGGCGATCGAGGGCAGGCCGGTGGACGACCTGTACGGGATCACCGGCACCGCACAGGACGCCCTGCCACTGATCGCCGCTCCGCGCACGCCGGACTCGCCCTGGCTGGGCTCGGTCGACAGGGTGCCGACCGAGGCGCCGCCGCGGCTCCCATGAGACCTCGACACGCCTCGGTGACGGCCGTTCGGTCATGGTGCAGGCACATCGCCCCTTGGAGTCTGAGGTGAACGAATCCGCCGTCAAAACGGCCGTCCAGGGCACCGACTGGGTCCTGTGCCCCGGCTGCAACCAGCTGGTGTACTCCAAACGCCTGGCTCGCAACTTCCAGGTCTGTCCCGACTGCGGCCGGCACCACCGGCTCGACGCGCTGGAGCGCCTCGACCAGCTGCTCGACGATGACTCTGCGGAGCTGTTCGACCTGACCGTCGAGTTCGGGGACCCGCTGGAGTTCTCCGACTCCAAGCCCTACGCCGAGCGCTGGGAGCTCGCCAGGCGGGCCACCGGCCTGCCGGAGGCCGCCGTCGTCGCCAGGGGCCTGGTGCACGGCAACCCGGTGATCACGGTCGTCATGGACTTCCGGTTCATGGGCGGAAGCCTCGGCGCCGCGGTCGGCGAGCTGGTCACGATCGGCGCCGAGGCCGCGCTCGCCGAGGGCATCCCGCTGCTGCTGGTGACGGCCTCCGGCGGTGCCCGGATGCAGGAGGGCGCCCTGTCGCTGATGCAGCTGGCCAAGACCAGCAGCGCGCTGGGCCGGCTCGACGAGGCCGGGATCCTGACCATCTCCCTGATCACCGATCCGACCTACGGCGGCGTCGCCGCCTCGTTCGCCACCCTCACCGACGTCATCCTGGCCGAGCCTGGCGCCCGGCTCGGCTTCGCCGGCCCCAGGGTGATCGCCCAGACCATCCGGCAGACGCTGCCGCCCGGCTTCCAGACCGCTGAGCTGCTGCTGGAGCAGGGAATGATCGACGCCATCCATCCGCGCGGCGGGCTGCGCCAGGCGCTCGGCCGGCTGCTGGCCGCCGGGACCCGCCGGCAGGGTGGCGGGCTCTGGGCGGTCTCCGACGTGGTGATCACCGATCCGGCCAGGCTGCCCGGACTGCACGCGTGGTCGGCCGTGCAGCGCGCGCGCCACCTCGACCGCCCGACCATGCTCGACTACCTGCATCGGATCTTCGAGGACTTCGAGGAGTTGCACGGCGACCGGGTCTCCGGCGACTGCTCGGCCATCGTCGGCGGGATCGCGCGGCTCGGTGGCATGCCGGCCGTGGTGATAGGCCAGCAGAAGGGACACACGCCGGCGGAGCTGGCGATGCGCAACTACGGGATGCCGCTGCCGGCCGGTTACCGCAAGGCCGCGCGGCTGGCCAGGCTCGCCGCCAAGCTGCGGCTACCTGTGATCACCTTCGTGGACACGCCGGGGGCCTATCCCGGGGTCGAGGCGGAGGAGCAGGGCCAGGCGATCGCGATCGCCGAGCTGATCCGGCTCATGTCGGGGTTGCCGGTGCCCGTGCTGACCGTCATCACCGGCGAGGGCGGCAGCGGCGGTGCGCTCGCGCTCGCGGTCGCCGACCGGGTGCTGATCTGCTCGAACGGCACCTACTCGGTGATCAGCCCGGAGGGCTGCGCGTCGATCCTGTGGCACGACGCCGGTGCGGCGCCGAAGGCGGCCGAAGCGCTGCAGGTGGCGGCACGCGAGCTGCTCAGCCGGGGCATCGTCGACGGTGTCATCCCGGAGCCGGCCGGGGGCGCGCAGGCCAATCCCGCGCAGGCGGCGCGGTTCGTCCAGCGTGCCCTGGTCGCGTCGCTTCGCCAGCTGGCCGGCGCGGATACCGGCGAGCTGCGGCGGGCGCGCCACGAGAAGTTCCGCAGATTCGGAGCCGACCTGGTGACGGTGAGAGAGGTCCCGCGATGACGAGCAACAAGCCCGCACGGCTTTCGGCGATCCACCCGGCCACCGACGAACCCGCCGGCGGCGTGACCGGGGCCGGCGGTGACCGGGCCGACCAGGCGGCCGAGCCCGGCCGCCGGCCGGAGGGGTCGGCCGACCTGATCGAACAGCTGCGCACCAGCGTGCTCGCCCTGCTGTCCGGGCTGGACCGGGAGCCGAGCTCGCTGCGGGTCCGCGCCGACCAGGTCGAGATCGCCATGGAGTGGCCGGTGGCCGGCACCGTGACCGCCGCCGTGCCGGTGGCACCGGTTCACCTCACGCCGGCGCCCGCGGGCGCGGAGGGTGAGGCCGGTGCCGATGACGCGGGGCACTACCTCACCGCGCAGATGGTCGGGGTGTTCTACCGCGCGCCCGAGCCAGGCGCCCGCCCGTTCGTCGAGGAGGGCGACCAGGTCAGCGCCGGCCAGCAGGTCGGGATCATCGAGGCGATGAAGCTGATGATCCCGGTCGAGGCGGACGTCGACGGCCGGATCGTCCGGGTGCTCGCCGGCAACGCCGAGCCCGTCGAGTTCGGCGCCAAGCTGTTCGAGATCGACGTCGCCGAGAGCTGAGGGGCACGATGACGACGCACCACAAGCGACTGTTCGGCAAGGTGCTCATCGCCAACCGCGGTGAGATCGCGCTGCGCGTCGCCAGGGCGTGCCGCGAGCTGGACATCCCGACGGTCGCGGTCTACTCGACGGCCGACGCGGACTCCGCGGTCGTCCGGTACGCCGACGAGGCGGTGCAGATCGGTCCGGCGCCGGCCAAGCGCAGCTACCTGAACATGCCGGCGATCATCGAGGCCGCCCTGTGCACCGGCGCCGACGCGGTCCACCCCGGGTACGGGTTCCTGTCCGAAGACCCCGACTTCGCCGAGGCGTGCACCGGCAACGGGCTGACGTTCATCGGCCCGCCGGCTGAGGTGATCGCCCGGCTTGGCGACAAGACCGCCGCTCGCGCGCTGATGGCCGAGGCCGGCGTGCCGATGCTGCCGGGCAGCCCGCACCCGCTCGAGACGGTCGACCAGGCCAGGCAGGTCCTCAACGAGATCGGCCCACCGGTGATCATCAAGGCAGCGGCCGGCGGCGGTGGCCGCGGCATGATCGTCGTAACCGACCCGGCCGAGTTCGCCTCGGCGTACCGCGAGGCCAGGGCCACCGCGCAGGCGCTGTTCGGCGACAACCGTGTCTACATCGAGCGGTACCTGGCCAAGGCGCGCCACGTGGAGATCCAGATCCTGGCCGACACCCACGGTTCGGTCATCCAGCTCGGCGAGCGCGACTGTTCGGCGCAGCGGCGCCACCAGAAGCTCGTCGAGGAGAGCCCGTCGCCTGGCCTGCCCGAGGAGGTCAGGACCGCGATGGGCGAGGCGGCCGTGCGCGGTGGCCTGGCCGCCGGGTACGTCGGCGCCGGCACGTTCGAGTTCCTCGTCGACGACGCCGGCTTCTACTTCATGGAGGTCAACTGCCGCATCCAGGTCGAGCACCCGGTCACCGAGATGGTGACGGGCCTCGACCTGGTGCAGGAGCAGATCAGGATCGCGGCCGGCCACCCGCTCGGCGTCAGCCAGCAGTCCGTGCGCACCAACGGCGCCGTGGTCGAATGCCGGATCAACGTCGAGGACCCCGACCGCGCGTTCGTGCCGGCTCCGGGTGTCCTGACCGAGTTCGTGCCCTCCGGCGGCCCGTTCGTGCGCGTGGACACGCACGGCTTCCCCGGCTACGTGGTGCCGCCCGACTACGACTCGCTGCTGGCCAAGCTCGTCGTGTGGGCCCCGGACCGGGAGCGCGCGCTGGACCGGATGAGCCGGGCGCTGCGCGAGTTCCGCGTCAGCGGCCCCGGCGTGCACACCACCGCGGCGTTCCTGGACAGCCTGATCAACGACCCGGTCTTCCGGCGCGGCGAGCACTCGACCTCGATCGTCGACGACGTCCTGGCCGGCGGTGCGGCCGGCCCGCTGACCCCACCGGCCGGCCGGGCGGCCTGAGCCCTGGTCGCGCTCAGCCGTGGTCGCGCGCTCGGCCTGGTCGCGGGTCGAGCCTGTTCGGCGTGAGCCCGCATCGGGGGAGATGCGGCGATCGGGCCCTGGCCAGGACCATCGAGTCATGGCGAGTGCATTGGGATCGTTGCGCCGGCTGGTGCTGGCCCCGTCGTTGGCCGAGGTCTCGATGCGCGGGCGCGGGTTCGCCCTCGACGACACCGCCGCCACCCGCAAGCTCGAGGCGGTGCCGCAGGCCGTCGTGTGCGGCTTCGAGTGGGGCATCGACGCGCGAGGCCTGTGGGAGGTGCAGCGTCGCCTCGACCTGGTCGACGCCGAGCAGCGCGGGTTCGCCTGCGAGGGCGTGACCATGGCCTTCACCGTGCTGGACGCCATGGGTCGGAGCCGGCGCACGAGCGAGCTGCTGCTCGGAGCCGGGCAGCAGCACATCTTCCTGGCCTACATCGGGGTCGGCTTCGCGATGGCGAGGCTGCCGCGCGTGCTGTGGAAGAAGGTCTGGAACAAGACGCTGCCGCAGCTGGTCGGCACCCGGTACCACGCGATGCACTGGCTTGCGGTCGACGGCTACGGCTTCGACCTCGCGTACTTCTCGACGCAGCGCTGGGTGGACCGGCAGGAGGTCCCCGCGCCGTACCCGTGGGACGGCTGCCCCGGCTACTTCCCGCGGGCGGTCGACCAGGGCATCGGCCGCGCGCTGTGGTTCATCCACGGTGGGCAGGTGCCCCAGGTGGCGTCGGCCGTGGGCCGGTTCGCCGAGCACCGGCACGCCGACCTGTGGAGCGGAGTCGGCCTCGCCGCGGTGTTCGCCGGTGGTGGCGATCCCGCCGAGCTGGGCACGCTGCGCAAGGCGTCGGGCGACCATCACGCGCACCTCGCGCAGGGCGCCGTCTTCGCCGCGAAGGCCCGGGCCTGGTCCGGCTTCGTTCCCGACCACACCGCGGTCACGCTCGCAGAGCTGACCGACCTGACGGTCGCGCAGGCCGACGTCCTGGCCGACGTGGGCGCCGAGGACGCACACGCCGCCGCCGAGGCGGGCTCGGGCGAGCGCACCGGGGCGGGCGGCCGTACGCCACCGTACGAGCTCTGGCGCGCCAAGGTCCGCGACCACCTGGGCTGGCCGCGGCACGGCGACAACCCGCCGCCGAGTCGGACCCCTGCGATCTTGGCCAATGCCGTGGCTGCGCCGCGTCCTCACATGAATCGATCCAGTCCGTCGAATCACGCTGGAATTGACGCAACCGAAATTCCGGAATTGGCGTCACGCCAGCGTCACAGCGGCGTTCCGCATTCGTCGCCAAATGCGTATCACCGACCGGCAGCACAGGGAGATGCCGAGCTCGAGCCGCCCTGGAAGTATTTCTAGTGGATCGATCGGGCCACAATGGAATGCGCGACAATGGGAGAGCATGTGTCGAGCTGGTGGCGTTCCTTGAGACGCCGAATTCTCACACCGGATGTATCGGAGACCACCCTTGACGTGCGAGGTTTCCACGTCAAGGGCGAGGCGGCGCGCGAGCTGCTCGAGACGGTCGGGGCGTCGTTCCTGACCGGATACGGCCACGCGATGCAGGCCGGCACGGTCGACGAGGCGGCTGATCGCGTCGACGACGAGCTACCGGTCCGTTTTCGCGGGTTTGCCCACGAGGGCGCCGCGATGGGATTCGCGATGCTGGATGGGCTGCCGATTCCCGGTAGCGGAAATGTGCGGCGCTACCTGGACGGGCGCGGCGATCCACACGTCTACATGGCGTACGTGGGCATCGGCTGGGCGATGGCCAGGCTGCCCCGGTTCCGGTGGCCCGCCGGCGATGGGCTGGACCCGCTGCTGTGCTGGCTCGCCCTCGACGGCTACGGCTTCCACCAGGCGTTCTTCCGGACCGAGCGGTACGTGCACGAGCAGTTCGAGGAGCCTGACTTTCCCTGGCCGGCCGGCGACCGCAGCGGCTACGCCGCGCGCGCGATCGACCAGGGCATCGGCCGGGCGATCTGGTTCGTCGGCGGCACCGACGTCCCCGTGGTGACCAAGCTGCTCGACTCGTTCGCGCCGCAGCGGCGCGCGGACCTGTACAGCGGTGCCGGGCTGGCGGCGACCTACGCCGGCGGTGTCGACGCCGACGAGCTGCAGGCGTTCTGGGACCACGCCGGTGAGTACCGGCCGCTGGTCGCGCAGGCCGGTGCGTTCGCGGCCGAGGCGCGGGTGCGCGCCGGGCTGGTGGTGCCGCACACGAACGTCGCGACCCAGGTGTTCTGCGGGATGACCCCGCAAGAGGCCGCAGAAGTGGCCATTCGTACGCAGCCGGACCAGCCGGACGGCGGCGAACTGCCCGCCTACGAGGTGTGGCGGCAGCGCATCGCCAACGAGTTCGTATCCCTTGGGAGGTGTTAGGAAGTGTCAGGCAAGCTTGGCTGGCTGCGCAGGCAGCTGCCGGCGGTGGTCGCACTCGCGCTGGTCACGAGCCTGTTCTTGGTCGCGAGGCTGCCGACGTCGTCGGCCGGCGACATCGAGCGGCTCTCCAGCGGCTATGCGTTCTCACCGATGTCGGTGGCGCTGCCGGGTGGCTACACCCAACAGACGATCCGCAAGGTCAACAAGGACTACCAGCACATCGACGCCTGGATCTCCTCCGTCGGTGCCGCCGTCGCGATGAACGACCTCGACGGTGACGGCCTGTCCAACGACCTGTGCCTGGTCGATCCCCGCATCGACAAGGTCGTGGTGACCCCGACGCCCGGCGAAGGCGAGCAGCGGTACCAGCCGTTCGCCCTCGACGCAGGCGATCTGCCGACCAACGACGTGATGGCGCCGATGGGCTGCGTGCCCGGCGACTTCAACGAGGACGGACGGCTCGACCTGCTGGTCTACCTGTGGGGCCGCACGCCGATCGTGCACCTGAACAAGGCCGGCGACGAGACGGGGGCGATCGAGCTCGACGCCGACTGCTACGAGGCGACCGAGCTGGTCCCGGGCGACAACGAGACCGACGGGCGCTACAGCGGCCCGCAGTGGAACTCCAACTCCGCCACCGTCGGCGACTTCGACGGCGACGGCCACGACGACATCTACATCGGCAACTACTTCCCGCACGGCCCGGTGCTCGACGACAAGGTCAGCGGTGGGGTCGCCATGAACGACTCGATGTCCAACGGCCTCAACGGCGGCCAGGACTACGTGTTCCGCTGGACCGGCGGCAGCTCGGGCGCCGAGCCGACCGCCAGGTTCGCCAGGGACGACGACGCCATCCCGCATGCGGCTTCGACCGGCTGGGTGCTCGCGTCCGGCTCAAACGACCTGGACGGCGACATGCTGCCCGAGCTGTACCTGGCCCACGACTTCGGGCCGGACCGGCTGCTGGTCAACAAGTCGACGCCTGGCCACGTCGAGTTCGGCATCGTCGACGGCGGCGGCCACCTGGCCACCGTGCCCAAGTCGAAGTCCATCGGCCACGACTCGTTCAAGGGCATGGGCGTGGACTTCGGCGACCTCAACGGCGACGGCGTGTACGACATGTTCGTCAGCAACATCACCACGTCGTTCGGTCTCGAGGAGAGCCACTTCGCCTTCGTGAGCCAGACCGCGGACCGCAACGAGGTCCGGGCTCAGCTGCGGGACGGCCACGCCCCGTGGAAGGACGAGAGCGCACCGCTCGGCCTGGCGTGGTCCGGCTGGGGCTGGGACGTCAAGCTGGCCGACTTCAACAACAGCGGTGAGCTGAACGTGGCCCAGGCCAACGGCTTCGTCAAGGGCGAGGTCAACCGCTGGCCGCAGTTGCAGGAGCTCGCGGTGGCCAACGACGGCGTGCTCAAGCACCCCGGTGTCTGGCCCTACGTCAACGCCGGCGACGACGTCGGCGGCAGCCAGCCGCTGTCCTTCTACGCCAAGGACACCGACGGCCGTTACGTCAACATCGCCGACGCGCTCGGCCTGGCCGCGCCGATCCCGACCAGGGGCATCGCCACCGGCGACGCCGACGGTGACGGCCGGCTGGACATGGCCGTGGCCCGCCAGTGGGGCGAGCCGGTGTTCTACCACAACGACAGCCCCGACCCTGGCGAGTTCCTTGGCCTGCGGCTGACCCGCGAGAGCGGCGCGCCGGCCATCGGCGCCCAGGTCGAGGTGACCACCCAGGACGGCCGGAAGCTGGTCGGCCGGGTCGACGGTGGCAGCGGCCACTCCGGCAAGCGCAGTCACGAGGTGCACTTCGGGCTCGGCAGCGGTGCCGACCGCGTCGATGGCCCCGTCACCGTGCGGCTGTGCTGGCGAGACGGCACCGGCCAGATCCAAGAGCAGCAACTTCGGCTGAACCCCGGCTGGCACTCGCTCCAGCTCGGCTCGTCGGTCGTGGAGAGGTGACGATCATGAGCGATTCGAAGACAGATACGCCGCCGCGGCACCACCCGAAGGTCATCACCGCACTGCGCCGGTTCGCCATCTCGATCTCGGTGTTCAACATCTTCGGGTACACGCTGCTCGGCTTCGAGCAGCCGTGGACCTGGGTGTTCGTCGCGATGGGCACCGCCTACGCGACCGAGATCCTGCTGGAGATCATCGGCGCCCGCACCGAGGGCCGGGCGCCCCGCTTCACCGGCAACGGTGCGCGTGGTGTGGTCGAGTTTCTCTACCCGGCGCACATCACGGCGCTCGCGGTGAACATGCTGACCTACGTCAACGACCAGATCCTCGTGATGATCTTCGGAGTGGTCGTGGCGGTCGGCGCCAAGTGGGTGCTGCGGGCCCCGGTCCGGGGCCGGCTGCGGCACTACATGAACCCGTCGAACTTCGGGATCATGGTCATCCTGCTGCTGTTCCCGTGGGCGAGCATCGCGCCGCCGTACCACTTCACCGAGCACATTCGCGGCCCGTTCGACTGGCTGGTGCCGGCGATCATCGTGACCGCCGGGACCATGCTCAACGCCAAGCTGACCAACCGCATGTGGCTGATCGGCGCCTGGCTCGGCGCGTTCGTCCTGCAGGCCGTGTTCCGCGGCATCGTGCTGGACACGTCGATCTCGGCCTCGCTGGTGATGATGACCGGCGTCGCGTTCGTCCTCTACACGAACTACATGGTCACCGACCCGGGCACCAGCCCGTCGAAGCCGGTGTCACAGATGGCATTCGGCGCCGGCATCGCCGTCGCCTACGGCTTCTTCACCGGCGCCGGCATCGCCTACGGCCTGTTCTTCGCGACAGCGCTCGTGTGCCTGGTGCGCGGTGTCTTCCTGTGGTCGCTGCACATCGTCGACAAGGCGCGCGAGCGCCAGGCGACGCAAAGCGGCGGCAATGTCGTGCCGCTCAACCCAGGCACGGCCGCCGGCGCACCGGCGGAGTCCGGCGCGACGGACCAGCCCACCAAGAAGGAGGCCATTCCGGCATGACGAGGATCGCCGTGGTCGGCATGGCGTGCCGCTACCCGGACGCCAGCTCACCGAAGGACCTTTGGGACAACGTCGTCGCCGGGCGGCGCGCGTTCCGGCGGCTGCCCGACGTCCGGATGCGTCTGGCGGACTACTGGGATGCCGACCCGGCGACCCCGGACCGCTTCTACGCGCGGCACGCGGCGGTGATCGAGGGCTACGAGTTCGACCGCGTCGCCTACAAGGTGGCCGGCAGCACGTACCGCTCGACCGACCTGACGCACTGGCTCGCGCTCGACGTCGCGGCGCAGGCCCTGTCCGACGCCGGTTTCGCCGGCGCCGAGGGCCTGCCCCGCGAGCGCACCGGCGTGGTCGTGGGCAACTCGCTGACCGGCGAGTTCTCCAGGGCCAACCTGATGCGGCTGCGGTGGCCGTACGTGCGCCGCACGGTCGGCGCGGCGCTGCGTGAGAAGGGCTGGGGCCCCGACGAGGTCGGCGAGTTCCTGGCCGAGCTCGAGGTCGACTACAAGAAGCCGTTCCCGCCCATAGACGAGGACACCCTCGCCGGCGGTCTGGCCAACACGATCGCCGGCCGGATCTGCAACTACTTCGACCTCGGCGGTGGCGGCTACACCGTCGACGGCGCCTGCTCGTCGTCGCTGCTGTCGGTGGCGACGGCGTGCAAGGCGCTGGTCGACGGCGACTTCGACGTCGCCGTGGCCGGGGGCGTCGACCTGTCGATCGACCCCTTCGAGATCATCGGCTTCAGCAAGACCGGTGCTCTGGCCAGGCGCGAGTTCAAGCTCTACGACCGCGACTCCAACGGCTTCTGGCCAGGTGAGGGCTGCGGGATGATCGTGCTGATGCGCGAGGACGAGGCGCGCAAGCACAACCACCGCGTCTACTCGACCATCGCCGGCTGGGGGATCTCCTCCGACGGCAAGGGCGGCATCACCCGGCCCGAGATCGGCGGCTACCGGCTCGCGCTGCAGCGGGCCTACGAGCGCGCCGGCTTCGGCATCGAGACCGTGGCGATGTTCGAGGGCCACGGCACCGGGACCGAGGTCGGCGACGCCACCGAACTGCGGGCGCTGTCGTGGTCGCGGGCCGAGGCCGACCCGGCCGCGGCGCCGGCCGCGGTCAGCTCGATCAAGGGCATGATCGGCCACACCAAGGCGGCCGCCGGCGTCGCCGGGCTGATCAAGGCCGTGCTGGCCACCCACCACGAGGTGCTGCCGCCGACTGTCGGCTGCGTCAACCCGCACCCGGTGCTGGCCGAGGACCCGGTCGCGCTGCGCGTGCTGCCCAAGGCCGAGGCCTGGCCGGGAGGCCCGGTCCGGGCCGGCATCACGGCCATGGGCTTCGGTGGCATCAACACCCACATCGTGCTGGACAAGCCCGGCCCGCGCCGGCGGGTGCCGCTGGACACCAGGACCAAGGCGCTGGCCGCCTCGATCCAGGACGCCGAGCTGCTGCTCGTCGACGGCGACACCGCGCAGGACCTGCGCGAGCGGATCGAGCAGCTGGTCGAGTTCGCGCCGACGCTGGCCTACGCACAGCTGACCGACCTGGCCGCCACGCTCAGGTCGCGGCTTGCCGACCGGCCGTACCGGGCGGTCGCCGTCGTGACCTCGCCCGAGGACGCCGAGCAGCGGCTGCGCCAGCTGCTGGACGCCGTCGACTCCGGCGAGACCGACCTGTTCACGCCGGACGGCCGGGTGTTCCTCGGTCACGTCAAGTCGCCTGGCCGGGTCGGGTTCCTGTTCCCCGGCCAAGGCTCCGGCCGCAGCACCAGCGGTGGTGCCCTGCGCCGCCGGTTCACCGAGGTCGACGAGGTGTACACGAAGGCGGCGCTGCCCGAGTGCGGCGACATGGTCGCCACCGAGGTCGCGCAGCCGCGCATCGTCACCGGTTCGGTGGCCGGGCTGCGGGCGTTGAGCCTGCTCGACATCGACGCCGGCGTCGCCGTCGGGCACAGCCTCGGCGAGATCTCGGCGCTGCACTGGGCCGGCGCGCTGGACGAGGAGGCGCTGCTGCGGGTCGCCGGGTCGCGAGGCGAGGCCATGACCGAGCACAGCGAGTCGGGCACCATGGCCGGCATCGCTGCCAGCTCCGAGACCGTCTCCGAGCTGATCGGCGAGCTCCCCGTCGTCATCGCCGGCTACAACGGCCCCAACCAGTCCGTCGTCGCCGGTCCGGTCGACGCGGTGCGAACCGTCGGCGAGCGGGCCGGCGAGGCGGGCGTGGAGTGGACGCTGCTGCCGGTCTCGCACGCGTTCCACTCGCCGCTGGTCGCCCCGGCCGCCAAGGCCTTCGGCGAGCTGCTGGCCGGCGAGCGGTTCGAGCCGGTCGGGCGGCCGATCGCCTCGACGGTCACCGGTGACCTGCTGGCCGAGCAGACCGACCTGCGGGCGTTGCTGCGCCGCCAGATCACCGACCCGGTGCAGTTCGCCCAGGCCGTCGCGCTGGCGGCCAAGGACGTCGACCTGTTCATCGAGGTCGGCCCAGGTCGGGTGCTGGCGCGGATGGCGAACTCCATCGTCGACGTGCCGGCCGTCGCGCTCGACACCGACGACGAGTCGATCACCGGGCTGCTCCGGGTGGCCGGCGCGGCGTGGGTGCGCGGCGCGCCGGTGGCGCTCGACGCGCTGTTCCACGGGCGGCTGACCCGGCCGTTGGAGCTGGGTCAGGAGTTCCGGTTCTTCGCCAGCCCGTGCGAGCAGGCGCCGGCCATCACGGTCAAGGACGCGGTCGCCCCGGTCGCGACGGCCGAGCCCGGCGGTGCCGGTGGCCAACCGGCCGGCAGCGACGGTGCGGAGTCGACGCTGGAGCTGCTGCGGCGGCTCGCCGCCGAGCGGGCCGAGCTGCCCGTCGACATGGTGCACGAGTCGAGCCGGCTGCTCGACGACCTGCACCTGAGCTCGATCACGGTCGGTCAGGTCATGAACCAGGCCGCGCAGGCGCTCGGTGTGCCGCCGTCGCAGGCGCCGACCAACTTCGCCACGGCGACGTTGCGCGAGCTGGCCGACGCGCTGGACACGCTCACCGAGACCGCGTCCGGCGCCGACGACACCCAGCCGAGCATCGTCGCCGGTGCGGCGAGCTGGTCGCGGGCGTTCTCGCTCGACCTGGACGAGCTGCCGCTGCCACGGCGCACCACGCG
>OBLK01000258.1_pt1 | contig 14924 bp, 12 predicted proteins | sample 1518871 | NCBI WGS metagenome assembly OBLK01 (sample SAMEA2464837, study PRJEB22497) | soil metagenome | biome: Grassland; feature: Farmland; material: Clay | place: Australia | collected 2013-02-01 | depth 0.8 m
CCCTGTCCGAGCGCCGTGTGTGCAGTCGGTGGCTCATTGCGTCCGCGCTCCCCGGCGACCGCCGCCCACGACCGCGATGGCGAGCCCGAGGCCGAGCTCCCCGAACAGCAGGCCGAGCCCCCCGAGCCAGCGCGCGGTGGTGTCCTGCGCGGCGGCCTGGGTGTCCGAGCCGGACCCGGTGGTAGCGCCCGAGGCCGGTTGCGCCTGGTCACTGGCGCCGCCGTCGCCGTGCCCGTTGGTCGGTTCGGCGCTGACCAGTTCCAGGACCGGCGCCGGGTGCTCCGGCTCCTCGGCCCCCTCGGCCGGCGGCTCGTCGGCCCAGCGCACGACCTCGCCGTCGTCGTAGGTCTGCACCGCAGGCAGCACGAGCCGGTCGACGTCCTCCGGCAGCCGGCCGAGCGAGACCTCGAACTCGGTGAACTCGCCGGGCCCGATCCGGACACCCGGCTGCGCGGTCCAGGTCACCGTGCGGACCGCCTCGGTGATCTCGGTGCCGTGCGACTCGATCGGCGTGGCCAGCTTCTCGACCCGGCGCTCGGCGGTCCAGCCGGGCATCGGCCTGGTGCGAACGGAGGCGATCGGGGTGTCGGCGGGGAAGGTGACCTCCAGCTTGACGGTGCCGGCGGTGTCGGACTCGTTCGGCACCCGGAAGGCGATCTTGGCGTAGCTGCCCTTGGTGGCCTCGCCGGGCTGCACGCTCACGTGGGCCAGCGCGGGGCCGGCGGTGGCGATCATCAGGGCGCAGGCGCCCAGCATCGAGTAGGAATATCGTTTTGTAGACATATCTCCAGTCCTGAGGCTCTGAAGCGAAGCGGATCGAGGTCGCCTGAGTTCAGAGCAGGACAGGAGGACCGCGGCGGCCGTGCACCCGCCGCAACAGCAACCGCAGCTCACCGGACGAGACGACCGCCACCGGCTTGGCGACGGCCGCTGCCCATGCCGGTGGGGTGAACGGGCGCACCGGCACCGCGCCGAGCAGCCAGTCGAGCACCGCGCCGAGGACGAACGCGGATCGCTCGGCCCCGGCCAGCAGCAGCGCCATGACCAGCGCCGCAGCGGCGTGCAGCCCGGTCATGACGACCGGACCCGACGCCGGCGAGACGGTGAGCGACTCGGCCGGCGCGTGGTGGGCCAGCGAGTCGAGCAGCACGTGCAGGCCGACCTGCGCGCCACCGACGATCGCGAGGATGGCCGGTAGCCCCCGCCGCCGGTCCGCCAGGGCGACGCCGGCTCCGGCCAGCACCACGGTGAGCAGTGCCGTCGGGCCGAACGCCGGCAGTTCGCCACCGGCTGCGGCGTGTGCGGCAACGCCGAGCGTCGCGCAGCACAGGGCGAGCCCGGCACCGCGAAGCACCCGTGGCGCTCCATACGCGGCCGGACTGCGCGCCGAACTGGGCGCCGACCTACTCACAGCCATTGCCGCCAAGCGTAGGACCGGTCACAGCGCCCTCCAAGGTGCGTTCGAGGCAATGCTGCCCGGCGCCGTGACGCCCGAACGCCGGTGCTTCAGACGCCCAGCCGGCCGAGCAGCTTCGTCTCCAGTTCGTCGAGCTCCCTGGCTACCGCTTGGTGGGCGGCACGGCGGCGTGCCGTGGGCATCAGCTCGGCGGCGCGGACGGCGGCGGCCAGGTCGGCGAGCCTGGCCTCGGTGCTGGCGACGTACTCGGTGGTCTCGACGTCGCCCTTGCGGCGCTCGCCGAGGTCGTACAGCGACCCGGCCAGCGCAGCGAGCCTTGCGTGCAGCATCGCGCCCTTGCCGGTGAACGACGGCAGCTGGTCGACCGGGACGCCGAGCCGGCGCGCCTTGGCGAGGTCCCAGCGGTGCCGCGCGTGCGCGGCGGCCTGGATCGCCAGCGGCGCGACGACCGGCACGACCACCTTGGCGACGCCGATCATCCGCTTGACGTTGCCCGAGGTGAGCCTTGGTCGCCCCGCCATCGACGCCTCCTCCCGGATCGCCGCTCCGTGCCCGAGCGTGTGTGATGCAAGTCAACCGGAACGCTACCGCCGTGGCATGGCGGGGTGAGGATCGTCGGGGGTGCCACCTACGCTCAGGGTTGTGAGTGCTCCTGTGCTGCTGGATGCCGGTGTCGTGACGCGGTGCCGGCGCAGGGTGCACCTCGAGCACGACCCGACCATGGCCGACGCCCCGCGCCTGGGCCCTGACCCCACCGCTGAGCAGCGCAAAGCCGACGCCGCTGCGCATCGCAGGGCTGTCGCCGACCGGCTGGCGGTGATGTTCGGCGACGAGTGGTCCGAGGTGCCGCTCGACGCGCCGTCCAACGACCGGCTGTATGCGACGTCGAAGCTGGTGGAGGGCCGCGCGCGGTACATCTGGGGCGGGCTGCTGCCGCCGGACGCCGAGTTCGGCCGCCGCGGCTCGGCCGAACTGCTGGTCCGGGTCGACGGCGGCGGCTACCGGCCGGTGATCGTGGTCCGGCACAAGGTCACCGACCCCGGCGCCGGTGCCAGCACCACCCCGCTGGACCGGCCGGACCCTGGGCTCGCGCTCGTCGACCCGTGCCGCAAGGTGCGCCCGCACCCGCGCGACCAGCTGCGGCTCGCGCACGCCTTCCGGCTGCTGCAGGCCGCCGGGCAGGCCGCGCCGGGCCGGCCGGTCGGCGGCGTGATCGGCCTGGACGCCGACGTCGTGGTCTGGCACGACCTGGCCGCGCCGAGCTGGCCGGGCGGGCGCAGCGCGCTCGCCGAGTACGACACCCGGTTCGCCGACCGGATGGCGGTGGCCGCCGCTGCGCTGGCCGGTGAGCCGGCCCTGGCCAGGCCGTCCAGGGTCACCGAGTGCCGAAGCTGCCCGTGGTGGCCCATCTGCGAACGACAGCTGCGTGGGGAGCGCGACGTCAGCCTCGTCCTGCGCGGCGAGGACGCCGTCGCGCTGCGCTCGATCGGTCTGTCCACGGTGGACGAGCTGGCCGCGTGCGACCCGCATGACCCGCCTCCGGTCCCGCTGGCCGGGATGCCGTTCGCCGACGCCGTGATGCTGTCCAGGGCCTGGCTCGCCGACCTCACGCTCGTCCGCCGCGTACGCGAGGTCGAGGTGCCGCGCGCCGACGTCGAGCTCGACGTCGACATGGAGAGCTTCGGCGACTCCGGCGCCTACCTGTGGGGCTGCCATCTGTGGGGCGTGGACGTCGGGCTGCGCCTCGGGTACCGGCCGTTCGTGACCTGGCGGCCGCTGCCGACCGGTGACGAGGCGCGCTCGTTCGCGCAGTTCTGGGGATTCCTGAACACCGTGCGGGCCAGGGCGGCCGCGCGCGGGCTGACGTTCCGGGCGTTCTGCTACAACGAGCTCGCCGAGAACCGCTGGCTGGTCGCGTCCGCGCAGCGGTTCGCCGGCCAACCGGGTGTGCCGACCGTGGACGCGGTCAACCGGTTCATCACCTCACCGGCGTGGGTCGATCTGTTCGGTGTGGTCAACCGGCAGTTCCTGTGCGCACACGGCAAGGGCCTCAAGACGATCGCCCCGGCCGCCGGCTTCGCCTGGCGGGACGCCGAGGCCGGCGGCGAGAACTCCATGCGCTGGTACCGGCTCGCGGTCGGCCTGGACGGTGAGCCCGCCGACGCCGGCCAGCGCGAGCGGCTGCTCGTCTACAACGAGGACGACGTGCTGGCGACGTGGACGCTGCGCCGCTGGATGTCCTCGCCTGACGTGCTCGACGTGCCGTATGCCGGCGACCTCGTAGGCGTTGCGGCCCAGCCGGCCCAGCCGGCCCAGCCGGTCTAGCGCGGCGCCATCCGCAGCGAGCCGTCCATCCGCACGACCTCGCCGTTGAGGTAGTCGTGCGAGACCAGGAACGCGGCGAGCTGGCCGTACTCCTCCGGCCGGCCCAGGCGCTTGGGGAACGGCACCCCGGCGGCCAGCCCGGCCCGGAACTCGTCGCCGACGCCGGCCAACATCGGGGTGTCGACGATGCCCGGCGCGATCGTCAGCACGCGGATGCCGAACGACGCAAGGTCGCGCGCGGCCGGCAGCGTCAGGCTGACCACGCCGCCCTTGGACGCGGCGTAGGCGACCTGCCCGATCTGGCCCTCGTAGGCGGCGATCGAGGCGGTGTTGACGATCACCCCACGCTGGCCGTCTTCGAGCGGCTCGGTGCGCGCGATCGCCTCGGCGGCCAGCCGCAGCACGTTGAACGTGCCGATCAGGTTGACCTCGACGATCCGGCGGAACACGTCGAGGTCGTGGGGTCCCTGGCGGCTGAGCACCCGGCTGGCGGTGCCGATGCCGGCGCAGTTGATGGCGACGCGCAGCGGCGGCTCGACCGACTCGATCGCGGCCCGCACCTGGTCGGGGTCGGTGACATCGGCGCTGACGTACTCGACACCCTCGACCGGGCCGGTCGTGTCGGCGGCCTTGGCGATGGCCGACTCGAGGTCGAGGCCGTAAACCCTGGCACCACGTTCGGCCAGCGCTCGCGCGGTTGCGGCGCCGAGCCCGGACGCCGCCCCGGTGACGATGGCCGAGACGTCCTTGATCTCCATCTACGCTCCTGGATCTTCTGTGACAGCTCGCTTTGTGACGGCTTCGCTTCGGGACGGCTCACAGACCCGGCCGCGCTGAGTGCGCCGGCGGGCAGATCTTGTCAATCTCGTTGAGTTGATCCTGGGTCGGGCGCCAATCGCCGGCCGCGGCGTTGGTCTTCACCTGGGCCGGCGTGGTGGCGCCGGCGATGACCGAGGCCACCACCGGTTGGGCGGCGAGCCCGCCGACCGCGACGTCGAGCATGCTCACGCCGGACCGCTCGGCGAACGCGCGCAGCGACTCGATGCGCTCCCACGGCGCCTCGGCGAGCATCCGCTTCCGCCCGGCCAGCCTGGACCGCTGCGGCGGCGCGGAGTCGGCGGAGTACTTGCCGGTGAGTAGGCCGCTCGCCAGCGGAAAGTACGGCAGCAGGCCGAGTCCGAACCGCTCGCACGCCGGCACCACCTCGCGCTCGACCTCGCGCTCCAGCAGCGAGTAGTGGTTCTGCGCGGACACCGGTGTGTTCCGGCCGGCCGACCGCGCGGTCCAGGTGACGTCGGCGATCTGCCAGCCGGGCAGGTTCGAGTGCCCCCAATAGCGGATCTTGCCGGAGCGCACCAGGTCGTCGAGCGCGGCGATGGTCTCCTCGATCGGCGTGACCGGGTCGGGCCGGTGCAGCTGGTACAGGTCGATCCAGTCGGTGCGCAGCCGCCGCAGCGACGACTCGACCGCACGCCAGACGTAGCGCCGCGAGCCGCGCGCGCCGAAGTCCGGTCCGTTCGCGCCGCCCATGTCGGTGCCGAACTTGGTGGCGATCACCGCCCGGTCCCGGTGGCCGGTCAGCGCCGCGCCGAGCAGTTCCTCGCTACGCCCGCGCGGCGAGCCGTAGGCGTCGGCGACGTCGAACAGGGTGATCCCGGCGTCCAGCGCGGCGTCGACGACGGCCTTCGTGCCGGGCTCGTCGGCGGTCGCCGTGCCGGGCCGGCCCAGGTTGTTACAGCCGAGCCCGACGGTGCTGACCACCAGACCCGAGTCGCCCAGGCGTCGCTGTTCCACACCGGCAGGCTAATCCCACCTCGGCGCGGCCCGCCTGCCTTGTGCTGGCGAAATGGGCCGCGACCGGCCTGTGCCAGCATGATCAGCCGGGTTCAGACGCAACAGGAGGATCGCGCATGTTCGTCCGCAGGATCGCCGTGATCGGCACCGGGTACGTCGGCCTCACCACCGGTGCCTGCCTCGCCTCCCTTGGCCACAGCGTGACCTGCGCGGACATCGACGTCGAAAGGATCAAGCGGCTGGCCAGGGGTGACGTGACGGTCCACGAACCGGACCTGCCGGAGCTGGTCGCCGAGAACCTGCTGGCCGGGCGGCTCTCGTTCGTGGTCGGTGGGCTCGACGCGGTCAACGCCAACGGTGGCGCCGAGGTCGTGTTCCTGTGCGTGCCGACACCCATGGGGCCCGGTGGCGCCGCCGATCTGGCCGCGGTCGAGGCCGTGATCGCCGAGGTGCGCGGCGCGCTGGCGGCCGGCTGCGTCGTCGTCACCAAGTCGACCGTCCCGGTCGGCACCGCCACCAGGGTCGCCGCCCTGCTCGGCCGCGACGACGTCGACGTGGTCAGCAACCCCGAGTTCCTGCGCGAGGGCTCCGCCGTAGCCGACTTCCTGCACCCGGACCGGATCGTGGTCGGCTCCCGGTCGCAGAACGCAGCCGAGCGGGTCGCCGCGCTGTACGCCCGGCTCGGCGCGCCCACCGTGCTGACCGACGCGACGAGCGCCGAGCTGGTCAAGTACGCCGCGAACTGCTACCTGGCCATGAAGCTTTCGTACGTCAACGCGATAGCCGAGCTGTGCGAGCGGCTCGGAGCCGACGTGATCGACGTCACCGAGGGCATGGGCCACGACCGCCGGATCGGCCAGTCCTTCCTAGCGCCTGGGCCGGGTTGGGGCGGCTCGTGCCTGCCAAAGGACACCCACGCGCTGCTGCAGGTGGCGAACACCGCCGGCTTCGACTTCGGCCTGCTGCGCGCGACGATCGACACCAATGTCCGGCAGCACCAGCGGATCGTTGCCAAGGTCACCGACGTGGTCGGCCAGCCGCTGGCCGGCGCCCGGATCGGGCTGCTCGGCCTGACCTTCAAGGCCGGCACCGATGACCTGCGCGATTCGCCCGCGCTCGCCGTCGCCGCGCTGCTGCGCGAGCAGGGCGCCGAGCTGACCGGCTACGACCCGGCCGTCCCGGCGCCGGTCGCCGGATACACCGACGCGCTGAACGTCGTGGACGATCCCTATCAGGCCGCGAAGGACTCCTCAGCGCTCGTCGTGCTGACCGAGTGGCCCCAGTTCCGCAGCCTGGATTGGGCGCGGCTGGCCGAGGTCGTCTACCGCCGCTGCGTCGTCGACACCCGCAATCTGCTCGACCACGACGTCCTGCGCCGGGTCGGCTTCGAGGTGCGCGGCGTGGGCCGCTGACCCGGCCATGGTGGGGATCAGCGGCTAGCGTGCTGGTCTGTGACCGCACCGTTCACGACTCGACCGCAGTTGACCGGCACGCACGGGATGGTGGCCTCGACGCACTGGCTGGCGTCGGCCGCCGGGATGGCGGTGCTGGAGGACGGCGGGAACGCGTTCGACGCCGCCGTGGCCGCGGGGTTCGTGCTGCAGGTCGTCGAGCCGCACCTGAACGGCCCAGGCGGCGAGTTCCCGGCGATCTTCACGGTCGCCGGTGATCCGCGGCCGCGCGTGCTGTGCGCGCAGGGTCCCGCCCCGGCCGCGGCCACGATCGGGCTCATCAGGGACGAGCTGGGGCTGCGCATCGTGCCGGGTACCGGGCTCCTGCCGGCGTGCGTGCCGGGAGCCTGGGTGGGCTGGCTGACGCTGCTGCGCGACTACGGCACCAAGCCGCTGCGTGACGTGCTCGGCTACGCGATCGGGTACGCGAGCGACGGCTTCCCGCTGGTTGAGCGGATCCCGGCGACGATCTCGGCGATGGCGGGCCTGTTCAGCGAGCACTGGCCGTCTTCGGCGCGGCAGTGGCTGCCGGGCGGCCGACCGCCGGCCCCGGGTACCCGGTTCCGGCTGCCGGCGACGGCGGAGACGTTCCGGCGGCTGCTCGCGGAGGTCGAGGCGGCCGGCGGCAGCCGGGAGAACCAGCTCGACGCGGGCATCCGCGCGTGGAGCGAGGGTTTCGTCGCGCAGGAGATCGACGCGTTCTGCCGGCAGGCGTTCCGCGACGAGTCCGGCCGTGACCATGCCGGGCTGCTCACCGCCGACGACATCGCCGGCTGGCGGCCGTCGTACGAGGACGCGGTGACCGCGGACTTCGCCGGCGGGTGGACCGTGGCCAAGTGCGGGCCGTGGACCCAGGGACCCGTGCTGCTGCAGCAGCTGCAGCTGCTCGAAGGCTTCGAGCTGTCCTATGTGGACGGTGTGCCGACGGCCGGTACGGTGCACCTGGCGGCCGAGTGCGCCAAGCTGGCGTTCGCCGACCGGGAGGCGTGGTACGGCGACTCGCCGGACGTACCGCTCGCCGACCTGCTCGATCCGTCCTATGTGGACGCTCGCCGGGCGCTGGTCGACCCCGAGGCGGCGTCGGCGCAGCTGCGGCCGGGTTCGCCGGGTGGCCGCCGGCCACGGCTGCCGGCGTTGGTCACCGAGGGCGCCGGTGGCCTCGCCTCCGCGGGCGTGCTCGACGTCGCGATGGGCACGGCCGGTACCCGTTCGGGCGACACCGTGCATGTCGACGCTGTCGACCGCGCCGGCAACCTGATCAGCGTCACTCCGTCCGGCGGCTGGTTGCACTCGTCGCCGACGATCCCGGCGCTCGGCTTCTGCCTCGGCACCCGCGGTCAGATGTTCTGGCTGGAGGAGGACTTGCCGAACTCGCTGGCGCCGGGCAAGCGGCCACGCATCACGCTCACCCCCTCGCTGGCGCTGCGTGACGGCGAGCCGGTGCTCGCGTTCGGTACGCCCGGCGGCGACCAGCAGGACCAGTGGCAGCTGTGCTTCTGGCTCGCGCACCGGGCCGGGCTGGACCTGCAGGCGGCGATCGACGCACCGGCGTGGCACTCGACGTCGTTCCCGTCGTCGTTCGCGCCGCGCGAGTGGGAGCCGGGCGGGCTCACCGTCGAGTCCAGGCTCGGCTCGCAGACGATCGAGGACCTGCGCTCGCGCGGGCACGACGTGAGCGTGGCCGGGCCGTGGGCGCTGGGCAGGCTCAGCGCAGTGGCCAGGGAGCCGTCGGCCGGGCTGCTGTACGCCGCGGCCAACCCGCGTGGAGCCCAGGGCTACGCCGTCGGCCGCTGAGATAACTCCGTTCGTACGAGTTGATCTGCGCTGTTCAGCGTAGTCGCGATCGAAAAACACTCGCTCGGCGCAATCGATCGATCACGGAACGGGTTGACTGGGCCACCACCGCAGCGCACGCTCCGAAGACCGAATGCGCAGCTTGGGGCGGTGGCGGAATGGTGATGGAGCTGCCGCACTCGGCAAGGCACCGAGTTCGGCGCGAACCCCCGATCCACTGGAATGCTGCCAACCTGCTGCTGCTCGTGCCGCTGCTGACGTTGTTCACGCCGTTCTACAACCGGATCGAGCCGAGGCTGGGCGGGCTGCCGTTCTTCTACTGGTTCCCGCTGGCGATGCTGCTGCTGACGATGGCGTTCTCCGCCCTGTTCTTCGCGCTGACCAGGACCGGTGGCGACGACATCGACCGGACCTGGCGATGAGCGGGCTGCGGCCGACCGAGCTGATCGTCCTCGGCCTGGCCATGGTCGCCGTCGCGATCATGGGCCTGGTCGCCAACCGGTGGCGGCGGCCGGCGGCGCCGATCCGGCTCGACGACTGGAGCCTCGGCGCCAGGCAGTACGGCTCGTGGGCGTCGTGGTTCGTCGTGGGGTCGGTCGTGTTCACCGGCTACGGCTTCGTCGCCGGGCCGGCGCTGGCGTTCACCGAGGGCGCCGCGGCGTTCTACGTGCTGCCGTACCTGATCATCGCGTTCCCGCTGGCGATGCTGCCGCTGGTCAGGCTGTGGTCGGTGTCGAGGGCTCGCGGCTACCTGACCGTCGCCGACTTCGTGCGCGGCCGCTACGGCTCCGGCGTGCTCGCGGGGCTGGTCGCGGTCACCGGGATCGTCGCGGCCGTCCCGCTGCTGGCGCTGCAGTTCGTGGCGATCGAGGCGGTCACCAGGGTCGCCGGGCTCAACCAGTCCGGGATCCTCGGCCACCTGCCGCTGCTGGTGCCGTTCGCGGTGGTCGTCCTGATCACCGGGCGGTCCGGCCTGCGCGCGCCGACGCTGGTGTCGTTCGTCAAGGTCATCCTGATGTTCCTGGTGGTGTTCGTCGCGATCCTCTACCTGCCGATCAAGCTCGACGGCTGGGCGGAGATCCTCAACTTGGTGCAGGCCAAGTTCGAGTCGTCACCGTCGACGAGCGACGGCCTGCTGCTCGACCCGGCCGACCAGCTGCACTACGGCACGCTCGCGCTCGGCTCGGCGCTGGCGCTGTTCCTATACCCGCACGCGGTCACCGGTGTGCTCGCCGCCCGCAACCGCGACGTGGTCAAACGCAGCCTGTGCGGGCTGCCGGCGTTCACGTTGCTGCTCGGCGCGCTCATGCTGCTCGGCTACGCCGCGATCGCGGCCGGCGTCGTGCCGCTGACCAGCGGTGCGGACGGCCGACCCGACCCGAACACGGTCATCCCGCTGCTGTTCGCCGAGCAGTCGCCGGCGTGGTTCGCCGGGCTGGCGTTCGCGGCCATCACGATCGCGGCGCTGGTCCCGGCGTCGGTGCTGGCGATCGGCGCCGCCAACCTGTGGGCCCGCAGCCTCTACCGCAACTACCTGCGCCGCCGGGCGACGCCCGAACAGGAGACCAGGCAGGCCAGGGGCGCCGCCAACGTGGTGCTCGCCGCCGGTCTGTTGCTGGCCGTCGACGCCGACCTGGCCGTCAGCCTGCAGGTGGTGGGGGCGGTGGTCGTGCTGCAGACGCTGCCGGCCGTGCTGATCCCGCTGTACCGGCGGTGGCCGCAGGTCAAGGGCCTGGTCCTGGGCTGGTTAGCCGGCGTGGGCTACGGCGTGTACCTGCTGGCCGGCATCGTCGACCCGGAGACCGGCGCCCGGTTCGCCGGCGCCGGCTACCCGCTCGGCGAGCTTGGGGTGTTCGGCTCGCAGCCGTTCGCCGGTAGCACCTTGACGATCTACGCCGGCGTGGTCGCGCTGCTGGTCAACCTCGCGGTCGTGATCATCGTTTCGGTCGCGTTCTGGATCGCCGGCATGCACAACGGCCGCGACGAGACCCGGCCGGAGGATTACGAGGCCGACGCCTACGACCCGAGCGTCCGGCTGGTCGAGGCCTGACTGACGACCAAGCCACTCATCCCATCCCGCAATCACGCGTTGACGACAATTTGTGTCGTTTGGGGTCCGTACGCTGACTCGACGGAACCATTCGTCGATGGGGAGGCGTGATGGGTGCATTGGAACCGCTGCGGGTGCCGGCGTCGTTCTGGCAACGTCGCGACGTTGGTGAGGCGCTGGATCGTCGCGATGTCGGTGCCCTGTTCCGGCTGCTACGCCAGCATGCCGGCGCCAGCCAGCACCGCATCGGCACCGCCACCGACCTGCAACAGGGGCACCGTCTTGCTGATCATGAGCGGCGATCGTGCCATCACCAGCATCGAGGTCTTGGAACGCACCGCCGACGGCCTCGGCCTACCCGACGACGCCCGGATGCGGCTCGGCCTCGCCCCGCGCGAGAACCCCGAGTTCCGCAGTTCGTGGACATACGAGCGTGACGCGTGCTGCGTTGCGCCTGGTAGAGGGCTTGCAGGTCAGGTTCGGCTCGTTCGGAGTGGTGGAGGTGTAGTAACACGATCCGGGCCTTAGCTCTTGTTCTGTCAGGGTGGATGCGGTTGGGTCGTGGACATGTTCCTGCGGTTCACGTCGCGGACGAACGCCGACGGCGGCGTGGTGCGCTACGTCGCGCTGGCGCACAACCGGCGCGTCGATGGACGGGTCAGGCCCGACGTGCTGATGAACCTCGGCCGGGCTGACCGGGTCGACGTGGCCGCACTGCGCCGGCTGGCCGCGTCGATCAACCGGCACTTCGGCGACGGGAACGGCCTGGATCCGGGTGCCGAGGCCGGCGCGGTGGCGGGTGCGGCGCCGCTGGAGGTGATCGACGCCCGCACGATCGGCTCGGTGTGGCTGCTGGAACAGCTGTGGCACCGCCTCGACATCGCCGCGGTGGTCCGTGCGGTCACTGACGCGCGGCGGTTCACCACGAACATGGAACGGGTGCTGTTCGCCCTGGTCGCCAACCGGGCCGTCGCCCCGATGAGCAAGCTGTCGGCTGCCGAGTGGGTCCGCGAGGATGCCGCGATCCCAGGGCTGTCCACAATGGACGACGACCACGCCTACCGGGCGATGGACCTGCTCGTCGACGCCGACACCACCGGCCGGGTGCAGGAAGCGGTGTTCTTCGCCGTGGCCAATCTGCTCAACCTCGAAGTCGACCTGCTGTTCTTCGACACCACCTCCACCTACTTCGAACGCGACGACGAAGACACCGGGGATGAGGCGTTGCGCCGGTTCGGCCACTCCAAGGACCACCGCAACGATCTGCCCCAGATCGTCATCGGCCTGGCCGTGACCAAGGAAGGCATCCCGGTGCGCTGCTGGTGCTGGCCCGGCAACACCAACGACCAGGCCATCCTGGCCGAGGTTCGTGACGATCTGCGCGACTGGAAGCTGGGCCGGGTGATCACGGTGGTCGACCGCGGCTTCACCAGCGCAGACAACCTGGCCTACCTGCGCCGCGCCGGTGGGCACTACATCGGCGGGATGCGCATGCGTGACGGCAACCCCCTCGTCGAGCAGGTCCTCGCCCGCCAGGGCCGCTACCAGCACGTGCGGGACAACCTGCGGGTCAAAGAGGTCCGCCTCGACGCCACCGACACCCGGTTCGTCATCTGCCACAACCCCGACCAGGCCGACCGTGACCGGCAGCAGCGTGACGAGGCGATCGCCCGCATCAGCGCCGAACTGGCCCGCATCGCCGAGCAACGCCGCCGCGACGCGGGGCGCCCCAAGGCCGACCGCACCCGCCTGCGCAACGAGGCCGCCCACATGCGGGCCGAGTGCGCGCTGCGCGACCATCCGACACTGGGCCGGTGGCTGACCCAGCAAGCCAACGGCCGACTGCGCGTCAACGCCGGCAAGATCAAGACCGAGGCCCGACTGGACGGCAAATACCTGCTCGCCACCTCCGACCCGCACATCAGCGCCGAGGACGTCGCCCTGGGCTACAAGAACCTTCTCGAGGCCGAACGCGGCTTCCGCGACCTGAAGACCCAACTGCTGCTCCGGCCCGTCTTCCACCGCCTCGAACACCGCATCCGCGCGCACGTGCTCATCTGCTGGCTGGCGCTGCTGCTGACCCGCCTCGCCGAACGCAGCACCAACCAAACCTGGCGAAACATCAACCGGCAACTCGGACGAATCATCCAGGTGACCCTCGCCGGCCCCGCCGGCACCATCACCCAAACCACCCCGCTCAACCCCGACCAGAAAGCCCTCTACCAGGCACTTTCCGCCCAGCCACCAGCCCGCGTGACCGCCTTCGACCCCACCTGAACACAACCGAAACCGGTCGGGACAGCGTAGACACACGCCACCCCCAGCCCTACCGGCGTTTCCCCAGCTCAAGCCCCGAATCCACACCAGCGTGTGACCACGAACTGCGGAACCCGGGATTCTGGGCCGCCTCGGCCCTCGGATGATCATGAACGTCATCGTCCGACATGACCCCTCGGCGTGGCGACCGGGGCGGCCCTTGCCTACGCCCTTGCCGAGCCACGCGTCGTCGTCCGATTGGCGATCAAGTCCTCGTTCCGCAGGCATCGAGGTCGAATACCCTGACGGCTGGCGCCATCCAAGAAGGATGTCGGTTCCCGGGCGACGACGGGAGAATAGCCTGGTCAAGTCCATGGACGTGGTGTGTCGCGGTTGATGCGTGATCTTCGTCTGGTGGTTAGGCGCTGAGCGCCGGGATGTGGCTGGGTGGCGTCTCCTCGGTCGTGGGGCTGTGGATGGGGTTGAGGCGGGCTTTGGCGAGGACTTCGAGGCCGAGGTAGCGGCGGCCTTCGGTCCATTCGTCGTGTTGTTCGGCGAGGACGGCGCCGACCAGGCGGATGAGGGCGTCGCGGTCGGGGAAGATGCCGACGACGTCGGTGCGGCGGCGGATCTCGCGGTTGAGCCGTTCCTGGGGGTTGTTGGACCAGATCTGCCGCCAGAGTTCCTTGGGGAAGGCGGTGAAGGCCAGCACGTCCGCCCTTGCCGCATCCAGGTGCTCGGCCACCTTGGGCAGCTTGTCGGTCAACGCGTCGAGGACCCGGTCGAACTGGGCGTGCACGGAGGTGCGGTCGGGCTGGTCGTAGACCGAGTGCAGCAGGGCCCGCACCCACGGCCAGCTGCTCTTGGGGGTGGCGGCCATCAGGTTCGCCGCGTAGTGGGTGCGGCAGCGTTGCCAGCACGCGCCGGGCAGGGTGGCGCCGACGGCCTCGACCAGGCCGCGGTGCGCGTCGCTGGTGACCAGCCGCACGCCGGTCAGGCCGCGGGCGGTCAGGTCGCGGAAGAACCCGAGCCAGCCGGCGCCGTCCTCGGCGCTGGTCACCTGCAGGCCGAGGATCTCTCGGTGCCCGTCGCCGTTGACACCGACCGCGAGCAGGGCGTGCACGTTGACCACTCGCCCTGCTTCGCGGACCTTGAGCACCAGCGCGTCGGCAGCCACAAACGTGTACGGACCCCCGTTGAGCGGGCGGGTGCGGAACGCCTCGACCTGCTCGTCCAGGTCCTTGGCCATCATGCTGACCTGGGAGCGCGACAGCCGGGTGATGCCCAGCTGCTCGACCAGCTTCTCCATCCGCCGAGTGCTGACTCCCAGTAGGTAACACGTCGCCACCACCGTGGTCAGCGCCCGCTCGGCCCGGCGGCGCCGTTCCAACAACCAGTCCGGAAAGTAGCTGCCTTGGCGCAGCTTGGGGATCGCCACCTCCAAGGTGCCGGCGCGCGTGTCGAACTCGCGGTGCCGGTAGCCGTTGCGCACGTTGGTCCGCTCCGGGCTGGACTCGCCGTACGCAGCGCCGCAGATCGCGTCGGCCTCCGCCGACATCAACACGTTGATGAACGTCGTCAGCAACGAACGCAGCAGATCCGGCGACGCGGACGACAGGTGCTCGTGCAGGAAGCGGGCAGGGTCGATACTGGATGGTGCGGCCATCACGTAGCTCTCCTTAGGACTGTGGAAGGTCTCCAAGAAGATCACGCGATGGCCGCCCTACACCTCTACGCCACGCCCTCACAGGGCCTGCCGTACACCACTCTGCTGGACGCCACTGGACGCCGGTGACCACCGCGGCAGGCACAGCACTGCCACTGGACCAGCAGCGCC
>OBLK01000259.1_pt1 | contig 14923 bp, 16 predicted proteins | sample 1518871 | NCBI WGS metagenome assembly OBLK01 (sample SAMEA2464837, study PRJEB22497) | soil metagenome | biome: Grassland; feature: Farmland; material: Clay | place: Australia | collected 2013-02-01 | depth 0.8 m
CCCCCGATGATGTGCACTCCGCCGGTGATGTGCATACAGCCGATGACGGGCACACCGCCCACGGTGCCGCGCGCGACCCGCACGCCGAGCCGTCGGCGGAGTGGGGCTGGCACGGCGGGTTCCCCAGGGCCGCCCGGATCGGCGGCTGGACACTGGCCGCAATCATGTTCCTGATGCTGATCGGCAACCACGAGGGCCGCATCGAGGACCTCTGGCTGGTCGTCACCGGGCTGATCATCATCGGCATCCTGGTCCGCGACCAGATCAAGCGCCGAACCTCCTGGCGCCCCTGAGGCCCTGCCCACCCCGGTCAGAAGTTGATCACGACGTTTCCGCCTCTGCGGATCGATTCAGCAGGGCAACAGCCCCGTGATCGACATCGGCCTCGGGCGCAGCGGCGGCTGCAGGTGCGGAAACGGTGGGAGGGGCGAGGATGGTGTTGAGGTCGTAGGTGGTGGGTTCCTCGAGTTGGGCGTAGGTGCAGGAGCGGGGGTCGCGATCGGGGCGCCAGCGTAGGAAGTGGGCGTTGTGGCGGAAGCGGCGGCCTTCCAGTTGGCTGTAGCGGACCTCCACGACGCGCTCGACGCGCAGCGGCTCCCAGTGCAGGTCCTTGCCGGCGTTCCAGCGGCTCTGCATGCCGGGGCGGCGGTCGGCGTGCTCGGCAGCCAGGGAGGCGGCGGCCCACTCGGCCCAGGGGTGGCCCTCGACGGCGTTCTCCCGCAGCGGGGCGAGCTCGTCGACGAGCTCGCGACGGCGAGCCATGGTGAACGAGCCGGCGACGCCGACGTGTTGCAGATCGTCGCCGTCGTACAGGCCGAGCACGAGCGATCCGATGATCGGGCCGGACTTGTGCCACCGGAACCCGGCGACGGCGCAGTCGGCGGTGCGCTCGTGCTTGACCTTGAACATGAGCCGCTGGTCGGGCTCGTAGGGCAGGTCGCGAGGCTTGGCTATGACGCCGTCGAGGCCGGCGCCCTCGAACACCGAGAACCAGCTGCGCGCCAGTTCGACGTCACCGGTGACCGGGGTGAGGTAGATCGGTGGCTGGACGCCGGCCAGCGCGGCCTCCAACCGGGCGCGGCGCTGGGCGAACGGCACGTCGAGCAGGGCCGTGTTGCCGAGGGCGAGCAGGTCGAAGGCGATGAACCAGGCCGGGGTCTGCTCGGCCAGCAGCCGCACCCGGGACGCGGCCGGGTGCAGCCGCAGCTGCAGCGACTCGAAGTCGAGGCGGTTGCCGCGCGGGACGACGATCTCGCCGTCGACGACGCAGCGGGTCGGCAGGTTGGCCCGCACGGCCTCGACGAGCTCGGGGAAGTACCTGGTGAGCGGGCGTTCGTTGCGGCTGCCGAGCTCGATCTCGTCACCGTCGCGGAACACCAGGCAGCGGAAGCCATCCCACTTCGGCTCGTACAGCAGGTCGCCCTCGGGCATGCCGGCGACGGCCTTGGCGAGCATCGGTCGCACCGGCGGCAGCAGCGGCAGGTCCATGGCTATCCCTGCGCCGCAAGCTGACCGCAGGCGGCGGCGATCTCGCGGCCCCGGGTGTCGCGGACGGTGCACTCGACGCCGGCGGCCCGCACCCGGCGGACGAACTCGGCCTCGACCGGCTTGGGGCTGGCGTCCCACTCGCTGCCCGGCGTCGGGTTCAGCGGGATGAGGTTGACGTGGACGAGCTGCTCGAGGTGGCGGCGAAGCAGCTTGCCGAGCAGGTCGGCCCGCCACGGCTGGTCGTTGACGTCGCGGATGAGCGCGTACTCGATCGACACCCGGCGCCCCGTCCGGTCGGCGTAGCTGCGGGCGGCCGAGAGCACGTCCGCGACCGGCCACCTGGTGTTGACCGGTACCAAGGTGTCGCGCAGCTCGTCGTCGGGAGCATGCAGCGACACCGCCAGCGTCACCGCGAGACCCTCGGCCGTGAGCCGGCCGATCGCCGGCACCAGACCGACGGTGGACACCGTCACCGAGCGCTGGGACAGGCCGAGCCCGTCCGGCGGTGGCTCGGTGATCCTGCGCACGGCGTCGACCACCCGGCGGTAGTTCGCCATCGGCTCGCCCATGCCCATGAACACCACGTTGGACAGCCGGCCGGGACCACCGGTCAGCTCGCCGTCGCGCATCGCGGCGGCAGCGGCACGCACTTGGTCGACGATCTCCGCGGTGGACAGGTTGCGGCGCAGCCCGCCCTGCCCGGTCGCGCAGAACGGGCACGCCATCCCGCAGCCGGCCTGGCTGGAGATGCACACGGTCGCCCGCTCCGGGTACCGCATGAGCACGCTCTCGAACAGCGTGCCGTCGTGCGCGCGCCACAGCGTCTTGCGCGTCGTACCGTCGTCGCATGCCACATCTCGCACCGGCGAGAGCAGCGGCGGCAGCAACGCCTGCGCCAGCCGGTCACGACTGGCAGCCGGGATGTCGGTCATGCCGGCCGCGTCGGCCGTGAGCCGCCCGAAGTAGTGGTTGGACAGCTGGTTGGCGCGGTACGGCTGCTCCCCCAGCTCGACGACGGCGGCGCGGCGCTGCTCGGCGGACAGGTCGGCTAGGTGGCGCGGCGGCATGCCACGGCGCGGCGCCTCGAACACGAGCGGAAGGCTGTTCATGTCGCCTACAAGAGTGCCATGCCACAAAAATGCCAAGGTAGTAGCATGGAGGTATGACACGGCGGCGACTGTCCGTTACGGTAGACGAGGAGCTGATCAAGGCGGCGAAGAAGGCCGTCGCCGTCGGCCGAGCCGACAACGTCAGCTCGTGGGTTAACGATGCGCTCCACCGGCAGGCCGATCATGATCGCCGGTTGGCTGCCCTTGACGAATTTCTGGCTGCATACGAGGCAGAGCATGGCGAGATCTCCGACGCCGAGATGGTCGAAGCCGCCCGCCGGGCTCGAGGTCGCGCCATCGTCGTACGCGGTGAGGCCGGGGTCGCGTGACGCTCATCCTCGACGCGGGCGCATTCGTGGCCGCGGAGCGTGATGACCGGGACGTCGTGGCACTGATCAAGCGCGAGCGCGCAGCGGGCAAGGTGCCGATAACCCACGGCGGAATCGTCGGGCAGGTGTGGCGCGGCGGCGCGGGCCGCCAGGTCCCCGTCGCACGCCTGCTCGCCGGCACCGAGATCCTCCCGTTGGACGACGGGCTGGGCCGGTCCGTCGGGATGCTGCTCGCCATGGCAGGAACATGCGACGTGCTCGACGCGGCCGTCGTGCTGCTCGCCGTCGACGGGGACGACATCCTGACCTCTGATCCGAGGGATCTTGCCCGGCTGGCCACGCACGCCGGCACCCACCTCGAGATCATCGAGGTGTAGGTCGCAGTAGTCCGGTTGGTTTGCGGCGGGTGTGCAGGCGGTAGGTGACCGGGATGGCCAGGCCGCGGGTGTCGGCAATGGCCCGGGCGGCGACGGCGGCGGAGAACTCGATGCGCAGCACGGACTCGAGGTCGGCGCGGTTGGCGAACCGCCAGTCGGTCTCGATCCGGGTGGTGGTGAACCCCGCGGCGCCGAAGAAGCGCTCGACGGCGGCGGGGTCGTAGCCGGGCAGTTCGGCACGCAGCCACGATCCGTACGGCGAGCGGGCGAAGTCCAGGTCGACGATCGCCAGGGTGCCGCCGGGGCGCAGGACGCGGTCGGCCTCGGCCAGGCCGGGTTCGCAGCCGGGGCCGAAGAAATAGGCGGTGCGGGCGTGCACGAGGTCCGCGCTCGAAGCCGGCAAATCCGTGTGCTGGGCATGACCGGCGACGACGCGGACGTTGTCCAAGTTTGCGACGCGCCGCGCGGCCCGCCGCGCCAGGCCCCGGTGCGGCTCGACGCCGGTCACGGTGGCGGCCGTGGACGCGAACGTCGGCAGGTGGAAGCCGTCGCCGCAGCCGATGTCGACCACGTCGCGACCGTCCCACGGGCACGCGCCGCGAAGCGCCCGCCAGATGGCGCCGGTGGCATCCTGGGCGCGGTTCTCGATCTCGTAGACGTCCGGCCAGCGCCATACGTTGGGGCTGGGGATCGTCGCGGTCACGCGGGGACCAGCAGCGACAGCAGCAGCCAGGTCACCACGGCCGAGGGCAGCAGCGAGTCGAGGCGGTCCATCAGGCCGCCGTGGCCGGGCAGCAACGTGCCCATGTCCTTGATGCCGAGGTCACGCTTGATCATCGACTCGACCAGGTCGCCGGTCGTAGCGGTGATGACGACGGCGACGCCGAGCACGGCGCCGACCCACCACCGACCGTTCAGGGCCAGCACGACGGTCAGCGTGGTGCCGACGACTCCGGCCACGATCGAACCGGCGAAGCCCTCCCAGGACTTCTTCGGGCTGATCAGCGGCGCCATCGGGTGCCGGCCCAGGAACACGCCGGCCGCGTAGCCGCCGATGTCCGAGCAGACCACGGCGATCATGAACGTGAAGATCCGCCCGGCGCCGTCGGCCGGCGTGACCAGCATGGTCGCGAACCCGGCGAGCAGCGGCACGTAGGCGGCCACGAAGAAGGACGCCGTGATGTCGCGCACGTAGCCGTCGACGCCGCCGCGGAACCGCCACACCAGGCACGCCAGCACGGTCGCCACGAACGCGCCGAGCAGGCCTCCCAGCCCGAACGGCCAGGCCAGCCACATCATCGCCTGGCCGCCGATGATCAGTGGGGCCAGCGTGACCCTGATCCCGCCGCCGCGGCGAAGCGCCCCGGCCAGTTCCCAGGTGCCCATCGCGATCGCGGCGGCGGCGATGCCGATGAACACGTGCCGGGCGGTGAGCAGCGACACCACGATCGCGGCGCCGAGCACGATGCCTACGGTGATCGCGGCGGGCAGGTTCCGCCCCGCACGCGACACTCTGGCCACGACGGCGGCCAGGTCGGCCGGCGCCGGTGCCGCTCCGGCTACCGGAGCGGCGCTGGCCGCAGCCGTCCCCGGTCCGACCGGCTCACCTTGGACCGGGTCGGCCGACCGAACCGACTCGACCGGCTCGATCGGATCTACCGGCCGAGCCGGTGAAGGCGCGGTGTCGCCCCCGTCTCCGGCCTTGCCGGCCGTCACGCTCGCGTCCATCTTCCGTCCGGCACCGTCGAGGGTCAGTCCTCGAGGAGCTCGGACTCCTTGTGCTTGACGAGGTCGTCGGCTTGGTGGACGTACTTGGCGGTGAGCGACTCCAGTTCCTTCTCGGCGCGGCGCACGTCGTCCTCGCCGCTGTCCCCGTCCTTGATCATCCGCTCGAGCTCGTCCTTGGCCTTGCGGCGGATGTTGCGAATCGCCACCCTGGCCTCCTCGCCCTTGTGGTGGGCGACCTTTACCAGGTCACGGCGGCGCTCGCCGGACAGGTGCGGGACCACGATGCGGATGATCGTGCCGTCGTTGGTGGGGTTGACGCCGAGGTCGGAGTTGCGGATCGCCTTCTCCATCGCGCCGAGCTGTGACGGGTCGTAGGGCTTGATGATGACCATGCGCGCTTCCGGCACGTTGATCGAGGCGATCTGGTTCAGCGGCGTCGGCGTGTTGTAGTAGTCGATGGTGATGCCGCTGAACATGGCCGGGTTGGCCCGCCCGGTGCGGATCGTGGCGAGCTCGTCCTTGGCGACCGCGACCGCCTTCTCCATCTTTTCCTCGGCCTCGAAGAGGGTCTCCTCGATCACGGCTGCTCCTAGCTGCTCGCAGTGTCCGATTCGTGCACCGTCGGCGTTCAGGTCACCGGGTCGACCGGCGGAGTGCTGACCAGGGTTCCGATCCTCTCACCACGGACGGCCCGGGCGATGTTGCCCTCGGTCAGCAGGTCGAAAACGATGATCGGCATATTGTTGTCCATGCAGAGGCTGAACGCGGTCGCGTCCGCTACCTGCAGGCCGCGTTCGAGGACCTCGCGGTGCGTGATGTGGTCGAACTTGGTGGCCGTCGGGTCGATCTTCGGGTCGGCCGTGTACACCCCGTCGACCGACTTGGCCAGCAGCACGACCTCGCAGCCGATCTCGAGTGCGCGCTGCGCCGCGGTCGTATCGGTGGAGAAGTAGGGCATCCCCGCGCCCCCACCGAAGATCACGGCCCGGCCCTTCTCCAGGTGCCGGATGGCCCGCCGCGGGATGTACGGCTCGGCGACCTGGCCCATGGTGATCGCGGTCTGCACCCTGGTGTCGACGTGGTGGCCGCGCTCGAGCGAGTCCTGCAGGGCCAGGCAGTTCATCACGGTGCCGAGCATGCCCATGTAGTCGGCGCGGGCCCGGTCCATGCCGCGTTGCTGCAACTCCTCGCCGCGGAAGAAGTTGCCGCCGCCGATGACGACGGCAACCTGCACTCCCGAGTGCACGACCTCGGCGATCTGCCTCGCGACGGTCTGCACGACGTCGGGGTCGACGCCCACCCCGCCGCCGCCGAACATCTCCCCGCCGAGCTTGAGCAGCACCCGCCGGTAGCCGGTCTGCCGAGGGCCGTACTCGACCTCGACGACCGCGCCGGCCTGCGAACCGAGATCGCTGTGCCCGCTGCCGGCGCTGGCGGTCCGCCCGCTCCGCTCGCTCACCCAATGCCCTCCCGGCTGGTTGCGCTTAGCCACAGAACCATAGCGGCGGGTCGAGGTCGTCCTTACGACTGGCCGACCTCGAAACGGGCGAACCGCTTCACGTTCACTCCGGCTGCGTCGAGCACCGCCTTGACCGTCTTCTTGCTGTCCTGCACCGACGACTGCTCCAGCAGCACGACGTCCTTGAAGAAGCCGTTGACCCGGCCCTCGATGATCTTGGGCAGCGCCTGCTCCGGCTTGCCCTCCTCACGGGCGGTCTCCTCGGCGATGCGCCGCTCGGCGGCGACGACGTCCTCGGGGATCTCGTCCCGGTTGACGAAGCGCGGGCGCATGGCGGCCACCTGCATGGCGGCGGCGCGCGCGGCCTCGGTGTCAGCGCCGTCGTACTCGACGAGCACGCCGACGGCCGGCGGCAGGTCCGACGAGCGGCGGTGCAGGTAGCTGGCGACCTGGCCGTCGAAGGTGACGACTCGGCGCAGCTCGAGCTTCTCGCCGATCCTGGCCGAGAGCTCCGCGACGGCGTCGCCGACGGTGCGGCCGTCAAGTTCGGCGGCCTTGAGCTGCTCGACGTCGGTGGCGCCGTTCTGCTTGGCGATAGCGACGATGCGCTGCGCCAGTTGCTGGAACTCGGCGTTCTTGGCGACGAAGTCGGTCTCGCAGTTCACCTCGACCATGACGCCGCCGTCGGCGGCGACCAGGCCGTTGGCTGTGGTGCGCTCGGCGCGCTTGCCGACGTCCTTGGCGCCCTTGATGCGCAGCAGCTCGACGGCCTTGTCGAAGTCGCCGTCGGCCTCGTCGAGGGCCTTCTTACAGTCCATCATCCCGGACCCGGTGAGCTCACGTAGCCGCTTGACATCGGCGGCGGTGAAGTTCGCCATCGTGGTGTCTTCCATCCTCGCGTTGCTTGGTCGGGCGTACGCCGCACCCCGTACCCGGCGCCCCGGGCAGGGGTGCTGCGTGCGGCCCTGGTGGACTCTGGTTCGGCGTCTACTGGTTCGAGGCGTCTACTGGTTCGAGGCGTCTACTGGTTCGAGGCGTCCGATGACGGCGCGCCGGCGGAGGCGCCGGCCAGCAGCTCCTGCTCCCACTCGGCGAGCGGCTCGTCGCTGGCGACGCCCGGCTCGGGCTTCTGGTCGCTCTCGGACGGCGTGGTGGCCCGGCCCGACCGGGCCATCAGCCCGTCGGCGGCGGCATCGGCGACGACCCTGGTGAGCAGGGCGGCCGAGCGGATCGCGTCGTCGTTGCCCGGGATCGGGAAGTCCACCTCGTCGGGATCGCAGTTGGTGTCGAGGATCGCGACGACCGGGATGCCCAGCTTGCGCGCCTCGCCGACCGCGATGTGCTCCTTGTTGGTGTCCACGACCCACACGGCGCTCGGCACCTTAGCCATGTCGCGGATGCCGCCCAGGGTCTTCTCCAGCTTGTCCTTCTCCCTGGTGAGCATGAGGACTTCCTTCTTGGTCAGGCCGGCGAAGCCGCCGGTCTGCTCCATGGCCTCGAGCTCCTTGAGCCGCTGCAGGCGCTTGTGCACTGTCTGGAAGTTGGTGAGCATGCCGCCCAGCCAGCGCTGGTTCACGAATGGCATGCCGACCCGATTGGCCTGGGCGGCGATCGCCTCCTGGGCCTGCTTCTTGGTGCCAACGAACAGGACCGTGCCGCCGTGCGCGACGGTCTCCTTGATGAACTCGTAGGCCCGCTCGATGTAGGTGAGGGTCTGCTGCAGGTCGATGATGTAGATGCCGTTGCGCTCGGTGAAGATGAATCGCTTCATCTTGGGGTTCCAGCGCCGGGTCTGATGCCCGAAGTGAGCGCCGGAGTCGAGCAGCTGCTTCATGGAGACGACGGCCATTGCCGGGTTCGCTCCTCTGTCGTTCTCGGGCGCGCCTGCCGGGATCGTCGTGACCCCGTCGGCGCGCGGGCGGTTTGTCGCGGCGGTCCGGGCCGGGCCGCCACCCTGGTCCCCGCTCGGCGCCGCCACCCGGCCTACTGCTCCGGGACCGCTGGGCGCCGGGTCGAGGAAACTGGTTCTTCCACGACCGGACGGGAACGCGAAGTCAACCCGTGCGCGCACGGGCCGCGCGGACAAGTGTACGCCCTGCCACGGACGGTCCCGACCACAGCGGGCGTGACGGCGGCTGGTTGTCCACAGCGGCACGGTTGTCCACAGCCTCGGCGTTCTGAGCCGCCCGCAGTCGTCGTTCTCGGCCAAGGTTCGTGGCATGCGAATCGTGATGTTCGCCGTGGTCTTCGTTCTGGCCTTGGTGCCAGGTTCCCTGACCGCGGCCATGCCGATACCTGGTCAAGTTGCCCTGGTTGAGCCCGCTGCCGGAGCGGCTGCTGGTCCCGGTCTGGCCTCAGCCAAGCCGGCCGCCGCCCCGGTGGCCGGCCAGGTTGTCGCGCCGGCCGGGGCGTTCGGTTGGCCGCTCGCGGGATTGCCCGGGCTCGCGCGTCCGTTCGAGCCACCGGAGCACCCGTACGGACCCGGCCACCGGGGCGTCGACCTGCGCGGATCACCGGGGCAGCCGGTGCTGGCCGCCGGTGACGGCACGGTCGCCTTCGCCGGCATGGTCGCCGGCCGCCCGGTCGTCTCCGTCGACCACCCGAACGGCCTTCGCACGACGTACGAGCCGCTCGCGGCCGTGGTGAGCGCCGGCGAGCTGGTGCGCCGCGGCGAGGTGCTCGGCACGCTGCTGGCAGGACACGACGGCTGCCCGGCGGCGGCGTGCCTGCACTGGGGTGTACGCCGCGGCGACGAGTACCTCGACCCGCTCCGCCTCTTGGCGCTGGGCCGCGTGCGACTACTCCCCATGCCGCCGTGACGGTGGCCGGTCCTGGCTTGCGGTGGCCGGTCCTGGCTTGCGGTGGTTTGTCCCTGGCTTGTCGCGGCTTGTCGTGGCTTGTCCCTGGCCTGTCATGGCGAGCCTGCCCGGTTAGCCGGCCGCAGCCTCCTGGAGCTTGCCGCGCAGCCGCAACACGGCCCGAGTGTGCAGCTGGCACACCCGGGACTCCGTCACGCCGAGCACCTTGCCGATCTCGGCGAGGGTGAGGTTCTCGAAGTAGTAGAGCGTGACGACCATGCGGTCCCGCTGGCCGAGCTGCGCGATCGCCTCGGCGAGCAGCCGGCGGTTCTCGCGGTCCTCCATCGCCAGCACCGGGTCCTCGGCGTCGTGATCCGGCAGGGTCTCGGCCAGCGAGCTGCCGCGACCAGCCGCGACCAGCTCATCGAGCGCGGCGACGCTCGTGAGCTGCAGCTCGGCGTACAGCTCGCGAAGCTCGCCGACCGGGATGCCGAGCTCCAAGGCGACCTCGGCATCGCTCGCCGAGCGGTGCAGCTTGGCTTCGAGGCGATCCATCGTCCGCTCCACCTCGCGTGCCCGGCTGCGCACCGATCGCGGCACCCAGTCCTGGGCGCGCAGGTCGTCCAAGATGGCGCCACGGATGCGCTGCATGGCATACGGCTCGAACTTCAGGCCACGGCCCGGTTCGAAGCGCTCGATGGCCTCGACCAGGCCGAAGATCCCCGACTGGACGAGGTCGGCGATGTCCACGTGGGACGGCAGGCCGGTGCCGACCCGACCCGCCACGTACTTGACCAGCGGCGAGTAATGCAGAACCAGACGGTCCCTGATCGCGGTCTCGCGTAGGTCGCCGTAGGTCCGCCACAGTGCGCGGACGCCGGCTTCGGCCGTGGCGGCGTCCAAGCCGTGTTCACCGATCGACCGGGTGGCGACGGTCGCGACCTCCGCGACACCACCGCCGTTGCCGGCCCCGACGTCGCGATCCGCCCCGACAGCTCCCGTCCCGATCAGCTCACGCCCGGGGATGAGCTCGGTCATGAATCGCCTTCAGTCGCTCCACTGTCACGTGGGTATAGAGCTGCGTTGTTGCGAGCGTAGCGTGACCGAGCAACTCCTGAACGCTACGTAGATCGGCGCCGCCCTCGAGCAGATGCGTCGCCGCCGAGTGCCGCAACCCGTGTGGACCGGTATCGGCGGCACCGGGCACCGCTGACACCGCGTCGTGCACGCCCCGGCGTGCGGTCCTGGGGTCGAGGCGTCCACCCTTCGCTCCGAGGAAGACCGCGTTCGGGCTCGTGAGGCGGCTGAGCTGGGGGCGGCCATGATCCAACCACGCCCGCAGCGCGCGCTCGGCGGGCACGCCGAACGGGACCGATCGCTGCTTGCTTCCCTTGCCCATCACCCGTACGACGCGGCGGTCGTGGTCGATGCCGTCGAGGTCCAACCCGCACAGCTCGGAGACCCGGATGCCCGTGGCGTAAAGCAGCTCGACCAAGGCGTGATCACGAAGCGCAACCGGATCTCCCTCGCTCGCACCGGCCGCGGCGGCGTTCATGGCGGCTGTGGCCTGTTCGGGTCGAAGTACGGTCGGCAGGGTCCGGTGTGCCCGTGGGCTGCTCAACTTCGGCCCGGGGTCGACCCGAAGGTGGCCGGCCCGAGTGGCCCACGCCGTGAACGTCCTGACCGCCGCGGTCCGGCGGGCCAGTGTGCTGCGGCTGGCGCCCGCGGCGAGCTGCCCGGCGAGCCAGCGGCGCACGCTGACCAGGTCGATGGCATCCACGGTCACGACCGGGCCGCGCTCGGCGACCAGCCGCTCGAGGATCGACGTGACGTCGCCGAGGTAGGCCCGCACCGTGTGCTCTGACCTCCCCCGCTCCGAGCGCAGGTGCCGCCGGAACGCGCCGAGGACGTCGACCAGGTGCGGCGGCAGCTCCGCCCTGGCCGGCTGCACCTGACTGGCAGGCCTGGCCGCTGCCTGGCCGGTCGGGGGCCGTGGTTCGCTCGGTCGGGAGGCCATCGACCCGACACTGTGCCGCGCGATGCCGTCCGTCAAGCACCGCCACGCGTGGACGGCGAGCGACTCAGGCGCCAGCCGGTCTCGCAGCGCTCGGCGAGACCGCGCTGCTCGAGGATGGGCAGGGCGGCTCTGACCCGGGCGATCGGGACACCCGACTCCCTGGCGATCCAGTCGGCCGGACGGCCGGCGCGGGGACGCAGCGCCTCGTGCACGCGCAACTCGTCGCGGTCGAGGCCGTCGGTCCGCCGGACCGGGCGGTCCCGGACGGCGGCCAGGTCGGCACCGACCTGGCCGGCGGACTCGATCACGTCGTCGACCCCGGTGACGAGCACGGCCTGTTGTGCGCGCAGCAGTTCATGACAGCCGATCGACTGCGCCGAGGTGACCGGGCCCGGCACTGCCATGAGCACGCGACCGAGCGCCACCGTGGTGCTCGCCGTGTTGATGGCACCGCTGCGAACGCCGGCCTCCACCACGACGGTGCCCTGCCCGAGCGCCGCGATGAGCCGGTTGCGGTGCAGGAACCGGTGCCGCGCCGGCGGGGTGCCCGGCGCGTACTCGCTGATCACGGCGCCCCGCTCCGCGACGTGTTTGAGCAGGGCGCCGTGCCCGGCCGGGTAGCGCACGTCGATGCCGCAGGCCAGCACCGCGACCGTGTCGCCCTCGGCGGCGAGCGCACCGCGATGGGCGGCGCCGTCGATGCCGTAGGCGGCGCCGGACACCACGGTCCAGCCACGGCCGGCGACGCCGTAGCCGAGCTCGCAGGCGACGTGCTCGCCGTAGGCGGTGGCGGCGCGAGCGCCGACGATCGCGACCGCCCGTTCGGCGAGCTCGTCGAGGCGCCCTGGCCCTCGCACCCACAGCGCCAACGGCGCGACCGTTCCGGTCACTCCGCGCGCTGTGGCCCGGTCGAACGCGGCGAACGGCCAGCATGGCCACTCGGCGTCCTCCGGGATGACCAGCCGTCCGCCGGCCGCTTCCGCGGCTGCCAGGTCGGCCTCCGCGCGGTCGACGCCGCACCGGGCCTCGGTCTCGGCCGCGACATCGGCCGGCAGGTGCCGCTCACGAACCAGCCGTGCGGCCACGAGCGGACCATGCTCGGCGACGAACCTGGCCAGCGCCGGCGCCGGCGGCTCCGCCACCCGCAGCAGGTAGGCCCTGGCCAGCCGGAGCGCGCGCAGCCGGTCGGCCTCGGCGCCCGGGCCGGCGTGGCGGCCGACACGCTGCCCAGGAGCCAGCCCGGCCACGCCATCCGGCTGGCGGGTGGGCGGGTCGATGGGTCGCGGGGTCATGCGACGCTCCCGGCGCAGGCGTGGCCCTGCAGACCCAGGGCGGCCGACACCAGGTCCTCGTCGGGCCTGTCCTGGCCGGCCAGGTCGGCAAGCGTCCAGGAAATGCGCAAGGCGCGGTCGGCGCCGCGGGCGGTGAGTTGCCCGACGGCGAGGCCGGTGTCGATGGGTTTGAGGGTGTGGCGAGGCAGCCGAAACCGCCGGCGCAGGGCCGGCCCGGGCACCTCGGCATTGGTGCGCCAGCCGTGCTCGGACCAGCGGTGCGCCGCGGCGGCTCTGGCGGCGAGCACGCGTTCTCGGACCACGGCGGTGGATTCGGCGTCGCCGCTGTCGGCCAGCCTGGCGACGTTGACCGGCAGCATCGGGGCACGCAGGTCGATCCGGTCCAACAGCGGGCCGGAGAGCCTGGTCAGGTAGCGCCGGCGCGCCGTGGACGAGCACACGCAGTCGGCCTGCCGGGGCGGAGCGCACGGGCACGGGTTGGACGCCATGACGAGCTGGAACCGTGCGGGGTAGGCCACGACGCCGCCGCTCCTGGCCAGCCGGACCTCGCCCTCCTCCAGGGGCGTGCGCAGCGAGTCGAGCGCCGCGACCGCGAACTCGGCGACCTCGTCGAGGAACAGCACGCCACGGTGGGCCCTGCTGACCGCGCCCGGTCTGGCCAGGCCGGAGCCGCCTCCGATGAGCGCCGCCATGGTCGTGCTGTGGTGCGGCGCGACGAACGGCGGCACGGTCAGCAGCGGCGCGGACGGTGAGAGCAGGCCGGCGACCGAGTGGATCGCGGTCACCTCGAGCGAGGCCTCGGTCGTCAGCTCGGGGAGCAGTCCGACCAGACGCTGCGCGAGCATGGTCTTGCCGGTGCCGGGTGGTCCGATCAGCAGCAGGTGGTGGCCGCCGGCGGCCGCGACCTCCAGGGCCCAGCGCGCGTCTGACTGGCCGACAACGTCGGCGAGGTCGGGCGGAGCGGCCGGCTCCGTCGGCGCCGCCACGGCGGGCCGCACGAGCGCGCTCCGGTCGCCGCGCAGCCAGCGCAGCACGTCGCGTAGCCGCCGGGCGCCGTACACGTCGACGCCGTCCACCAGCGCCGCCTCGGCCAGCACGGCCGCCGGCACGATCGCGCGGACCAGCCCGGCGCGGCGAGCGGCGAGCAGCGCCGGCAGCACACCGCGGACGGCGCGGACCCGGCCGTCGAGGGCCAGTTCGCCGAGCAGCACGGTGCCGTCGAGTGGCTGCTGGGGCACGTCACCGTTGGCCGCGAGCACGGCGGCGGCCAGTGCCAGGTCGTACGACGAGCCCACCTTGGGCAGGGTCGCGGGAGACAGCGCGAGCGTGGTCCGCCGGTTCGGCCAGGCCTCCTCGGAGTTCACCACGGCCGCCCTGACCCGCTCCCTCGACTCCTGCAGAGCGGTGTCACCGAGCCCGACCAGCGCGAGCCCGGGCAGCCCGAAGCCGATGTCTGCCTCGATCTCGACCGGTACGCCGTCGACACCGACCAGCGCCACCGACCACACCCGCGCCAGGCCCATCAGAAGGCCTCCACGAAGTGCTCGATCGTGGGCTCGGCGCCAGGAGGGCAGTCGACGGCGACCACGTCGAACCGCACCTCGCACCACCGGACCCGGTGCGCGGCGAGCCAGTACCGGGTGACCAGGCGGATCGTGCTGGCCTTGTGCCTGGTCACGGCCTCGGCGGGAGTGCCGAAGCCCCGCCCGGACCTCGTCTTGACCTCGCACACGATCAGGCGGTTGCCGTCGGTGAGCACGAGATCGAGCTCTCCCTTGCGGCACCGCCAGTTCCTGGACAGCAGCACCAGGCCCTGCCGTTGCAGGTGGTCGGCGGCGATGTCCTCACCGCGCCGACCCAGCGTCTCCACCACGACCGCCGACTCCCCTCGTCACGTTCGCCGTAGCGCTAAGCGTGTCGAGAGCGGCGTACACCGGGTAGCGGCAATCTCACGATCTGTGGACAACCGTGCCGCTGTGGACAACTACCGGGTGACACGCCGGTGAACCACCGGGACCGTCACCCGGGTGTGGTAAGTGCGAACGAGGCCTAATGCCCGAACGGCCCGGACTCAGGCAGCCGCAGCTCGGGCTTGTCGAGCTCCTCGACGTTGACGTCCTTGAACGTGATGACCCTGGCGTTCTTGAGGAACCGGGCGGGGCGGTACATGTCCCACACCCAGGCGTCGGACATCCGGACCTCGAAGTAGACCTCACCGTCGGCGTTGCGCGCCTGCACGTCGACCGCGTTGGCCAGGTAGAACCGGCGCTCGGTCTCCACCACGTACGAGAACTGTCCGACGATGTCGCGATACTCCTTGTAGAGC
>OBLK01000260.1_pt1 | contig 14896 bp, 20 predicted proteins | sample 1518871 | NCBI WGS metagenome assembly OBLK01 (sample SAMEA2464837, study PRJEB22497) | soil metagenome | biome: Grassland; feature: Farmland; material: Clay | place: Australia | collected 2013-02-01 | depth 0.8 m
GCTTACAGCTCCTCAGCAAATCTCGGGCCGGGTTATGACGTCCTCGCAATATCCCACAATGCTTATTATGACAGGGTGACTGTTTCCCAGGACGACAGGACCGGCGGACAGCAAATCAGGATATTGTCTGACAACACCCCCCTTAAGACGGAGAATAATACTGCCGGCCTGGCACTTATAAATCTTTTCGAAGGTGAGGGCATAAAGGACAGTGTATCAGTTAAGATAGAGAAGGGGATTCCGTTCGGCCTTGGCCTGGGCAGCAGCGGTGCCTCATCGGCGGCTGCTATCTTTTCCGCAAACACACTCTTCGAATTAGGCCTCTCCCTCGAAAAAATCACATATTATGCGATGAGGGGGGAAATCGCCTCCTCTGGAAGCCCTCATGCGGACAACGTTTCAGCATCGATATACGGTGACATGGTAATAGTAAATTCTGTAGATCCGCTCAGGGTGAGGAAACTCAAAATCTCCGAGAAGTTCTCTTTCCTGACAATAATTCCACACGTATTCATTCCCAACAAAACTAAAATGGCCAGGGAAATGCTGCCGAAAACTGTTGAGATGAACAGGGTGATCCAGAACACAAGAAACCTCTCATCCCTTATGGCGGGCCTTGTATCTGGAGAAAGGGACCTGGTAAGGGGCGGAATGAATGACTGCATAGTTGAATATTCCAGGGCACCTCTGTTCCCCTTTTATAATGAGATAAAGGAGCTTGCCTTGAACTGTGAAGCAGCAGGGGTGTCAATTAGCGGTGCCGGCCCGTCAATACTCGTGGTATGTGATGAGCTTACAAACAGTGAAGATATAGAGAAGCAGACATCTGCAGTAATGGAGAAATATGGGTACAAATGGTCATCAGTCCGCTCTGATGTATGTGGAGGTGTGATCAACGAAAACGTCGACGCATATAGTTAATGAGAGCATTGACCCTGAGACAGGTGCACTGACCTATCCAATATACCAGACAAGCGCCTATCTGCTTCCCAAGGGGGAAAGGTACAGGTACACAAGGGAAAGCAACCCTACAGTGGAAGAGCTCTCGAGAAAAGTCTCTTTGATAGAGGGATGCCCGTCAGGCTCATCCTTTTCATCCGGAATGGGGGCAATAACAAGCACTCTTCTATCTCTCCTTGAACCGGGATCCAACCTTCTTGTTGCAAGTGACATATTTGCCAGGAGCTTCAGGTTTGCAAGCGAGTTCCTGTCCAGATGGGGGGTAAATGTGACCGTGGCTGAACCTGGGACTGAGAACATAGTTTCTGCCATCGGGGGCAGAACCGATCTTATCTTTCTTGAAGGACTGTCGAACCCGACATTGAGAGTTAATGACATACGGGAGATCTCAAGGGCAGCAAAGGAGAATGATTCTGCGCTCTTAGTTGATTCCACTTTCACGACCCCGGTAAACCAGAAACCGTACCTGCTTGGTGCGGACCTAGTGGTTCACAGCGCTTCCAAGTTTCTCGCAGGGCACAACGATGTAATAGCCGGTGTAGTGTCAGGAAGATCTGAACTCGTAGAAAAAGTGGATGTTATGAGGCGGACTATGGGCTCGTCTCTCGATCCGCACGCCGCATTCCTTGTTCTTAGGGGACTGAAAACACTGCGTGTAAGAATGGATGCAATCAACAAGACGGCAATGGAGATTGCAAAGTATCTCGAGGAAAACCAGAAAATTTCCCGCGTGTATTACCCGGGGCTTAAATCACACCCGGACCATGATGTTGCCCAGCAGATACTTGATGGATTCGGCGGAGTGGTTTCATTCGACATAAAAGGGGGATCAAAGGATGCCCTTGAATTTCTGTCGAAACTCAAGCTTGTAATGCCCGCAAACACTCTTGGAGGGGTAAATTCGACTATATCTCATCCCAAGACAATGTCTCACCGCGGCCTCAATGACCAGGAACGCGCAAGGGCCGGCATAAATGAAAGCATGCTGAGATTGTCAGTCGGCCTTGAGCACTACGAGGACATTGTCAGCGATCTCACCTGTGCACTTTAGCCCGGCAGATCAGACTATTAGCTCTCCATCCTCGGTAAGAAAGAACCTCACTTTCTCCTTTCCACTTTCGGTTTCAGCGTATAGCGTGACGTAATCTGCTGCGTTTGCTTCTGTCCTCGCAATTTCGCACAGATCTTTATAGTGCGAAACACCAAGTTGTGCAACGAATATAGGAACGGACTCACCCTTCCTGGCTGCTATCCTGTATCTGCTGCTGGACGAGTCAAAAGCCCTGACATAATCCCTTAGTTTTCCGGGTGCCGGGACATTGTGAAACCTCTCCACCCATTCCCTCCTTACACACAGGTTCACTTTCTTCTCAAACTTGTAAATTGTGGTCTGGCCCGAAACGGGGAGTCCAGAATAATCATTTGAAAATGTCTTCCTGTGGCACTCCTCGCAAAGTGTTATAAGATTCCTGAAAGTATTTTTCCCGCCATCCTTCCTTGGAACTATGTGATGAACCTGGACCGCCAGATGAAGCTTGTTGTACTGATCCGCTGTGGAGAAATTGGAAAGCTCGCTTCGGCCGCATATCCTGCATGAGTAGTTATCCCTTATGAGGACAGCCTTTGAAGCCATGGGCCACTTCATCGATCTGCCTGAAGAATCGCCTGCGGGATCAAAATCAGCAACTTCAGTAATTCGTGATATGCCGGAAATTTCCTCAAGCCTGGATTCTGGAAGCTTAGGAACTTCTTTGTACGGGTTGTTCTGAATCAGTTTTTCAAGTTGAGGGTCCAAGGCGAACAATGCCATATGATCTATTCAGACAAATATTCTTCCGCTTCCTTCATGAATTCCGCATCCGGTTTTGTGTTAAAGGAGGTTACAACTTTCCCCCAGAGTGGACTTCCACCAGCGGATTCTGCAAACTCCTCGAGCATCTTCCTGTCTCTGGACATGACCACCAATGATGGTCCCGTATCTGCAGTGTAATAGATACCCTCATTTTCCTCCCTGAATTTCTTGAGACTGTTGATCAGCTCAAGGCTAGCGGGGGTATGTATTACTGTTCCCCTGGACATTAGCAGTGAGTGCATCAGATACATGTCCTCTTCTGCGTGTTTCATCATGTCTTCCATGGGAAATCCCGAATCGAGCAGGTCAATTATTTTCTGGAATTTGTTGATCATCCACCTGGGGTAGAACGGTGATGAAAGTGCAATGTCATGTGCACCCTCTGTCCGAATCTCGTGAACTGCAGGAAAAGTCATGAAGCTGAAATCTTTGAAGTCCACCGGTATATTGACCCCATGGCATCTGTCCTCCCTGATCCATGGGTATGAAAGCCAGAGGGAAAAGCCGCCCATAGCCGATCTTGTTCCGGATCCTGAGACAAGCCTCGCCAGTCTTGAGACAAAGGCATTATCTTTCACCGCCTCTTTTCCAAAGACATTGGCCGCCACAGCCCTTGCAGTAGAGGAAGCCACCGCTGCAGACTCCCCCAGCCCTTTGGCCTCGTCATAGCGCTTGATCCGCCTTATGTAGAACCTGAATGAGCCTCTTATGCCGAACAGCCCCTTGAAATAATTGACTGCCTTCCCCGCCCTGTTGATATACTTCTCACTGGTTTCGCCGTCCAGTGCCACTGAATCTATACCAGGTTCAGTCGAGTACCTGCACGCGGTGAGCGTCCTGGAAAAGTCCGTGTTGAATGAAATAGAAGGAAAGTTTGCGATATTTACCTGTTTGTCAAAATACCCCAGGAATTTCTCAATTGCTGTAATGGGAAAGCCTTCGCCGTATGTGATTTTTCCATCTTCAAGTATGGGCTCGTATTTCTCAGGCTCCTTAAAGAGACCCTGTCCGACAAGACGGTCATATATCTCTTCCCCTCTGTCCTTTAGCTCAACCATTGGAAATCATCCCATTTTTTCTTTGATGTGTTTTAGTATTCTCTCACGGGTATTTAAATAATCTATGTTGTCAAATGTAGCCACGTTGAACTTTTTGCACTCCCTCAGGGAGTAGTCCATCATAACCCTGTATACGTCAAGTTGCCTGGAAAGCCTCTGCCCTGGTGACTTGAAGTGTGTGAATTCCTGCCGTTCGTTCAATCTTTTTTCATGCAATGTTCTGTCCGAAATGAAGAGGTATACCGGAAGAATTTCGTCTAATATTTCCGAATCCAGTTGGCTGGGAACAAAGTAAAGCGATTCCACTATGAGAGGTTCCCCATTGTCAAGGCTTCTTCGCAGAATGGCTGATACCCCTCTGTTGATAACCTCAGCCTGTGATAAAAAACCTCTTTCTATGTTTTCCCTGGTCTTCTCTCCAAACATGGACCATGACTCGTAAACACTGCTTTTCAGCACATTAAATGAATCAAAATCCGAAAATGGCCTGATAAATTCCCTAAGATAGTCTCCGGAGAGAACTATGTCTATGCCAGTGTTGCTGGCGATATATCCGGAAATGCTGCTCTTTCCTACTCCCGGTATTCCGCCAATCAGTATTGTTGGGGATTTACCCGGCATCTCATTCAACCCCCCAAATCTTTTCAAGATCTCTTGTGTCTATAACTTCCACTACCTGCGAGATCATGTCAAGCGACTGGAAGAATACTCTCTCAGAAAATGTGGAGGTCGCATCTGAGATCACAACGCTGTAAAAATCGTGCATTAGGGCCTCTGCAGCAGTTATGAAAACATCAACTTCAGTATAGAATCCGGCAATCATGACGGTGGTCTTGCCCATTTTCCTGATTTTCTCCGCCAATCCTGAACTGAAAAAGGCATCTTCCCTTTTCACCTCAATGGATGTGGAGTTTTTGTCCGGCAGGTATTTCTGAAATTCGTTCATGAATTTTGCATCAAGTGACGACTTTGGGGCAGAATGTGCAGACCTGTTGAAGATCTTGCTGTCCCTGTATTCTGCCAGGTCTTCCGGGATGTCCGGGTCTTCGGCCAGATTTGCAAATATGGTCGGGATCTCGAATTTCCTGATCGCCCAGGAAAGGTAATCCATCCCCATTGTGAGTTCCATCTTGCTGAAACACTTCTCGAAGTTGTCCTCTGTGAAGTTCAGAAAAAGGATTGCGGCATGAGATGGTTCGACTATTCTTTCGATAGGGACCTTTCTCTGGAATTCCATAAGGGGTAAAGGGCAGTATTTATTTTTAATTTAGTGCACATGGTTGCCATTTATAGGCGTAAATTCGGAGAATGCTGGGGTTGATGACTTATTATAGTCAGCGGCTCTGAAACTGGCCAATAAGCCGTTACAACTGATATGATTGTAATTCAGAAGTTCAAGCACACGCCGTATAATTCAGCCTACTTGTGATATTTATCTGTTATCTCATCCATTGTAAGCCCGCTTACAGCTGAATAATCATAATTCCTGGCATCGTATCCTTCTTCGCAAAACTCATCCTTGTGCTTGATCAGCAGCCATGCCTCCTTTCCACCAATCCCCTTTGTTCTCACGAGGGCGAAAGATCCGCGTAGTTTGCTGCCATAGAGCCGGAATTTAAGGTTCCCTTCCTCAAGGCTTCTGGCTGCAACTTCATGAGCTTCCGAGATATCGGTGATCTCTCTTCTTACACCTTTGCTTATCTCTGTCTCCGGCCAGTACGTCCCTTCATCCCATACCATGACAGTCCCAGAACCGTACTTGCTTTCCGGTATCACTCCCTCGAAATGTCGGTAATCCATTTCGTGGTCACCGGTAACCATTGCAAGCCGTTTTACCTTGTTGTCAAGGGTGGGACCTTTGGGCACCGACCAGGAGGGCATTACTCCCCCTATTTCCAGCCTGAAGTCATAGTGCAGCGAAGTGGCTTTGTGTTTTTGGACAACAAAAACAAGTTTCTGACTCTCACTCAATGTATTTAGAAATGCAATTGAAAATATAACAGTATTCGGTTGCAAATACAACCCTGAGCTATCAGTCAATGGCTCCATTTATGGAATGGGGTTTATTCGTTGTGGAATAGCAGTCAGTTCAGGTATCTGCCCCATCCGTCAGGCATCTGCCTGCCGTATTCAACCTTTTCAGCATCCAGAAATCTGGCAAAATCATCAATGGTTATTCCAAGATGGTCGGGTATTTCGCGGTCTGATTCAAAACCCTGCTCTGCATGCACGGAATTTATCCTCAACACCTTATTCTCCTTGTCCAATTTGGCGTCGATCCTTCCCACAAGTCTGTCTTTCCAGAGTACGGGCAGAACATATGTCCCATACTTTCTTTTTTCTTTAGGAACGAACTGTTCCAGGATATAATCAAAATTGAACATTCTTCTGGCTCTTTCCCTTATTGTAATCAAGTTGTCGAAAGGAGACAGAAGTTTCATGGGACTATCATATTTTCCGGAATCAATGGAATCCACCAACGGGATATCATCCGCATGAATGTACGACTGCTTCCCTCTTTTCTCGCCTTCTATTTTCACCTTAATGATTCTTGACCCCGACTCAAGATCTTTCAGTGTGTTCTCCAAGTTCCAGTAACGACCTCTGACGAAGTACCTGACAATGTCGAAGGCAGGAGCAATGCCCAATGCCCGGATTGATTTCTGTGCAGTCTGCTGTTCCAGCTCATCCCAGTCCAGTTCATTCCTCTCTGCCCACTGAGGAAGGAATTGGTCGGTGAGTGACCACAAATTCTGGTTGCCTGCATGCCCGGACACCATAACCTGACCCATCATATGGAGGTGGTGCAGCATTGTGGTAACCTCGTTTCCCGATGACCAGCCGTCCTCACTCTTCCTCCTGGCACCAATCCCTTTGAATTGCTTAATCTCGGCCGGACCCTCCTTGAGTTTCCTAACAACCTTTTCACTCAGCTTCCTGTGGTTTCCGATGAAATCCTCTGCATCCTTTATGTGTGACTTCCACCATCTGCCAAGTGATTTGGGGTATCCTTTCATCAGAGTGTAGAAGAGAGGGTAATCTTCAGTGAGTACAAGAACTGCGATTGGAGTCCAGTGCAGGAATGCATTCTTCTCTTCCCACATAATCTTATCCAAATCGGACCAGTTAAAGTGCCCCAATCTGCTCCAGATGGATATCAGGTGCGATGGTGCAACTACTGTGACAGGGTCCCACTGGATGTAGGACAGATCTTTTATGAGGGCTGTAATCTGTCCTTTAAAATCGCCTTTTATTGCATCGCCGGCAAGGTGCTGTTTGGCTATGAAAAGCCTCCTTGCTTTCTCAGGAGTAAGTGTGAGGGTTTCACTATTCATTAGGGAGCAATCTGTTCATAATCACCTTTTATATATACTTACTTAATAGTAATTCAAACCTCTAACTTCTATATTGAAGCATGTGGTCGGTTGGCCTACTTGTCGACGTGATATTGTTAGCCACTCCATTCTATACATGATTCATTTCGGCAACGGAGTTTCCAGTTGTTCTACGAAAGCGCGGCCCTTGTCGCTACCAAAGGTCCTTATCGTCCATCTCGGTAAATCTCGTGAAGATTCAACCATGACTGAATCACTCGCAAATCTAACAAGCACCGCATATGCGTAAGCTAATGTTACTGCAGTTGCCAGAGGTTCTACCGCGAATTCCATCTGAAAGGTGGCAATGTGAGAGCTTTCTCGAAATCGGAACGCGAGTGTATCGGGCTGTCGGTGAAATGTGATACAATCACTCTCTCGAATGGAAGAATCAGCATTTCCCTTAGTGCCGGAATTTCTCTCTCCTTGTGCCATGGTGAGTCCCAGACTCTCAATTCTCCCCCATGTTCTGTAAGGGCGTCCCCAAACACGATAGTTCGATGTTCCGGAAAGTATATTGGCGTTTCTGCCCGTCCTCTGGCATCATACAACGGCATAAGCCTGCCCGGAAGCTCTGTACCCGCTGTAACCGGCTTAAGGTCTGTATCTGGAACCTGGTCGCGGAAAAAGAACATTGGGCCGTAAGCTTCTACCGAATGCTGTGCAAAGAACATGTCTATGTCACGCACATGGTCGGGCATGGTGACTACAGCCATGGTTGGCGGCCTGGAATCAAGCCTATCCCAGAGTCCTATGCAATCTAGTGACGGTGCAATTGGATCAATCAATATCCTTTCACCACCTGATTCGACAAAAGTTGAGGCCACCACTTGGGGGTAATCATCATCTTTTGTCCAGAACGGATGCCTTGCACACCATATCCATAATCCGGGTAGCAATTCTTGAATGCCAACTTTTGTTTTCACAAGGTAATTATATCACATCAGTTATGAAATATCGTATTCAATGAAGTCAAATATTTCATTTTCCGCAATCATAACTTGTGCCCCACCTCTCTTTCCCAAATTCTGCATCCTGAAGTTAGAAAGGGTGGATGAGGATCTAGGCCCATTCAAAGGGCTCAATTGTTTCTTGAAGGAATGGAATGAAATCTGAGTAAACTCTCTTTGTGACGTCATTAGCTGGGATTCTGCCTCAGGGCAAAAAATAACTCTACTTGTGCAATGCCACCCGAGGTTCTCACACTCTCCATTATTCGAAAATAATTATTGGATTTCAAAAATATCGTCCAATCGCATATTTGTGCCAGGGACATCGAGAATTCAGTGGATAGGTCAGGTCAGGCATCACTTACCAAGCAGGAATTCCAAGTTTCTTTCTACCAACTGCTGGAAATTTTCTGGATATTCATGGGCTATTCCTGGAATTATGTCGATCCTGCAGCCTATTCCGTTGCCTTCCAACATTCTGTATAACTGCTTTGTCCCTTCTAGGCATTCCGAATCATTTTCCCCTACAATCAGGTATCCTCTTCCTTTTTCCGAACTGAAAGTCTGTACCGGGGTTTCCAGTTCAGAGGGGTTATCCAGGTAAGGCCCCATAAGAATGAATTTCTTGAATGGTATGATTTGGCCTAGGCACAATTTTGCAGCAAGTGCACCGCCCATAGAGAATCCCGCAATGATGGACTTTTCGTCATCAATGCTGTACTTTTCATGAATATACTCCAAATGAGCCTTAATTTCAGGAATGGATATCATGAAGTCGTTCCAGACATAGGCACCTGAAAGGACCTCCTGGCTGGATTGAGGAGTCGCTACAAGCCACCCTTTATCAGCCATGAACTTCCATTCTTCAATCGCATCCTCTGCTGATTGATTGTTTCCATGCAGGGCAATTATCAAAGGCAAGGGCTGAGATGAACCCGGGTTATAGTCTGAAGGTTCAAGAATCTTCAACACCGGTTTACTTTTTATCCTGCATTCTTCAGCAAGATCAGAGTTCTTTTTCACTACCGCCTTGAATCTTGCATCACCACGCAGGCTCTGAAGGTCCGGCTCTTCCTGAAGCTGTTTGGGGTCTGCCCAGTACCCGTTTTGGACTGCCTCTTCCATGAGTGCCAATGCCTCTTCCCTGTCACCCATCAGATTTTGAATGCAATAGGCATAATAGTAGAGAATCCCTTCTTTTCCGGGGTTATTGCGCAATAGCTCATTTGCTGTCGCTAAGGCTTCTCCGTATCTCTTCTGGCTGTAGAGATTCAATATCTGCTTCTCTTTTTCTTGAAATTCAGTCGATATATAAGGCACCCTCTGGACTTAATTTACCTATTATCATTAAAAGGCTTACCCCATCACTTAAGCGTCAAATCATCAGGGACTAGTCTTTGTTAGCGGGTCATTGTTAATTTATCCCATTTTGCAAGGAATAGGATCCCGCCCAAGAGGTCCAAATCCGCTCTGACAACATTAAGGAATGTCGCCGTAAATGTTATCTCATTAACTCGCAGTGACATCCAGGATTTTGTGGATTGAGGGAGAGAGTTGAATCAAGGAGAAATCTGGTTAGTGAATCTTACAACAACTGTTGGTGATGAGATCACAAAAACTAGGCCTTGTGTGATTGTTAGCAGCAACGAGTTAGGAATATTGCCCTTGAAGGTAATTGCTCCAATTAGATTATGAGACGCATTATGGTTCTGTACCCTGGATCGTGGAATTGCCTCCAGACTGTGTAAATAACTTGTCCAGGAGGTCAGTGGTAGATTTATTTCAATTAAGGTCAGTTTCACAGGTGAGATTAATCCGGGAATTAGGAAAAGTGACCGACGAGGAATTTCAAAAAATCATAGAAGCTACTAAGATTATTTTTGGGATTTATTGATCTATCGTTACAAACCTTGAAAAATTAACCATCTTAGGACGTCTATCCAACAACCCTGAAACTGTCCCTGCTTTTGAAATCCTTATCAAATGTGGCCAATTTATCTATATGGTTACTTTCGACAACCTCTAGAATGGTGCAATCTGTGAAACTGAACTTTGTAACTTTTTGATTTCTGAACCTGTTCCAGGATGCTTCAAATGTATCGCTGCCAACATCGAGTACTGGCATCGACTCCTTGATCAAGGCCCCAGTCTTAACCGCTGAATCCAATGATTTAGAACGTACCAGAACAACAGTCACAGTCTCATCAAACACGTACTCTGATGTGATTGCAGGACCATGTTTTCCACTTACTATCTCCTCCATTATCGAAACGGCATTTTCATGATTGGAGTCCTTGTCAACAATAAATGCAACCAGCACACTTGTATCGAGGAAGATCAAGCAGACTCACCGTAAAGGGTCTCATCAACTTCTTCACTCCATCTTACTGCCTTCTCGGTCTTGACTATTCCATTCAGGCTCAATATTCTCTCAATATGTGGCTTTCCCCGTTCTTCCAGTTTATCTAGCCATTCAGCCATTGCCTGATTGAGTGCATCTCCAACATTCCTATGCTCTTCTAAGGCTCTTTCCTTGAATTTATTGTAAATGGCTTTGTTGATCTTTCTAACAACAAGGACATCACTTTCCCCTTTCCTTTTCCCATCATGCATATGTATAACATGTATAACAGAATATAATACTTTATCTAATGCTTATAACCACGAGGACCATTTGACCTGCTATGCTATTCATTAAGATTTGAAATACAAACTATGAGCATTCTCAATGAGCTTTGGCCCCATCGTGATCCATTTCTTCCTTATTTCTTTCCTTATGGCTGTCTGTTCCTGCGTTTAAATTTTAGGCTGTAACTTTGCTGTAAATAATAATTCACAATTGATATTTAAACCGTTATTTTTTAACGCTGGACGGAGATCAAATATGTCTGCATTCCAAATACTGTGGACATAGTAACGTTGGTGGGTATGTAGGCGAAGAATTTCGCATTGCCGCCGAAGGGGAAAGATGAATAGTACGTGCACTCTCATTTAATTATGAGGAAAATGAATCTTAAGGGAATGAGAAAGAGGGATTACGCATTTCTTGGAACATGGGCATTTTATCTCTACACTTTCAGCGTATTCTTCAACTCATGGGCCTATGGCGGTTCACCACCGTCCTACTTCGTAGGCAGATACTACCTATTGTTTTACCCGACCTACATGGGCTATGACAGAACTGTTACTGATCCCGGGCCTTCGTTCTATCATTTGCTGCCAGCCACCATGCCCTATTACGAGAAGATATTGGTCAACTTCGAATGGAACTTATTGCATAACCCACTGGTCATACACATATTATCCATCTTAGTTGTGGCGTTTGGTGCCTATATATTTGTAAGCCTTGCCATGCAGAAAAGAAGAGTAGCTCCTGCTTCCATTAGCTGATACTTATGCTTTTTGAATTAGGCAGATTGGGACGAAACATCCATTTAAATTTGTCTTTAAACGTTATTTACCGTTATTTACGATTATTCACTGAAAAATTTACTTCCAAAGGTAAACCAAGTTTCTCCCACAGTACAAATTTAGTGAAGGATACATTCACCACATTCATCGAAAATTCAGTATGTTTCATATATCACAGGAAGCTCTGAAAGACGATAAAGATGCCCATTGAAGATATACAAGGAGTCACACGTTCAGGAATGCAGGAGGGCGTTCATTTATTTGATTTCAGGAGAACTATTTTATTTTGGGTTCACAAAAAACATAGATGCTATAGTTTTCTACTTTTTCGATAGTGATCCTGTTTAACAGAGGTTCGTAAAGCCGTATGATATATCAAACGAGACTTAATATAGAAATAGGAATATTTACATGTATTGTCCCGTAAAAAAGTTCATAACGTCAAAGAATTTATGGGCGAGGATTGCGCAAGCGAGACTTACGTAAAGGAATATAAAAAATCAATTAGCTTTGTGAGACCTCGTTATTTTGACAGACTACTGTCTTTTGTTGTGAATACTTTCTTCATATTTTCCATAATATCTGTGGTACTTTCCCATTCTTTTGAACGAGGCACTATTTCATCCTTCCTTTCTGATTCTCCTGATCTTTATCATATAAAATAGGCCAGTGAAGCCTATGAACATAAGAACATAGAAAATAATAGCGCCCTCTAATGGGGCATCTCTGTGCAAGTACTCTGCCGCATAGTAAACAACTATTGCAAGAGGTACAGATACTATCCCGCCAAATATGAAACCCAAATAACCAAGCCTTATACTTTTTCTATGAGGGGCATCGCTATCTGTCATCGAAATAGTTATTATTATAGATATTTAAAATATGGCTTCTTTCTTGCTCTGTTTAACAATTCTTCCAATTGCCTGCCTGTAACCGGATTATCTCCCATTTTCCTGTTTTTTCTGATCAGTTCATTGCTTTAACCACCTTTTTCGCTCCCTGATTAATATAGTCATATATCCAGAGCCTCTGGTACCCCTCCGTCTCCAGGCCTTGCATAAAGAGTTCATGAAAGATACCCTGAACACATTACTCAGAAAATACACCAGATATCCGCTGATGATCATCGATGAGATTGGTTGTCTGCCGCTGAATCGCGAAGAGTCGAATCTCCTGTTCCAGCTTGTCTCGTACAGGTATGAAAAGTGCTCAACAATATTCACCTCAAACAAGTCCTTCTATGAGTGGGGTGAGGTCATGGGTGACCAGGTCATGGCATCAGCCATCCTGGACAGGATACTGCATCACTGCACAGTGCTGAACATCAAGGGTGAGTCATACAAAGGCTCAAGGACCGGAGGAAGGGCAATCCTCCGCTGAATAAGGAGAAGTGAAAGGAAAATGGAAAGCATAAATATGGGTGGACAGATTTCGTTTGCCGATTTTGGACAATTTTCAGTTGGCGTTTACAAGTTGTCACCAAAAGCCCAAAAAAATTACTGTTTATCGAAATGCTTGCTCAGGTTGGCAATTCTCGATTTAAGCCAAATGTAGTCCTTGTTCTCAATGCAACCTGCATCTTCAAGCTTATGTGCCATGGTAATCAGTTGAGGCTCAATATCGTTCCATGACTTTCTAATCTCCTGTTTTACTTTCTGCTGCTCTTACGTTTCCTTTGTTACAGGCTTTTCCTTTGCCATAAAAGATAATTTACAATCGATATATAAACCATTATTTCACTGGGTTGGACAAATTATCGAGAAGTTCGCATAATAATTTGCTTCCCAATTTGTATTACACGTATTACATGTATTACAACAAAAATATACTTGAAGGGTTAACCCAAGATTCTCCTAATTAAATTTCTAAGAGAAAGATACTCTTCCTCAACTCGACCTATTTTGAATACTTTTAATATACTCCCCCTTAAATGTAGGATACCATTGCGGAGGTTGTCGAGCTAGGTCAAAGGCGATGGATTTAGGGTCCGACTTACTTCTGGAAGTATTTCTGACCAATTTGTCCAGCGATTATGACACCACAATGAGTATTGAACCGAAGCGAAAAGTTTGTGAAAAATTTGCCCTTAAGAACTTAGAAAGTAACTTTCTCTTAAACAGTAATTTTAACAATCCCCTGTAAAGATAGTTCAGCAGATTTTATGAACACCAAAAAGTATGTATATTTAATACACATAATTATGCGTGTCAACTCAAAGACTCAATGTAACTGTGCCTGATGACGTATCCGACATTCTTAAGACTAAGAAGAATAAGTCAGAGTTTCTGGCTGAGGCTGTCAGGGAGAAAGCTATCAATGATAAGAAAAAGGAAATTATGGAGAAAGCACGAAAACTAAGGAAATACTATGATTCTGACGTGGATCTGACTTCTCTGAACTCTCTGGATTCTCAGGATTTTGTGGATTGAGGGAAAGAGTTGAAACAAGGAGAAATCTGGTTGGTGAATCTCTCGCCAACAGTTGGTGCTGAAATTACCAAAACAAGGCCTTGTGTGATTACAAGCAGCAACGAGATCGGAATTCTACCATTGAAGGTAATCGCACCCATAACAGATTATAAAACACATTATGATTCGGTGCCTTGGATGGTAGAGTTATCTCCTGATGGGCTTAACAACTTATCCAAGAGATCTGTTGTGGATTTATTCCAATTGAGATCAGTATCTCAGGCAAGGTTAATTAGAAACATTGGTTTAGTGATGGATGAGGAATTTCAACAGATCTTGGATGCCATAAAGATAGTTTTTGGGATTTATTGATCTATATCTTTTGGAATACAGATCTTAATTTTCGAACACGATTTCCATCACTTCTTTCAACTTTTGTGTGACTCTTACCCCTTTCTCCGTTATTCCTATCATATTCTTCATTGGGTGTGAACTGTTATCTTTCCTTGATGTTATCATATTCCAATTCTCACCCAATTCAATAATAGAATATGCCTGATGACTATTTACTACTTCAACCAATTTTGAATATCTTTATTATACTCACCGTAAATGTAGGATACCATTGCGGAGGTTGTCGAGCTAGGTTAAAGGCGATGGATTTAGGGTCCATTCCCGTAGGGGTTCGCCGGTTCGAATCCGGCCCTCCGCACTTTTATTGATATTAGCGGTTTTGTGAAAGGTCTGGGTGTTGTTGATAACATCAAAATTTGCTATGTAATTTTCAACCGGGGTCTCAAAGTATCGGCTCAAATTCAGGCCTAACCGCTTACCCCGTTCTATCAGGCTTTCATCAACCAACAAGGTCAATTTTCTTTTCATC
>OBLK01000263.1_pt1 | contig 14849 bp, 8 predicted proteins | sample 1518871 | NCBI WGS metagenome assembly OBLK01 (sample SAMEA2464837, study PRJEB22497) | soil metagenome | biome: Grassland; feature: Farmland; material: Clay | place: Australia | collected 2013-02-01 | depth 0.8 m
GCGAGGATGTAGACGCTGTGCGGCGGGACGGCCGCGGCCACGTCGCGCCACTCCTCCTCGGCGATGATCCGCCGCGCGAGCCAGCGCAGCACCCTGGTGCCGGACTCGGCGAAGCGCAGCGACGGGTCGCGCTCCAGGCTCTGCAGGACCGCGTTGCGCTCCTGGCTCGTCAGGCGTTGCGCCTCGTCCCTGGCCGGCTCGCCGTTGCCGCGGCCGGCGGTGGCCCGGCCCTCCTGGCCGCCCCTGGCGCGGCGGGCCGGCACCGGGTCCTCGCCGCGCCGGATCCGCTCGCGGACGTCGCGAACTGTCGCCGGTGAGATCCCGGCCGCGCGGGCGATCTCGCGCAACGAGGCGTCGGGGAACGCCGCGATCAGCCGGCTTGCCGTGCGCCGGCCGGTGGTGCTGTCCAGCGGCCGGACCCGGCCGTCGCGGCCGACTCGTGCGGTGTCCTGCGGGAGCCCGACGATCCGGCTGCGCACGGCGGCCACGGTCCTTGGCGCGAGCCCCGTCGTGGCCGCGATCGCCCGGTCCGACCAGTCCGGATGGGACACCACGATGCGGGCCACCGCGGCCTCGCGGTCGGCATAGGACAGCGGCAGGCCGTGCGCGACGTTGGCGCGGACGGCCAGCACGAACGCGTCCTCGTCGGTGCCGTCGAAGAAGACGACCTCGATCGTCTCCTCGCCGCGCAACCGCGCCGCGCTCACCCGGTGCATTCCGTCGATGACGCGCATCGTGGGGTGGTGTACGAGAACCGGGGGCAAGGCGCGGCCAGGTTCGGCGAGCACTCGGATATGTTCGGGGTCCTCGCCGACCAGGCGCGGCGAGTCGGCCGGCTGCAAGTCGGCTACCGGGACCAAGTAGGTGACCTGGTCAGCCATCGGGTAGCCCGACGTCGCCGCCGCCTCGCTCCGCTCGTACGACTCCGGCGAGTCGTTTCCGCCGCCCGTTCGTTCTGTCAATCGGAACCCCTAGCGAGTTGTCGATGGCAAACCGACAACCCACGCCGAATAGGTCGTGGCGCCCCAGATTGGATTGGTGCCCTACCACTTCGTTGATAAATGATACCGTGCTGCCACGCGCAAGCTGCGCACTAATTGTCCGGTGTGACCGCTCCTAGCAGCGTAGGCCGCCAATCCGCCGCGGTCCAGGTGCGCAAATAGAGGTTCCGGCATTTGCGATCAATGGTTCGGGTACGTGCCCGCAGTGGCGATCTTTGGCTGGCCGCATCGTGATCGCAAGTGCGTTGCCGGTAACGGCTCGTGCGGCTTGCCACGCCGGGAATCCGCATGGACGATCGTGAGTCGTGGCCCGCTAGCCGAGCGACCCCCGCCGCCCTCTCCGGTCAGCATTCCGGCATGACCGCCGGCCCATCCGCGCCGGCGGTCGGTGCGGTCGCTGAGATCGCCTGTTCAACTGATTCGCCGGCTCAGTTGAACGCAGCGGCGCCGCTATACGGAGGGTCCCCGGACGACCGTTCGGGGGTCACGGTGCGGCTGTTTGGAGGCGCTGGATGCCCAGCCTGACGCATGTCGAAGCGACCGAGCGCGGAGCGCTGCTTCAGGTCCGCTCCTACCGGGTCGACCTGGACGTGACGACCGGCGAGGAGACCTTCCGATCGACGACCCGGATCGTGTTCGACGCGCGCGCCGCAGGGGGCGCCACGTTCCTGGACGTGCGACCCGTCGTCCTGCACTCGATCACGCTCAACGGCCGGGCCGTCGACCCGGCGAACCTGCACGACGGGCGGATCCCGCTGACCGGTCTGGATCGGCAGAACGAGGTCGTGGTGGTCGCCGACATGGCCTATTCCAGAGCGTGCGAGGGCCTGCACCGGTACGAGGACCCGGCGGACGGCCACGTCTACCTGTACGCCTTCGTCTACATCGACAACGCGCCACGGGTCTTCGCCTGCTTCGACCAGCCCGACCTGAAGGCGCCGTTCACCTTCACCGTCACCGCGCCCGACCACTGGCAGGTGCTCGGCAACGCTCCGGCGGCCCGGACCGGCCAGGGGCGTTGGGAGCTGGCCTCGACCGCACCGCTGGCGACCTACCTGACGACGCTGGTCGCCGGCCCGTACGAGTCCTTCCACACCGAGCACGGGGGCGTGCCGCTCGGGCTGCACTGCCGGGCGTCGCTGGCCGAGGCGCTCAAGGGTGACCTGGACGAGGTGTTCGAGATCACCAGGCAGTGCCTGGACGAGTACGAGCGGCTGTTCGGGGTGCCGTACCCGTTCGACAAGTTCGACCAGGTCTTCGTGCCGGAGTTCAGCGTGCTGTCGCTGGACCACCCCGGCTGTGTGCTGCTGCGCGAGCTGTACCTGTTCCACTCGGCTGTACCGCGCAGCGAGCGCGAGACCAGGGCCGTGGTCATCGCGCACGGGCTGTCCCTGATGTGGCTGGCCGGCCTGGTCACCAACAAGTGGTGGGACGACCTGTGGCTCGGCCAGGCCTTCGCCGACTACATGGCGCACCGGGTGACCAGCGACGTGACCAGGTTCTCCGGGCCGCTCACCACGTTCGCGGTGCGGCGCAAGGCCCAGGCGTACGTGGCCGACCAGCGGCCCTCGACCCACCCGGTGAGCGTGGCCGGGCCGGACGTGCAGACGGTGCTGCTCGAGATGGACCGGATCTCCTACTTCAAGGGGTCGTCGGTCCTGCGCCAGCTGGCCGCCCTGATCGGCACCCCGGCGCTGCGCGCGGGCCTGCGCACGTACTTCACCAGGCACGCCTACGGCACCGCCACGTTCGCCGACTTCATGGCCGCCCTCGGCGAGGCCACCAGCGCCGATCTCGACGAGTGGGCCCGCCTGTGGTTCACCACGAGCAACGTCAACACCCTGACGCCGCAGATCACGGTCACCGACGGTGTGATCACCGCGGCCAGCGTTCGCCAGGACGCCCCGGCCGGCCATCCGACGCTGCGACCGCACACGCTCGACATCGGCTGCTACGGCGGCGACCCGGCCGACGAGCCACTCGACGAGCCGGCCGACGAGCCGGGCACCCTGCGGGTGACGGTCGACGGCGCGCGGACCGAGCTCCCGCAGCTGGTGGGCCGCCCCGCGCCGAGGTTCGTGCTGCTCAACGACGGGGACCTGACCTACGCGAAGATCCGCTTCGACGACCGGTCGCTGGCTGCGCTGCCCGAGCAGCTGCCACAGCTCGCGCCGCTGAACCGGGCCATGGTGTGGTGTGCGCTGCTGCTGGCCGTGCAGGACGGCGCCTACCCGGCCGCCGACCACCTCGACCTGGTGGCGCAGATGCTCGCCGTCGAGCCCGAGCCGTCCATCGTCGTCGAGGTCCTCGAGCAGGCCCGCCTCGACGTGGCGGACCGCTACCTGGACCCGGCGCGCCGCCCGGACCTGATGGCCAGGGTCGCCGAGGCCATCCGGGCCAGGATGTCCGCCGTCGAGCCGACCGACGAGATCTGGCTGTGCCTGTGCCGGGGCCTGATCGAGTTCAGCGCCGATGTCGGGGAGCTGCGCGGCTGGCTCGACGGGACCGGGCTGCCGGCCGGGCTCGTGCTCGACGCGGACCTCGCCTGGCGGACGCGGTACCGGCTGGCCGTGCTCGGCGGGCTGACCGAGCACGAGATCGCTGCGGCGTACCGGGCCGACCCGAGCACCCTCGGCGAGCAGTTCGCGGCCAAGTGCCGCGCGGCGCTGCCCGATCCGGCCGTGAAGAGCACGGCGTGGGACGCGATCGTCGGCGACCCGGACGTGTCCAACTACCGGCTGTGGGCGCTGGCCGAGGGATTCTGGCAACCGGAGCAGGCCGAGCTGACGGCCGGGTTCGTGCCACGGTTCTTCGCCGAGATGCCAGCTGCCGCAAAGCTCCGCGGTGACCTCGTGCTCGACATCCTGGTCCGCTTCCTGTACCCGCGCTACGCGGCTTCGCCGCAGACCCTGCGCCTGGCCGAGGAGCTGCTCGAGCGCGCCGACGTCGGGCTGCCGCTGCGCCGACGGGTCGCCGACTTCACCGACGACCTGCGCCGCGTGGTCGCGGCCATGGCCGGCACCGGCTGAACCGGAAAGGGATCCCCGGTGCGGGTGGGAATCGTCGGGGCCGGCGTGGCCGGCACGCTGCTGGCTTTGCGGCTGCGCCAGGCCCGGCCACGGATCACGGTCGAGTTGTACACCGCGGCGCGGCTCACCGGTGACGCCACAGGCGTGTCCGGTGGCCTGGTCCGCGGGTTCGAGCGGTCACCGGAGGCTTGCGGGCTGGCTGCGCAGAGCCTCGCCGAGCTGCGCGGCGACCGTGAGCTGAGCGAGTCGGCGGGCTACCGGGAGATCGGGTCGGTGTACCTGCTGCCGGCAGGGCACGACCCGGCTAAGTCGGTCGCGACCGTGCAGGCGCTGCTGCCCGGCTCGGCGACCGTGCTCACCGGTGCCGACCTGCGCGACCGGTATCCGTTCCGGGACCTGCCGGCCGGCACTACCGCGGTCGCCGAGCTGCAGGCCGGCTACCTGTCGCCGGCGCGGTTGCGCTCGGTCGTGCTGGCCCGGCTGGCCTCCGGCGGGATGCCGATCCTTGCGGTGCCGGTGACGGCGCTGGAAACGGTGCCCGCCCTGGAACCGGCGCCGGCGCTGCGCCTGGGCGACGGCACGACGGTCGGGTACGACGCCGTGGTGGTGGCCGCCGGCGCCTGGACGCCCGGGCTGCTCGCGGCCAGTGGCCTGCCTGTCGGCGGGCTGCGCACCAAGCACATCCAGTACACCGTGCACCTCGGGCGGCCGGACGGGCTCGGGGTGTTCGTCGACGACCTCACGGGTCTTTACGGCCGGCCGGAGGGTGACCGGCTGTTCCTGCCCGGCGTTGGTGACCAGCGGTGGGACGTGGACCCGCTGGACGACTGGCCGGACCCCGGGCTCAACGCGCAGGTGGTGGACCGGGCCCGGGGCCGTCTCGGCCTGCCCGGCGTCCGGCCGGTGCGGACGGTGGTCGGAACCGACTGCTTCCACGACCCGCCGGGCCTGGTGCTGCGAGCGGCGGTGCCCGGGGCGCCGGTGTTCACCTTCACCGGTGGGTCGGGCGGCGCGGTGAAAACGGCGCTCGCGGCGAGCCGGGTGGCGGCCACCGCGCTGCTGGACCGGTGACCGGGCCGGCGCTAGTGCGCGGTCGAGGTGTTGGTGCCGGGCTCGCCGCCGCGGTCGTACTGGACCAGCTCCACCAGCAGGCCTGCCGGCCTGGCCAGGTACATGAAGGCGACCAGCATGCCCGGCCGGGCCCCGGCGCACGGCGCCCGGTCGACCGCGGTGAACCCGGCGTCCCGCAGGCGCCGCAGCTCCGGCCCGATCCGGTCCACCTCGATCGCGATGTGATGCAGACCAGGGCCTCGCCGGGCCAGGTGCACGTCCAGCGCCGATCCGGCGTCGGCCGGCGAGACCAGCTCGATGGCAGGCCCGCGGGCGGCACCTGGCGGCCGCCAGAACTCGCACGCCACGCCGTATCCGGTGGCGACGCCCGCATCGGTCCTTGCCATGCCGAGCGCGATGAGGAATGGCGCCAGCGGCGCGGGTTCGCCGGTGGCGAGGCCGATATGGTCGATACCGAGCAGCACGGCCGCCAGCCTAGGTCACCGGTGCGTGTTCGAGTCGAACAGCTGATTATGTAGGTGACGGTGAGCATTCTTCACCAGCGTATTTCCGAGTGCCTCGCAGTAGTATCCGGACCATGACGTCCACTACGACAACGGAAATGCGGCTGCGCGCCGCAGTGGAACGTGAAATGCCCGCGGTCAAGGCCGATCTCGAGAGTTTGGTCCGCATTCCGGGCATCGCCTTTCCCGGATTCGATCACGAACAGGTGGACCGCTGCGCGGAGGCGGTGGCGGAACTGCTGCGCGGGTGCGGCCTTGCCACGCAGGTGGTGCGTGCTGGCGGCCAGCCGGCCGTCATCGGGCGCCGACCGGGGCCGCCTGGCGCGCCGACCGTGCTGCTCTACGCGCACCATGACGTGCAGCCCGCGGGTGACCTTGCGCTGTGGAACGGTGATCCGTTCGAGCCCGTCGAACGGGGCGGCCGGCTCTACGGCCGGGGCGCCGCGGACGACAAGGCTGGCCTGATGGCCCACGTCGCGGCGCTGCGCGCGCTCGGCGACGACCTCCCGGTCGGGGTCGTCGTGTTCGTCGAGGGCGAGGAGGAGTACGGCTCCGCGTCGCTGGCCGACCTGCTCGCCCGGTACAGGGACGCGGTGCTCGCCGATGTGATCGTGATCGCCGACTCGACCAACTGGGACCTCGGCGTGCCCGCGCTGACCACGTCGCTGCGCGGCATCGTCAACTGCGACGTGCGGGTGCGCACCCTGTCCGCGGCCGTGCACAGCGGAGCGTTCGGGGGAGCGGTTCCCGACGCCTTGACCGCGATGGCTCGCCTGCTGGCGACACTGCACGACGAGGCGGGCGAGGTCGCGGTCGCCGGGCTGGCCACTGGCCGCTCGTCGACCCTGGAGCTGCCGGTCGAGCGGCTGCGGGCGGAGGCAGGCGTCGTCGACGGCGTCCAGCTCATCGGCGTCGGGCCCATCGTGGACAGGCTCTGGTCCAAGCCGGCGCTGTCGGTACTTGGCCTGGATGCGCCGCCGGTCCGGGAGGCCGGGAACGCCCTCGTCCCGTCCGCTCTGGCGAAGATCAGCATCCGGCTTGCGCCCGGCGACGACCCGGCCAAGGCGATGGCCGCCCTGCGCGACCACCTCGAGGCACACCGGCCGTGGGGCGCCGAGGTCACCGTCGAGCCAGCCGGCGGGGGGTCACCATGTGTGATCGACACGAGCGGCCCGCACTACGCGGCGGTCCGCGCCGCGATGCGCGCGGCCTGGGACGGGACCGATCCGGTGGAGATCGGTGTCGGCGGCTCGATCCCCGCCATCGCGACGTTCCAGGAGTGCTTTCCGGACGCCACGATCGTGGTGACCGGCGTCGAGGATCCGAACACCAGATCGCACGGCCCGAACGAAAGCCTGCACCTCGGCGAGTTCGGCCGGGTATGCCTGGCCGAGACGCTGATGCTGGCCGGCCTCGGCCGGTCCGCCGAACCGGCTGTCGATGGCCCGGTCACACCGGGTGGATGAGCGCGCTGAGCGCCCCTGGCGCCGCCGGCATCACGGCGGTGTCGTAATCGTCGATCATCGCGCTGACCGTGGCGTCATAGTTCTCCAGCCACTCCGGCATGACGTAGAGCGCCTGGGAACGCTTCACACGGTCGGCTTCGGACGAAAATGCGCGAAGCAGGAAGTAACCGTTCTCGTTGTTCATCGACGGGCCGTGCGCGACGACCGTGATGCCGAGCCGGCGCATGAGCGGAATCGTGCCCTCACGGCTGATGCGATCGAATTCCTCACGGTTACCAGGGTGAAGTTTGAACAGTCGTATCTCCAGCAGCCAGTGTCCGGTGTCGGTCATCGCTCATACCTCGTCTCGGTCGTGCCCGGTGCGAGGAGTTGAGCATCACGGAATGGTGGTCGTCAATTCAGGTGAATAACATGCGGAGCGCACAATTGCGGATCGCCTAGGGGTCGCGATGGCGTCGTCACCGGTCCGGTTCAAGCTGTTGGGCCCGCTGGAGCTCTTCGACGGCCAGCGGTGGGACCTGGTCGGCGCACCCAAGCAACGCGCGCTGCTGGCCGTCCTGCTGATCAACGCCAACCGCACGGTCTCGGCCGACCAGCTCATCGCGGAGCTGTGGGGCGAGCAGCCACCGGCAAGCGCCACGGGGTTGCTGGCCGGGTACGTCTGGCGGTTGCGCCGCCGGCTGGGTGACCCGCTCGGCCGGACGCTGAGCACCAGAGCACCCGGCTATCGGCTCGTCGTCCCGCCGGGGGCGACCGACGTCGATGAGTACGAGGAGCTGGTCGCCGCCGGGCGGCGCAGCTCGGCAGCCGGCGACCTTGCCGGCGCGGCCACCGCCCTGTCGGCGGCGCTGGACATGTGGCGCGGAGGCCCGCTGGCCGACGTGCCGCTCGTACCGTCGGTGCTGACCGAGTCGGCCCGGCTGGACGAGGCGCGGCTGGCGGTCGTCGAGGCCAGGATCGAGGCCGAGATCGGGCTCGGCCGGCACGAGAGGCTGCTGCCCGAGCTCAAGCTGATGGTGTCGCAGTTTCCGCTCCGCGAGCGGATGCACGCGCACCTGATGGTCGCCCTGTACCGGGCCGGGCAGCAGGCCGAAGCTCTCGGCGCATACCGGGACCTGCGCCGGCTGCTGGTCGACGAGCTCGGAATCGAGCCGAGCAAGCCCTTGCGCGAACTGCACGGGCGGATCCTGCGCGACGACCCGGAGCTGCTGGAGGGCACCCGGCAGGCCGCGGCGGCCACCGCGGTCCTGCGCCTGGCCGTGCCGCACACGCTGCCGCCCGACGTACCGGTCCTCGTGGGCCGCGACGACGAGCTGGACTGGGTTACCGCGGCGCTGGCCGGCGGGCCTCGTCGCTGTGCGTTGCACGGTATGGCCGGCACCGGCAAGACCACCCTCGCGGTACACGCAGCGCACCGGGTGGCCGGCGGATTTCCGGACGGGCAGGTGTTCCTCGACCTCGGCGGCTGCGCGCAGGCCGGTCCGCTGCGCCCAGTCGAGGCGACGGCGCGGCTGCTCGGAGCACTCGGCGTGCCGGCCGTCGACGTGCCGGACGACCTGGAACAGGCAGTCGCGCTGCTGCGCACCGCGTTGGCCGGCCGGCGGATCGTCGTCGTGCTCGACGACGTTGTCGACACGGCCCAGATCCACGGCTTGTTACCGGCCACGCCAGGCTGCGCGGTGATCCTCACCGGACGGCCGCCGGCCACGGCGGTGGACGGGTCGGGGCTGCGGCGGCTCGGCCGGTTGCCACCCCTGGCGGCAGTGGAACTGATCTGCCGGTATGCCGGCCCCGACCGGGTGGAGGCCGATCCCGCCGCCGCGGCCAGGATCGCCTCGCTCTGCGAGCAGCTGCCCCTTGCGCTGCGCATCGCGGCAACCCGGCTCGCCCAGCGGCCGGAGTGGACGATCGCCGGCTTCGCCGAACGTCTGGCCGACCCGTTGCGCCGCCTGGACGCGCTGACCTGTGAAGGCTTGTCCGTCCGGGACAGCCTGCGGGCCAGCGTCCGGCTGCTCGAACGGGCCGCCGACCGGCCGGCGATCCGCGCTTTCGGCGAGCTCGGGGCACTGGACCTGCCGGTGGTGTCGACCGCCGTACTGGCGGCGACGCTGGACGTGCCGGCCCATGAGGCCGAGCGGACCGCCGAACGGCTGGTCGACGCCGGGCTGATCGAGTCGCTCGGTATCGACAGCTACCGCGTGCCAGGCCTGGTGCGCCTGTTCGCCCGCGAGGAGTACGGCCTACACACGGTGTCGCGCGACGGCCGCGGTGCGCAACCGTCAACGCGTGACTGAACCGCAGGCGGTCTGTTTCCCTGGCCGGCATGGAGCAACGCATCGAGGCCGACCAACTGGTCCCTGGGCGCGGCACGCCAGTCCCGGATGCCGTCGTGATCATGGCCGACGACCGGATCCGCTATGCCGGTCCGCGCGACCAGGCGCCGGCCACTCCCGGTGCCCGGACGGTCCGCGGCAACACCGTGATGCCTGGCCTGTGGGACTGCCACGGTCACTTCATGGGCCTGCGGTCAGCTGACATCAACGACCTGATGCACGAGCCGATCGCGCTGCGCGCCGCCAGGTGCGTGACCAGCATGCGCGATTGCCTGGACGCGGGTTTCACCTCGGTCCGCGAGGTCGGCGGCCTCGGCATCCATATGGCCCGCGCCGTCGAGGAGGGCACCGTCGAGGGCCCCACGATCCACGCCGCCGGGACGGCGCTGTCCACCACCGGTGGGCACGGCGACATGCACGGCTTCCCGACTTCCTGGGTCGGCGACTTCGGCCACATCGGGGGCGAGTTCCGGCTGGCCGACGGGCCGGCGGAGTGCGCGAGAGCCACCCGCGAGCAGCTGCGCCGCAACGCCAAGCTGATCAAGGTGTTCGCCTCCGGTGGCGTGCTGTCCGAGGTGGATCATCCGATCCATCAGCAGTTCACCGACGGCGAGCTGGCCGCGATCGTGGAGGTCGCCGGGCTGGCCGACCGGGTCGTCGCCGCGCACTGCCACGGCAAGCCGGGGATCATGGCCGCGCTGCGCGCCGGCGTCCGCACCATCGAGCACGGCACCTACCTGGACGAGGAGGCCGCGGCGGCGATGCGGGAGACCGGCGCGATCCTGGTGCCGGCCCGCACGATCATCCACCTGCTGCTCGGCAGCGATCTGCTGCCCCCGTACGTCAAGCGCAAGCTCGAGGAGGTGGCCGACCGGCACCTGGAGGCCATCGCACTGGCCCGCCAGGCCGGCGTCACCATCGCGCTCGGCACCGACCTGGCCATGACCGGCCCGACCATGCTCACGCCGTGGGGGCGCAACGGCCTCGAGTTGTCGTTGCTGGTCAAGGCCGGCGCGACGGCGCTGGAGGCGATCGAGATGGCCACTGCCAACGCCCCGGCAACCCTGGGGCCGCAGGCCCCGCGCTCCGGCCAACTGCTGCCCGACTACGACGCCGACGTCATCCTGCTCGACGCCGACCCGGTCATGGACATCGATGTGCTGACCGATCCGGCGCACGTCACCCGCGTCTGGAAGGCCGGCCGCCAGGTCAAGTAGCAGCCGCCGGCGCGCGCGAACAGCGCCGGTGAACCTCGCGTCCATCGGGACAACAGCCGGGCCGGCAATGGTCGGGAGTGGATGCGGCCCCACCACCCGCGGCCGGTGCCGCGCGGCCAGGCCCGCTGCCGGGCCAACTCGCCGCCGGCCGGCTACGCCCGCCACCGCGAAAGGAAGACACGATGACGACCCGCAGACTCTACGACTGGTACGGCGACTCGGTCGGTGCTGCCGCCTCGGCCACGGCCATCGAGGTGGCCGGGCTCAGCCTGAGCTACGCCGAGCTGCGCGCGGCGGTGGAGCGGATGGCCGTGCGCATCGTGACGGCCACGGGTCGGCGCCCGAGCCGGGTGGGGCTGCTGACCTCCCGCAGCCTGGCCACCTACGTGGGCTACCTGGCTGTCCAGCGGCTGGGCGCGGCCGTGGTGCCGCTGAACCAGGGGGCGCCGGTCGCCAGGAACTTGGTGATCACCAAGGACGCCGGGCTCGACGCGACGATCGTGGACGACACCTCCGGCAAGCAGCTTCCCGAATACCCGCAGCGGTCGGGCATCCCGATCCTCGACCTGACCGGTGACCGGTGGCGGGACCTGCTGGAGGGCGACGCGGAGCCGCTGCCCGAGCTCGGCTCCGGCGACGGCGAACTCGCCTACATCATCTACACCTCCGGTTCGACCGGTAGCCCCAAGGGCGTCCCGACGACCCACGCGAACGTCTCCGCGCTGCTCACCGACGCCGTCGACCGGTTCGGCTTCGCCGCCGACTGCCGGGTATCGCAAACCTTCGAGCTGTTCTTCGACGGCTCGATTGTCGAGATGTTCGCCACCTGGGGCACCGGAGCCACACTGTGCGTCGCGCAGCACAGCGACGTGTTCGCCCCGGTGCGCTTCGTCAACGAGAAGCGGCTGACGCACTGGCTGTCGGTGCCGTCGATCATCTCGTTCGCGCGCCGGCTGCGCGCGCTCGCGCCGGGCAGCATGCCGAAGCTGCGGCGGGCCATGTTCGGCGGCGAACCGCTTACCCTCGAGCAGGTCGAGGCGTGGCGGGCGGCCGCGCCGAACGCCACGATCAACAACTGCTACGGGCCGACCGAGCTGACGGTCATCTGCACCGGCTACGAGGTGCCGGTCGACGTGGCGGCCTGGCCGGTCACCTCAAACCGATCGATGCCGATCGGCGACATCTTCCCGCACCTCGACTACGTACTGCTCGACGATGCGCTGCGCCCGTGCGACGACGGTGAGCTGTGCCTGCGTGGCCCCCAACGCTTCCCGGGCTACCTGGATCCCAGCGAGAACGCGGGCCGGTTCGTGACATTCGAAGGCAGCACCGAAGGCACCGAAGGCACCGAAGGCACCGACGGCACGGCCGGCACCATGTACGACGGCAGCGAACCGCTGACCGCCGCGCACTGGTACCGCACCGGCGACCGGGTGCGCCGCGAGCACGGCGAGCTGGTCCACCTCGGCCGCATCGACGACCAGATCAAGATCCGGGGCAACCGGGTCGAGCTGGGCGAGATCGAGTCGGTGCTGCGCCGGCATCCGGCCATCGCGGAGGCTGTCGTGATCACGGTGACCGCTGCCGATGGCGAGATCGACCTGCACGCCGCCTACACCGGGGATCCGATCGACGAGGCGGACCTGACCCGCCTGACCGAGGACCTCCCTGGCTACATGCGCCCACGGGCCTACCACCACCGCGACAGCATCCCCTTGGCGCCCAACGGGAAGGTGGATCGCAGGGGACTGGCCGCACAGATCGCCCCGGCTGGGCGCTGAGGGTCGTGCCCGCCGTCTCGGGAAAGGAACACCGATGAACTCGTCTCTCGCGACCGATGCCGAGTTGATGCCGGCCAGTGCCCTGATGGAGTCGCTCTGGTGGATCCATCAGCGGGCGAAGAACAAGTCCGTCTACAACCAGACCTGGCCGTTGGCCTGCGACCGGCCGCTGGGCCACGAGGCGCTCGCCGTCGCCTGGCAAGCCGTCGTGGACCGGCACGAGGCCCTGCGCGCGAGCCTGCACCACCGCGACGGCGAGATCTTTCTGTCGATCGCCGACCACATCGACGTCACGATCGAGTCGGTCTGGATCGACGATCCGGGCTCGATGCCGGTGGACGCGCTGCTCCGGTCGATCGCAGGGGAACTCCACGAGCGCGCGTTCGCGCTCGACGTGGCACCCGCTGCCCGGCTGACCACCGTGACCGTCGCCGACCGGCACGAGCTGCTGCTCAGCATCCACCACGCGCTTGTCGACGGCTGGGGGATGCAGCTGCTGATGACCGACTTCTCCGCCGCGTACGCGGCCGCCGTGGCCGGACGGGTTCCCACCTTCGACGACGAGCCGGTGTCGTTGCGTGAGTACGTACTCGAGGCGCACGCGGCCCGCTGGGACGGCCGCTGGGAGGCCAGCACGAAGTACTGGCGGGAAGCCCTGGACGGGGCGGTGACCACGACGCTGGTGGCCGACAGGCACACCTACACCGGCACCGGAAACAAGGGCGGCATGGTGCGCTTCGCGCTCAGCCGGGAAGCCGCCGACGGGGTCACCGCGCTGGCCAAGCAATACTTCACCACGCCGTTCAGCGTGATCTTCGCGGCGCTGCAGGCGGTGCTCGGGCGCGGCGGCGCCGGCCCGGACGTCGGCACCGGGCTGGTGAGCGCGAACCGGATGACACCGCAGGAGCAGGCGTTCGTCGGCTACGTGGCGAACGTGCTGGTCACCCGCACGACGATCAACGACGACGACTCGTTCGGCGCCGTCGTCGAGCGGGTCAGGGACGCCATGTGGGGCATGCTCGCGCACCAGGCGGTGCCGTTCTCCATCGTGTACGGCGCGCTGACCGAGTCGGCGCAGGCCCGCCTTCGCGACGCGATCCCGGTGCTGGTGACCTACTACGGCCCGATCGGCAGCGGCCTGCGCCTCGGTGAGGTCAACCTGCAGCTGCAGGCGGCGCCCAACCGGGCGGCCCGCACCGACATCGGATTCGGGGTGTTCGACGTCGAGGGCGGTTACCTGCTCGAGGGCGAGTACAACACCGGCCGCTACGACCACGAGACCGCGCAGCGACTGTTCCACGACATCGACGTCGTGCTCGCCGACGGCGGCGCCCACCCAGGAAGGCCACTGTCCACAATGGACATCCGGTCCAAGACAGCGCCGGCCTACCTGGAGCACCAGATCTCCGCCGCCGATCTCGGCACCACTGTGATGCCCAGGTCCGCGGCGCTGGACCAGGTGCGCCAGGCCTGGACCGAGGTGCTCGGGACCGAGCCGGTCGGCCCCGACGAGGATTTCTTCGCCACCGGCGGCCGGTCGCTCAAGGTGGTCCAGCTTGCGTCGGCTCTGGAGGCAGAGACCGGCGTGGCGCTGGATATCGCGCAGTGGCTCACCGAGCCGACGCCGCGCCGGGCCGCCGAGCAACTCGCCGGTGATCACGACGCCGCCGATGTCGGCACGTTGGTCGACGTGCGTGACGGCAGCGGCATCCACGTGCACCTGCTCCCCGGCGCGGGCGGCAGCGTGCAGGACTACCGCGATCTGGTGGCCGCGCTCCCGGCGGACTGGCGCGTCACCGCGTCGCAGGAACGCACGCCGCTGGACACGGTGCCGAAGATGGCGAAGCGGTTCAGCGCCGACATGGCCGCGGCCGGCCTTCGTCCGGATCTGCTGGCCGGATGGTCGATGGGTGGCCAGATCGCCTTCGAGATGGCCACCGCGTATCCGGGCGCCGCGCCGCCGATTGCTGTGATCGACTCGACGCCGCCGCTGGAGTACGAGGTCGTCCAGTCGGTGCGCGACGAGTTGGTGTACCAGACCTTCGCCGAGAACATGGCCGCGACCTTCGGCGCGACCCTGGACGGCACGCCGGCGCGCACCGGTGACGGCGATCCGGAGTTGGCCATGCGGGTGCTCGCCGCGCAACTCACGGTCGCCACCGGGCAGCCGGTGTCGGCGGCGATGCTGCTCGAGCGGTGGACGACCTTCCGCCGGCATGCGGTCGCGGTCGTGTCCTACATCGCCCAGCGGCGGGGGGCCGGGCCCGCGCCTGTGGGTGGCGCCGCACTGGCCCACTACCAGCCGGACCAGTGGGGCGGCCCATTCCCCCCCCCCCCCCCGCGGCTGCGGGGGGCGGCCGGCCCCCACGGAGGGCCGCTGCCACCCGCGGCCACCCAGGGCGCGCGAGCGCGTACCCCCACTGCCCAGACTCGCCCCCACCCACCGCG
>OBLK01000264.1_pt1 | contig 14829 bp, 8 predicted proteins | sample 1518871 | NCBI WGS metagenome assembly OBLK01 (sample SAMEA2464837, study PRJEB22497) | soil metagenome | biome: Grassland; feature: Farmland; material: Clay | place: Australia | collected 2013-02-01 | depth 0.8 m
GGTCCGCCAACCTCGACGGCAACCGCTGCGATGCCTTCCTCGTCAGGATCCCCTACCAGGTCATGACCGGCGGCGGCGGCGTCAGCGGGACGGATACCACGCCGCCCAGCGTCGGCATCACGCAGCCGGCAGCGGGCGCGACGGTATCGGGCACCGTGACGGTTTCAGCCAACGCCTCTGATAACGTTGCCGTGGCGAATGTCCAGTTCCTGCTGGACGGCAACACTCTGGGCAAGCCGGTAACGCAGGCGCCCTACGCCGTTTCCTGGGATACGGCAGCCGCCGGAGGCGGCCTGCACACGTTGAGCGCCGTTGCCACGGACACCTCGAATAACACGGCCGATGCTCCTGCCGTCACGGTGACTGTGTCAACGCCCACCTCGACCGCTTCGCCACCCGCGGTCAGCATGACCGAACCCCCGGCCGGCTCCACGGTCTCCGGGACGGTCACCGTTGCCGCCAACGTGTCCTCCAACTCGAGTATCTCCAAAGTACAGTTCAAGCTGGACGGGCATAATCTCGGAACGGCCGTCACCAGTTCGCCGTATCAGATCTCCTGGGACACGAGCAGTGTCTCCCCGGGTCAACATGAACTGACCGCGGTAGCAACGAACGATAACGGAATGACCGGTACCTCCAGCCCGGATGACGTCATGGTCAATGACACATCGAGTGGCACGGGCGGTACGGGCGGCACTGGCGGGGGCGGTACTTCAACTCCCCCGACGACCAATTCCGGAGGCGCCGGAAGCCTCGGTCCATGGGGTCTTGTGGTCCTATTCGGTCTTGCCCTGTTACTCGTGCGCCGGCGCAAAATCGGCATGGGCATCGACTCCGAGCTACGCTCCCGAAGGTGAGTTGAACAAGGCGTCCTTTTAAAACCGTCCATCGGGCGGAACGGCATGCTCTCCCTCCCCGGCATGCCGTTCCCGCCCGGAGGGCGTCAACCCCTGAACGAATCCTGACTCAGGGCCTGTCCCAGGCCACTTTCTGCTTGCGTGCGAGGAACCCGAACATGGCGACCACAGTGATCCAGTTGAGCAGACAGAACGTGTAGGGCACATTGAGAAGGGACGATTTGTGGCGCCTGTCCCGCTGTCCGCGTCCCAACAGCGCGGCCAGGTAAAAAGCCACTTGCACAGCCAGCAACACGCGAAACGCAAACGAAGGCAACAGGGCCAGGTTGGCCGCAAATGCGAGCATCAGGTAAAACGGGCTGAACAAACGCAGCAACTTGTGCGATACGGTTTGCAGCCACAAGCGGTTGCGGAATGGCAACAACAGCCAGGGCCGCAACACGAAGAGCTGGAAATTGCCGCCTATCGTGCGAACCTTTCTCACTGATTCGGCGCGCGCGGAAGCCGATATGCTGTCATAGGCGATGGCTCGTGGCTCGAATAGCACCCTGTAGCCTTGCCGCGCGATTTCCATCGGTATCAGAACATCATCCAGAATGGTCGACGACGGAATCGGACGGAACAAGACACGCCTGATCGCATAGACGGCGCCAGTAGCACCGATCGACGAGTCCACGAGGGCCTCGTTACGGCGGATAAACTTCTCATAGCGCCAATAGAACCCCGAACCCTCGGCGGTCTGGCACCGCGCGTCACTGCGCAACAACCTCAATTCCCCGCTGACCGCACCGACGTCGGGATCGGCGAAATCGGCAACCAGGCAACTTATCGTGTTCCTCGCAAAACGCTGGCGGACATCGGCCAGGATGACAATCTCGCCACGAGCCATGGGCACGACTTCGTTGAGTACCGCACTTTTTCCGTGCCTGCTCACGAACTCGATGACACGCACGCCGCCGTCGGAAAACGCTTCCGCGCGCGCCGCGGTGGCATCCGTTGCGCCATCGCAGGCCACGATGATATCCAGGTGATCCAGGGGATAGTCGGTACGGAGAAGGTTATGTAAACGCTGGCGTATGCCTGCTTCCTCGTTGTGGGCTATCACGATCACGGTGACATCGCGAATCACTGCATCCCGCGCCCAGTTCCTCCGGCGCAATCCGGCCCAGGCCCAGACGAGCAACGGGTAGCCTACATAGACATACGCAACGAGAGCGGCACTACTCCAGAAAACCGCCAATACCGCTATCTGCAGCGGTGTCATTGCGGCTGCCCGGGACGGACGTCACTGCCGGCAAGCGCTAGCCGGCGTGGCGCCAGTTCGGTACCGGCTGTCCGCTCCCTCGCAACCTGCGCCTTCTGGAAGGGTTCTGCACGGCGCGGCGCCGCTTCCGGCGCCGGCACTTGAAGGCTGCGGGTCAAGTCGATAACCAGCACCCCGGGCGGCACGGCATCCATCACGCGAGCGGCATCGCTCCCGTTATTCCCGATTACGATAACCTCGGCATGCGCCAGCAGCTCCTCCGTCGTGTCGCACAGGATCGAGGCAATATGGGGTATCTCGCCCTCGATATAACGCCGATTGGCGCCCACAAGGCGGGCGAGCGACACGTTGCGGTCGAACACGCGCAGCGCCAGCCCTTTACCCAGCAGGGTTTCAACGAGGCGGACCAAGGGGCTCTCGCGCAGATCGTCGGTGCCCGGTTTGAACGCAAGGCCGACCACACCCACCCGGCGCCTGCCCGTGGCGCGAACGAGATCTATAGCCCGCTGGACCTGCACGTCGTTGGACGGCATGATCGAAGACAGCAGGGGCGCATTGACGTCGGCACGGCTTGCGGCATGCGTCAACGCCTTCACGTCTTTCGGCAGGCAGGAACCGCCAAAGGCGAAACCCGGGCGCAGGTAGGCCTCTGAAATGTTCAGTCGCCTGTCCATGCGGAAGATGCGCAGCACATCCACGGCATCCGCGCCCAATGCATCACACAGTCCAGCGACTTCGTTAGCGAAGCAGACCTTGAGGGCGTGGAATGCATTGCATACGTACTTGACCATTTCCGCCGTACGCACATCGGTTTGGACAAACGGCGCCATGACGCTTTCGTACAACTCGCGCAATTGCCTGGTGGCCGCTGGCGAAGAACTCCCCACCAATGTAAACGGCGGATCGAGAAAATCGGTAAGCGCAGTGCCCTCGCGGATGAATTCGGGGTTCACCGCCACTTCCACCCCGGGCAAATCGGCGCCGCCCGCAGCCATCCTGAGTGCGGGCCAGACAACCTTCTCGGTACTGCCGGGCAATACGGTGCTGCGCACCACCACCGTAAACCGCTTCGGCTCCCGGGCCAGGACTTCTCCAATCTGTCCGACGACCCGTTCCAGGTAGCGCAGATCAAGGCCGCCGTTCACCTTGCTGGGCGTACCCACGCAAATCAGTGCCAATTCGCTCGCCTCCACTGCTTCAGCGGCATCATTCGTTGCGCGCAGGCGTCCACGCTCGACCATGCCGGCGAGCAAATCACCGAGGCCTGCCTCCACGATCGGCGACGCCCCCCGGTTGATCATCCCGACTTTGTCCGCGTTGACGTCGACGCCGATCACGTCGTGACCGGCCTCAGCCAGCCGCGCCGCCGTGACGCAGCCCACATAACCCAGACCGAAGACCGATATTTTCATGACCTGACTCCCTTATCCAATACGTGCGGCGCGGAATAGCCCGGACGACGCGATGATGCTTCAGGGTGGGGGCATAACAAATCGTCACGCCCTCCCCCCGCTCCCACGGAACGTGAACCCGCGTTTGAGCTCTGGCAAAGCAAGGCAAACTCCCGCGCCACGCGGGGCCAGGCATAGCAACTGGCAACCCGCTCGCGTCCCGCCTCCCCCAACTCCCTGCGCCGGCCGGGATCCAGCAGTAAATCGGCAACCCCTTTTGCGAAATCATCCGCCTGGTCGGCGAACACGGCGTCACGCCCGTCGAGCAGCGGCAAGCCCTCGGCGCCGATCGTGGTCGTCACGGTCGCCTTGCCCATGGCCATGCCTTCGAATATCTTCAGACGTGTGCCGCCGCCGATTCTCAGCGGCACTATGCACACCGCGGCCCTTGCAACGTAGTCGCGTACATCGGCCACGGTGCCGGTGACATGCACGCCATGAACCTGGGCATCCCGTGAGAACGCCGTTGACGGATTACGCCCGACGACGGTTACGAGCACATCGGGCACTCGCCTGCGCAATTCCGGCAGGACCGCCTCTATAAACCAGCGCATCGCATCTTCATTGGGATACCAGTCCATCGACCCGACGAACACGACCTCACGGCGCTCGCGCACTTTCGGGCGCGGCGCAAAATATTGGATGTCAACGCCAGTCGGCACGGCAAAGACCGAGGCTTCGGGGGACAGACTGCGCAGAAGGTCCCGGTCGGTCTCGGAAACGGCTACGGTACGCGCTACCCGCGCGCAGGACAGGCGTTCGAACCGACGCAGGCGGCGCCACTCGCCTTCGAGGACCAACCGCCGCGGCCACGATTTGCTCGTGCGGGCCAAGCGCTTCCAGATCATGTATTCGACGTTATGTTCGAACAGCAACACCGGGGTGGGCCCGTTCAATGGCACATTGGGCAACGCACACAGGAAATCGGCGATGCAAAGATCGAATCCCCCCGTATCCAGGCAGGCCTCTACTTCGGTGGCAAGCGCAGGAACCCGGGAACGCTCTATATCGACCGGCCTGCCGGAGAGCCAGGACTTTGCAAGCAGGAACTTGAAGCGGGCATCGGTATGTTTTACGAGCCGGTGCGATACCTCGATGATTTTCCGGCAATCCGGCAACTCCTTGTGAAGAATCCCCTCCGGAGCCCGTGGCTCGCGGGTGGTGACCACGGTAACGTCGTGCTCCCTGGACAGTTCACGCAACAGATTGAAACTGCGCAAGCGCCCGCCGCTGTCAAGCGGCCAGAGGCCTCCGAGCTTTACCCACAGAATGCGCATGTAAGCTCCCTTTGCATGTGCTTCCGCCGTGCCGGCGATACAGGTTCATTGGACCCCGCCACGGGTCTGCCTCCAATCCGGAAAGCGCCCGATTTGGCCCTCGGAGACACCGCAATGCCGCCCCATCCGCGTGCTGTCATCAACATGGGGATGCGGGCCTGACCAGACGCAGTGCCGGTGATTTCGACCGCCGCCGTCGCGGCATCGTCTCCAGCAGCGCGCCCTGTTTTTCCCCATCCACGAAGATCCGCTGCCAGATTTCCAGGTTGAGCAAGAGCCAGAGCCGGTCGTCGTGATTCCATTCCCGGGCCCTGTGGGCTCTCACCAGGCCGCGTACGAAATCGGGCTCGAACGGCCCCCGCGACAAGGCCCGCTCGCTCAGCACATACTCATCCAGCAGCTTGGAATACGGCCCCCTGAGCCAGGCCGCGACCGGTGTCGGAAAGCCCATCTTGCGCCGCTTGAGTATCGCGGCAGGAACCTTGCCCTCAAAGGCTTCGCGGAGAACCGCCTTGGTGGTCCAGCCGCGCAACTTGTAGCGCGCGGGCATGGCGGCCACGTACTCCACCAACTGGTGGTCGAGGAACGGAACCCGGCTTTCCAGCGAAGCCGCCATGCTCATCTGGTCCTGTTTCATCAATAATTCGACGAGGTAGGTCTGCATGTCGGCATAGCTCATCCGCTCCAGGCTTCCCCCGGGCGCGGTCTCGTAAAATCCACTGCCCGCCGCATACGGATCGTGCTCGAACAGTGCCCCGGGATCGCGCAGCGCCTGCGCCTGCATGGCGGTGGGGAAAACCGAGAAATTTTCAAAAAACAGTCCACGGATGCCGGAAGCCTTCCCCAGGAATGTTCTTTCCAGGTAGCGCCTGGCCTTGGCCGGCATATGCGCGATGCGCGCTTGGACGGCCCGGCGTATCCCCTGGGGCACACTCCTTGTATATGCGGCCGAGAAGCGTTGATTCCAGGCTGTCACGCGATAACGGTTATAGCCCAGGAACAATTCATCAGCTCCCTCGCCGCTCATGACGACCTTGACGTGCCCGGCTGCCAGCCGCGAGAGGTAATACAACGGAATGCTCGATGGGAAAGCGATGGGCTCGTCTTCCTGCCAGATGAGTTGCGGTAATGCGTCGAAGAACCGTTCGGGCGTAACCACGGTCTCGTAATGCTCCGAGCCGATCGCCGCGGCCGCGATCCGGGCCCACCGCGATTCGTCGGCGGCCGTGTCCCGGAATCCCACCGAGAACGTCTTGATCGGCTCGTGCACCATGGGCGCCATCAACGCCCCCAGTCCGGTAGAGTCGATTCCGCCGGACAGGAACAGCCCGATCGGCACATCGCTTATCAGGTGGCTGCGCAGTGCTTCCTCCAGGCGGATGCGCAACTTCCGGGACTGGTCGTGCATGGAAATATTCGCTGAAGACAACGTTTCGGGTAAATGCCAATAACGGCGGACCTTGAGGCCATCTGCACGCGACCATGTGAGCACATGCCCGGGTAATAACTTGTAGATGCCATTGAACAGCGTCTGCGAACCGGCCACGTAGCGATTGGCAAGGAGTTCGGGCACGACGGCGGAATTCATGGCCGGGCGAACCCCCGCCGCCAGGATCGCCTTGATCTCGGAGGCGAAAGTCAGTTCCCCGCGTTGGGTCGAGTAATACAGCGGCTTGATTCCGAGCCGGTCGCGCGCAAGGAACAATTGCTTGCGCCGGGCGTCCCATATCGCGAACGCGAACATGCCCCGCAAATGCTTCACGCAGTCTTCACCGAAGACTGCGTAGGCCTTGAGCACCACTTCGGTATCACAATGTGTGTTAAAGCTGCAGCCACGGGCCATGAGCTTGGTGCGCAGCTCGTGATAATTGTAGATCTCCCCGTTGTAGGTCAGGCACAGGCTCCGGTCGGCGCTGAGCATGGGTTGCTGGCCGTGCTGGAGGTCGATGATCGAAAGCCGCCGGTGGCCGAAGCCCATGTTCCCGCTCGCATACAATCCCTTCTCATCGGGACCGCGATGCGCAAGAACATCGCGCATCCGGCGCAGCCTCCCCTCATCTATCCGGGCCTGGGAGTCAAAAGCGACGATGCCCACTATGGCGCACATGGCGTACCCTCTTTCGATCCTGCGCGGTCCCCCATGGCCGCGGCATTTCCCCTGACCCTCTCGATACTGGCCGTGTCTCCAGTCACCAGGATGTCCCTGCCGCCCGCCAGGACCCGGCAAACGCCGTCTTCCCTGAAGTCGACCTCGGCAGGGGGTGGTTCCACGCGAGCGCCCATGACCGGGACAAGAAGACTGACGACGCGCAGCGGCAGCGCGCTTATGGCGCGGTAGCCGAGAAGCGGGGCGGCCTGGAGCTTGCCATAGGCTTCCGACACCCAGCCCGCCACCGGATCCAGCGACCCGGAATACACCTTGGCCGACAACGCGACCGGGGCGAATGCACACACCATTAATCCCGGCCCATCCTCCAGGATGCCGAGTGACCATTCATCCAGCCGCTGCCAGTGTGCAAGCGGCGCAAACTGATAGCGCAGCTGGAACTCGTGCACCCCACCGCCGGTAAAATCGTCGACAACCACCCAGTAATCGGGTTTTATGAACAGGACCCTGCGCCTGTGCCGCACCCTGCCCGGCAGGCGCGCGTAAGCGTCATGGCAGGCGTCCGCATAGTCCACGGCAGGGGCTGAATTCCAGGCCCCCATCCGGGCCTCCGGGCGCTCTTTCCAGCGGAAAGTGGCGAGTGGTTCCGACTGCCCCGCCCCGTCCACTATGACCGTGTTGTGGGCGAAGGTACTGCGCAGGTAATTGCGCCAGGACGGCTCCGGGGTATAACAGTAGGTCCCGGCATCGACCAGGACAGGACGTCCGAAAGACGCGCACTGGATGCTCAGCAAATCGGCATGTCCGTGCCCCGCGCTATGCGGGCACCCGAGCGGGCCGGCATCGAAGATGAGCTGGTGCGCGTCCCTTCTCCAGCTGCTGCGCATGACGGCATAACCGCCATACGGGAATCGGCGTGAGACGGGCCCCCGGGGCGGCCGTGGCGCCAGCCCGTCGAGTGCACGCACCCCGTTGCGCCCCATGAGCCAGGACACCTCGGCGCTCTCGCCCCGCGCGGCCCAGGCATAATCGGCGCGGCGGAACACCGCGGCCGCGACCGCGAAAACGCCACGGTAGTCATCGCCCTTGCGTAAAGCCAGGGGCAAAAGCCAGCCTCCGTCCTCGTCCCCGATCCGCGGCATCGACCCGTCCGGATGCTGCACCGCCAGGAGCCAGTCCACCAGAGCCTGCACCCGTTCGGTGACAATGGCCGGCAAGGGCTCGTCGTTGAGCCGTGCCAGCAGGATGAAGTGCAGGTAGATTTCCACCGTGTAACGCTGGTAACAGGTGGATTGCTCGAAGTAGACACCGTCTGCGTAGACCTGTTTCGGCAGTTCCCGCAAGAGAATTCCGCGCCCGTGCCTGCGCCAGCGGCCGCCGGCATCCAGTTCCGGGAACAGGGTGCCGGCGTAGTAGAGTCCCAGCGCCTCGCCCGTGAGATGGGTGTTCGGTGAAAAGCTGTGTGACAGGTAACTGTCCACATGCGCGGCATGGGCCCCGATCCAGGACCGGATCTCGCCCCTCAGTTCCACTGTCAATGCGGCAGCGTCCCGAAACAGGACGAGTGCCCAGGACCATGCGATCAGCCGCATTGTCACTTCCAGGCTGCTCGCCCAGTTGATACCGATACCGGGCGGGTTGTGCTGCATCCAGTCCCGGAGGGTCGCCGCGAAAACCTTCGCGTAACGCTCGTCACCACCCAGCCGATAGGCCTGCCCGAGACGAACCAGCCACTGGTGGCGATTCAACTCCCAGATAACCTTGCTGTCGCCGACGGCTGCGGCATCGAGCGGATCGATAAGACTCCAGTGCAGGCGGGGCGAACGCCGCCCCGACACCGGATCGTAGTGCCAGTCTAAAGGCCGGCCGTAGAACAGTTTCTCGTAGCCCAGGAAATCGAAACGGCCCGCGCAATACGCCTTCGCCGAGTCGATGATACTTTCGGCAACGCCAGGGGATGCGTCGAACATGGATGCGGCCCACACCGCATCCAGGGCACCCGGGAAGAAGCGCCCACTGGCTGCTGCACCCGGAGCATCGTGCACGGCTTCCCTTCCCGGGGCCGTATGGTGCCCCCGGTGGAACCTCTCCGGTGCCAGACGGCGGGGCTTCAAGCGTCGCGGCACATGAATTCCGGGCGACAGCAGATAGCGGTCGATCCTGCGTGAAACCTCCTGCCGGCCCCGATCAAGCAGGACCGGGAAAGGCGTGCTTGCCAGCCGCCGCAGGTTCATCCCCTCCCCCATCCGTATGCGGTTGCCCAACGAGTGCTCACGTGTGCCCAGCTGAAACGCTCGAGCGAATTCCGGGCGCATCTTGCAAGACTTCGGGCCCGGAGGGGATCCTCCAGAAGACCCACGGCTGCCGCGGCCATGGCCTCGGGATCACCCGGCATGACCACCACCCCGGCAGCGCCGCCTTGCAGCATGGCACCGATATCCCCGGTCGGGGTCGAAATAACGGGCAAGCCGCTGGCAAATGCCTCCAGCACCGAGACCGGTTGATTATCCACGACCGAGGCGTTGAGCATGATGTCCGCTTCGCCGTATATTCCGGGCGCCTGGGTGGGGGAGTAACTGCCTATGAAACGCACCCCGTCCAGGGCCAGCTCCTGCACCAGGCGTTCGAGGGCCCCCCTCTGGCTGCCGCCGCCACCGACCACCAGCGTCGCCTTCGGATACCTGCGCCTGATGCTGGCAAAGGCACGTATGACTTGGTCCACGCCGTAGTGCGGTTCCAGGTTGCGGATGGACAGGAAACGCGGCGCCAGGGGCGTGCGCTCGCGGTACTGGAAGCGAGATACGTCGACCACGTTGGGTATGACCCGCGTGCGGTAGCCGTGGCGCGCGAAAACCCGGCGCAGATAGTCCGAGGGCACGACGATCTCATCGGCCAGCCGCAACCAGGGGTGCACCAGTACGCCCCATCGCGCCAGGTGATCTTGCGCCTCACCGCTGTGATAATTGAGGATCACGCGTTTGCGCATCAGCTTTGCCGCAAGCAAGGCGGGCGCCGGTCCCAGCAGGAAGGAAAAATACGACGCCGAAAATATGTGGACGACCTCTGCGCCGCGCAATGCAACGAGGCTGGGTAGATACAGGATCTCGTTGACAATGGTGCGCAGATACGCAACTCGGCGCAATGAGCGCAGCCCCCTGGGAAAGGCCGGATTGATGGGAACTAACTTGACGCGTTCGCCCTCGGCACGCAAATTCTCCGCTAGAGCATGCGCCTGGATACCCTGACCGCCAAGCAATTCAAGGCTCGCGGCGACCAATGCCACGGACGGGCGCACGCTGCCGACACACGATTCTTCCACGGGGACAACATGGTCATCCAACGCCTGCCGGGCATCGTCTTCCGCTGCTGTCCGGCTGATGCCGCGCCGTACAAGACCCGGATGCGAAGCGCGATACCCCTCGTGATGACCATCAACGCGATCCAATCCCACCCTGCTGGCCTTGCGTCTTTGCACGGTGGCCCTCACGATTCTGGTGCGAGCAAACCCGACGGGGCACGATGCATGCCTCGCAGCCCTGGTTTCGGATGCCCGGCATCCAGGAACCGACGGCACCATAATTCGAAGGACACCAGAGTCCAGAGCTGCATATTCCTGCTCCGCCCTCGTTCATGCAGGGCAATAATCCGCTGCACATAGTCCCGATTTATGAAACGTGCCGAAGAGCTTGCATCAGACAAGAGCAATTCATGCACCATTTCTCCCAGGTGTGTCCTGAACCAGTCGCCGATAGGCACCGCAAATCCCTGCTTTCTCCTATACAGGATTTCCTCCGGCACGATCCCCCGCAAAGCCTTCTTGAATATGTATTTCGTTTCTCCGTCATGCAGGCGCCATTCAGGGGGTATGGTCGCGGCGAATTCGACGAACTTGTGATCGAGCAACGGCACCCGCGCTTCGAGCGAATTGGCCATGCTCATTCGGTCAACCTTGGTGAGCACATCAAGCGGAAGATAGCCTTCCAGATCATGGCGCTGGAGCTGCGACAGCCAATCCGCCCCGGGCTGGAGATCTGCCCATGCCTTTTCAGCCAGGCCATCCTGGCCTTCTATCTGTTCCACGACTTCCCGGCGGAAAAGCTTGCGACGCGCATCGTCACGGAAAAGCATTCCGGAATCACGGCAACGTTCCATATCCGAAAGCGCCAGGTGACGGAGGAAATTCCGCCCCTTCATACCCTCCGGCATGAGGTGGCCGATTCCGCCGCAGAAGCCACGTATGATTCCCGGGATGGCATCCCTTCGCCGTTCCCTTGCTTCCACCAGATAACGGTCGTAGCCTGCGAACAGCTCGTCACCACCGTCCCCGGACAGCACGACCTTGAGTTGACGGGCCGCAAGACGCGAAACGGCAAATGTCGGAAGGGCCGAGACATCCCCGAAGGGCTCGTCCATGTGCCAGGCAAAATCCTCGACGGTGGCAACGGCATCGGGTTCCAGGATCAGCTCATGATGCTCCGTCCCGAGATAAGCTGCGACTTGGCGCGCATAGGCGGACTCGTCATGACTGCGTTCGGAAAAACCGATCGAAAAAGTCTGCACCGGCATGCTGGATGAGCGCGCCATCATCGCAACGACGGCACTCGAATCAACGCCTCCGCTCAGGAACGCACCTACCGGTACGTCACTCACCATGTGCAGGCGCACGGATTCTTCTAGCTGGACAAGCAGTTCGGCGATCGTGTCCTGCTTGCTGCGGCCGTAATCGGGTATGAAATGCGCACGCCAATAGCGTTTCTTGCGAAGCGGCCTGTGCGGAGACCAAATCAGGGTGTGAGCCGGTTCCAGTTTATGTATGCCGGCAACGATGCTCTCCGTCGCCGGCGTGGTCATGGTCGTAAACAGATGATCCAGAGAGCGCCAGTTGATCTCCCGGGGAATATCCGGCAGCGCCAGGATAGCCTTGAGTTCGGAAGCGAATACAAAACGCTCCCCGAATTGCCCATAATAAAGTGGCTTGATTCCGACCCGGTCACGCGCCATGAAAAGCTGCTGCTTGCGCACATCCCAGAGCGCAAAGGCGAACATGCCGCGTAAGTCCTTGACGCATTCCTCGCCCTTCTCCTCATACAAATGCGCAATCGTCTCGGTATCGGTATTCGTGTAGAAACGGTGTCCAAGATGTTCCAGGTCTTTGCGTAATTCCTTGTAGTTATAGATCTCGCCGTTCATTACCACAACGACGGAACCGTCTTCGTTATGAACGGGTTGCCTGCCGGTCTCCAAGCCGATGATACTGAGGCGGCGTAGAGCGAGACCGATCCTCTTATCGAGGTAAACAGCTTCCTCGTCCGGACCGCGTCGAACCATCGCGGCACACATCATGGTTAGATCTGCCGGCGCAACAGCCCGTCCAGAACGCCAAGCAATACCGGCTATGCCACACACGACTATATGCTCCCTCCCGGGACAGACATCACCCGCCGTTGCCCATGGGTTTACTCTCGTAGACGCGTCGGGTAGGCAATACTGCATGTCCCGGCCCGGTGGGCAGAGCCCATGTCAGGCTAAGTGCAGCCACATTGCGGAGAATTAGTTCGTCGTTAGCCGAGGCCAGAACACCATGCTGGCGGCTGTAATCATAGCTCAACGATACAGACCAATCCCGCGCAAACCAGTAACGCGCTGCGAACCCAAGGCGGTAACCCTTTGCATCCTCGTTACCCTGGGATACCCGGTAATAACTCGGTTCAATCTGGAAGGACCACCGTGGCGTCGGACGAAAGTCGAATATCCCGACCAGGAAGCGCGTGTCAAACACGCCTGCCTGTCCCGCCAGACTAATTTGACTACGTGTATATGCGAATGTCTGGGTAGTGCTTGGCGTATTGTGACTTATCGCCCCATAAATATCCGCAATGGTGCGACCGTCCGTATTACGCGGACCAGCCACCAAGGTAAGAGAGACATCCCTAGAGACCTCGCGCCTCCAACCGACAGTGAAGACACGTGAAATGGGGCTGGTTCCGGTACTGAAATCATACCAATACATCTGATACTGGAATATCAAGCGATCCCGGCGTGTAAGGTCTCGGTTCACTGCCCCGGAGGCTGTCGATATATAATTAGTAACACCACCCGAGACATCCTCGCGCGCACGATAGAAAAAGAAGTTTGCAAGCGTTCTATGATTGAATTGATATCTTGCCGTAGGCCGGAATGAAATATGGGTAGCACGCGTTCGCGTGAGTACAATTCCACTCACTGGCGCCAATTCTCCAGGATAATAGGTTTCCACGTAATTCCCGGAGAGTCCGCCGGTGAATCTATTCGTGAAAGCATAAGTTCCACCGATCAAGCCTACTTGCCGGGCATGCCAGGAATTCAGATCCGAGTGCTTGGAATACCGTTCAGAATCGAACGTATATAGAAAGTTGAAAGCACTCCGAGTGGAACGGTAGCCCACGCCAACGCCTGGACTGAGGCGCAGAATCGTATCGGTTTCCCGCTGACTTGGCGCTGCGAATATATTGCTGTCGTACAGCGTCGACAACGTTACGAAAGGCGTTACCACAAGCCCCATCTCAGGCGTGGATACTGCCGATTGGGTAGTCTCCTCTTGGGCCATCGCAGATCGCGCGCAAATCAACCCACCGACAATAAAGCCCATCGTGCAGAGTGCCATGCAAAATGCACCCGTTCGACAAACACCACACTGCAAGTGCGTCACCAACACTATCGCGCGGTTTTTCTTTTCGCTGTCTTCCATGGCTCCGCCCCTATGGCTGTCTTGCGACTCGCTCCAACCCATTTTTTCCGTGCATCACCCCTTCGCGCAGGCACAAACGCCTTACAACAGGGGTGTAAGTATTACCCCATTTATACGAGCGTGATGACAATCAGGTGATCACCCGGTTCGGAGGACGGCGAATTCTTGCAGTATGTAGCTGTGGAACAGGTAAGCGTTGGACGCGGTGACTGCACAACTTGTACTTGTCACCGCACCAGACCCGGGATAAATACGCCATAGCAGCAGTGCTTTCCAGAGCAGACCACCGGTGGCTTTGCCATGCGGACGCACCTCCCTGTACCGCCTTCGCTGTATGCCGGGAACCCCCACAAGTCAATGTCCAGGAAAATCGCACAGCCCGGGTGGCTCTAGCGAAGTAGAAAGATTTTCATTTTTTGCATATTGCCACCAAATGACAGGTTCCGATTGACGTTCTTTCAACAGATTTCATAGCCGACTGCAATCTCGTCAAAAGATAAAACGCACCAGGAAGAATAATTCGCAATGGCTTATTGTGTTCAAAACGAGCGTGCAACTTAGACGCTATTCCAAAAAATGGCTGAGCTAAAACAGAATAGAACACATCCACCGAACAAAACCGTGAGGCCAACAGGCACTCCAATTCCGATTTTTTATAATGCCGAACATGGTCCGGATTGGTATTCCGCACAAAGACTCCATTAGGAGTCGTCATGATAAAAACGCCTTTCTCATGCAACTTCTTATAGACATTGTCCACGAATCTGTCGTCTTCTCTCACGTGCTCAAGAACTTCTATGGCAGTTACAACGTCAAATCGGTTATTTTCAATCCTGGATTTCACCATATCATCATAAAGAACACCCTTTATATTGCTTCTTCTCCTTTTTATAAGACTTTCTAAACTCTTATCCATGCCTAATTTAAGATCTTCTTGAACCCTGGACTTTCGGGGAAGTTCAGATATATAAATGTCAGACTTCAAGCCTATAGTTTGCGGAGAGGTTCTTCCCCCTACATCAAGAAGTTGTGAATTTGACGCCAAATTCCTCCGCCAATTCAACTCGGAAGTGCAACTCATTGAATCGGAGTGAGAGGCGAGCTGCGTTAGCATCCAGTCCTTTCGTTCCGGCAAGAATGAGAGGC
>OBLK01000265.1_pt1 | contig 14808 bp, 13 predicted proteins | sample 1518871 | NCBI WGS metagenome assembly OBLK01 (sample SAMEA2464837, study PRJEB22497) | soil metagenome | biome: Grassland; feature: Farmland; material: Clay | place: Australia | collected 2013-02-01 | depth 0.8 m
CGCAGGCGGCCGAATGTCCAGGCGGTTTCGCGCTCAGGGCCTGGTGGGCGCGCACTGGCCCGAGCCCCGCGCGGCGGTGCCAGTCGCGCAGATCGAGATCGTGAACCGCGGCCTCGCCCCGCCAATGCCGGCGGCCCGTCAGATCGAACGCGACACCGTGGAAATCCACCTGGCAGGGCTCGCTCGCCTTCGCCCTGAGCTCGAGCTTGCCAAGATCGCCGGCGAGGGAAGCCTCGATCAGCCACCGCGGCTGGTGAGGGACCTGCCAGATGATGCTCCCATGGGCGGTGAGTCCGAGCGGACGCACGGCGTGCAGGGTACCGGCGCCGGCATAGCGCATGTCTCCCATGCGCAGCCTGACGTGATAGAAGCGTATATGGCGGTAAGAGAGGCGCGCCGCGCCGTCGACGTCCGATCCTTTCAGCCGCCTTCCGTCCGGCAAGACCACCACGGCCCGGCCGACGTGCCCATGGTCGATCCGGATCACCAGCCACCAAGGCAGGAAGTGCGGCAGCCGCCCTGGCAGCTCGCGCACCCGCTTGACCTCGATGTAGGCGCTGTCGACGGACGTGTCCGGCGTCTCGACCGTGCGCCAGTACAACGGCGGAAGCAGTACGCGCGAGTAGACACCGTCGAGTTGCAGATGCACCCGCCGCTGATCGACGATGATCCGCCGCACGCGCACGCCCGTGGCCAAAGTGCCGCTGACTCCCTCGACGGTCAGATGTACGGTGCCGAAGCGCCGCGGCAGATGAGCGGCGATGAATCTCAACCCACTCTGGGTGAAGACCACGTAATAGAAGAGCGCGCCCGACAGCGCCAGCGCCAGCGCGATCGACAGTCCGGTCAGTGTCAGGACTCGGCGTATCACAATTTGGGCGAGAAGTTGATGTACACGCGGGGCAGCTGGTGTCCCGGCAGCGACAGCGGCTGGGCGACGTCGATGCCCAGCGTCATGACCGGCAGCCGCACCCGAAAGCCCAGTCCGACGCCGTATTGCAGCAGTCGCGGGGTGTGAAAGCTGTTGAATGCGTTACCGTAGTCGAAAAACGCCGCGATACCGAGGTTCCTCGGCAGGTTCCGCTCGATCTCCACCGAGCCGGTGATCAGGTCCTTGCCGCCGGCCTGCGCGGAAAACGGACACCGGTATTCGGTCTGCCCCCCCGGGTTGATCGTCGTGCCATTCTGACACGGCTGTTTCTTCTCAACGGCGGAGAAGATTTGAGCGGGACTCAGCGCGTCGTACGCGAAGCCGCGCACGCTCCCTTCGCCGCCGGCGAAGAAACGCATCACGGGAGGCATCCTGTCGAAATTCGATGCCGCGGTGGCGCCGAACTCATCGCGCACCAGCAGGTGCCACCTCGGAGCCAGACTGAACACCCGCTCGAGCTCCACGTGGATCTGCAGGAAATTGGACCCGGAGCCCAGGCTGCCGTGCGAGCCGCGCAGCTCCACGAACAGCTCGTGCTGGAAGACCGGCTCGCCGAAATAGCCCTGCGGCATCAGCGCGATGTCCACGCCCGGCACCAGCATGTTGTTGGTGCCGAGTCCGCCGATGACGCCGGTTGGCTGCGGGTATTGCGTTTTCGAGCACGGCGGCCTCGGGGACATGGCGCTGATGGACTCTTCGCAGATGGTGCCGCTCGCCGAGGCGGTGGCATGCACGGCGTTGACGAACCAGACCAGCTGCCAGCGGCCGGTGACCCGCGTGAGGCTGGGACCGACGATCATCGTGCGGGCATCGACGGCGGCGAGCTGGCGCTGCTCCACACTGGCGGCGAGCGTGAGGTTTTCCGTGGCCGGGTCCCACATGGGAATCACATAGCGGCTCTGCAGGCTGTATTTGACCAGCCTGGCGACCTGCAGGTCGACGCTCATCCGGTGGCCCGCGGCGTTGAGCCTGCGGTCCTGCCAGCTCAGGATCGCGCGCGGACCGGTGTCGGTCTCGTAGCCCCCCGCCAGTGAGTAGACGTTGCGGCGGCTGGCGCTGGCCCGGATGCGCACCGGCACGGTGTGACGGGCTGCGTCCGGCGTGCCCGGCAGTACGTCCGGATTGGAGAAATACCCTGAGTCGTCCAGCGCGAACTGGGTACGCAGCACCTGCGTGAGGTCGAAGAGCTGGCCCTGGCGGTAGCGCAGGTAGCGGCGGACCAGCTCCGGCTTCACGGCGTTCTGTTCGATCGCGGTCGCCCCGAACCGGTAGCGCACACCGGTCGCGAGCGTCAGCTCGATGGCGGCCCAGTGCTTCTTCGGATCGACCAGCAGCTCGTGCTTCGTCAGGCGCGCGTCGAGGTACCCGTAAGTGGCGCCGGTGTGCAACAGCTCGCTTTTCACCTGCTCGTACGCGGGCTCGTTCAATCGCTCGCCCGGGCGGAAGGGCAGGTGCGAAGTGATGCGCGTGAACAGCGGATCGGTCGCACCCGCCCCCGTGAGCCGCACGTTCACCTTTCTCAGGATCACCGGCGGCCCGGGATCGATGTCCAGAACGACCCGCCAGTTCCCGCGGCCGGTCTGCGTGACCCTTGGACGCACGGTTGGCTGGAAGTATCCGAAGGGCTCGAGCGCCGAGCGCACCTCGTCATCGACCCGGTTCTCGAGCCGCTCGATGGTATCGGCGGTCAGATTTCTCCTGTTCTTGTAGCGCTCGAAGCTGAGATAGGCCAGGACGTTTGTCTGGAGCCTGTGGTTCACCCCGTGGATGACCACGGAGATGTCGGCGCGCGCCAGAGGGCTGACGACGAGCAATACGAGCACACCCGAGACTCTGCGCCGCAGAGCCCCGTGTAACGAATTGCGACTCGTCATCTAGATCCGCGAACCCGGCTTAAGTGGTCGTAAAGCTGAGGATTGTAGTCTTTCCTGACCGCCCGCACCGGGCGCCGGTTCCCGGCGCGAGCCCGCACCCGCGGTCCGAGTCGTCCTAGTCCGGCCACGTTCCGCCGCTCAGCCGGTACTTGCTCTCGCCGGTGCAGCGGCCCTCGCGGTCGAAGCGCCGCTCGGCGAGCAGGAGATCCCCCGAGGGCTCGATCAGTACCACGGTCGAGCAACGCGTACCGTACTGCGGGTGCTGCACGAACGGCGCCGAGAGCGTTCGCTCCCACTCCGGCGGCAGGCCCGTGCGAGGCAGCCCCTCGGCCTCGGTGGCCGGCCGCGGGTCCCTGAGCAGCGCGAACAGCTCTGCGGCATCGGCGTCGTGCGAGGCGCTCTCGCGCAGCCAGGCCTCGAAACCCGCCCGCACCCGGCGCAGTTTCGGCCAGGGCGTGTCCAGGCGCTCGTTGGACAGGCCGTAGATCCCGGACGAAAGCTCCCGGGCAAAAGGCGTGACCCGGTTGGAGCCATACCAGAGCGAGCCGCCGTCGGCGAGCAGCAGGTTGAACCCGCCGTAGGCGGACGCCTTCGGCTCGAGTGAGGACAGATGCTCGCCCGGAGCGGCATCCTGGCGCATGAATTCAGGAATCAACCCGCCACGGGATGGTGGGGGCGGCCTGCCACTCGATACGCCCATGGGGACCGCTTCAGCCGGACCCGCCACCTCGCGATAGTTGGTGATGATTCCGAAGCGGCGGCGCCGGTCGACGCCGAGCCAGGTGCCGCCGGCGCGCAGGTCGCGGCCGGCGAGCATCTCCTCGGGCGCCGGCCAGGAGCCGAGCGGCTCGGCGAGGCGGTCGTGATACTCGTCCCGGTTGGCGGCGACGATGAGCCGATAGCGCGGATGCGCCTTCCAGGCGAGAACGAGCAGACACACTACACGTCCTCCGGAGAAGGCGGGACGCCTTCCGGGTACACCCAGGCGTCGATCAGCCGGCGAGAGATGGAGTGCGCGGGCGGAAGCAGCACGCCGCCGCCGCGGAGGTCCTCCCGGGTGAACCAGCGGGCATCTTCCAGCTCGCCGCCGATGCGCACCGGATCGGCGGGCGCCTCGGCGTGGAAACCGACCATCAGGGAGGCGGGGAAAGGCCAGGGCTGGGAGGAATCGTAGCGGGCGCGGGTGACCCGCACGCCGGTCTCTTCCATGACCTCGCGAACGACGGCATCCTCCAGGCTCTCGCCCGGCTCGACGAAGCCGGCGATGGTGGAATACCGGCCCGGTGGCCAGGAACTCTGGCGCCCGAGCAGCGCCCGCCGCCCGTCCGTGACCAGAACGATGATGGCCGGCTCCAGCCGTGGAAAATACTCCGCCCCGCACTGTTCCCGGGTACACGACAGACTGTGCCCGCCCCGCCTGGGGTAGGTCGCGGCCCCGCACACGCCGCAATGGCGCTGGCGCGAGCGCCAGATGGAAATCGCGCGGGCATAGGCCAGCAGCCCGGCTTCCTCGGCGGCGAGCTGGGGCGATAGCGCGCGGAGCTGCTCGAAGGCGGTGTCCGGCGGCAGCTCCCCGGGCGCCTCGGTCTCCGGCGGGAGCATCAGCAGCACGCAGCGCCGCTCCCGGAACCAGCCGAGCAGGACGAACTGATGCGCCGCGGCGGCCTGGACCGCCGGATGGCCGGCTGGAATGAAGGCGATGCGCGGCCGCGGGCCTGTGTGAAGAAGCTGGGCCGTCCCCAGGCTGAGCAGAATCTGCGTCTGCGGATCCGCGAGCGCCGCCGCCAGCCAGTCGGGCTGCTCGCGCACCTCGGCGCGCCGCTCGATGTACGGGCCCGAGAAAAAGGTCGGCTGGTCGGGTTGCATGCTCACGGGAAGGATGCATTTTATCAGCTTGTCCGCTGGCGCCGGTGTGCGGGCTCGCAGTAATTGCAGCGCCGCGGACCTTCCGGAAGCGACTCGGCCACCAGGAGGATATCGCAGCCGGCACAGCAGACCATCCGCAGCCGATCGCCGCACAGCAGGCACCGCGCCAGAAATATCGCGTACTCGAAGGAGATCGTCGGCGGCACGGCCACCTTCTGGTAATAGTCGTAGGCATCGAGCAGCCGCTCGCCGTTGTCCAGGCTGGGCAGAGCGGCGGCGGCCTCCGCGGAAGGCTCATCGAGCAACAGGCCGAAGCAGTAGAACAGCCCCGCCAGGAACGATGCCTGGTGGCGCACCTGCGCCGAGCGATTGAAGTAGCCGGCCTGCTGCGGTGATTTGCCGCGGTGACGATAGCTCGAGCGCGCGTATCGCCTGGAAAGCTTGCGAATCCGGTCGTAGCTCAGCCCTGTGAACGCGCGGATGGTCGAGGTCCGCGCTTCCAGCCGAATGAATCGCAATGCGAGATCGATGCTGCGCAGCTCATGTTGGTATCGGGCTTCTCCGGCGCGCATATTCCCTCCCCTTTTCCGTCGGGTGTTGCCGCGACCGCGGCACGAACCTGGCATTTTCGGAAATTTTCAGCAAAGCACAAGCCGCTGAATGTGGGCAAAAAACGGCGATATGTGACTTGACGTACCCAATATGAGCGAATGCGGTAGCGGATGAAATCAAATAAAGGGATGCCTAATTCCCCCTTTCGCCTTATTGCGGTGCTCTGTCGAGCGATGGCACCCTGATGGCCGTGAGCGTCATCGGGGCTAACGTGACCGAACTACCAAAGGGTAGGAATAGTCCTTATTGCGTGGAACCTATTGGAGCTGTACCCAGTGCACTTCTGATGGCGATACTGGTGGCATACAACTTGCTTTGGTTATTCGGAGTGACTTTCATTAAATTTTTCTGGACAAGGCGCAATCATGAGTTCACATTTAGCAGGTAAGGGGGAGAGGGATATGGCGCTGAAAGTTGGCGACCTCGTCGGTGTACCAGCTTCGATACAGTCTGGTCCGTTTCCGGACGAATTCGCCGTCACCGTAGAAACCAATGAAGGTGTCATCTCCGGCTTCGTTAAGAAGCCAAACATCAAGATCGATCCGTCGGATTCAAACCGAGCCCACATTAAGGGCGTAGTCGTTGAGGCGACCGACGATTCGATTACCGTGAAGCTGTACGGTTCTTTCTTCACTACCGCGCAAGGAGTCGCGTCTGTCAGGCGTAATGACCTGGCGCGCTACGCCGCGTGATTCTGTCCCAACGCGAACTACGGAAAGAAGTCGCGGCTGGGCGCATAAGATTCGACCCTCCCTTAGAAGAACGACAATGGGGCGAAGCTTCCATTGATCTTCGTCTCGGTACCCACTTTACGGTGCTACAGAAAATAGATGGGGTGAAGCTTTCCGTTCACCAAGGTCCTCCCCAGTTGCAAGGATTCTGGAGATCAGTAGAAAAATCACCGCAAGATGAATTTGGCAAACCCAATGGGTTTTGTCTTGAACCGGAAGAATTCGTGTTAGCTCTTACACACGAAAGCGTTACAGTACCCAGAGATCTCATTGCGAGAGTTGAAGGAAGAAGTACCTACGCACGCTTGGGGATTAGCATGCACCAGACGGCTCCATGGATTCAGCCCGGCTGGGAAGGCCAAATCGTACTTGAGATTAAGAACAGCGGAATGGTTGCGGTCGAGTTGTTTCCGTTGCTAGATCGACCGTGCCAAATAACATTTTTTAAGTTAAGCAGTGAATTGCCTGAAGCCCTCGCATACGGAAGTCGAGCTACCGACAAATATGCAAGACAGGCACATCCCTTCGATCAGAGCAAGAAGCGCGCTAGGACAACCATCCAGAAGAAGGCGAAAAGGGCTACGCGCACGCGACGGTAGCGTCCTATTTTCGCTTTGTGTGCTTTTTCGGTTTTACGATCTTCTTAAACGCCCGCTCGAAGGCTTCCTGGTCGGCGCCAGCAGCCTTCGCGGCCTCGATGAAGCGGGCGGATTGCTCCGTATTTCGTTTTTTCTTAGCCATCAGGCGGATCATACTCTGTCGGACGGACAATCTGTCCCACCCCGGGAAGATCGATGATTTGCGGAAATAGATTGTTGTGGAGGTGCTTGCGCTTTATCTTCATCGCGGGAGCCAAGCTTCGGAGCTCGTTCGCCTTATCAAACCCATTCGGCGGAGTGACGACCTGGACAGTAACGTCCGGAAACCCATCCTTAAGATGCCTAAGCGTCGGGCACTGATCTGAATCGGCCGTCACGATGATCGCATGGTCGAAAGAGTTGCGTGATGCCTCTCTGATCACCATTAGGGCCAAGTTGACGTCTGTTTCCTTTTCGGTGTGCCCCGACCATTTATGGCCGCACTCTTTGCATTCGGTCCATTTCTCTTTGAATGCGCCCATGACCAAAGTTACGCCCACCGATCTCAACGCCGCAGTGTAACGACGGTGGCGTGCGTAGGGACCAGGACGATAGGTGGCGTAAGCAGAGCAATAATAGACGGCGGTAATCGCTTGCGATTCTGGCTTTATAAAAGCCTCCGCTAACGTCCAAAGATTCACCCACTTTAGGTGATTGAATGTGGCCTTGTTATTCTCATCGCGCAATTCGTCGATGGCGTGGTAGAGATTGAATCCATCCACGAAGCACGCGACGCGGCCCTTTGGGCTGCCATCCGTCACGTCTTGACCCCACCAAAAATAAAGCCCGGCGCGTACGCAACCGGGCACCAGTAGGACGTACCTACTGGGAGTAACGGGCGGAGTATAAGTCTAGTTAATGAAAAAGCAAGCGTGGTCTGTCACAGCCCGGCGCCTACGCTTCCGCCCCAGCAAGACACCGCTAGGTGGTCCATTCCTAGAACAACCGGAGCTGCCTGGGCCTTCGCAGTCCGGGTCGGTTTTTACTCTCCCGAAGCCGCCTCTCCTTAAATCCTCTCGCCTCTTCCCGCAGTCGTTTCATAGGTCAATCGCTTGCCAACCACACCGTCAAGCAGGCGATCTGCCCGCTGCTGATCATTTACCTTCAACGCAACGCGATTGTTGTATCTGAAATCGAACTCGGACAGGTACCGGTGCAGATGCGCGCCGCTGCAATGCTGGTAGATTCCCTTCATGCCCCGCTTGAATACGCTGAAGAAGCCCTCGACGGTATTGGTATAGGCTTCGCCTCGGACGTACTCATCGGCGCTGTGGTTCACCACCATGTGCTCCGCATACGCTTTCGCAATGTTCCGGTAGATACGCGCATCGTCGGTATTGAGCCTCGCATTCGGATGGACGTTCCCATGCAGAGCGTCTTTGATTCCGTCGAACACTTTGCCGGATATGTGCACCGACCGCGCTTGGCCGCCGCGTTCGACCAGCGAGAACACGATTTCCTTGTGGCCAGCTCCGCGCCGTATCTTGGTCCCAGGCTTGCGGCCGATATAGGTCTCGTCTGCCTCGATAATGCAGCCGTCCATGCCCATGAGGGTATTGCGCGGTTCCTGCATGGCCAGCCGAATCCGGTGACCCATGAACCATGCTGTTTTCAAGGTGACGCCCAAGATCCGGTGGAGCTGATTCGCGCTGACGCCCTTTTTCGAGCCAGCCACCAGCATGATCGCCTGTAGCCACAGATGCATCGGAACGTGGCTGTCCTCGAAGATGGTCCCCACCTTCACGGTAAACGGCTTACGGCAGGCGTAGCACTTCCAGACCCCCAGACGGGTGCTCTTGCCTTTTAGCTTGCCTGAACGCCCTATAACGCCGCAGTGGGGGCATACGCGGCCATCCCGCCACACTCTGGCTTCTACGAAATCGATGGCTGCCTGCTCATCGTGGAGATGGGGAGCGGAGAGATAGGAACGAGCCATGGCGGGGAACCTTTTTGTTGTCGATTGAGATTTTACTTGCATTCAGAATAAAAGCAAGTATTATCTTGCTCACCATGCGCCGGCAAGTTTAAACCATGAATAGTGCCAATCACCCAAATAGCAGAGCAAAGGGCGGCCTAGTCCGTGCCCAAAGGCTTTCGCCAGAGCGACGTCGGGAAATCGCCCTCAAGGGGGTAGCTGCAAGGCGGGCCCTCGCGGCCAATCGGGAGGAGCTTGCGAAGCTTCCTAAGGCCACTCATGGCGACCCATCCCATCCATTGGTGATCGGCGCCTGGGAGGTTCCCTGCTACGTTCTCGATGACAAGCGGAGGGTCTTAGTACAGCGGGGCGTGATGGATGCGCTGGATATGAGCCAAGGGACGGCTGGTCGTGGCGGCGGTGATCGAATCGCCAAATTCGTCGCCACAAAGGCACTAAAACCCTTTGTTTCTAATGAATTAGCCGAGGTGATCAAGAACCCGATTATTTTCCAGACGACCCATGGGAGCCGCGCCTACGGTTACGAGGCGACCGTGCTCGCGGATATCTGCGATGCAGTCTTGGAGGCTCGTAAGCAGCACAAGCTGCATTACCAGCAGGAACACATCGCGGAGCGGTGCGAGGCGCTTGTACGAGCATTCGCGAAAGTCGGGATCATCGCGCTCGTAGACGAAGCCACTGGATTTCAATATGAACGGCCCCGTCGCGATCTTGAGGCACAGCTCAAGAAATTCCTCTCAGATTCTCTACGCAGATGGGTTCGGACTTTCCCGGCCGAGTATTTCAAGCAACTCTGTCGATTGCGCGGCGTCGAACTGCGCCAGGATATGAAGCTGCCCCAGTATTTCGGTCACCTGACGAACAACCTTGTATATCGACGCATCGCTCCTGGGCTGCTGGTAAAGCTAAAAGAGCGTCGGCATGAACGCGGCAATCCTAGTAATAAGCTCAACCAATGGTTAAGCCTTGATGTGGGCGTGCCAGAACTGCTGGTGCATCTCGGCACTGTCATTGCCGTGATGAAGCAGCATACGGATTACGATCGGTTTGAGCATGCTCTTGATCAGATCGCTCCGATCTATCCCGAGCAGCCGGGGCTATTCGACGATCCCAGAGATTGGGAGCCACGGTAAAGGCTGCGCAGGGTGGAGGGAGTGCTGGTTGTATCCCGTAGGCCAGCGGGCCAGCACTCCCTACCATCGACTATTTGGGGCGGAGCCGCCGCGCGACCTCGTCGAAGGGGAGCGGTTTGCTCGGTCTGCTTGGCGGCTGCGATTTCGTAGTTGTCATGTGCTTAAAGCTGGTTTTGCCATCCAACTGAAGCTGATTTTACCCTGGTCACCAATGTACGCGATCAATTGAACAGCTCTAGAATTTTCATACCTGAGCCTTCCTGGGCGTCCGTAACGGAGCCTGACCTGCAGCGATCCCTCAAGTCGTTTCCCAGCCATCGTATCGTCATATGGAATGTGTGCGTCCCAGTGTGCACTCTTTGACCTTGCTTCCAGTACCGTTCCTCGATTCACGTGGACGGGATCGGGGTTGATTCTTCCGAAGATCGAGCTTTCAATCAAATCCACCTGATATTCGATCGGAAAATCGGCGTTATTGGCGATCTCAAAGCCGAATTGCAGCCCCTTGATCTTCTGAGTCTGTCCATCCACATTCAAATTCATCAGGGGATTACCAAAGACAAGTTTAGATTGCGGAGAGCGGCGGTTAATAAACAGGTCAAAGCTATTCATCCCGCTAGCCACCGCCCAGAATACCAACGATGCTAGTAGGACCAACAGCGCCATTGGGGACTGTTCGAGATAGCTAAGCACCGCGGCCCATATGGAAACAATCCACGGGACGAGCACACTTAACCCTCTATCCAAGACCCATCCCACGGATGCGTCTTTAAGCCTTTTGGCCCGGTTTGGGCGTTCTTTTTCTGCTGCCATAGACCCTCCCTAGTCGGGATGATATGGCTTACGCACGGAGCGCGGCCACCACCTTCCTCAAAGCTGCCCGTCCATCCGGCCCTAGCCTCTCGCACAGGCACTTTTTCTTCTTCGGCGGTGGCGCGGGCACGGGCGTATCTGAGCCCTTCAGGGCGGCCCAGAACAGCTCCCCCACATCCACCCTGTAGAGCGCCGCCAGCTCTACCAGCTCGTCCAGAGAGGGCGCGCGCAGCCCTTCCTCTAGCAGCCGCATCCGATGCCACTCGGCCCCTATGGCCCGTCCTGCTTCGGTACGCGAGAGCTTGTGCTGGAAGCGAAGATCCACCAGCACGCGCCCGGAGGTCGCGGCGATCTGCCGCGCCGTCTTGTTGGGAAGCGGTCGGGAATGTGACGTTCTCCGGAAGACTTTGTGCATGGCCATGATGGATGATTTCCCGGATTTGCTCGGGGTACCGTAGCACCCGGAAATCTGCTAATCTATAGCCGATTTTCATAGAAAATTCAGTGTGTTGCACGTGGGTACGTCAACTCACACATCGCCCAAAAAACTCATAAATGCACAGGTGGAGCGCGGCTCCCGCCGCGATACCATGCAGCGGGGGATAGCAAGGAGTTGTCATGCCGCGTCGTGACTGCGAGGCCTGGAATTTGCCGCCCGCGACCATGAGAGGATCGTCGCTCGAGACGCTCCAGGCGCTCAAAGAGCTCAATTTTCAGTGTTTCGAGCTGCTCGTGGCGCAGTCGCGTGCCGTCTCCGCGGACGATTTTCCTCTGCGCAACCTCATCGAGCTCTGGAACGGCCTGGACGGCACAGCTCGTGCCCGCGCAGTCGATTACCCCTATCTGCTGTTCGACGCAGGCTTCACCGACCCGCAGCGCTGGCGGCGGACGGCCGAGCCGCCGCAGGTCAACGAGAGCCGCGGCGAGCCGTACGAGGCGTTCTTCACTGTCCCGGGCGCCGTGGGGGTCGCCTGGCAGGTGTTCGTGCATGCCTGGGCGGCGGCACGCGAATACCCCACGAACGCGATCCTGACGCTCGGGATGCACCCGCAGAGCGCGAGGCTCATCGCCGCCCACACCTCGGCATCCTTGTACAGAATGGTCGAGCGACACTGGACGTGGTTGCGGCCGCGATGGCTCGACAAGCCGGAGTTCTGGCGGGAATTGCTGCTCGGCGGCGTAGAAGGGGGCGAAGCGCACGCGAGCGCGCTGCTGCACGGCGTGCGGCTGCTCACCGCCGAGCTCGCGACGGCACAGCACAGGCGCGAGAAGCACTCCAGGCGTTGAGCGGGCCCCGCCTCGGGTCCCATGGGGCGACTGCTAAAGGGCGATCTGCCGGAGGCCCGAGGAATCGCGGGCACCGCGGAACATGCCCTGGGTGCTGAAGTCCATCGCGATCCGGCCGGCGCCATCGACGGCGATCAGCCCGCCGCTGCCGCCGAGCTCGCCCAGGCGGGCAAGCGTTTCGCGCAGCGCATCCCGTATCGCCAGACTGCGGTATTCGACCGCCGCGCAGACGTGGTGGGCCGCCACGATGCGCATGAAGTACTCGCCGTGGCCGGTGGCCGACACCGCGCAGACTCCGTTCCTGGCATAGGTGCCCGCGCCGATGATGGGCGAATCTCCCACCCGTCCGCTGCGCTTGTTGGCCATTCCCCCGGTGGAGGTGGCCGCCGCGAGATTCCCGGCCGCATCCCGCGCCACCGCGCCCACGGTTCCCTGGGGCGAGGTCACGAGCGTCGCAACCGGCCGGCCGCTGCGCAGGGCATCGAGCTCCGCCTGGCGCTCCGGGGTGCGGAAATAGGTATTGGGCACGAGGGCGAACCCCTCTTGCAGCGCGAATTCCTCGGCACCGGCGCCGACCAGCAGCACGTGACGGGATTTATCCATCACGCGGCGGGCGAGCTCGATCGGGTTCTTCACGTGGCGGACCGCCGCCACCGCGCCGGCGTGCTGCTGCCGGCCCTCCATGATGGCCGCATCGAGCTCCGCCGTGCCCTCGCACGTCAGCGCCGCGCCGTGGGCCGCGTTGAACAGGGGATTGTCCTCCAGAGCGCCGACCGCGGCCGTCACGGCATCCAGACTGGTCCCGCCCCGCTCCAGCACTTCGTAGCCGAGGTCGAGGGCTGCTGCCAGACCATCCCGATAAAGGGCTTCCCGCTCTTCCGAGAGTGTCTGCCTCGGCAGCTCGCCGGCGCCGCCGTGAATCGCAATGGCATACATAAATAGCTCTGAATGCTGCCCGCGGAATGCTCGCGCTCGCTATGATCGGGCGGCATCTTAACGGTAGAGGAGCCCATGTCGCAGAGGATTCGAAGCATTCTGGTCGCCAATCGCGGCGAAATCGCCATTCGTGTCATGCGGGCCGCGAGCGAGCTCGGGGTGCGCACCGTCGCCGTCTACTCCCAGGAAGACCGTTTCTCGCTGCACCGCACCAAGGCGGACGAGGCCTACCTCGTCGGGCAGGGCAAGGGACCGGTCGAGGCGTACCTGGACATCGACGCGATCCTGCACGTCGCCCGCGAGACGCACGTGGACGCCATTCATCCCGGATACGGCTTCCTGTCGGAGAATCCGCGGCTCGCGGAAGGCTGCGCACGGGCGGGCATCCGCTTCATCGGGCCGGAGCCCGAGACCATGCGCATCCTCGGCAACAAGGTGAGCGCGCGCGATCTCGCGGCCAGGGCCGGCGTGCCCGTGATGCCCGCCACGGCGCCGTTGCCGGAGAGCCTCGGTGAATGCCGGCGCCTGGCCGCCGGGATAGGCTATCCGGTGATGCTGAAGGCCAGTTGGGGCGGCGGCGGGCGCGGCATGCGCGTCGTGGAAAGCGACGAGCAACTCGAGCAGCTGTTGCCGGTGGCGCGACGGGAGGCGAAGACCGCCTTCGGCAACGACGAGGTCTACCTGGAGAAGCTGGTGCGCCGCGCGCGGCACGTGGAGGTACAGATCCTCGGCGACGCCCACGGCGGGCTCGTACACCTCTACGAGCGGGACTGCACGGTCCAGCGGCGCAACCAGAAAGTCATCGAGCGCGCGCCGGCGGTATTCCTCACCGACACCCAGCGCGGCGAGATCTGCCAGGCGGCGCTCGCGATCGGGCGCGCCGCGCGCTATCGCAGCGCCGGCACGGTGGAGTTCCTCCAGGATGCCGACAGCGGAAAGTTCTACTTCATCGAGGTCAATCCGCGCATCCAGGTGGAGCATACCGTCACCGAATGCGCCACCGGCGTCGACCTGGTCAAGGCCCAGATCCGCATCGCCGAGGGCGAGCGCCTCGGCACGGCGGAAAGCGGCGTGCCGCCGCAGGACGAAATCGGCATCCACGCGCACGCGCTGCAGTGCCGGGTCACCACCGAGGACCCGGAAAACAATTTCATTCCCGACTACGGCAAGATCAGCGCCTACCGCAGCCCGGCCGGCTTCGGTATCCGCCTCGACGCCGGCACCGCCTACACCGGCGCCATCATCACGCGCTCCTACGACTCCCTGCTGGTCAAGGTGACCTCCTGGGCGTCCACGCCCGAGGAAGCCATCGCCCGCATGCATCGCGCGCTTTGGGAGTTCCGCATCCGCGGCGTCGTCACCAACCTGCGCTTCCTCGACCAGGTCATCACCCATCCGTGCTTCGCCCGCGGCGAGTACACGACGAAATTCATCGACGAGACGCCCGAGCTGTTTCACTGGCCGCGCAAGCGGGACCGGGCGACCCGCATCCTCACCTACATCGCCGACACCATCGTCAACGGCCACCCGGAGACCCGCAACCGCCCGCGCCCGCCGCGGCTCGAGAGCGCGAAGCTGCCGCCGGTGACCCTGGGCGATCCCCCGGCCGGAACCCGCCAGACGCTCGAGGAGCTGGGCCCGGAGCGCTTCGCGCAGTGGATGCTGCAGCAGGAGCGGGTGCTGCTCACGGACACCACGATGCGCGATGCGCACCAGTCGCTGCTCGCCACGCGCATGCGCACCATCGACATGGCGGCCATCGCACCGTACTACGCCGCTCTGGCGCCCGAGCTGTTCTCGGTGGAGTGCTGGGGCGGGGCGACCTTCGATGTGGCCATGCGCTTTCTGCGCGAGGACCCGTGGCAGCGGCTCAGGGTGCTGCGCGCGGCGCTCCCCAACCTGCTGCTGCAGATGCTGCTGCGCTCGGCCAACGCGGTCGGCTACGCCAACTACCCGGACAACGTGGTGCGCTTTTTCGTGCAGCGCGCCGCCGAGGGCGGCATCGACGTGTTCCGCATCTTCGACTCGCTCAACTGGGTCGAGAACATGCG
>OBLK01000266.1_pt1 | contig 14670 bp, 11 predicted proteins | sample 1518871 | NCBI WGS metagenome assembly OBLK01 (sample SAMEA2464837, study PRJEB22497) | soil metagenome | biome: Grassland; feature: Farmland; material: Clay | place: Australia | collected 2013-02-01 | depth 0.8 m
CGAAGTGGAATTCGCCGATTTGCAAACCCGAGAGGAAGTCACTCCATTCAATCGATGTGTAAACAAGGGGGGAGCGGCTGGGGTCCTTACGGTCGCGAATTGCCCCATCCCCGGTTGATACCCGCGCAATCCCTACGCGGCCCCCGTTGGAGCAAAAGCTACTCTTGCGAAAACGGCCCGCCACGGCAGCCGACGAGACCTCTTCGCAAACGTCACCGGTGTTCAATTCAACCTCTTTCGCCAGAGATAACTGCATTCATCGATACCCAACCGCTTGCAGTATTGTGGCTGCCCCGAGCGACCCGCAAGACCCCGTCAGACAGATGATCAACAGCTGACTTCTTGAGGCATGCCCGACCAGCAGTCGGCAACTATCGCCTATCGTCCCGCGACGCAGCCGTCGCCGTCACTGCCACCCCGAGCGGTTGAGAGATCGTCTCAACTTGGCCGGCGCAGCGCCCTCAACCTGCTTAGTTTCAGTTCCAGGGCTCACGATGTCGGCACTCAAAGGCGGCCTTCGTCGCTACCGCGACAGCGTAGACCAGTGGCGAGCTGGACTGGTAAACACCCCACCCCGGAATCGCTGGACGTACCCGACGGAGAGCTGAACGGCGTTGCATAAGTGTAGTTGCGTAACGACCTCCTACGCGGCTACCAGTTAGTGGTCCGTCTCTGGGGACACTACAACGTCCGGCGACTACGCACAGCTTCAAACACCGAGCCGCTCGTCGACATCGCGCCCTCGTACATGACCTCCTGCCAGCACTTGGCCTTCGCCACCTCTCAATCCAGTAACGCATCGGAGTAGCCGGACACCCCACCGTCGATACAGAGCACTCGGGCTGGAACCGTCCAGCCAAGCCCGAGCCAGACCGGGCCTGACCAGCCGGGATGGGTCTTCTCGGCGTGGCGCCTCGACCATGAACGCCGTGCCGGCGGCTCGTTGCGAGACATCACGAGCTTCATAGGTCGACGGGGTTCAGGCTCAGGACAGGGGCCAACTCAGCCAAGTCCGGGCTGTTTGCTTGTGGGTCGCCCCCACCACTTTGTGACACCGTCTCCGGTATCACCGACATCGGAACCCGCATCCCGCCGGGAGGCTGCCGATTCAAGGCCGGCTGATGTCGCACCGGTCCCGTGACGGACATTCCAGCAGCGTGCAGCGTTACACCATCCTTTGCTTCAGGCCTTGGATGCACCTCTCTTCGCGCTAATCTGATCGAGCGCAGCCTCGATCAGATCCATCGACTTCTTGGGGTCACGCGCCTCGTGGATCAGGGCGTCCAGAACGTCGCGATAACGCCGCACATCCAACTCGCCCTCCAGGTGCGCCGTTCCGGTGAGGCTCTCGATGTGCACTATTTCATGGTCGGTGTCACCCTCGGCAAATTCGAGCAGCTCGAAGGATCCGATTATCGCAGGATGCGCCCCGGTCTCCATAGGAAGGACGAGTACGTCGACGTTTGGTCGTGACGCCATGTCTATGATCTTCCGAAGCTGTTCGGCCATCGCATCACTGCCGCCAACAGGACGATGCAATATCGGCTCGTCGATCACACAGGTCAACCTCAACGGATTGTCCGCACGGTGCAGGACGTCCTGCCGGCGGAGTCGCAACTCCACCAGGCGCTCGATATCCTGCGGGCTGAAGTTGTGCAGGATGGCTTTGAGGATGGCTCTGGCGTAGCTCGCCGTCTGCAGAAGCCCTGGAAACACCGTCGTCTGGAATTCCCACTTACGTGACGCGTCTGCTTCGAAAGCGATGTAACTGTCGAGCGCCGACGTAATAGCTTCCCGGTGCATGACATCGGAGAACTCTTGCCACCACCCCTGCTGCCGGCCGTCGCTGGCCCACCCGAGCAACCGGTCTCGCAGCTTGGTGTCGGTGACGCCGTACGCGGTGAGCATGTCGCGGACGTCGCGGGTCTTGGGGATGCCTTTGCCGTTCTCCAGGCGGGAAATCTTGCTCGGTGAGCACTCCAGAACCTTGGCGACGTCCTCGATGAGCATGCCAGCCTCCTCACGGAGGCGGCGAAGCTCGGCACCCAGCCGACGCCGGGGAACCGCGGGGCCCCGTATCGAGGGGGACATCAGGGTGCTCCGTGAGGTTGTTGGCCGCAGTGTGCTCGCCAGCACGGGTCCTCCAGGTTACGACACGCGGGTGCGCTGGCTGGTCCCGCTGGGTGACATGCCTCAGGCAAGTGGATTCTGCAATTGCATGGAGCATGTCCGTCAGGCATTCTAAGCATGCGAGTCCAGAGCGCCAGCCCCCGGTCAGATTTCGGCAAGGATGCTCCCTCGAACCGGCCGGGCGGATGGCCCCTCGTGAGAGGAGCCGTGATGCAGAAAGCTGCAGCTCAGCGGGCCTCTCTGGGCTGTGCCCCCAAGGTTCTTCGAGAGCCGCTCCACCGCCCCCGACTGGTGGACCGGCCGATTCGGTGTCCGTCTGTCTCGGAGAGGGCCGAGGTCCCCTCCGGGATTCCCACAGCGTCCGGCTCGAGTGGCCGGATCGTCCGTCGACACGGGCAGCGTGGCCCTGTGGACGGGTGCCTGATCGACCCTTCTGACCGGAAAGGTGGCGTGGTTCTCATGTCCTACACGAGGTGGAGCGCGACGCGTGGACGCCGCCCGCTGCCGATCGGCAGCGTTACGGCGCCCGAATGTCGTAGCCGGATACGCCGGTGGTCCGGATGAACCCTGACCACGCGCTGTTGATCGTCGGCGCCTTGATGCTGTTCAGCATCGGGGGGCTGGTAGGTGCGACCTGGACGACCCAGGTCCTAGGTGGGGTGAGCCGCCGGCATGCAGGCGAGCGGCGAAGCCTCAACCACGGGTGGCGAGCGTTGGAGAACGCGCGGCGGGCTCGCGGCGATTCGGTCCATTGTGCCCGGTGTCATCAGCGGCTGGCTGAGTCGAGCTGGATGTACGTCAGCAAGCCGGAGGAGGACGACGGCACGTAGCAGGGAAGGTAGACACTCACTCACCGACGACGAGCGTGGACGTCCCGCATCGCCCGGCACGCGAGCGGGACGTCCACGTTCGAACGTCTAGACGGCGTGCCGCCCGGACAGCGCCCGGCCCAGGGTCAGCTCGTCGGCGAACTCCAGGTCGCCCCCCATCGGCAGGCCGGAAGCCAGCCTGGTAACGCGCAGTCCAGGGAAGTCACGAAGCAGCCGGATGAGGTAGGTGGCGGTCGCCTCGCCCTCGGTGTTCGGGTCCGTCGCGAGGATGACCTCGCGGATGTCCTCGGATCCGATCCGGCCCAGCAGTTCGCGGATGCGCAGCTGGTCGGGCCCGATCCCGGACAGCGGATCCAGTGCCCCGCCGAGCACGTGGTAGCGGCCGGTGTACTCGCGGGTGCGTTCGACGGCCAGCACGTCCTTCGGCTCCTCGACCACGCACACGACGGTGGCGTCACGCCGCGGGTTGGCACAGATCCGGCACCTGGTCTGCTCGGCGACCGTGCCGCAGACGTCGCAGAACAGCACGCTGTCCTTGACCCTGGCCAGGGTGTCGGCGAGCCGCGTGACGTCGGCCGGGTCGGCGGCGAGCAGGTAGAACGCGATGCGCTGGGCACTCTTGGGGCCGATGCCCGGCAGCCGTCCGAGCTCGTCGATCAGGTCCTGGACGATGCCCTCGTACACGCGCGGGCTCTGTCTACATGCCGGGCAGCCCGAGCCCACCGGACAGGCCACCGGCGAGCGGGCCCATCTTCTGGGTGGCGAGCTCGGACAGCGCTCGGTGGGCGTCCTCGAGGGCGCCGACCACGAGGTCCTGCAGGGTCTCGACGTCGGAGGGGTCGACGATCGACGGGTCGATCTCGAGCGACTTGACGGCGCCTTCACCGGTAAGCGTCACGGTGACGAGGCCGTTGCCGGCCTGGCCGGTCACCTCGGCCTCGGCAAGCTCCTGCTGGGCGACCATCAGCTGCTGCTGCATCTGCTGCGCCTGCTGGAGAAGCTGCTGCATGTCGGGTTGGCCACCAGGCTGCACTGTGCTGGCCCTGCTTCCTTTTCCGGGTCGTGGTTCCACGACGTGCGCGTACTCCATCGAGAGTAGTCGCGCCGATCAGCGCTAGCTCGTGCGCCCCGCTGTTGATCTAGTTGTTGATCTGGCTCGGTGAACTCGACGCCGTTGTGAAAAGGTTTGTTCTGTGGGGCTGGACATCACGACGCTGCTTGAAATCCGCACCTGGCGGGCATTCGACGTGGACGACGAGGGCCGCGTCCTGGCCGGTTTCGACGAGACCGGGTCCGTGCAACTGGTCGAGCTGGCCGGGCCGGACGCCCGGCCGGTGCCGCTGACGGCGCTTCCCGGCGCGTGTCGCGGCCGGTACCTGCCTGGTGAGCGTGCGGTCGTGGTCGAGCACGACGACGGCGGCAACGAGCGCGGGCAGCTCTCGCTGCTGAGCCTCGACGGGCACCGCGACGGCCAGCGGGCTCCGGTCGACCTGGACGGCCTCGCGCCGCTCGTGCGGGACTCGCGGTACGTGCACAAGCTGCTCGACGTGCTGCCAGGGCGCGTGGTGTACGCGACGAACCGGCGCAACGAGATCGACTTCGACGTCGTGATCCGCAACGTTGCCACCGGCGTCGAGGAGGTCGTCTACGACGGCGGCGGGATGGCGATGTCGGGCACCGCGTCGTCCGACGCACGCTGGGTGCTGATCACGCTCGCCGGTGCCGCGCCGATGTCGGACCGGTTGGTGCTGGTCGACACGATGCCCGAGACCGCGGGCGGGCACTTCCGCGAGCTGACCGACGACCGCCCGTCACGGCACGAGGGCGCCAGGTGGATCGGCGGCCGGCACGCCTTCTCGGTGGCCTCCGACGACGAGACCGACCTGACCGGCATCGTGCGCTTCGACCTGGCGAGCGACAGCTGGCAGCCGCTGGTCAGTCCGACCGGGCACGACCTGGCCTGCTGGCCGTCGCCGAACGGTCGGCTGCTGCTGATCGAGTCCAACGACGACGGCGTCAGCCGGCTCGCGTTGCACGACGCGGGCAGCGGCGAGCGGCTGCGTGAGGTCGACCTGCCGGCCGACGGCGTGATCACGTTCCCACAGCCGGATCCGGTCTGGTCACCGGACTCGAGGCTGGTGGCGATCTCGTTCACCGCGCCCGGCGTCCCCGGCGACGTACTGCTGCTGGACACCGAGACCGATGGGCCGCTGGTGGCCCTGACCTCCTCGGCCGACCAACTTCCCGCCGACGCGGTGTCGATCCCGAGCTCGCACCGGGTGCCGACCCCCGACGGCGAGCAGGTGCCGTGCTACGTCTACCCGCCGACCACCCCCGGCTCCAGCGTCGAGGGTTCGGCGGTGATTGTGATCCACGGCGGGCCGGAGGCGCAGGCCAGGCTGTCGTTCAGCCCGGCGGTGCAGGCGATGACGGCGGCCGGACACACCGTGCTGGTGCCGAACGTGCGCGGCTCGGTCGGCTACGGCAAGCGCTGGTACTCCGCCGACGACGTGCACAAGCGGCTGGACTCGGTCGCCGACCTGGCGGCGCTGCACGAGTGGCTGCCCACGCTCGGCCTCGATCCTGCGCGGGTGGCGCTGTGGGGCGGCTCGTACGGCGGGTACATGGTGCTTGCGGGGCTGGCGTTCCAGCCGCAGCGATGGGCCGCCGGCGTGGACATCGTCGGGATCTCCTCGCTGGTCACGTTCCTGCAGAACACCTCGCCCTACCGGCGAGCCGCCAGGGAGCGCGAGTACGGCTCGCTGGAGACGGACCTGCAGTTCCTCAGGGACGCCTCGCCGCTGTCGAGGGTGGGCGCGATCACCGCGCCGCTTTTCGTCATCCACGGCGCGAACGACCCGCGGGTGCCACTGTCGGAGGCCGAGCAACTGGCTGCCGCGGTGCGCGAGAACGGCGTCGAATGCGAGTTGCTGGTGTATCCGGACGAGGGCCACGGGCTCGCCAAGCGGGCAAACCGGCTGGATGCATACTCGAAGGCCCTGGCCTTCCTGGTCCGTCACCTCGAACCAGGTGCCGCTCGCGCACGTACACCGTGATGCACCTCGCGGCCCATCCTTGAACCGGAGGCGCCGTGGATCACACCGAAGACAACAGACATCGAGCGGAAGGTGCCCGGGCGGGCACCGACGAGCTGCTGCTGCGACGGCTTCACGAGGAGCACGCCGGAGTGCTCTACGCGTTCGTCCACCGCTATACCGACGATCGACAACTGGCGGAGGACGTCGTGCAGGAGACGCTGCTGCGGGCCTGGCAGCGCCTTGACCGGTTGGACACCGACGACCCCCGCTCGTACCTGTTCACGGTGGCCCGCAACGTCCTGACCGACACGTGGCGGGCCAAGCAACGCCGCCCGATCGAGATCGCCGAGGACCACACACCGGCCTTGCCGGTCGCCGACCAGGTCGACCGGACGCTGGACGCCTTGCTGGTGGCCGAGGCGCTGCGCCGGCTCTCGACCGAGCACCGCACGGTCGTGGAACAGCTCTACTTCAAGGGACGGCCCGTTGCCGAGGTCGCCAAGCTGCTCGGCATCGCCGACGGCACCGTCAAGTCGCGCGCCTACTACGCCGTGCGCGCACTGAGATCCGTCTTCGAGGAATTGGGGGTGACCCGGTGACCGGCCCCCACAAGGACCATCAGGAACTGCAGCAACTGCTCGGCGGTTACGTCCTCGGCGGGCTCGGCGCCGCCGACCGCCACCGCCTCGAGGAGCACCTGCCCGACTGCCCGGAGTGCTCGGCCGAATTGACCAGGTTCGCCGTGGTGCCGGGGTTGCTGCAACTCGCCGCGACGAGCGGGATCGACCCGGAACCGGTCGCACCGGCCGAGTCGCTGCCCCGGCTGCTGGCCGCGGCGCGAGCCAGGCGGCGGCAGCGGCAGCGGCGGATGCTGCTGGTCGCCGCGGCCACCGTGGTCGTCCTGGCCGCGGCTGCGATCGGAGGCTGGCAGCTCACCAGGCCACCGGCGCCCCCAGCCGGGACGCCGTTCGTCGCGGCCGACGCGCCGAGCGCCGGGCAACCGGCCGGCCAGGCTCCGTCTGGCCAGATGATCCTCGAATCCAGGGAATGGGGCACCCAGATCAGGCTCACGATGTACTACGTCGGCGCCCAGGACGGCACGCTGTCGGCCTGGGCAGTCGCCAACGACGGTCACCAGGAGCAGGCGGCGAGCTGGGCGACGCCGGAGGACGGCCGGTGCTACGTCGTGGGTGCGACATCGATCGAGCGTGATCGGCTCGTCAGGGTGGACATCCGCACCGCTGACGGCCGGACGGTGCTGCACGCGGACGGCTGACGGGCGGGGCCGTCCCGCCCGCGTCCGCCTGGTCAGCCCGCGTCGTCGATCTTGCGCGCGCCGAGCTTGTCGGCGAGCAGCTCCAGGGCGACTTCCTCCGGGTCGCGGCGCTGCCCGTTGCTCCCGTTGCCGCCGGGGTCGGCCGCGGCCTCGGCGAGCAATGCCTCCTCGTCGTCCGGCGGCGGCTCGTCCGGCGGCGGCACCTCCTCCCGGGCCGCGGCCCGGGGCCGGGTGGAGCGCTGCTGGCCTCGACCGGCCGCTGTCTCCCGGCTGGCCGAGGTCTCCCGACGGGCCGCTGTCTCCCGACGGGCCGGCTGTCGTCGCGAGGGCTGAGCCGGAGCCGGCGGGCCGTCGCCTCTCGGCTGGCTCGAAGCCGGTGCCGGCGGCTGGCTCGCCGGATGGTTCTCGGTGGCCGGCCCGGCGCTTGCGCCGCCACCGGGCTCGGTGAACCGGACCCGCCAGCTCATCCCGATCGTCTCGCGGAGCGCCTCGGTGATCTGCTCGACGTGGCGCTGCTCGGAGAGCCGCTTGGCCATCGCCGCTGTGCCCGCGGCGATCACCAGGGTCTCACCTTCGATGGCGTGCACGGATGAGCCGTTCATCAGCGCAAACGTCACCCGGCTCCGCTTGCTGACCCGGTCGACAACCTCCGGCCAGATCTGCCGGATGGCGGTCGTGTCGGTGCCGGCCGGCGCGGGGGGCGCGGACGGCGTGGGTGGCTCCGCCGGCGTGGGTGGCTCGGCCGGCGAACCGGGCTGGGCCGCCTGGCCTGCGGTCGCGTCGGAAGATGAGGTGTCGGGAGCGACGGCGCGCCTGGCCGCGGCGCCACGCCCGGACCGCTCTGTCGCGGCGGCCGGCTCGGTGCGGTCGGCAGCCGCTGCCGGCGCGGCGGGCCCGGGCTGCTCGGCCGGGGGTGGCGCGATGGTGAGCCGGCGCTCGATCAGCTCCAGCCGGTGCAGCAGCGCGCTGCTGTCCGTGCTGGCGGCCGGCAGCAGCATGCGGCCGCACAGCAGCTCCAGCAGCAGCCGGGGCGCCGTCGCCCCGCGCATCTCGATCAGGCCGGTGTGCACGATCTCGCCGTACCTGGCCAGCTCGGCCGGCTGCAGGCGGTCGGCCTGCGCGGTCATCCTGGCCAGCTCGTCGGCCGGCGCATCGAGCATGCCGCGGGCGGCCGCGTCCGGGACCGCCTGCAGCAGGGTGAGGTCGCGGAACCTGGCGAGCAGGTCCGCGGCGAACCTTCGCGGGTCGTGGCCGGCCTCGACCAGTCGGTTCACCGCGCCGAACACGGCGCCGCCGTCACCGGCGGCGAGCGCGTCGACCACGTCGTCGATCAGGGTGACGTCGCTGACGCCGAGCAGCGCGACTGCCCGCCGGTACGTCACACCCTCCGGCCCGGCCCCGGCCAGCAGCTGGTCGAGCACCGACTCGGCGTCCCTGGCCGAGCCGCCGCCGGCCCGCACCACGAGCGGGAACACGCTCGGCTCGACCTTGACGTTCTCCCGCTCGCAAATGCCTTCGAGCAGGGCGCGCATGGTCCCGGGCGGCAGCAGCCGGAACGGGTAGTGGTGGGTCCTCGACCGGATCGTGGCCAGCACCTTGTCCGGTTCGGTCGTGGCGAACACGAACACCAGGTGCTCCGGCGGCTCCTCGACGATCTTGAGCAGGGCGTTGAAGCCTTGCGGCGTGACCATGTGCGCCTCGTCGATGATGAACACCCGGTAGCGCGAGTCGGCCGGCGCGTAGAACGCCCGGTCGCGCAGGTCACGGGCGTCGTCGACACCGCCGTGCGAGGCCGCGTCGAGCTCGACGACGTCGATCGAGCCCGGTCCCTCCGGGGCGAGCGCGATGCACGAGGTGCACTGGCCGCACGGCACTGCGGTCGGGCCCTGCTCGCAGTTGAGCGACCTGGCGAGGATGCGCGCGCTGGAGGTCTTGCCGCAGCCGCGCGGCCCGGAGAACAGGTACGCGTGGTGGACGCGCCCGGCACCCAGCGCGATCGACAGCGGCTCGGTTACGTGTTCCTGCCCAACCACTTCCGCGAACGACGAGGGTCGGTACTTGCGGTAGAGGGCCAGCGCCACGGACGGGACCCTACCCGCCGGCCCCGACACCGAGCCGCCGGACGTGGCGGACCCCGCACACCCGTCAGAGCCCGCTGACCCTTGCTGCCTTCCGGCCCTGGGGGAGTTCACAGGATGGACGCCGTGCGGGGTCCGGTGCAGAGCTTAGCCGGTCGTCGACCCGCCGTGCCGACCCCTTCCGGGGCTGGTAACCAGTTCACCATGGCGAGCACGGGGCGGCCGGCGACCTACGGCGAGGTGTTCGCCGTCGCCGAGTTCCGGGCGCTGTTCGCGGCCCAGGTGCTCTCGGTGGTCGGGGACCAGTTCGCCAGGGTGGCCCTGACCGTGCTGGTGTTCGAGCGGACCGGCTCGGCCGGGCTGGCCGCGCTGACCTATGCGCTCACGTTCCTGCCGGATGTTGCCGGCGGGCCGCTGCTGTCCGGCCTGGCCGACCGGTACCCGCGGCGTGCGGTGATGGTCGTCACCGACCTCGCCAGGGCGGCGCTGGTGGCGCTGATGGCGGCGCCGGGCATGCCGTTTGGTGCGCTGTGCGCGCTGCTGGTGGCGGTGCAACTGCTGAATGCGCCGTTCGGCGCGGCACGCGCGGCCACGCTGCCGGCGGTGCTGGCCGGCGACCGGTTCGTACTCGGGTCGGCGATCCACAACACCACGGTCCAGCTGGCCCAGGTGCTCGGGTTCGCCGGGGGCGGCGTGCTGGTCGGCTGGCTCGGGGCGGGCCAGGCGCTGCTGCTGGACGCCGCGACGTTCCTGGCCTCGGCGGCGCTGATCCGCTTCGGGGTGCGGGCCAGGCCGCTGCCGCCGCGCCCGGAGGGCTCCGGCAGCTGGTGGACCGGCCTGCAGTCCGGGACCAGCCTGGTCTGGCGGGACCGGCGGTTACGTTCGCTCGTGGCGCTGGGCTGCGTCGCCGGTTTCTACGTCACGGCCGAGGGGCTGGCGGTGCCGTACGCCCGGCAGATCGGGGGCGGCGCGGCGGCCGCTGGGCTGCTGCTGGCGGCGATGCCGGCCGGCACGGCGCTCGGCATGCTGCTGCTCGGCCGGCTGGTCCGCCCGGAGACCAGGCTGCGGGTGCTCGGCCCGATGGCCGTGGCGGCGTGCGCTCCGCTGACCCTGTGCGTGTTCGAGCCGGGGTTGCTGGTGACGTTCATGCTGTGGTCGATAGCCGGCGCGGCGTCGGCGTACCACATGGCGGCGAGCGCCGCCTTCGTGCGCGCCGTGCCCGACCACGGGCGTGGCCAGGCGTTCGGCCTCGCCGTCACGGCGCTGCGAGTCGCCCAGGGCACCGGCGTGCTGGTGGCCGGGCTGGCCGCCGAGCACGCACCGCCCGGCCACGTCTTGGCGGTGGCCGGTGCACTTGGGATGCTTGTGGCCGCAACAGCTGGACGTGCTTGGACGGCCGCCCGCCGGGCCGAGGTCCCATGAACCGGGAACCCGGCCGGGCGGTCGCCGAACCGGTCAGCGCCAGTCGTTCGGACGGCCGGTGCGCCAGTCGTTGGGACGGCCGATGCGAACGGAAATGGTGATCATTGGAGGACCTCCTGGGATAGCTGGACAGGGCCACGGCGCTCACGCCATTGGGCCCAGTGACAGTTGGTGATGTTGCAGCTACATTGATTCGCTCCGAGCCTGCGGTGCAGGGGGTCTTTTATGGTGCTTCAGTCGAGGCGCAGAGTGGTAATCCCCGCTCGGCGTCGAGGCATGCGCGTGAACGCCCGAGAATGGCCGTTCTGGTCGCTTCCCAGGTCGGTGCGCTGGTACGTCGGACTTGTCACTTTGGCCGCGCTCGGCGCCGCTGCCACCACGGTCGACCTGATGCCGGTCGACCGGCTGGCGCTGATCTGGTTCGCCGCGCTCGCGGTGGCGGCCGTCGCGCACCTCGAGGTGGCCAGGGGCATCGAGCGGATGCGGGAGATCGCCGCGGAGGGCACCCCGCATGCCCACCTGCAGTCCATCTGGATCTTCGCGGCGCTGCTGCTGCTGCCTCCACCGCTGGTGGTGGCCATCATCGTGGTCAGCTACACGCACTCGTGGCTGCGCGTCTACCGGCGCAGGACGCTGCTGTACCGCAAGGTGTTCTCGGCGGCGAGCGTGGTGATCGGCTGCTGGTGCGCCGGCGCGGTGATCCTTGCCTTCCACCCGCACGCGTCTGGCCCATTCGTGTCCAGATTGGACGGACCATTCGGGCTGGTAGCGCTCGCCGCGGCCGCATTGGCCTACTGGCTGGTGAACCTCGGATTGGTCATTGCGGCCATCATCTTCACTAATCCGAGCCGGTCCGGGCGGGAAGCGTTCGGACATTTGAGCGATCAGCTCATCATCGGCGCCTCGGTCGGGCTGGGAACCGCGATCGCGGTGATGGTTACCGTCCAGCCGTGGCTCACCCCGGTACTGGTGTTCACCGCGCTCGCGCTCAACCTCGGGCTGCTGTTGCCACAATTCGCCGCCGCCTCCAGGTCCGACCAGAAGACCGGCCTGCTGAACGCCACGTTCTGGCACGAGCTGGCCGGCAAGGAACTGCTGCGCTCCAGCCGGCTGCGCTCCCCGGCCGGCCTGCTGATGATCGACCTCGACCACTTCAGCTCGATCGACGACCGGTACGGGCATCCGGTCGGCGACGCCGTGCTGCGCGCGACCGGGACGGCGATGCGGGCCGAGTCACGCCCTGACGACCTCGTCGGCCGCTTCGGCGAGGAGTTCGTCGTGCTCGTGCCCGGGGTCGACGCCGACGCGCTGCGCGAGTTCGCCGGGCGGATCTGCGAGCGGGTCAGGCAGATCGAGGTGGTCGTCGAGTCGAACGGCGCTCCGATCACCGTGCGCGGGCTGACCGTGTCGGTGGGCGCGGCGCTGTATCCCCAGATGGCGGCCACGCTCGAGGAGCTGCTGTGGGCGGCCGACAATGCGCTGTTCGCCGCCAAGGACGCCGGCCGCGACCAGGTGCGGATGGTGCGCTCTGCGCCGCTGCGCTGACTCCAGGCGGTTGACGCACGCCGACCTCGGTCAGTGGCGATCGGCCGCCGATGCGGACTTACTCCCCTAGGCCTCCTCGGTGCGGCGCTGGTGGGCCGCGGCGAGCTCCTTGTGGTGGACCTGCGCCCACTCGGCGAGCGGTCGCAGCGAGCGCAGCAGGGACCGCGCCATCGGCGTCAGCTCGTACCAGACCGATGGCAGCGGCGTCGGCTCGCGATGGCGCAGCAGCAGGCCGTCGCGTTCCATCCGGCGCAGGGTTTCGGTGAAGACCTTCTCGGTGAGCGGGCGTTGCCGGCCCGAGTCGGCCCGGCGCACCGCGTCGTTGATCGCAGTGTGCAGATCGGTGTAGTGCAACGGTCCCTCGGCCAGGGCAGCCAGCACCGCGGCCACCCAGCGGCCGGACAACAGCCGCATGGCCTCCTCGACACCCTGCCGGTACGGCACACCCGTGAGCACTCGGTACCCCTCTCAGCGATTACGCCGACGGAGTGAATTGTGCCCCGGTTAGGCGGTCCATACCGAGATGCGTGTCCGTCCGTACGTTGAAGTAAGGACGGGTCCGAGGTGTACCAACAGCATTGGCCACGGCGGGGGGCCTGGGCCCACGGGGGGCGGGGGGACTCACGCCGCCACCGGCCCCGCGCCGGCGGGGGCACCGGCCAACCCCCCCCGGCGGCCAGCCCCCCCGCGCGACCTACTTTCCGCGCCCGTTTTCTGTCTCATGGCCCGGATCCAGTTCGCGCCGGCCGGCTTCGAGGCTCACAGCGCGAGCAGCCGGCGCGCCGCCAGCTCGATGTCGCTCTCGGACACCAGCACGAGGTTCGCCGCGTCGCCGAGCGGCACGAAGCTGTCCTGGGCACACACCCGTGCCATCGGGCCGTCGAAGCCGGCGTCGACCAGGCCGGCCAGCACCCCCTCGGCGACACCGCCGCTGCGCCTTGTCTCGTCGACCACGAGCACCCGGCCGGTCGCCTGCGCGTGTTCGAGCACGTCGTCCATCGGCAGCGGAGCGAGCCAGCGCAGGTCCACCACGCGCACCGGCATGCCGGCCCGCTGGAGCCGGCGGGCGACCCGAAGGCTCAGGAAGAGCCCGTTGCCGAAGGTCACGATCGTCAAACCGTCGGAGTCGCCGGCCAGGTGGCAGCGCGCCGAGCCGATCGGGGCGTGCGAGTCCGCCCGGTAGCCGGCCAGCCAGCTGCCGTCACCGGGTTCGTGCAGGTCACGAATGTGGTAGAGCGCGATCGGCTCGACGAACACGCACACCCGGCCCTCGACCCGCGCCGCGGCGAGACACGTGCGCAGCATGGCGGCGGCGTCGTCCGGCCTGGCCGGGGTGGCCACGACGACGCCAGGCAGGTCGCGCAGCACGGCGATCGAGTTGTCGTTGTGGAAGTGGCCGCCGAAGCCCTTCTGGTAGCCGTAGCCGGCGATCCGCACCACCATCGGGTTGCGGTAGCGCCCCTGCGAGAAGAACTGCAGCGTCGCCGCCTCGCCGCGCAGCTGGTCCTCCGCGTTGTGCAGGTAGGCCAGGTACTGGATCTCCGGCACCGGCAGCAGGCCGGCGAGCCCGGCGCCGAGCGCCAGCCCGAGGATCGTCTGCTCGTCGAGCAGCGTGTCGAACACCCTGGCCGCCCCGAGACGCGAGCGCAGGCCCCGCGTGACGCCGTAGACGCCGCCCTTGACCGCGACGTCCTCGCCGAACACCAGCAGGCCCGGTTCGGCCGCGGCGGCGTCGGCCAGCGTGCGTTTGATCGACTGCGCGAGCGTGAGCGGTCCATCCGCTTCCGGCGGGGCGTCCTCGGACATCGACTCAGCCGCCGCGGTGGCGGACATGGACCTGGCCGCGGCCATGACCGCGACCGGGTCCGTGGCCAGCAGCGGCGCCATGACCTGCTGCGCACTGGACAGCCGCGGTAGGGCCGCGGCCGTCTCGGCCGCGGCCAGCACCTGCTCGCGGATCACCTCGTAGCGACCGAGGATCTCGTCGGGGGTCACCACGCCGGCCTCCACGAGCGCGCGAGCGGTGCCGAGCAGCGGGTCTCTCCGGTAGTCGGCGGTGATCTGGGCCGCGGACCGGTAGCCGCTCTCCACGTCGGAGCCGGCGTGCGCCATGAACCGGACCGTGGTCAGGTGCAGCAGCGCCGGGCGGCGGCGCGCCCGGACCCACTCGGCGGCGTCGGCCGCGGTGTCGTACGTCTGCGCCGGGTCGCTGCCGTCGGCGGCCAGGTAGCGGATGCCCGGCCGGTCTCGGGTCGCGGCCTCGACCCAGCCCGGGGGCGTCCGGACGCTGATGCCGATGCCGTTGTCCTCGCACACGAGCAGCAGCGGCCGCGGCAGGCCCTGTGCCGCCG
>OBLK01000267.1_pt1 | contig 14598 bp, 12 predicted proteins | sample 1518871 | NCBI WGS metagenome assembly OBLK01 (sample SAMEA2464837, study PRJEB22497) | soil metagenome | biome: Grassland; feature: Farmland; material: Clay | place: Australia | collected 2013-02-01 | depth 0.8 m
CCGCCCCCCCACGGGCGGGGTGCCCGGCCCGGGCCCGGCGTGGCGGCGCCCCCCCCCGGGCCCCCTTTGCCGCTCGCGCGGCGCGGGTGGGGCTCGGCGCCGGCCAGCTCCCGCCGACTTCCACCCAGCCCCGCCCACCGCGCCCCCCCCCTCCCCCGGGAGGGCCCACCCGCAGGCCACGGCCCGCCGGTCCCGCTCCGCCGACCGGATATAGGCACCATTGAAATGCGATCGGCGAGTACGGTCAGCGCGAGGAGCGTGTGATGGCGACCGAATGGGCGATCTCAGAAGGTGCGGAACGGGTTCCGCTCGACGATCAGAATCGCGGCGAAATCACCTTCACCGTCACCAATCAAGGGACGGTGGCCGATCGGGCCGTGCTCGAAGCCGTTCCCGGGGATGGCGCGGACCGGACGTGGTTCACGGTCCTGGAACCGCGGCGACTCGTGCAGGCCGGCGGCTCGACCACGTTCCTGATGTCGGCGGCGGCGCCGCCCGGCACCCGGCCCGGCGACTACTGGGTCCAGGGCCGCGTGTACAGCGCCGCCGCCGACGCGGCACCGGAGGAGGCGTCCCGGCTCAGTGGCCGCGTGGCGCTCGCGGTCAAGCCGTCCGTCGCGGCGAAGAAGCGGCCGTGGTGGCCCTACGCCGTGATCGCCGCCCTGGCGGTCGCGGTCCTCGTGGTCGTCGCTGTGCTCGTGTTCGGCTCCGATGACACTCCGCCGTCGAACGGGTCCGGCACCCAGGACCCGGTCGCCACCCCGGACGTGACCAACCGTTCGCTCGCGGAGGCCGAACAGATCCTCAACCAGCGCGGGATGACGCTCGGCGAGGTCACCGAAGTGGCCGACGCCACCCGGGCCAACGGAATCGTCGTCGACCAGTCGCCTGGACCCGAGGAGCCCGCACGGGACGACCGGACGGTCGACCTCGCCGTCGTCGCCAACCCGGCGCCGCAGTTCACCCTGACAGTCGCCGTCACCGGCAGCGGTGTGGTCAGCGGAAACGGAGTCGCCTGCCCGGGCGACTGCACGTCGGCCCTGGTCGAGGGCACCGAGGTGACCCTGACCGCGTTCGCCAACTCGGGCAGCACCTTCGACGGCTGGGGCGGCAACTGCGCGGCCACCACCGCCACCACGTGCCGGTTCACCATGCCGAGAACCGGCGTGTCCGTCTCGGCCAGGTTCTCGCCGATCCCGGAGCCGCCCGATCCCAACCCGCCGGTCCCGAGTGTCTTGGGCCTGAGCGCGAGCGCCGCCCGGGAGGTGCTGCAAGGCGCCGGATTCCAGGTCACCGTGACCAGCGCGGTCGACAACACCTGCAACAACCTCGGCACCGTCATGCGGCAGCAGCCGACGGGCACCACGCGTGCGCCGCGGGGTTCCACCGTCACCATCACGATCGGCGAGCGCCCAGCACCGCCGCGGGAATGCCCGTAACGGCCACGGAGTGCCCGTAACGGCTCAGCCGAAGCTGAGCTCCAGCTTGTCGAAGCCGCGCAGGACGATGGCGTGCTTCCAGTCGGTGTGGATCGGGGTGATCTCGCCGACGCCGGCAGCGACGAGGCTTTGCAGCAGCACGGTGGCTTCCAGCGGGGCGAGCTGGGCGCCGAGGCAGTAGTGGATGCCGGTGCCGAAGGTCAGCGGGTGCGGTCCGCGGCGGGTGATGTCGAAGCGGTCGGGGTCGGGGAACGCGGCCGGGTCCCGGTTGGCCGCGCCGAGCATGGTGACGACGGCGTTGCCGGCCGGGATGGGCGTGCCGGAGAGCTCGAGGTCGCGGCTGGCCACCCTGGCGTTGGTCTGCACCGGGCTGTGGTAGCGGCAGACCTCCTGCGCGGCCGAGGCAGCCAGCTCCGGATCGGCGTGGAGCAGGGCGTACTGCTCCGGGTGCGTGCTCATCAGGAACAGGGTGATCGACAGCAGGTGGGCGACGGTCTCGAAGCCGGCGAAGAACAGGAACGTGATGTTGGCGATCACGTCGTCGTCGGACACGTCGCCGGCGGCCCTGGCCTCGAGCAGCAGGTCGTGCAGCAGCCCGTCCTGGCTCTCGCCGAGCGCGGTGAGGAACGCGGTCATCTCGGCGATGGCGTTGATGGCGTCGTAGGTCCGGTCCGGCGGCAGGGCCGGCTCGAAGATCACCGAGGCGTCCGCCATGAGCTTGCGGAAGTCGTTCCTGGCGCCCATCGGTATGCCGACCAGGTCGCAGATGACCTGCATCGCCATCGGGTAGGAGATCGCCTCGACCACGTCGACGGGTCCTGACGCCGACAGCGCCTGGTCGACGACCTCGGTGGCGAGGCCGCGCAGCCACGGCCGCCAACCGTCGATGCGGCGGCGGGTGAACCCGGCGTTCATCACCCGGCGGACCGGGGTGTGCTGGGGTGGGTCGATGAACGCCAGCGGCAGCGTCAGCCCGGATGGTGGCGGCGGCACCGCCTCGCCGGTGACGAAGTCGAGCGCCATGTACTCGGTGGCCTTGACGAAGTCGGGGTGGCGCAGCACCTGCCGGGAGTCGTCGTAGCGGGTGGCGTACCAGATCGGGCTGCCGGCCAGCTGGTGCAGCGGTGACGTCTCGCGCAGCTCGCGCATCAGCGGGTACGGGTCGTCGTTGTGCTCCGGCGCGAACAGGATGTCCACCAGCAGCCGGTCGCCGCGGTTGTGCACGGGCGGCCGCCGCGGACCGCGGTAACCGACCGACTTGCGGGGGGCGTCGGGCGCCACACCGGTCAGCTCGCGGATGCGTGCGATCCCCTCCGGTCCGCTGCCGTCGATGGCGCCCACGCCGAGCGCTTGCGCCGCCTCGCGGTTGGCCGGCAGGCGGTCGACCAACACCGCCTTCTCGGGCCGGGGTCCCGGCGGGTCGGGCGCCGCCTGCACCATGCGGACGTCGGGCTTGCGCGCGCCGACGTCACACGACCGCACGATCGCGTCGACCAGTTCGGCCCACGGGTACAGCGCCTGCCACAGCGGCGCCGCCTCGCGCGGCGTGTTGGTGCACAGCGCGATCTTGAACCCGGCGTGGGCGAGCTGTTCGGCGAGCTCGAGGTAGTCCTCGTCGATCGTGTACGGCTTCGGTGGTCGTGGCGGTCCCGGCGGCAGGTCCAGCAGCGGCATCGCCTGGGCCATGGTCAGCTCACCGCGTTCGAGGCGGTGCCACGGGTGGTCGCTGTCGGCGTCCCGCCCGCCGAAGAACGTCTCGGAGAACTGGCCGGCGCCGGGGTGTGCGAGCACGCCGCCGACGTCGAAGATCACCGAAGTGATCGTCGGGACCTCGGTGGCGGTCACCTTCCGGCCTCGTCCAGCGCGCGCAACACCTCCGGGTAGTCCTTCCTGTCCCAGGAGGCGACCATCGCGTCGAGCCGGGCGAGGATCTGCTCGTAGATCCCGGTGACCAGCTCGACACCGTGCTTGGCGATGTCCTCGGTGACCGGCAGCCGCCAGAACTCCAGGGCCTCGGCCTCCGGATCCTCCTCGAGGTCCGGCTTGTCCGGCCGCAGCCGCAGCGTCATGTACGGCAGGTCCAGCCCGGCCTCCTCGGCGACCCAGTCGGCCAGCTTGCCGGTGGCCGCCGCGTACGTCTCGGTCAGGCCTTTGAGCGTGGCGATCGTCCAGTACCGCAGCACCGGCTCGAACGTGACGTCGATGTGGTGGGTGATGATCGCCCTGGTGTCCCGGTGCGAGTCGGTGGCCCGGTCCAGGTAGATGAACTCGAGCGTGCGGCTGACCGGCCAGTCGAGGTAGCTGTCCAGGTCCAGCGACTGCCAGTCCACGAACAGCATCGCCGCACGCCGGCCGAACCGCTTGCTGAGCCGGTTGATCGCGCGCTGCTGCACGTTGACCGGGATCGGGTACGGCAGCATGTACTTGTAGACCGTCGGCGTACCGCACGTGTCGGTGGCGCTGTAGAGCACCGCGAAGCGCAGCTTGGCCTTGGCCTCCTCGATCGTGTCCGCGGTGAAGAAGTTCATGTGCTCGGACTCGCGCAGGGCCTTGCGGCACTGCCGCCAGGTCTGCTGGATGATCCGCTGGCTGGGGTGCGCGTCGGTGTCCGGCCAGAAGTTGAAGTCGAACACCTCGGGGCCGGGGATCGTCGGCACCCACTTCGGCGGCGCGGCGTGGATGGCCTTGCGGTAGCCGAAGCCGCCCTGCGAGATCGTCTCCTGGGCCAGCCGCAGCATGTCGCTGTTCTGCTCGTCGATCAGCTCGAAGATCCGGATCGCGCGCCGGCGGGCCGCCTCGCGCTGCTCCTCGGTGAGCACGGCGCTGTCGAACGCGTCGTCGTCGACGGCGTGGCCGGACTCGCGGGCGAGGTGGAAGTCGCCCCAGTAGATCAGCTCCTTGCCCGTCCGCTCGGTGAACTCGTTGGCGAGCTTGTTGGTGTGGCGGAACAGCGCGTTGCCGCAGGTCTCGATGGACTCGACGACAGCGAAGCGGACCAACGGGTCCTCGGCCTCGATCACGAGCTTGGTGATCTGGGTCGTCCGCCGCCGGAGCTGCTCGTTGACCTCGCTCAGGAACAGCCAGTAGTACAGCTCGCATGGCCGCCAGCCGAGCATCTCGTCCCAGCCGAGCGTGCGCAGGTCGCGCATGAACATCTTGGAGTGCGTCATGTCCTCGTCGGCATGCGCGGAGATCGCCTCACGCTGGGCGTCGAGCTCGCGGTCCTCGCGGTAGGAGATGTGGTACATGTTCAATTCACGGAAGTACATGATGAAGTTCGTGAAATACAACGCGAACCAGAGCTTCTGCTCGGGCCGCACATTCTCCTCGGGAGTCTCCAGCCAGGTGTGCAGCGGATGGTCCTCGATACGGTCACGCCAGTACTCGATGGTGGGCAGTACCTGCTTCATCCGTCCACCCCTCCATTTCGGGTGCGTCAAATAAGCGGGATGTCCGGCTCCTCGCCGAGAAGCAATTGGCCGGCCAGCTCGATGATTTGGTTCTTGCCGGCGAAGTGCTGGCATGCTGTCGTCGTGTCGCGCAGGTGCCGATCCAGCGGCGTCTTGTCCCGGTAGACCGAGTCGCCACCCACCACGTCGTACAGGGTCTGCGTGATGTCGCGGGCCGTCCGGAAGGCGTGGTACCGCGCCAGCGCCGCGGCCGCTCGTTCCTGGCGGGTGAACGGCTCGTTCGCGACCAACCGCTTCCACTGCGCCTCGACCGAGGAATAGACCGCACTGCGGGCGGCGGCCAACCGCATCTCGCACTCGGCCACGGCGATGCGGATGCGGCGGGACTTCTTCCACGGCGTGTCCGGGTAGTCCACCCGGCCTTCTGCGAGCTCGTAGACGTAGTCGATCGCGGCGCGGGCGACGCCCAACGGCACGCCGGACATCTTGCGGGTGATGGTGTCGGCGCCATTGCCGCGATGGATCGGTGCGTCGCGGAACGGCCGGTAGAACGAGAAGACACGCTCGGCCGGCACGAACAGCCCGCGGACGCTGTAGTCGTTGCTTCCGGTCCCGGCCAGGCCTGTCGTGTGCCAGGTGTCCTCGATGGTGACCGCCGACGGCGGCATCAGCGCGAGCAGCCAGATCGGCGTGCCCTCTGGGCCGAGGACGGGTTGGCCGTCGTGGTAGGGGGCGCATCCACCGACGAGCCAGTCGGCGTGGGTGCATCCGCTGCCGAAGCGCCAGTACCCGTCGAGGCGGAAGCCGCCGTCGACCGCGTGGGCCTGGCCGACCGGCAGCACCATCCCGGCCGTGATCATGTCCAGCCGCGGGTAGACCTCCCTGGCTACGTGCGGCGCCAGGAAGCCGGCGTAGATGCCGGAGTCCATGCCGATCATGGCGCACCAGGCGACCGACCCGTCGGCCTTGCCGAGTTCCTCGATCAGCTGGATCTGCTCCACCGACGACAGCTCGGGCCCGCCCCACTCGGCGGGCATCGCCGCGCGGAAGACGCCGCACTCGCGCAGCCCCTCGACCAGGTCCGCGGGCAGCCGGCGCTGGTCCTCGATCTCCCGGACGCGCTCCTGGATCCGCGGGGCGAACGCGCGGATCCGCCCCATGATGTCGTCGAAGCCGAGCACGTCAGCGGTCTGGTCAGCTGCCTGATCACTAGCCGGAGTGGTCGTGGTCATCTCCCCGCCTCCGTTACCTGACGAACCGTCAGCTCGGGCCATCTCCGGCAACCTAAATCGATAGACCGGGGCCGAACCGGGTCCAGACGGACGGCGGACAGACTCGGGCGTTTACCGAATGACGCGGACCCGCGCAGCCCAGGCACAGCCCGGCACAGCCCGGCACCGCCCGGTCCGGCCGTCCGCCTGGACCCGGGTGCGGTGAGACACGCCTGACCTGCGATTAAAGGCCGCAGCGGGAGCAAGCGGCGATGGTCCGGACGCCGCTTAACGCGCGGATCGGACCGCTCGGCAAGGCCCGGGCCAGTGAAGTTTGCCTGGTCAGGGGCGGTCTGGTTAGCGTCGGGCGTCCTGAACATAACGGTCCGGTCACGGGTGTAACGCTGAGTGGCTCACCGCCGATGCGAGCTGGGTTGACCCCGACCTGGTGGCCCATACCGGCCGGACCCCCCGACATGAAAGGGCAGGTCGTGGGTCGACACCGCTACACGAGCGGCTACCGACCTTCCCCGGAACTTTCGCTGGCGCTGAACCGTGCCCGCGTCCGTTCGGGTAGGTCGCACCGGATCTTGCCGTCCATCCTCGCCGTGTTCACGGTGCTGGCGTGCCTCGCCGGCGCGGTGTGGGCGGGATCCGCGAACGCCGGCACCAACACCCGTTCCCGCCTGCTGGTCAGCATGCAGCCGGACCGCAGCTCGCCCGTGGCGGTCGACGGCGCCCACCTCGACGGTGCCGCCAACAACCTCGTCGTGCCTGGCCGGTCCCGGGCGGAGCGCCTCGTGTTCACCCTGGACCCGGGCACGGACTCGGCCCTCCCGGTCGTCGAGCGGTACCCCCCGTACGACTTCGCCGGCAGCAACGCGGACGGGGCCGCCGGGATGTTCGACATGTCGACGCTGGACGACGGACGGCACACGATCACCGCGGCGATCAGGTACTCCGACCGGCGCGAGCGCACGATCTCCGCGACGTTCACCGCCATCGGTGGCGGCACCCCGACGCCGACCCCGACCCCCACGACCACGCCGCCGCCGACGACCACCACCACCCAGCCGCCGCCGACGACCACGACCTCGCAGCAACCCACGACCACGACCGCGCCGCCGACGACCACCTCGACGCCGCCACCGTCGCGGACCTGCACGAACCCGGTATTCGTCACCTCGGACACCAACGGTGGCTGGAGCAACGGCGGCTACTACGTCCACAACAACATGTGGAACTGGCAGGAGGGCGGACCCGAGACGCTCTACGCCTGCGCCTACAACAACTGGTACGTCGACTCGACGCAGCCGAACACGACCTCGGTGAAGACGTACCCGAACGTCCACCTCGACATCAACAACATGCGCGGTGCGCCGCTGTCCAACTACCAGACGATCACGAGCACGTTCGCCGGGGTCGGACCGCGGGTGGGCATCTACAACGTGGCCTACGACGTCTGGCTCAACGGCGTCGGCTGGGGCGGCGGCACCACCGAGTTCATGGTCTGGACCGAGAACTTCAACCAGCGCCCGCTCGGCCGGGTCGTCGCCACGCCGACCTTCGGCGGCATGACGTATGACGCCTGGCACTACAACAACGGCGACGCCAACGTCATCTCGCTCGTCGCCAGGTCGACCATGCTGTCCGGGAGCCTCAACCTGAAGGCGATGTTCGACTGGTCCATCTCCCAGGGCATCATGCCGGCCAACCCGACGGTCAACCAGATCGGTTACGGCGTCGAGATCTGCTCGACCAACAACTCGAGGCAGCGGTTCACCTTCACCGACTTCTCGATCACGATGGCCTGACTTCCGGCCTTGGTCTCGGCCTGATTCCCGGCGCGATCCACTAGCCGGATCCCTAGCCGGCTAGCGAGGCGGCCCGGCTCATCCTCCGCGGGTGAGTCGGGTCGCCGCCTGTGCGCCGTAGCGTGGGGCGACCCGAGGCCGAGACCCCTGAGGGAGCCGCGTCGTGCTGATCCTGGCCATCATCGTCATCGGGCTCGCGGCCGGGTGGGTCGCCCACCTCATCGTCGGCCGTGGCAAGCCCAACTGGACCGAGCTGTTCGTGGTGGGGCTCGTCGGCTCGTTCGTGGGTGGGTTGCTGGGCAGCCTGCTCTTCGGTGACGGCCTGGACCTGCGGCCGAGCGGTCTCGTCGGCTCGGCGATCGGCGCCATCGTCGTGCTGGCCATCCTGCAGTTCATCCGCGACCGGAGTCGGAACCGCCACCGGCGCCGCTCGCGTTAGGTCAGCGCCAGGCGAACCATGGGCGACCAAGATCGCTGAACTGCCGGGAACCGTGCGCAGCGATCTTGGAGCCCTTGGCGAGGAACGGCGTTCGCGTTCAGGTGACAGGGGTCCACCAGGGGCATTCCGGATCAGTCTGGAACGGCTTGTCGAAGATCCCGATCACCCTGGCCTGGACGTTGCTCCATTCCGGCAGCGAACGGCCAGGCGCCGTTGACGGAATAGGAGGCGCTGGCGTCCAGCCAGATCGTGAGGTAGTTGTTCCCGGGGCAGCTTCCGGTGAACGTCACCGCCTGGGCGGGCGTGACCGATGCCACGAACCCGGCGCATACGATGAATGCGACTGCGACCATTCTGTACAGCCGGACTATTCTGTACAGCCGGACCATTCTGTGCAGCCGGACCATGCGGCTCTCCTTCCGTGTTCGTCCAGGTCGACGCGTATCGACCAGGATCCCGGCGTGGAGCACAAAGGTTGTATGGGGAAATTCCCCATTCCGGACCGGTGCCGGCACCGGGGCCGGCACCAGGGCCGGCGGCGGTGGTGGTCGACGCCGACCGGTACGGCGCGATCGTGGTCGACGCCCGGGGTCCCACCGCGATCGGGGTGATGCGCGACGGGACCGTGGCGTGGCGCAGCCCGCTCGATCCGGCGGCCCCGATCCCGGTGTCGTGCCTGGCCCGATGCCCGGACGCGGTGCTCGCCGTCAGCGCGGCGTCGGCCGGCTCGGCGACCGTGCCGGATCCCGACCCGGTCGTGATCGATGCCGATGGACGTCGAGCGTTGGCGGTGCCGGCCGGCTCGCCGGAGGCGGCTGCGGTCAAGCGGCAGGTGTTGGCGGCCGACTCGGCGACCGACTTCGTGCTGGCCACGGCGGGCACGGCCGGCCGCGCGACGATCACGCTGCACCGGGCGGGCGAGGTGCACCGGGTCCCGGTCGGCGGCGCCCGCTCGACGTGGGCGGCCGACGCCGCCGGCCGCCATGCGCTCGTGGTCACCACGATCGCCGCCGCCCGGGCCGAGGCCCGATGGTTCGTCGATTCCGGTGCAGGTTGGCGGCCGGAGGGCCGCACGGTGCCGGTGACCGGCAACGGCTCGTGCGTCGCGCCGGCCGGTGACCGGGCGATCGTGCTCGGCCAGCGTCCCGAGTTCCTCGACCGCGGCGGCTCCAGAACGCCGGTCACCGACCTGGGATCCGTCGGCACCTGCGCGTTCGCCGCGGCCGGCGGCATCGCCGGTGAGCTGCTGCAGCGCCCGGCCGGCCCGCTGTCGCGGCTTCGTGCCTTCGACGCCACCGGCGCGGTCACGTGGTCGGCCGACGTGACCCGTGAGGCGCGGGTGACCGCCGACCCGACCGGCGCCCGCGTGGCCTACGTCGCGGGCGGCGAACTGCGTGAGCTCGACCCGGGCACCGGCGCCGCACTGCGAACGCTGCCCGGCGTCGAGGCGGCCCATTACGACGGCGACGGCTCGCTCGTCGCCGTGACGCCGACCCTCGAGGTGACCTGGCTCGGGTAGCGCCGCCCACGTTTCAGGGTTATCCGCTGGAGCCGGCGGTGCGGAGCTTGACGTCGGGGGTTCGCGGACCGAGCGCGAAGCAGGGCTCGGGCGCCGCGCCGGTCAGCCAGCGTTCGAGATCCTCGGCCAGCGCCGGGCCGTGCTTGAAGGCGTGGCCGGAGCCGCCGCCGACGATCCAGACCCGACCGGCGTGATCGGGATGCGGGGCGACCACGAACCGGGTGTCCGGTGTGAGCTCGTACTGGCACACGCGGCTGCCGACGATCGGCGCGCCGGCGAGCGCCGGGAAGCGGTGGGCCAGGTACTCGCGGGCGAAGCGCTCGGCCTCGGGCCGCGGGACGCGCTCACCGGCCTGCGGGTCGAACGGCGGCCCCTCGGCGTCGGGCGCCACCTTCATGCCGCGGCCGTCCAGGTCGCCGTGGCCGTAGGCGGCGCCGTCGTAGTCGACCCAGCCGGGTACGCCAGGCGTCGACCACGCCGCCGGGACGCCGAAGTAGAAGACGTCCTGCTGGGTGATGCGCAGGTCCAGCACCTCGCCGAAGAGTCCCGGCAGCCACGCGCCGCACGCCCACACGACGTGATCACCCTCGAGCGTCTCGCCGGAGTCGAGCAGCACGCGGTCGCCGTCGGGCCGGGCGACCGCGGTGACCACGCGGGCGCCGGCAGCGACTGCACGCTCGACCAGGGCGCGGACCGCGTCGCGGGCGCGCAGGATGCCGGCCTCGGGTTCGTGCAACGCGAAGGCCAGGTCGTCGGTGCGCAGGCTGGGGAACAGCGCCGCCGGGTCGACCCGCCCGACCGGTACGCCGAGGCCGTGCAGGACGCCTTCGCTGGCCGCCTCCCAGGCGTCGGGGCGGCGCGCCAGCCACACCACGCCGGCGGGCACCACCAGCCTGGGGTCAAGCTCGCGCCACAGCCGCAGCGCCCGCCGCGCCATCCTGGAGTGCAGCACGTCGGTGCCGTGCGCGCAGCGGATCAGCCGGGACTCGTCGCCGCTTCCGGCACGGACGTGACCGGGCGCGAACGCCTCGACCAGCGTGACATCCCAACCCGAGCGCGCGAGCCGGTCGGCCAGGGCGGCGCCGAGCACGCCGGCGCCGACGATGACGGTGGATGGCATGGCCGCGACGTTATGGTCTCGGGCAGGTCCGGCCAACAGCCGCCGGCCAAGGAAACGTGCGGAGCAGGATCATGACCCGACCCGTGATCTCACTGATGCTGGCCGTGCCGGATGCCGGGGCGGCGGCCAGCTGGTACGCGCAGGCTCTCGGTGCCACCGAACTGTGGAACCTCGGCTCGGTGATCGGCCTGTCCGTGCAGGGTGCGCCTGTGTTCCTGGCCGAACCCGAGAACAACGGCTGGGAGCACCCCACGGCGCTCGGCACCACCACGGTGCGGGTCGAGGTGTTCGTCGACGACCCGGACGGCTTCGTCGAGCGCGCCGTCGCGGCCGGCGCGGACGGCAGCGTGGACAGGATCCGCGACCACAGGATGCCGTGGGGCGTGCACCGCCAGGGCGGCTTCATCGATCCGTTCGGTCACCGCTGGCTGGTCGGGGACCGCTCACCACTGCACCCACACCAAGCTTGAGCGCTGGCCGAAAGTCGCACGCCGAGTCGTAGGTCAAGTCGAAGGTAAAACGCCCTGGTCAGCGTCGTGTGCCGCCATTCGGCACGAACATGAGGTCCATTCAGCTTATTCCGCAGGCTGCGCGCCGCTGGATACCGTGAGAGACCCACTTCGGGACCCTTCGTCGGTGAACCTCGGGAGAAGCGAATGTCGTCACGTCGTCGTGCGGCCGGCGTCCTGATAGCCGGACTCGCGTCCCTGCTCGTCACCACCGCCATGGTCTCGGCGCCTGCGGCTGTCGCCGAGGACACCCGGGAGACCGCCGTCGTCTCGCTCGGCGACAGCGCGATCTCCGGTGAGGGCGCCGGGAACTACGAACCCGGAACCCGCGGCGAGGGCGGCAACTGGTGCCACCGCTCGGCCAACGCCCTGATCCACCGGACCCAGCTCGCCCAGCGAACGTTCAACCTGGCCTGCTCCGGCGCGGACGCGGCCAACGTGTCGCTCGCCGACACCGAGCACTACACCGAGGGGTCGCAGGCTCGCCGGCTGATCGACCTTGCCAGGCAGTACCGGGTGACGACCGTGGTGATCCAGGTCGGCGCCAACGACGAGCCGGCGTTCGCCGACACCGTACTGGCCTGTGTCGGCGCCTGGATCAACTTCTTCGGCCCGTCCTGCTCGAGCAGCCTCTCCGGCCAGTGGCCCGGCCGGCTGGCCGCGATGGCACCCAGGGTCGAGGTCGCCGTCAACGACGTGAAGTCGGCGATGAACCAGGCCGGCTACGCCAACGGCTCCTACAACCTCGTCCTCGCCTCGTACGCGTCGCCCTTCACCGAGCGCATGGATTCCATCTTGCATGGGCCGCAGGGCTGCCCGATCCGGATCTCCGACGCGAGGTGGGGTCGCACCAGCGCCGTTCCGCAGCTGTCCGAGGCGATCAGGGGTGTCGCCACCCGCACCGGCGCGAAGTTCCTCGACATGTCCCGCGCCACCGAGGGCAAGGAAGCCTGCAGCAACTACAGCAGCAGCACCTCGGGCGAGTGGCAGAACCGCATCCGCGTCGATCCGTTCGCCTGGTGGTACGGCGGCCTTGATGCGATCGGCATCCACACCGCGCAGGAGTCCTTCCACCCCAACGCCGCCGGCCACGCCCAGCTCGGCCGGTGCGTGACCGAGTTCGTCAACTCCGGTTCCAGCACCAGGCGCTGCCTGATCGGCGCCGACGGGAACCTGCACGCCGTCGTCTGACGGACGGTCCGGTAGACAGCGAACGCGACCGGCCGGTGACCGGCTAGAGGAAGATCATGTCCTCGGTCACCGGCTGGTCGTTTCGCAGCGCCTCGAACAGCTGCTGCGCCTTGGCCTCGTCGAGGCTCTCCGCCGACGGGCCGCGGACCGGCAGGGTCCCGGTGATCACCTGGTCACCGGAGATGCCGCGCAGGTTCCACCCCAGCATCGCCACGTGGTGCAGGTGGTCGTTTGTGTCGATCGTGAGTGCGTCCGGGACGGCCCTGATCAGCGGGAACAGGTGCAGCGGGTTGAGCAGCGTCGAAGGGCTGGCGAGCTCGCCGGCGAAGGCACCGATGAACTTGCGCTGGTTCACCACCCGGTCCAGGTCGGACCGCGGTGTGGCAGCGCTCTTGCGGGTACGGACGAAGGCCAGCGCCGCGGCGCCGTCGAGCGTCTGGCGGCCGGCCGGGATCGTGACGCCGGTGGCCTCGTCGAAGATCGCGTTCTCCACGTCCATCTCCACGCCGCCGATGGCGTCGACCATCTTGGCGAAACCGCCGAAGCCGATCTCGGCGTAGTGGTCGATCCGCAGCCCGGTGAACTGTTCGACGGTCTGCACAAGCAGCGGGGCGCCGCCGAAGGCGAAGCTGGCGTTGATCTTGTTCTGACCGCGGCCAGGGATGTCGACCACCAGATCGCGCGGGATGCTCAGCAGCGTCGGCCGGCTGTCGTTGTCCGGCAGGTGCGCGATCATGATCGTGTCGGTGCGGCGCCCGGCGGTGTCGCCGGTCCGCAGCCGCTCCTGGTCCTCGGCGTCGAGGCCCTCCCTCGAGTCGGAGCCGACGATCAGCCAGGTGGTGCCGCGGCCGGCTGCGGGCCGGCCCGGGTAGTCGGAGAGCGCGTCGACCCGGTTGATGCTGAAATCGAGGTAGATCCACACGCCCGCGACGAACACCAGCAGGACGAGCAGCAGGCTCAGGAACACGCGCCCCGGCCGGCGGCGCCGCCGCCGTGGCTGCCTCGCCTGCCTGGGCGGTGCGTAGTCGGGTGGGTAGTCGGGCGGATAGTCGTACTGCGGATAGTCGTACTGCCGAGGCGGACCCATAGGTGGGGGCGGCTGGGCAGGCACCGGCATGACCCTGGTGCGCGGCAACGGCCTGCCCTGCCGCGGGTTGGCGCCCGGCGGCCGGCCGGCCGCCGGGCGAAAGCCGCCGGCGGACGGCTGATAGACCTCGCCGTCCCGGTTGTAGTCCATCCTCGTCTCCTGCTGTTTCGGCGCGATCGAACCTGGATGGCCCGCCCGACGGTAACTGACCCGTACGGACGACGCATGAGCTGGTCGTCAGGTTGAGCGCGGGGTACACAACTAACCCGAACGGAACACCGCATCCGGCGTCTCGCCCTCCGGCGAACCGGCCAGGCAGTGCACGAGCACCGTGTAGGAGTTCGCCGGGATCGGCCAGGCGTCGATGCGCCAGTCGGGCGTCTGCGTCGGGTCGCGGCTGCGTTCGGCGAGCCTGCCGGCCGAGCAGATCGCCACGATGTCGGACCGCTCCATCAGGTGCGACAGGTCGTAGTCGGTGTTCGCGCCGGCCGGCAGGTGCACCGCGGCGAACGTCTCCCAGAAGTGCGGCTCGGTGCACTCGGCGCGTCCTGGCGGCAGCGCGATGTCGCCCTGCTGCACGAGCCCGCGCCAGCACATCGGCTCGGCGGGGCAGAGCAGCTCCTCCCCGCACGCCACGAAGCCGCTCGGAACCGGCTTGCCCTCTGGGCCGGCGGTGACGGAGGGCACGACGACGCTGCCGGGGCCTTCGCCGCTCGTTGGGCCCGGGGTGCCCGCAGCGCCCGGCCGCCCGGTGCCGTCGCGGTCGGGGCGCCAGAACGCCACTCCGGCCGCGATGCCGCCGAGCAGCGACAGCACCGGCGCCACGACCGCGCCCGCCGCACCACGTGACCTTCGCCCA